>OCHD01001360.1_pt1 | contig 16484 bp, 10 predicted proteins | sample 1538481 | NCBI WGS metagenome assembly OCHD01 (sample SAMN04571699, study PRJEB22368) | human gut metagenome | biome: human gut; material: stool | host: Homo sapiens | place: Luxembourg | collected 2012-09-07
CCGTATTCCCTGCCAATGGGTGTCAGGCGCTCGTCGGCGTTGTCCTGCCGCAGGCTCAGGCGGTACTCGCTGCGGCTGGTCATCATGCGGTAGGGGTCCATCACGCCCTTGGTTACTAGGTCGTCCACCAGCGTGCCAAGATAGGAAGTATGCCGTGCCAGCACCAGCTCGCTCTTGCCCAGAGCCTGGCGGGCGGCGTTCAGGCCGGCCAGCAGGCCCTGCGCGGCGGCTTCCTCATAGCCGGAAGTTCCGTTGAACTGCCCTGCCCCGTACATGCCGCCGATCACTTTGCTTTCCAGCGTGGGCAGCATGCTGGTGGGGTCCACACAGTCATACTCGATGGCATAAGCCGGGCGCATGATCTCCAGGTTCTCAAACCCCTTGATGGTGCGGTACATGGCATTCTGCACGGCTTCCGGCAGGGAGGAACTCATCCCCTGCAGGTACATCTCCTCGGTGTCCTCGCCGCAGGGCTCCACAAACACCGGGTGGCGTTCCTTGCCCTTAAAGCGCACCACCTTATCTTCAATCGAAGGGCAGTACCGCGGGCCGACACCCTGAATGTCCCCGCCGTACAGCGGCGAGCGGCTCAGATTGTCCAGGATGACCTTGTGGGTCTCCGGGTTGGTATAAGCAATGTAGCAGTCCACCTTGTTGTGCATCGGCTTGTGGGTCATAAAGCTGAACGGCTGCAGCAGTTCGTCCGGGTCGCCGGGCTGGCAGTCCAGCTTGCTGAAGTCAATGCTGCGGCGGTGTACGCGGGCCGGGGTGCCGGTCTTGAAACGGCGCAGCGGCACACCGTGGGCCGTCAGATCCTTGGTCAGCGCGGTGGCCGCATGGGTGCCGTCCGGGCCGCCGTCATAGTGGGCTTCGCCCACAAAAATGCGCCCGCCCAGCGCTGTGCCGGTGGCAATCACCACGCACTTGCAGCTGTAATAGCCGCCCAGCGCCGTTACCACCCCGCACACATGGCCGTTCTGCACATCCAGCCGCACGATCTCCGCCTGGTGAATCTCCAGGTTGGGGGTCAGCTCCAGCGCGTGCTTCATCCACATGTGGTAGCGCTTGCGGTCGGTCTGCACGCGCAGGCTGTGTACCGCGGGGCCTTTGCCGCGGTTCAGCATCCGGCTCTGCAAAAAGGTGGCGTCCGCCGCAATGCCCATCAGACCGCCCAGCGCATCGATCTCCCGCACCAGATGCCCCTTGGCTGTGCCGCCAATGGACGGGTTGCAGGGCATGTTGCCGATAAAATCCAATGTCAACGTAAAGATCGCCGTCTTGGCGCCAAGCATGGCTGCCGCATGGGCAGCTTCAATTCCGGCGTGTCCGGCACCCACCACGACCACATCATAATTTCCCAAAAAATCCATAATCTCTATGCCTCAAATCAAAACTCTTTGATGGAAGAAATTTTCGTCACTTCATTGTATCACAGCCGCGCCCGGAACACAATAAAAGAGCGCCTGCCCCCGCAGAAAATAGCGGGTAAACAGGCGCTCTTGAAACGCAGAAGAACAGGTGGGTTATTTGCCCACACAGAAGGTAGAAAATACTTCGTCAATGGTAGCTTCGGTGGCATCCTCACCGGTCAGGCGGGCAAGGGCACGCTGCGCATCGCTGATGCACACCCCGGCAGCATCCAGCCCAAAGCCGTCCTCCTGGCTGTTCAGGGCTTCGGCCAGGGCATCGCAGGCTTCCTTGGCGGCGCTCAGCTGGCGGGCGCTGCACAGCGCGGCAGCGTTGGGGTCCAGGTTGGCGGTGCCCAGCAGTTGGGCGACCGCCTGACACAAAGGCTGCAGGCTGGCGGCGTCCCGCGCGGTCAGCGGAATGATGGCCTTGAAGTAAGGCGCTAACTGCTGCTGTGCGGCAGTGAATGCTTCCCCCTGCCCGGCCAGATCCTGCTTGTTCAGGATGGCCAGCGCAGGGCGGCCCTGGCAGCGGCGTGCAATTTCCAGGTCTTCCTCATTCAGCGGGGCGGCCAGGTCGAACACGGCCAGCACCAGCCCGGCTTCCTCCAGCTTTTTCCAGCTGCGGCGGATGCCCTCGGCTTCCACAGCATCGCCGTGTTCCCCCACATCCCGCACACCGGCGGTGTCAAACAGGTTCAGCCGGATGCCGGTATCCCCCAGCATCACGGCCTGCTCCAGCACATCGCGGGTGGTGCCCGCAATGGGGGTCACAATGGCGCGGTCAAACCCGGCCAGCAGGTTCAGCAGGGTGCTTTTGCCCACATTGGGGCGGCCCAGCAGCACACAGTCCACCCCGCGGCGCAAAACCGCTCCGGCCCCGTACCCGGCAATCAGCTGGTCCAGCGTGTCCTTCTGCTCGCTCAGTGTGGCGATCAGCTCTGCCTGCGATACCTCCGGCACATCCTCCTCCGGGTAGTCGATCCAGGCGGTCAGGTGGGCAGCCAGCGTTTGCAAAGCGGCCTGGATGCCCGCAATGCGCCGTGCCAGCGCGCCGTCCAAAGCGGACTTTGCCAGCGCTGCCCCCTGCCGCCCTTCGGCGGAGATGATCTCCATCACGGCTTCGGCCTGGGTCAGGCTCATGCGGCCGTTTTCCAGTGCGCGGCGGGTAAACTCGCCGGGGCCGGCGGGCGCAGCACCGGCCAGGTACAGCGCTTCCAGCAGGCCCTGGGCCATGGCGTTGCCGCCGTGGACTGAAAGCTCGATAACATCCTCACCAGTGTAGCTGTGCGGCGCGCGGAAAAACAGGGCGATGGTCTCATCCATCTCCTCACCCCGCAGATGGTAATGCCCCAGCATGGCGGTGTAGCCTTTGGCTTCCGCAACCTGCTTTGCCGGGTTGCGCGGGGTGAAGATCTCCCCCACCACCGCATACGCTTCCGGTCCGGATACCCGAACGACCGCAATGCCGCCTGCCCCCGGTGGGGTGGCAAGGGCGCAAATAGTAGAACTCATATCAATACCTCGAACTTATCTGTTGTTGGCTTTATGCTGGCCTTGGCTGCGTCAGCAGCGGTAACTCTCCCGCGGGCCAAGGTAGGATTCCGGCAGGGTGGTGCCGTCCGGCCAAAGCACGATCTTTTCCAGAATGATGGCCGGGCTGACCGCATAAAAGCGCAGTGTGTTGACCCCCGCATGGCACAGGATGACGGCCTCGGTCAGCTTTACATTGGCAAAGCCCTCGGCGTACCACTGTTCGCTGCCAAAGAACGGTCGGTTCTCCTCGTGTACGGTGTTTACAACCTGCACCGCTCCGCCATTGACCGAATAGCCGATATACTGCTTCGGCTCAAAGGTGACCGGCGTGGTGGCGGACATATGGAACTGTACATGATAGTTTCCGTCCTTTGCCGCAGCAAACGTATATTCCAGATAGGGGCGCTCTTCGCTGTTTTCAAAGTTGGCGGTAGCCGGGAACACTTTCAGCGCGGTGCCCAGGCGGCCATACGGCTTGAGCAGCGCAAAGCCGCCGCCGGGAACATCCCGCTTGGCAGTGTAGTGCTGTGCTTCCATGGCAATGCAGCCGTTAGCTTCCACAAAAGTTCCTTTGGGGTAACTGACCGGCGTATTGTCCACTTCCACAATGATGTTGGCCGCACCGGTCCCCTCTTGGATATGCTCATTCACCACAGCGAACTGTCCGGCCGCTTTGCCGGTGATCTGGCTGCGGTCAATCGTCAGGGTCACGCGCTGATTTTCGGCCACGGTGCCGCCGGTGCAGCTGAACTGCATCCAGGGGCAGTCGGTCTCAATGTGCCAGCTGATGGGGCACTTGCTGCCGCAGGCAACGTCAAACGCAACCTGGCTGACATCCGGCCGCAAAAAGTCCTGCCATACCTGCGGCTTGCGGCCATTCCACCAAAAGCCGGTGGCGTACTCGGTATCTTCCACGCGGGATACGATCATCCGCGGCCGGTTGGCCGGGGTGATGTACATCCGGATGGGCAGCTTGTTGTCCTCGTCGTTCCAGTACACAAAGCCGATGTGCTCCGATAACCCGAACCCGTAATACTTGCCGCCGTCCACGGTGTGGTATTCGTTCACCAGCGCTTCGTCTGCTTCAATGCAGGCCTGCACTTCATCGGCCAGCCGGTTGGCGGCAACGCGGTTCTGTTTGGCGTACAGATGGTTGCGCCCAGTCAGGATCCACATCTTCATCAAATTGGCCGTGCCGCACGCCGGGAAGTAGATCAGCGAGATAAAAGCGCTCAGGTCCTCCTGCGGGCAGGCGGTTTTCAGCGCATCACATTCGGTAAGGATATGCTCAGAAATTTGCAGCACTTCCTCCGCCTCGCCGTAATGGGTCGGGTGGTAGGTGTTCTCCCCCATCTTCTCGTGCTTTCTGCGGGCCAGCAGGCGGGTGTAGTCGGTGATGATGCCCTCAATGCGGGGCAGGTCCGCCGGTGCAAAAGCCGCGCCAAAGTTGCGGCGCACCCACTGTGCGGTGTACTGGGTGGTAATGGCAGCATCCTGCCCGCCCCAGACGTCAATATCATAAGCCAGGTCCAGGAAGTAGGAAAGCCCGAACTCCTGCGTGCCAATATCACCGATGTTCGTTACCCAGATCTCCCGCACGCCGTATTCGTAAGCGGCGGTCATCTCCTCCCACACTTTGGGCAGGTAGGTGGCACCCACCCATTCAAATGAGTGGGGCCCGCCGTGCATGTCCATGTGGTAGTACATGCCGTACCCGCCGGGGTGGCTGCGCATTTCCGGGCTTGGCAGCGTGCGGGTGGAGCCGTGGTTGTTGTCGCTCAGCATCAGGGTCACGCCGTCCAGTTCCGGATCACCGATTAGGCCTGGCGTTTCCTTGCTGCCGTAAAAGAACTCTTCGGTTTCTGAGAAGAAAACGATCTGCCGCGGCACCTGCCTGACATCCGGGTTAATAATCTCCCGGATCAGCTGGTTCTGGGTTTTCAGCACATTGCGGATCAGTTGAATGTTCTCTTCCAGCGTGGCGTGCTGCATAATGGCAGTGTCATTTTCGCCGCGCATGCCAAGAGTGATGACGTTCTCAAAATCTTTGTTGCGGGTCAGGCCGTCGCGCCAAAAGCGGGTAATGCCTTCTGGGTTGGCAATGTAATCCCAGGCATCGCCGTAAATGGAACCCCTGCCCCGCACCATGCTGTATTCCTGCCCGCTGCGCATACAGGGTTCGTGGTGGGAGGTGCTCATCACCACACCCAGTTCGTCCGCCAGTACGGCGTTTTCCAGCCCAGGGCCGTCCAGGCTGAAATTGGAATTCCACATGGCAGGCCACAGGTAGTTGCCTTTCATGCGCAGCAGCAGCTCAAATACCGGCGCATAGCAGGCGGCGTTCATGCTGCCAAAATGGGTCTTGGCCCAGTTGCCAAAGGCGGGCCATTCATCGTTGATAAAAAAGCCGCGGTACTTGACGGACGGCACCCTGGATACCATGTTCACCCGATCATCCAATACCACAGTGTCCTGGTGCCGCGGCAGGACATGGTTCCAGTTGACCAGCGGGGAAACGCCGATCAGCTCCGAAAGATGGAACAGCCCGTAAATGGTGCCGCGCTTGTCGTTCCCCGCAATCACCAGCGCGGTGCCAATGCCCGCCAGGGGGTTCTCAATGACCTGGAAGCTGTAGCATTCCCATTTGCCCCGGATGGCATTCAGGTCAAGTTTGCCCGCGGCTTCCAGCGCATCCAGCATAGGGCTGTGCCCGATGGTACCGTACAGCACGGCACAGCCGCTCCCCTGCCCGGCGGTAATTCCGGCGGGCAGAATGCCCGTCACCAGTTCAATATCCTGTTTTACCATTCCGGCAACTCGTTTTACACCGGGCAGGGCCTGCGCTTCCTCATAAAAAGCAAGCCCTTTGCCGATCGTGATCTGCGGCATAGTTGGTTTCCCTCCTGCTTTTATCAAAGGCAATACCGCATAATTCTAAGTGCCGATACGGCGAGCGAGGTACGGCAGCTGATAAGCCAAAAGCGCAGATAATACTGGATGTCTTATCGAGCATTTTGGCAACGCAGATGCCGTGCCGCAGCCGCCGAAGCGGTGCTTAAGCCGCTAGGCGGGAATTGTGCGGTGTTGCCCAAAATATAATGATTTTGTAAATCAAAAATGCTATTTTTACCCTGTAGAGACCGTGGGGGCGCACATCGTGCGCCTACCTACCTAAAAATATAACGGTGCCGTTTTAGGCTGCCACGGGCCAAAGCCCCAAAATAATCACCACCCGTATTATATCATAGTGCGGCACGATATAATAGAACCGCCCACAAAACGGAAAAGAAAAAAGCCCGTGCACAACGCACGGGCAATCTTTCAACAAGAAAAACAAAACTTGTTTAAAACTTAATTTGATTTTTTGCGGCGGTGCAGAACCATGCCCAGCAGCTTTTCCACCATGGCAAACACCTCGCGGAAGTTCAGCAGGCAGATGGCAAAGGTCAGCACCGTGACCGGCAGCACCCAGTGCTCCAGCTTGAACAGCATGGCAATCTCCACAAAGATCAGCCCCAGGTTCAGCAGCATCCAGGCGGGGTGAAAGTCGATCTCCAGCAGCCCGTGGGTGGAGTAAGCACGCAGCAGGAAAACAATCAGCAGGGAGATGAAACTTGCCATCGTAACGCCCCACGGCCCAAACCAGCGGATGAACAAAAAGTTCAGAACCAGATTAACCACGGCACCTACCAACATGGTGTAGAACGAACTGGTGGACCGCTTGTATACCACATACACGCTGTTCAGGAAGTTGTTCAGGCAGGTGCACATGGAAGCCAGTGTCAGGAACGGCACAAACTGCCAGCCAAGGAAGTAATCCTCGCGGAAAACGTGCATCATGGGCTGGCACAGCCAGATGACGCCCGCCACACAGCAGAACATGACCGCCGCATATACCCGGAACACCTTGCTGAAGAACGCCGAACGCTCGGATTCCTCTGTCACAGCCGAAAGCTGCCATGCCTCATAAAAAATCTGCCCCACAATGGTAATGATCTGCGGCAGATAATACCCGGCTTTCAGCAGGCCCACCCACCAGGTGCTGCTTTTGCCGTCAATGCCGTCACACATGCCCTGTACATAGAACAGGTCCGAAGCGTTGATGATCCAAAAGCTGATGGAAGCCGGGATCATGGGGATGCAATAACGCAGCATGTCCTTCCAAAGGGCTTTGTTGAACTTTTTGAAACTGAAATACTGGTGGCAGTGCCCGGCAATAAAAACAAAGATTGCCGAAAGCGCATCCGAACAGGCCATGGCAAGCAGGTAGCCGTTCGCGCCCAGATCCAGCACATCCAGGAACAGATAATAGAACCCAAGCAGCGTGGCGGAAGTCAAAACGCCATCCACCGCAACCAGACGGTTCAGCATGCGGGAACGGATGAACTGGGTGCAGAGCGTGCGCAGGCAGCTCATCAATACACAGGCGTAAATCAGAACCAGATAATCCGCCGCATTGGGGATCAGCCGCACCAGCGGCCAGCAGACCGCCATTAAGGCAAAGCCCAGCAGGATGGTGGCAAGGCCGTTCATGAATACGCTGGATTTATCCACCTTGCGGTCCAGGCCAAACCGGATCACCGCAAAGCTGACGCCCAGGCTGACCACCGGAATCAGCAGGTTGGCCACCGACTGCATCAGGCTGGTCACACCCATCACATCCGGGCTGGCCAACGCGTAACTCAGGTATGGCTGAATAATCAGGCTGATGATTTTGGAGCCAAAGTTGGAAATGGCAAACAGGATGGTGTTGTTCACCAGCGTGGAGTAGCGTTTGGAATCTGACAAAGTGCAGATCGCCTCCTCGATATTAAATTTGAATTAAAAAAGAATAAAAAGCGGTTTAGAAAAGAATAAAGAATAAAGAAAAAAGAATAAAGAAAAAAGAATAATGTTGGTGGATCGCCGCGTGTGGCGCGGCTCAAAAATATCAGGTGGGATATGCGCCACATGCTGTGGGTAAAGAGTAGAAGCACTCAATAATTAGAACCTGTTCGATAGAACTCTTCAATCACGGCAGCCAATATATGGGGAATGGAAACCAAATAATGGTACTATCTCCCTTTCAGCAGCGCCTGCCGTGCCTTATAGTCCGGCATCACCCTGGCCACGGCGGCCCAGAAAGCCGGGCTGTGGTTGGGGTGGGCAAAGTGGCAAAACTCGTGTACCACCACATACTCCTGCGCGGGCAGCGGCATCACACACAGCCGCAGGGCAAAACACAGCGTTCCTGTTTTTAGGGAGCAGCTCCCCCACCGGGTGCTCATGTCCCGCACCGCTATGCGGGGCATTTCTCCGCGCGGGCAGGTGGCGGCAAACAGCGGGTAATACTGCGCACATAGTGCCTGCATCTGGTGCAGGGCGATGGCTTTGCTCGGCAGCGGCGGTTCGGCGGCACGGTTTGCCATGTGGACCGCCATCCGGCCCTGCGCCGCGGCAACCCATCCGGCATGCGCCGCCACAAAAGCGTCCACACTGCTCAAGGGTACCCGGCGCGGCGCGCTGACGGCTACACTGCCATCCGTGCGGACCCGTATGTTCAGGTTGCGCACCCGGCGGCGCGTCAATTCATATTCGACCCCGCCCGCAATGCGGCGCTGTGGGTCTGGCTGGTTCATCTGCCCACCTCCCGACTTAGGGCAACACCGCATAATTCTAAGTGCCGATACGGCGAGCGAGGTGCGGCAGCCGCTAGGCCAAAAGCGCAGATAATACTGGATGTCTTATCGAGCATTTTGGCAACGCAGATGCCGTGCCGCAGCCGTCGGAGCGGTGCTTAAGCCGTAAGGCGGGAATTATGCGGTATTGCCTTAGCTGTTAAGGTGTACCTGATACACCCAAAAACAGCTGCCCCCATTGTACGCTATTTTGTCGTAAAAGGAAAGTGAAAACTTGACCTTGCGTGCAGCACGGCTGCTGCACTGCCTGCCAAAATTTTCGCAAAATCGTCTATTGTAGCCATTGGCAGGGTATGCTATAATACCAATAACGACAGTTTTTTGAACTTTACCCACGCAGACTCTGTACATACTGCCGGGGCGTGGTGCCGTATTCCGCGCGGAACGCGCGGTAAAAGTTGGCGTAATCCCCAAACCCGCAGTAGGTGCAGACTTCACTGGGGGCAAGCCCGCCGGCCAAAAGCTGCTTGGCGTTCAGCAGCCGCTTTTGCAGGATATACCGGTGCACCGTGGTGCCCACCTGCGCTTCAAACTTGCGTAGCAAATGGTACTTGCTGATAAAAAAGCGCTCTGCCAGCGCATCCAGCGTCAGGGCTTCGCTGTAGTGCTCGTTGATGTAGCTCAATACCCCGTCCACCACCCGGTCAGATGCCATATCGGCCGAAAGCGCGCTCTGCATGCTGCGGTCCGCCGCACTCTGATTGATGGCAACCATCAGCTCCACCAGGCTGCAAACGGCCAGCAGGTCGCTGCCATAACTTTCCTGCATGTGCAGGCTGCGCAGCTTGTCCAGCTCACGGCGCATCTCGGCGCTGCGGGGGCCGGGCAGGCGCAGCAGATTGGTATGGCCGGGCACCGTGGTGTCAAAGCAGCGGGTCAGGCTGGTGTGCGGGCTGGAAAGGGATTCCAGATACCCGCGGTCCACCCACAGCACAATGCGCTCGTAAGGTTCATCATTGCTGTCAACCCGCGCTTGGTGCAGCTCCAGCGGGCTGATCAGCATCAGATCCCCCGCGCGCATGTGGAAGATGCGGTTTTCGACCGTATAAGATACACTGCCGCGCAAAAGCATGTAGATTTCATAAAAATCGTGGTGGTGCAGCTCCACTTCATCCATGTAGCGGTAGCGGTAAATTTCAAAATCCCGGCGGATCATGGTCTGCCGCCGTGTAAAGGGTTGAAAGCTGTTTTCTGCCATAATCCTGTCATCTCTCTTTCCACTTTCATAGTACCGCAATTTTTGCAATCTTTCAAGCAATTACGCCAATTTAATTTGCAAAAAATAAGGGTTATACTTATCCACGGTTTGAATGAACAACACCGGCCGGGCTGCAAAGCAAGGCCACCGAAGATATCACAAAACAAAATCTGAAGGAGTGTTTCGCCATGAAAATGAACGCTGCATCCATCAAGAACCAGAAGGCTGAATGGGAAGCCCTGGGCGTTAAGCTGCCCGCCTTTGACCATGACGCTATGACTGCCAAAACCAAGGAGCATCCGGTTTGGGTCCACTTTGGCGCAGGCAACATCTTCCGCGGCTTTATCGCAGCGCTCCAGCAGCGCCTGCTGAACGAAGGCCTGCAGGACCGCGGCATCATTGCAGCCGATACCTTTGACTATGACATCATTGATAAGATCTACACCCCGTTCGACAATCTGACCATGATGGTCACCCTGAACCCGGATGGATCCACCAGCCGCGAGATCATCGGTTCTGTTGCCGAGGGCCTGCGCGCTGATTCTTCTGACGCTGCCATGATGGCACGCTTCAAGGAGATCTTCACCGATCCCGGCCTGCAGATGATCTCCTTCACCATCACCGAGAAGGGCTATGCCCTGTACCGTCCCGATGGCAGCCTGATGCCCGTTGTGCAGGCTGATATCGACGAAGGTCCGGCACACGCACGCCACGCCATGAGCATGGTCGCTGCCCTGCTGTTCGAGCGTTTCCAGGCTGGTGCCGCCCCGCTGGCTGTTGTCAGCATGGACAACTGCTCCCACAACGGCGAAAAGCTGCAGTCCAGCGTGATGACCGTTGCCAAGGCATGGGCTGAAAAGGGCTATGTCGGCCAGGACTTCATCGCTTACCTGGAAGACGAGAGCAAGATCGCATTCCCCTGGTCCATGATCGACAAGATCACCCCGCGCCCCCACAAGATTGTGGAAGAGCAGCTGGTCAAGGATAACATCGAGGATATGGAGCCCATCGTTACCAGCAAGAACACTTTCATTGCTGCCTTTGTCAACGCAGAGCGCCCGCAGTACCTGGTTGTTGAGGACAAGTTCCCCAATGGCCGTCCCCCGCTGGAAAAGGCCGGCGTCTATATGACCGACCGCGACACCGTCAACAAGACCGAGCGCATGAAGGTCACCACCTGCCTGAACCCGCTGCACACCGCCATGAGCGTTTACGGCTGCATGCTGGGCTACACCCTGATCTGCGACGAGATGAAGGATGCCGACATCGTTGCCCTCATCAAGCGCCTGGGCTATGTTGAAGGCCTGCCCGTTGTGGTTAACCCCGGCATCCTGGAGCCCAAGGCATTCATCGATGAAGTTGTTGAGCAGCGCCTGCCCAACCCGTTCATGCCGGACGCCCCGCAGCGTATCGCTACCGATACTTCCCAGAAGGTCGGCATCCGCTTTGGCGAGACCATCAAGAGCTATGTTGCTGAAGGCCGCGACCTGAACACCCTGGTGTCCATCCCGCTGGCCATTGCTGGCTGGCTGCGTTACCTGCTGGCTGTTGATGACAACGGCAACGCATTTGAAGTTTCTGCAGACCCCCTGAAGGATGACCTGCAGGCTAAGCTGGCTACCATCAAGTTCGGTGCTCCCGACAGCTGCACCGACCAGATGGACAGCATCCTGAGCAATGCTTCCATCTTTGGCTCTGACCTGACCAAGACCGTTCTGGCCGACAAGGTCAAGGCTTACTTCAAGGCTGAGATCGCAGGCCCCGGCGCTGTCCGCAAGACCCTGCACGACGCTGTCAACGCTTAATGAAGGCGTAACCAAAAGGCATTCCGGGGAAACCCCGTATTGACTCGGAATCCAAGATTGCCCCAGATAAACAACAATCAAGGAGGAACACACTTATGCCTATGCAAATGGGTTGGCGCTGGTATGGTGAGGACAACGACCCCATCACCCTCAGCGACATCAAGCAGATTCCCGGCGTTACCAGCATTGTTTGGGCTCTGCACCACAAAATGCCCGGTGAGATTTGGGAAGAGAACGAGATCAAGGAAGTCATGGATCAGATCCACGCTTATGGCTTCAACGGCGACGTTGTTGAATCTGTGAACGTCCATGACGATATCAAGATCGGCCTGCCTACCCGCGACCAGTATATCGAAAACTACAAGCAGTGCATCCGCAACCTGTCCAAGTTTGGCGTTAAGGTTATCTGCTATAACTTCATGCCTATCTTTGACTGGACCCGCACTGACCTGTTCCACCCTGTCGGTGATGGCTCCACCGCCCTGTTCTATCAGAAGGATATGATCAAGGACGATTACAAGGCTATGGCCAAGTATATCCTGGACTTCACCGAGAAGTACCACATGACCTTCCCCGGCTGGGAGCCGGAGCGTATGGCTAAGCTGGACGAGCTGTTTAAGGCCTATGCCCCTGTCACCAAGGAGAAGCTGTGGGAGAATCTGAAGTACTTCCTGGAAGCCCTCATGCCCACCTGCCGCGAGTGCGACATCAAGATGGCCATCCATATGGACGATCCCCCATGGGATATCTTCGGCCTGCCCCGCCTGCTGGTGGACGCCGAGAGCATCGACCGCTTCCTGTCCATGGTGGATGATCCGTACAACTGCCTGACTCTGTGCTCCGGCAGCCTGAACGCCAACCCCAACAACAATGTTGCCGAGATCGTCCGCAAGCACTGCGACCGCATCGCTTTCGCTCACATCCGCAACATCCATCACTTTGATAACGGTGACTTCTCTGAGGCTGCCCACCGCGATTGCTGCGGTGAGACCGGCATCATCGAGATCCTGCGCGCTTACCACGACAACGGCTTTGAGGGCTATATCCGCCCCGACCACGGCCGTCAGCTGTGGGAGGAAGGCCCCGGCAACTGCCGCCCCGGCTACGGCAAGTATGACCGTGCCCTCGGCATCCAGTATATGCTCGGCGTCTGGGATCTGCTCGACCGCCTGGATGAAGAGAAGAATAAGTAATTTCTGACCTTTTCAGCTTTTCTGGCCCGCACCTGTATGGGTGCGGGCTTTTTGTTTTGCCGTAAAAATCAGCCGTAATCTGGCGCGCTCCCCGTAGGGGGCGCACATCGTGCGCCCGCCAACCGGAAAAGAGATGGCGGCCCTTTGGGATTGTACCGGACAAGGGTCTGCAATAAATCCTATTATGGCATAATGCGGCAATGGCCCGGAACGGTCAAAACCGTTTCCTACAGAGCTTTTTATCACGCGTTGCAAACCCACAAATGTCCTGTAGGGCGGGGTGCCCTCACCCCGCCGCGGAGAAACCTTTGCCGGCTGTGATAAACACTGCAAATAATTTGTAGGGGACGATGCTCGCATCGTCCCGCTAACCGGAAAAGAGCTGCATCCCCTTTTCAATTTTGTATCGCCTTGCTTAAGGCAACACCGCACAATTCCCGCCTTACGGCTTAAGCACCGCTTCGGCGACTGCGGCACGGCATCTGCGTTGCCAAAATGCTCGATAATACACAAAGTATTATCTGCGCTTTTGGCTTAGCAGCTGTCGCACCTCGCTCGCCGTATCGGCACTTAGAATTATGCGGTATTGCCTTAAATCAAATGCCCGGAGCCATAATGTCGCATGTGACTTTATGGCTCCGGGCATTCTGCTTTAGGGAAACTTTTATTTCAATCCACTTTTAATGCGTTCCAATTCCTGCTGAATTTTGGACAGTTCATGGATGAGATACTGCGAATCTCTTGCCGGAGCATCCGTCCGCCCGACAAGATAATCAATGCTCACATGAAAAAAATCTGCCAGCGCAACCAACGCTCTGGCATCCGGCTGTGTCTTACCTGTTTCATAATTGGATAAGGTTTTCTGATCGATTCCAGTCGCCGCGGCCACATCCACCTGCCGCAAATCCATATCTTCCCGCAGGTCGCGTATACGGTTCATGAGCTACCACTCCTTTTTCTTGAATTTACTATAAAATTCCTATGGAGTGATTGACGTATACATAATATTACTATATAATCAAAATAGATACTATAATATTAGTACAGAAAGGAAGATTTAACTGTCATGGCCAATTATAACCATGAAATTCTAGTAAATTACCTGCGTGACGTATACAGCATGGAACTGCTGGTTCGGAAAATAGAGGATGATGTACATTCCACAGGAGAAGACGTTGAATATTTACAAACTTTGATCGAAAAAGCAGACAGTACGCCGGTTCCCCAAAAGGGGACTATATCTCCCCCAAAAGATATCTTTCCAAGCCTAGCTAAGGGATGTGTTACGCTTGGTATCTTAATTTGTCTCCTCCTCTTTAGTCCAGACTCCGGTTTCTTGGGTCTTATAGCAGCATTGTGCTTGTATCTTTCTCTAGGATTCTTTATATATGCCGGTTTCATTGCTTCTAATAATGCCAAAAAACAAAAAATGGAAAAGGAAGCAGTAGAAGAGACTTATCAAGAAGAGAAGAAAGACTACGAGCGTATGATGGCTCTCGCCAATGAAGGCCGTCCTGATTTACCCAATCAAATCGACGATTATAACGCTGCCGTTTCGCACCTGCAGGAAGCAAAAGAAAAATTACAAAGCGTATATTCTGCAAATATTATTCCAAATAAATACAGAAGCGTTTATGTGGCTTATTATCTGTACGATTACATCAGCAGCAGCCACGAAACCGATATTGACCGGGTTTTGCAGACTATGTTGCTAGATCAGATCATTGCCAAGCTCGATAAAATCATCGCACAGCAGGAAGAAATTATCCTGAACCAGCGTATGCAGCTTGCAAAGCAGGATGCCTTGCTCGCACAGTCGAAAAAGCAGCATGAAGAGCAGATGAAAGCAATTTCCAACCTGGAAGAAAACCAGCAGATGCAAAACGATTACCTTGCCATGACCGAAGCCAACACACGGATAACCAACTATTTCGTTACCGCCGATTACATCAACAAGTATATCTAAAAGAAATGTCTACATAATCCAAAGGAGCTGCCGCATCTGCGGCGGCTCCTTTGGTTACGTTACCCCAATCAAAACCGATATCCAATATCACCAAATATCCGCCCAAATCTTCTCCATCCCGGCCACTTGTTCCCGCTGCATCCAAATGCTATAATTGGCATATAAACCAATACAGAAAGCGTGATTCTAATGCCCAGACGATATGACAGCGCCGACGCCAAGCGCCGCATTTTAACGGCCTGTGTTCGGTTCTTTCTGGAAAAAGGCTATACCCGCACCACTGTTGCCGAAATTGTCAAGGAAGCCGATGTCAGCATCAGTACCTTCCAGAATGTGTTCCGCACCAAGGATGGCGTTCTGGTGGAGCTGGTCAAATTCATGTTCGGCAGTCAGTTTGATATGGCGGGCCAGATCGCAGGCCAAAGGCTGCCGCCCGTCTATGTGTACGCGGTGGAGACCAGCATCCAGCTGGCTTTGACCGAGCTGAACGAGAACCTGCGGGATATCTACCTGGAAGCCTACAGCCACACCGAAGCGTCCGAGTATATCTACCAGCACACCTCCAGCGAACTGCACCGCATTTTCGGCCCCTACCTGCCCAGCTATACCGAAAGCGACTTCTATGAACTGGAGATCGGCTCTGCGGGCATAATGCGGGGCTATATGTCCCGCCCGTGCGATAAATACTTTACGCTGGAAAAAAAGTTGGCCCGCTTCCTTTCCATGAGTTTAAACGCTTACGCGGTGCCCGCCGCAGAGCAAAAGCAGGTGCTGGATTTTATCGCCAAGCTGGATATCCGCGCCATTGCCGTGCAGGTCATGCAGGAGCTGTTCAAAGCGCTTGCCATGCGTTTTTCCTTCCCGCTGCCGGATTCCGTAAAAGCATAATCAGCCAGCACCGCCCCCGTTTGTCCGCCAACCCGTCATGAACAGGAGAAAAAGATGAAAGCGATTCAATGGATCATTTCCGCTCTGGTTGCCGTGGTTATCATCGCCGCCGCCGTTGGCGGCGGGGTGTACTTTACCCGGCTCAAAAGCATCCACAGCATCCGCAAACTGACCGATTACGAAAACTATAACCTCTACCGCATGGATATTGACTATGCGTATGATCTCGACCGCCTGATCGACCGCGGCATTACCGATAACCAGAGCATGATCAATGCCATCCTGGCCGAAGCCCTGCCCTACCTGCCCATCCATATGAAAGCCCCAAACTTTGGCTGCAGCGCGTTCTGCACCCAGGGCACGGACGGCCACACCCTGATGGGCCGCAACTATGATTTCAAGAACGATACCTCCGCCATGCTGGTCTACTGCACCCCCAAGGACGGTTACGCCTCGGTCGCCTTTGCCGCACTGGATAACATCAACGCCAACACGCCGGACGCGAGCATGGCCAAAAAGCTGGCAACCCTCACCGCGCCGTTCATCTGCCTGGACGGCATGAATGAAAAAGGCGTTTCTATCGCCGTTCTCACGCTGGACAGTGACCCCACCTACCAACAGACCGGCAAGCCGATGATCGCTACCACCCTTGCCATCCGCCTGGTGCTGGACCGCGCCGCTACCACAGCCGAAGCTGTAGAGCTGCTGAGCAAATATGATATGTTCGCTTCCAGCGGACGGGATTACCACTTCTATATCACCGATGCTTCCGGTGATGGCCGCGTGCTGGAATACGACTGCAATGACCCCGCCC
>OCHD01001362.1_pt1 | contig 16461 bp, 9 predicted proteins | sample 1538481 | NCBI WGS metagenome assembly OCHD01 (sample SAMN04571699, study PRJEB22368) | human gut metagenome | biome: human gut; material: stool | host: Homo sapiens | place: Luxembourg | collected 2012-09-07
AACTCAATTCTATCACTATATCTTTCCGCATTTCACTTTTTTGTAGTAACTTTGCATTTGAAAGTTCTTTTTCCTTCTTACTTTCGAATATTTCACGGTTGATGCGGTGTTTTTCTTCCAGTTTGGCTTTTTTATAGTTATACCAGAGTACGATCAGCAGGCATAAGATCGTGAAATAAATGAGTAATGCCCATCCGGTAGCCCAGAATGGCGGTGTCACCGTGATCCGAAGAGTCGTCTCGTTATCTTGCCAAACCCCGCTGCTATTGGTCGATTTTACCCGGAAAACATAGTCGCCGGGTGACAGGTTGGCAAAGGTCACGTCTTTATTCTGCTTCATATAGATCCAGTCTTTGTCACTCCCTTCCAAACGGTAGGCATACTGGATCGCGTCTGGAGATGTATAGCTCAATGCCACATACGAAAGGGTAAAAGTGGAGCGGTTATGCGGAAGTTTCAATTCTCCGTTTTTCATAATCTGGTTGACATTATATTTAGGGGCACCGATGCGGTCGTCCTGCACATCTATGCGAGTGATACATACCGACGGTGAATAAACATCCTCTTTGAAATCGCGCGGATTAAAGGCGATCATTCCGTTTATCGTTCCCATATACATGATCCCATCCGGCATCTTGTAGGCAGAACAATAGTTGAATTGCGTTTCGGGCAAGCCATCCGTGTACGAGAAAGTCTTCATCACATATGTTTCCGGGTTAAAACGAACCAGCCCGTTGGCCGTTGCAATCCAGAAAAGATGTTCGTCGTCTTCTAAAATACGGTGTACGATATTGCTGGGCAGTCCGTTTTCAACCGTGATGCGGTTGAATGAATCCGATATCTCGTTGTAGAGGGAGAAACCATAGGTCGTTGCCACCCAAATCCGTTTTTTCGAATCTTCGAATATGGATGTCACGTTGTTGTCGCCGATGGTCTGTGACCGCTCGCGGTTGGATGTATAGTGCGCTAACTTCTTGTCAGTTTTAGAATAGCGATAAGCGCCGGAGGTGGTCGCAACCCAGATATCCCCTTTGCTGTCTTTGTAGATTTGACGTACCATCGACTTAATCTCTGTTTTCCAAGGGGTGAAACATTCTTCTTTTTTATGGAAGAGGACAAGCCCTTCGGAGGTCCCGATCAGGATTTCGTCTTCGGAGAGTTTGCAAAAGCAGAGTATGAAGTCTGCCGGAAGCAGGTTGTCGGTATTGTTCCGGGTATATCGTTTGATGATTTTCCCGGAAGGGATGTCCAGAAGGTCGATTCCGGTGTTGAATGTCCCTACCCACAACCGGCTGCCGTCGGCAAGCAGGCCGTGGATATTGGTTGCCGAAAGCGGGTGGACTGGGTTGGTACGGGAGAAGTTCGTGATCTTGCCGGTAGTCGGGTTATAGCGGTTGATCCCGTTATCTTCCGTTCCTAACCAGAGGTTGCCGTATCGGTCCGGACAGATTTCACGTACGGCATTTCCCGGCATTCCCGGATGGGTTTTCCCTCCGATAAAATATTTAAACGGGACATATTCTTTGGGCAGGTAGTTGATTCCTCCGAAAAAGGTGGTAACCCATATCCCTCCTTCACGGTCTTTTGTGATCGAATAGGCTGCATTGTCGGAGATCGTATATTCGTTTGTCAACGATTTTTGCAGGTGCGTGATGCTCCGGTCTGCCATATTCAGGATGTAGACACCGGACTCGGATGCGATCCAGTACGTATTCTCACTACACTGCTTGATGTCGCGAACCTGTATATCTGGGATGACTGTTTCCGTTTTCCGGTTGTGCCGGTCGTAAAACTTGAGTCCTGCCCGGTCTGTCCCGACCAGTATTCCCCAATCCGGCACGAGGCAAAGCTTGGTGAGGTTGATCGGATTTTCTTTTTCCTTTTCAGTCAGTATCGGGATACGGGCGAATTTGTCTGCCTCCGGTTTGTAGAAAAACAGGTCGCTGCGTCCGGCGAGGATCGGCTCGCTCTCTTCGTTCATCGTGATGTCTATCATGCTTATCTGCTCCCCTTCGGGGTAGAAATGCGGACTGCTTTCGCCTGAAAGGGCATAGCGGGCGATCCGGTTGTAGCTCATCAGCCACAAATTCCCTTTTTTATCTTCTCTGATTTGTTGGAAATATTCTGGGGCGTTGTTGCTGTCGGAAAAGGTCAGGGGATGGAAAGCATCTGTTTGATAGTCGTAATAGCAGGTGTGGGAATAGGTGCAGACCCATATCCTACCGGTCGAATCTTCGAAAAGGCTGATGATCCTGTCGTTCGGCAGACTTTCCGGCTCGTACGAGTTGTAGCGGTATATCCGGAACTGATGTCCGTCGAAACGGTTCAATCCGTCGTCCGTCCCGAACCACATGAATCCTTTTTTATCCTGTAGGGCACAATAAACCGTGTTGTGCGACAATCCCTGTTTGTTGGTATAGTGGCGGAAATAAAGGTCGTGCGACCAGCCGGACCGGGGGAGGAGGAGCGAAAGCGTGCCCAGTAGAATGATAAGGAATGTTCTCATGCCCTGCGAGTGTTTTTTTTGTAAAGTACAAATGTAAAGGAATTTTGCAAAACACTCAATATCGAGGTACAAATTCGGTTTATGGGTGGTAGTAACTTGGCGTCGTAAATAGTTCAATGCGGCAAACGTAGGGGACTTTCGGTACGATCCGTCCCGCCCTGTCCGGACGGACGTGGGGCGGGATGGAGAGCCGGATCATCTTACCGGAAATTCCGTAATCCGGAGGGTCGTGCATCCGTAAGGGATCAGTTCGATCGTCTCCTCGTCGCCAAAGTCTTTGCCTTGCTGCGTGTAGTAGGGTACCGGACCTGCCGAGCCTCTGACTTGCGTCCAGCCGTTCAGTCGCATTGCCTTCGTTTTGATGCGTATGGGGGCGTTCTCGACATTCCATGGATAGGGGGTGGTAATGTCTGATTTTTCTACCGTGAAAGCATCCTTGATCCGGTCGGGCGAGAAGGAACGGGCCGGCAGGGCGTAGTTCCAGGGACTGTCAGACGTCACCTCGTAATACCATTTGCCGTACACGTCGGACTTATCGCTTTCAAACGCTTTCTTTTCCCATTTCTCGTTCATCTTCAGGGCATAGACCAGCGGTCCCCGTTCGACAACAGCGCTGTTTTCATACCAGCGGCTGACGGTCACCTCCATCGGCAGTTCGAGGGATAGGATATCGCCCTCTTTCCATTCCCGGTTGATACGTGTGACGGTTCCGGGATAGGCATCGACCGTCAGCGGTTTGCCGTTGAGCTTGACCACCGGTTGCTTGCACCAGCCCGGTATGCGCAGGTGGAAGGGGAAGAAGACCTTTTTCACTTTCTTGTCCGTAAACGAAACATGGTAGCGTACTGTCTCCTCGAAAGGATAGGCCGTTTCCTCTTTCAGGTTCACCTCGATTCCTCCTGCCACTCGTGCCGTTACTTGCGAGGGGGCGAAGAGCAGGGAGGCGAGTCCGTTGTCGGCAGTCGCGTACCAGAGGTTCTGGACGAATTTGGGCCAGCCTTGGTGAAGATTGGACGTGCAACAGGGATAGCCGGTCAGCTCGCCGAAAAGCAGGTCGGTGTCGTCGTGCGGGGTGGAGAACTCCCTCCACTCGCGGGTGACGGCGATCTGGTTGGTCTGCTGGTAATACTGGCGGGCGGAGTAGTCGTCGGTCACTTGAGTGGGCAAGGCGTTGTATGCCACGCGCTCCAGGTAGTCGGCCCATTGCATGTCCCCTGTGACCTCCAGTATCGTTTCCAGTGAGTACATCATCTCTACGGCGGTACAGAGCTCTGAGCCTGTCGTCGGTTTGCCGAAGCGCAGCAGTTCGTCTCCTCCCCAAAGGCCGGTAGGCAATCCGATGGTGTGACGGATGTCGTTGACCGCTTGGCGGGTGGCTTGGATTTGCTTGGAGTCTTTGCCTTGCTGGTAATAAACGATCGGTTCCTTGAAACCTTGTGCGAGGTTCACACAGTGCAGGCTGTGTTGGCGTCTGAGATGATTTTGATTTAAAAAGATATCTGTCCAGTTGAACGTCTGTTTATGGATTAACTCGCCTAAATCCAACAGGAATTTGTCGCCGGTGATGTTGTACAGCCAATAGACGACCATCAGGTTATCCCCTCCGCGCTGTTCGCCCCAGAAGGTCCATTTGCCTAACGGGTTTTTGGGCAGTTCGTCCAGTTGGTATCGGAAATATCGGGTCATGAAGTCGATCACGCGCCGGTCCTGCGTAGCCGTGTAGTATTGTTGCATGACTTTCAGCATGACCATTTTGGGCCACCAGTCTTGCGCGTTGTTGCGTTGCAGACCGGGTTCGTAGTCGCGGTCGGTATCGGGGCCGAAGTAGCCGTTGGGCTTTTGTGATGCCAAGGTCCATTCGATCCAAGGTTGTACCTTTTCGATCAGGGCTTGGTCGTTCAGGAGATAAGCCAACGGCAGAAGTCCGTCGATCCAGTACGGACCCCGTTCCCACACGTCACCGTCACCGCCGAGCCATCCGTTTCGGGGACCCATTACTTTCGTGTAGACCTTATCCAAGTGGCCGGTCATTCCGTCGCGCATACGGGTCAGTTGGTCGTGCATCCACCCTTCGGCGCGGATGGTTCCGAGAGGCAGTTGGATGTAGTCTTTTTGCAAGAGCGGGTGTCGGTTGTTCCGGTAACTTTCGGCTGCGGGTTCTTCGCCGGCGGCCGAGACAGTCGCCACCGTGAGGGTGGCGACTGCTGTCAGGAAAATTTTTTTCAATTTGTTCATGGTGATAGGATGATGTTATGTTATTCTTGATAATCGATCCATACTTTCATCTTGCCTGCTTTGCGGTTGTCCCAGGCATAGTAAGGAATGAAATGTAGTGTTTGTCCATTCGATATGGCTTTGATTGAGCGGATGCCACCCAGGTTGTCCGGTTCGTCTTTGACCTCGAATGAGGAGGTGGGCGTCAGTGCGAGGTCGGCAAAGTCTTTCGCGTTGTCCGTCTCTTCGAGGCAGTAGACCAGCGGTCCGCGTTGCAGGGCGCGCTTGCCCGTGTTTTGCCGCACGCGCGGGTCGGCTGATACTTTTTCGACCGGCATGTCCATGTTGAGCACGATCAAGTCGCCGGTTTTCCATTCCTTGATGACGGTATATCCCTTGTCGGTCGTACTGTCGACTTTGTTCCCGTTGACCGACAGGGTGTATGACTTGCACCATCCGGGGATACGGATGCGCAACTCCTTGCCGAGCGGTTGTTCGGAGGTGACGGTCAGCTTGACCAGCCCGTCCCAAGGGTAGTCCGTTTCTTGTTTCATGACGACCTTTTTCCCGTCGATCGTGACTTCGGTGGTGTTTCCGATGAAGAGGTTTACCCACAAGGCCTTGTCCGATGTCCCATAGATATAGTTCCCGATGGAAGGCAGGAAGCGCGAGATCTGGCTCGGACAGCAGGCGCACCCGTACCAGGCCTGGCGGTGATGGTCTCCGTTCGATTCCAGCGGATTGACGTAGAAGAAGCGGTCTCCAGCCAGTGAGACGCCAGCTAGCGCACCGTTGTACATGGAACGTTCCAGTACGTCTATGTATTTCGAATCGCCTGTGAACTGGTTCATGCGTTGGTTCCAGTAGACCATCCCGACGGAAGCGCATGTCTCGCAGTAGGCATCGAGGTTCGGCAGGTCATAGTCTTCGGTAAAGCCTTCGTTGTGCCGTGAAGAGCCGATCCCGCCGGTCACGTACATGTTACGTAGTACTACGTCGTCCCAGAGGCGGTTCAAAGCCTCGACATAAGCGGTGTCTTTTTTCAAGGCTGCCACATCGGCCATCCCGCAGTACAGGTACATGCAACGGACGGCATGCCCCGAAATGTCGGTCAGTTCTCTTACCGGGATAACATCCTGGTAGTAGGCTGGGTCCCATTTCCCTTCGCCACCCATGCTCCCGTGTCCGTGTCCGCGTTCTTCGAGCAGCCAGTTGGCGAAGTCGAGATATTTTTCCTGACCGGTTGTCCGGTATATTTTCACCAAAGCCAATTCGATCTCCTCATGTCCCGGCACCCAATGGCGCTTGCCGGGACCGAACAGTTCCATCATGTGGTCTGCCATACGGATGCTCACATCGAGCAGTTTCCGTTTTCCGGTTGCCTGGTAATAGGCGACGGCGGCTTCCATCATGTGGCCGGCACAATACATCTCGTGCTTGTCCATGTTGTTCCAACGTTTGTCTTGTCCGGTCAGTGTGTAGAATGTATTGATATATCCGTCCGGTTGTTGGGCTGCCGCGATCTTGTCGATCCATTCGTCCGCTTTCTTTTCCAGTTCGGGGTCCGGGTTGTTGATCAGGCTGTAGGCGATACCTTCCAACGCTTTATATACGTCCGAATCGTCGAAGAAGATACCGGAATGCTTCCCTGTCCCTCTGGCTGCATTTTCAAAATTTTGCATTCTTCCGGTTTGGTTCTCTATTTGGTCGATACAGACAGGGAGTGTAGCCGATGTGTGCTTGGCGAGACGTGGCGACCAGAAGTTGTCCCGGATGTGCACGTGCGAGAAGTCTATCTGGTCGATTATTTTCAAAGGCGGGGTTTCTATTTGGTCTTGTCCGCCGCATCCCCATAGTGCCATACAGGCAAAGAGTAGTACAAAATACTGTTTCATGGTTTTAAAATTTAATGTTATAATTTGCAACTTATTTTTGTCAAAGTAGGAGAGGTGGCTGTCTTTGTCCCGTTGATGAAAATCGACAGTCCGGCTCCTCGTTTATATTTATCACCTGTCTTATCATAAAGCACGCATATTGTTTTGCCACGATAAGTCAGATTGTCCAGGCAAAAGTAATCCCAATATCCTTCCGGTATCAACGGGTTGACATCGAGTTCCTCTTCTTCACTTGGCCGGATTCCGATTAACCCGTTGATGACGAGGTCGCAGAATAAAGAATGATTATAATCTTTTCCGCGTTCTTCGGGTTTTTGGTGACGTGTTGACAACATTGTCCTGGATATCCAATCGCCAGTAAAAGGATTCAGGTTTTCGTCAATCCATGGTGTTAGTATGCCATTCGCGTCTTTCTTATACAGGCTTCGTGCATAAATCGAGAATAAAGTTATGAAATCTCGTGAATCTACAAAAGATTGCGTTTGATTATTTAACAAATTAGCCAATCCGACCAATGTCATCGAGGTCGCGTATGGCCAAGAAGGACCGTTCCACTGGCATTCATGTCCTTCGTAAGCAACTTTGAATTGAGGATGGCATTGTTCGGCAGTTGTTGGCCCGTAAGGAGCGAGAAAATGTCGTGTGTTCATCAGGAATTTCCAGGCGACGGCATAGTCCGCGGAAGCCAGGTCGAATGCCCAAGGCGTATATCCGTGTAGTTCGCGTACGTCTTTTAAAGAAGCGTTTTTTTCAACAGACAGTACTTTTAGAAATTCCGCTTTGGGGTCCCATAAATATTTGAACATGTTTTCTTTGATCCGGCAGGCTTCGGTTTCGAGTGCTTGTGCTTGGTTGTCGTTTTTCCAATGTGCAATTTTGGATAAGGTGGCGGCTTCGGCTGCCATATATGAGTTGATGGTTACCCGAAAACCGTGTCCGCCGATCGAAATTTCCATGCCGTCTTCTCCGTCTTTTTGCCAGAACAATCCTTTTTCAGCTATGAATTTTTTTTTCTTCCACTCTGAATAGTTTTGTAAAAGTTCCGGATATAACTCTTTCAGCAATTGATAATTCCCCGTGATCTGACAATATTGGTAGATTGCATGGGCAACGGGAAAACTGTAGGAATGCGTGTCACCTCCTCCCTTCAGCCAATAGTACGCATAGTCTTTGAGGAAACCGGAATACTTCAGCCACCTGCCTTCCCGAAAGTGGAACCAGGCAGGGCAACAGATGCCGTTGTGCTTTCCGGCCCACGGGACATCCGGAAGGAATTCGGTTACGATGAACCCGTCCGGTGTCTTTTTCAAATGTTTCCGGAAAGTCCACCAGCGGAAATAATAGATTTCCTCTATGTTTTTGTCCGGACATTCGAATAGCGGTATATTGCCGGATAAGAATTCTTTTGCCTGTCCGTTTGAAATATGTTGCACATACAATTCCTTGTCTTGCATGTTGAACCGGTCGATATACGAGCCTATCATGGCGGGATCAAGGACCTGCCCTGTGGTTGTATATGGAAAAGCCGTGACTGTGAGAAGAAAGTATAGGAGAAGGATTACAAGTTTGTTCATAAGGACATTTTTTATTTGCAGAGAAGCTTGCTTCCCTGCGAGGTTTGTAAGTTGATTACGTTTGTTATTTATAATGGGGGTTTTGTTCCAAGTTGGGATTGGAGGTCAAAACTTTTTCGGGTATCGGGAAGACGGATCGGTAATCACCTTGTGGTTTATGCGAGAGCCAGCTTTTTTTCGTGTAAACACCGAATCGGATGGCGTCTCGTCTGCGGTGCATTTCCCATGCGAATTCCCAACCCAGTTCGTCATACATTCTACCGAATCGGATGAGGTCCGTGTTCCCTTTGTCTGTAACGGTGTAGTGTTCCACATAGCCATATTGATATGAACTGTTTTCTTGTAACTGTGCATCGGTTACTATCGCTAATTCGGGATTGTCTTTGAATGCCCGTTTGCGGACTTCCGTGACCAAGAGGCCGGCTCCTGGTTTTCCCGAACGCAATAAGCATTCCGCTTTCATCAGGAGTACTTCTGCGTATCGGAACAGAGGCACATCCGTTTCGGATGAGGATTGCTCGCCTTTTACGATTTCGAATTTGTTCATGCGAAAACCTTCCATCTCACTGGTGTAATTCCCGTCCGGAAGATCTTTCGTATAGACAAGCGGTTCTCCCATTTTGTCGTATGTCCCGTATAGAGGACTTCCGTCTGCAGCTCGTTGTTCGCCCATCAGCCAGCTATCGGCCAGACGGGAATCTTCGGGATCATACGTGTCGATGAATTGAGTGACCCCCATAGCTGAACCGCATCCCCAAGGAGTCGCTTCGGTTTCGTATTTCTTTTTCAGTTCCCCGTGCCAGGAAAACATGTGGATCGAATTACCCCCGGCGATATTTGCATCGAACGGGATGGTGAAAATGACCTCTTTGGATGTTTCCACGCCTGTAGAACGGAAGGGGTCTTTGTAGTTGTCGGACAATGCGAACCTGTTGCTGTTTATGATGTCGTCACACTGTTGGATACAGTCGTCCCAGTGTTCTTCGCCTGTATATACCTTGGCATTCAGGTATATGTTTGCCAACAGCGTCTTTGCCGCCCATTTGTTCATCCGTCCGTAAAAATTTCCGCCTTGTTCTTCACTTAAAGAAGGGATGATTTCTTTCAGTTCTTTTACTATGAAGTCGAAGATCTCTTTACGGTTACTTTTGGAGGGTAGTTCCATCGTGGTTGTCGTGACTAACGGAGCGTCTCCGAAATTGTCGCAGATTTGCCAATAATAATAGGCTCTCATGGCCCGTAATTCCGCTAATCCCATTGTTTTGTCCGCTTCGGAAGATGCCGGTAAAATACCGTTTTCTATTTGTTCTATCACTTTGTTGCATAATAAGGCGCCTTGATAGAAGTTGGACCATATTTCTGAGACGTGTCCTTGTTCGGAGTTCCATGTTTGGTAGTGCATACGTCGATAGACTCCGCCATCATCCCAGCCGGAAGCGTTAGGGGGCATGACGATGGCGTCGGCACTGACCTCTTGTGTCGTGAAATATCCTCCATGACTGGGGAAACTTCTGAGTTGGCTATATACGCTGGCAATAGATGGTGAGAAATCGTCGACTGTGTAATTGTAGGTTTGTTCGGTTATTTTGGAATATACTTTTTCATCCAAGTCATTGCTACAGGAAACGATTGTTCCGGAACAACATAACGCTAAAAAAAATTTTGTATAAGTATTCATGATAATTACGTTACGATTAAAATTTGACAGATATTCCTAATGTGTAAGTCCGTGTAGAAGGATAACGGTTCTTATTGTCGACTCCTGGTGCCAAGCCGCTTATGCTTACTTCCGGATCAATGCCGGAGTAGCCTGTGATAGTGGCGAGGTTGGAAATCGTGCCATAGATTCTCAAGCGTTTTATCCAAGAATTGAATTTGAATGTATATCCTAAGGTCACGTTGTCGATTTTCCAATAATTGCCTTTTTCGATATAATAGCTGACATATTGTAATTCTTGGTCGGCCGCTAAAGGAACTTTCCCGTATTTCGTATCGAATGCCGCATTCAGCACGTTCCCTCTTGACAACATGACCGGCGATTCATATTGCAGGCGTGGCATGTTCAGGATGTCGAAACCGAAAGCACCGCGCATGGTCATGTTGAAATCGAAGTTTTTCCAATTTAGGGTGTTGTTCCAGTTCAAGTAATGTTTAGGCAGGCCGTTCCCGATGATCTGTTTGTCTGTCGGTTGTAGTTGGGATATCGGTTTCGGACTGCCGTCGGCTCCTTCTATGATCCAGTGTCCGTTCTCATCGATATCGATACTTTTGTATCCCCAGAAATTACCAATCGGTTGTCCTTCCTGAATGCGGTGGGTTGTCGTTTGTAAGGGTTCTCCCGTAGAACCTTGATCCGAGTAACCGCTGGAGACAAACTGATCGTTGGAAAGTGACAAAAGTTCGTTTTTGTTTGTCGAGTAATTCATGGATGTCGTCCATTGGAAATCTTTTGTTTGGACAGGGATGACCGTGATACCGGCTTCTATTCCTTGGTTGCGCATCGATCCGGCGTTTGCTACCATACGGGAGAACAGGTAAGGAGGAGATGGCACGTCATAGTCCCATAACAAATCTTCTGTTTTGCGATTGTAGTAATCGATATTACCTGTGATGCGATCTTCCCAAAAACCGAAGTCGACACCGATGTTGATCTCTTTTTTCTTTTCCCATCTCAATTCGGGGTTCGCATTTGAATCCGGTCTGATGGTTTTGATCCATTGATTGTTATAATAAACATAAGTTCCGAAGTTCAGCGTGTTCAGTGACATATACGGATCACTTGGAACCGTTCCCGTGACACCATATCCGGCACGTAGTTTCAAGATGGACAAGACATCGGTGTCTTCCAGGAACTGTTCTCCTTTGATGTTCCATGCAGCAGAAACAGATGGGAAGTTGCCCCATTTGTGATCGGCTCCGAATTTGGTGGAACCTTCGTGACGGAGACAGGCTGCAAACATATATTTCCCTTTATAGCTGTAGTTCAGACGGCCGAAGTAACCGATCAGTTTGCTTTCATTGGCCGTCGAGTATTCCGTTCCGCGTCCGTCTTTCAGTGCCTGCCCTGTGCCCATATTATTATAGGTATAGTCATTGGAGGGAAAATTGAAATTCTGCATGTAAAAATTCTGGTAATGCGTCTTTTGCCAACTATATCCTCCTAAGAGTGTAAACGAATGGTCTTCAAAAATGGTTTTCCTCCATTGTACGGTCAGTTCCGACAAATCTTCATTTGAGCGCGTGGAACCACGGGAAGCATATCCGTTTTTGCCGTCTTTCCAAGTGGATTTGTGTTGCTGGGTCTCGTAATATCCTCTGACTTGGTTATAGGTATTGGAAGAAAACAGATATTTGATATCTAATCCTTCGATTGGTGTATAAGTGATATTGGCGAACATGCGCAGGTTGGTTGCTTGGTTTTCTCCTTCCACTTCGTTCAGGAGGGATACAGGGTTGAAGTATTCGTTTTTAGTGCTTTCCGAATAATTGCCGTTTTTGTCGTACACAGGAGTGGTCGGATTGTATATCAAAGCGTTTCTATATACTTCGCTGTTGTAGCCCCCACCATCGGAACCGGAAAAATAGGTTTGTTTGTAACCGCTCAGGCTTGCGTTCAGTTTCAATTTGTTATTGAACATGCGATGAGTGATTTCTACACGCGGGTAGAACATCTGGTTGTTTGTACGTTTGATCAGGCCGTTCAGACCACGGTATTCGAAGCTGGCCACATAATTGGTCGTACGGCTGCCACCGCGCAGGCTGATGTTGTAAATCTGTGTGAACGGTGTACGGGTCACTTCGTCCAGCCAGTCGGTTGATGCACCGTCGTCTTGGGCTCCCGGCCATCCTTCCTGTACGCGTCGGCGATATTCGTCTGCTTTCATGAACGGCAAGGTCTTTGTGATTTGCTGGGTGGAAAGATAAGCATTGACATCTACTTCCGTAGGCATTTCTCCATTGGCATTCTTGGTGGTAATCAATATGACGCCGTTTGTTCCTCTGGTTCCGTAGATCGCGGCGGCGGAACCGTCTTTCAGGACGTCGATCTGTTCGATGTCATCGGGTGAGACGGAGTTCAGGTCGCCGGGTATCCCGTCGATGAGCACCAAAGGGCTGGAGCTGGCTTTCAAGGTGGTGATTCCACGTAAGGCGATCTGCGAGGTGGAAGTCGGGTTGGCATCCGGCGTAATGATACTTAGGCCAGGAACTTTCCCTTTGATCAGTTGTGCGGCATCCGTAGTCGGTGTTTTTACGAAATTATCGGATTTGATTGTGGAAATGGAACTGGCCACTTCCCCTTTCTTTTGCGTACCGTATCCGACAACTACCACTTCATCGATCTTTTGGGTGTCTTCGATCAGTATGACGTCGGCCGTTTTGTTGTTATCGATAACGATTTCTTTTGTCAGGTAGCCGATGTAAGAAATTTGCAAGATGGCTTTTGGTGGAACTTCCAAGGTGTATTTCCCATTGATATCCGTGACTGTTCCGATAGAAGTCCCTTTTATGATCACGTTCGCACCAATGACGGGTTCTCCGTTGTTGTCGGTTACTGTACCTGTGATGGTCCGGCTTTGTTGGCCGATAAGAGATGTCCTGCCCTTATCGTTCTTTTTCAACAGGAGGATGTACCGGTTGTCGAATTCGTAGGTGATATCAGTATCTTTGAAAGCTTCTTCAAGATAGGATATCATTTTCCCGGATGTGTTTTGGACAGTAATGTAACGTTCTATGTCTACTTCACGACTTTTGAAAACGACCAGATAATCGGTTTGATTTTCAATTTGAGTGATCAACTGGCCGACTGATATCACGCTCTGTTCCAGTTTTATGATTGTGTTTTGTGTTTCCGAATTAAGCGCTATCGTCTGAAAAGTACAGGCGAAAAGCATGAAGGACGGTAACAAAGTTTTCATTTTCATATCTTTTCTAAGTAATAAAGTGAATACTAAATGAATTTTGTAGATAAAGGCTTGTCTGTTGATAACGGATGTTTCCGATATCAATCATTGTTTTTACAGATGTGTTTCCATAGGCATTTTTTTTAGATATTAAACATTCGATTAACTAAGTGTAATGATATTGTTTTCTTCATCCTTTTGTATCTTGAATTTGTGTATTTTTTGTAACATTCTGAGAATATCGTCGATGCTGTCTCGTTGTCGGAATTTTCCGGTATATTTCTCTTGATTGATGGACGGGTTTCTTATGATTATCCGGACATCATAATAGAGTTGCAATTTGTTCAGTATATCAACAAGCAACTCGTCTTTAAAACTGTAAATTCCTTCTTTCCATAAAAAATAGTCATGATGAGAAATCGTGTCCACCTTTATGGTTCCGTTTTTTATGCTTATTTGCTCGTTGGGGCTCAATATGATACTTTCATTTTCTTTCCCTGTAAAATAGATTTGGAGCGAACCTTCTATCAGGCTGGTTCTCACATCGTTGTTTTTTCGGTAGCTGCAAATGTTGAATTGTGTGCCCAATACTTTCGTTTCTATGCCTTGCGATGAGACGATGAACGGTTTGTGTTTGTCTTGAGCTACAATAAAGAATGCTTCTCCGTCTATGGCGACTCTTCGTTCTTTTTTGTCAAAAATGGCAGGATAGGTGAGAGTTGTGTGGGAGTTCAGCCATACAGTAGTTCCATCCTGAAGTGTCAGTTTGATGCGCTGTCCGGCAGGTACGTGCAGTTTGTTTTCGATATTCTCCTGTAAAATTTCGGAATGCTGGTTCACGCCGGCCTGATAAGCGAATATAATGAGTAAAGTGATGATAGCTGCATATTTGAATAGGTAGAATGAAATCTGTCGTATGTGTTTCGCTCTCATTTTACACAAGAACTGGGTGTAGCTGTCTCGAGTAGTCTTTTTCCCGCAGGCGGCATCGGAAAATGATAATAGTGCGTATGTATTTTTGAATTTGATGAATTGTTTTTTCAATTCGTTATCAGATTCAATCTGTTTTAAGAAATCCAGTCTTTCGTCTGCATTCAGTTCTTCTTGAAAATATTTTTCGATTTGTCTTTCCATGCGAATGAAATGTTACATGCTGTAAACACTTACTCCGGAAAAATGTACCAAAAGAAAATCATTTTTTTTACGTTGGATTTCGGATTCATCGTCTCGTCCCCAGACTGTCACTCGTAAAGATCTCCGCGATTCTATGTGCAATGAAAAAGGAAAAGCCATAAAGGAAGATAGTCCTTTAGTTCGTTCCTAAGCTTTTTATAGGCGATGCTGATTTGATTTCTGACCGTGTTGGTTGAGAGGTTTAGTTCGGTGGCGATCTGTTCTTGCTTTTTCCCTTCCAGTTTGTTCATGATAAAGATTTCCTTGCATTTGGTCGGCAGGCTGTCTAAGGCCCGGTTAATTAAATCTTCAATATCTTGGTCGGAGAAAATATGTTGCTCGAAGGCTTCTAAAGAATCTAAATTCATACGAAGGGTCATGTTATATTCTTCTTGCATATTGTTGATGGTTTCCAGGGCAATCGTTTTATGTCGCAGGTGGTTGAGGCATTTGTTCTTGATGATGGTGAACAGATAAGCGATCCGGATTGTTTGACAAGTAAACATTTCTCGTTTTTCCCAAAGTTCCGCGAACATGTCTTGCACGATATTTTCCGCATCTTGTTCCGATATCACATATTCTTGTGCAAAGCGTTTCATTTTTGGAAAGTAGGAAAGGTAGATGTTTTCGAATAAACGATCTTCTTTTTGTTGGGCGGACATTATTGTCATATATTTATTGTGGCCTTTCAAACAGCCAGAAAAGGCATAATTGTTAAAAAAGAAGTGGGCTGCTGTTCTTTTTCCTGTTAGGTGTCGCCAAACCCCTGTACACGCACGAACAAGCAACCCACTTGATATAGCAGGTCACCTGTGCCTTGCGTGTTGTTAAAAAAATGGCGACTTTAACAGAAAAAAGGCACTTCTGAAATATTCCTTATACAGTCTCTCCAGACATTGCAAATGTAGGTAAATTTTTTGTTTTCCGTGAAAAAGATTAAATAAGCTTCGTATATTTGTACCCGAATTGAAAATAAAAAAGAACGTCGGAATCCGGATGAATACGAATAGTGATGACATATTATTGTTGAAATTGATTAAACAAGGAGATCAGATCGCTTTTCGGCATTTGTTTTATCAGTATGCGGATTCTTTGGAACGTTTTATTACTTATTACATCCATGACCGGGAAAAATCGCAAGACTTGGTTCTGGATATTTTTACCTATATATGGGAAAACCGGCAGAACTTTGAGATAAAACTGACCTTGAAAGCCTATTTGTTCCAGGCGGCACGCAATAAGTCTTTTACCTATATCCGGGACAAGAAGATTCCGGTTTATCTGGAAGAAATGGAGGGTATGGAGATTGTGCAAAACTATGATTCGGAATTGGAGTTGCAGGAACTTCATCATCTGATAGAAGAAGCGGTGTCGCTTTTGCCGGATAAATGCCGTGAAATATTCCGGAAAAGCCGGGAGGAAAATTTGACCAATAAGGAAATAGCCGGACAGCTCCATATCTCGGAGAAGACGGTGGAGGGGCAAATCACGATTGCTTTAAAGAAAATCAGAATTCATTTGGGCGATTCTTATTCTTATTTGTGGTAAAAACGGGCTGGGCAACCGTACCAGAATCATAAAGCGTCCATCCGTTTTCGCCACCGACCCATACAGACTAATTACATACATGTTTTTGCAAAAACAACTATCATACTATCATATCCGCCTGTATATCGGTTTAAACCAATATGTTATGGTATGATAGTTGCCGTTTTGTACTATCTTCATCTATCATAACTATCATGGTGTAAAACGATAATGTCTTGTGTATCAATCATACGATAAAAACAGTGACCGTCCGGAAACAGGTGCAAAACATGTTAAAACGGCTTCTTTTTTCATCAAGACAGGCTTTTCTTTTGTCAAAAACCGTTTGCAAAACCGCTTGAGACCCGGGTGTACCCGCCACGGAGACCCGGGCGCGGGAGAGGTGCAGACCCGGGTCTGCACGAAGCCCAGACGGGTCTGCAGAGAAGTTTATCAGCCATGTTGGAGGTACTTTTATGCCTTGTTTTTGCATCTTATTCGGCGAAAAAGGTCGTTTTATATTTAAATGACCCCGTTTTGTCGATGGTTATTTTTGCATATATAAACATAAATATCATATTATCAGCTATATAAATGAATAGTCATGTAAAAAGTTTGTCTCGTCCTGAAATAGGTTGACTTCATAAAAGTCAACAAAGATGAAAAAAGAG
>OCHD01001391.1_pt1 | contig 16192 bp, 7 predicted proteins | sample 1538481 | NCBI WGS metagenome assembly OCHD01 (sample SAMN04571699, study PRJEB22368) | human gut metagenome | biome: human gut; material: stool | host: Homo sapiens | place: Luxembourg | collected 2012-09-07
GAGGCCAACGAGCCCCGTCTGGAGGAGATCTGGGACGAGCTGATCCGCATCCGCAACCAGATGGGCAAAAACCTGGGCTATGAGAACTACATTCCCCTGGGCTACCTGGAGCAGGGCCGCACCGACTACGGCGAGAAGGAGGTGGCCTCCTTCCGTGAGCAGGTGCGCACCGTCCTCGTTCCGCTGTGTCAGAAGCTCTATGACGCGCAGGCCAAGCGTCTCGGCATCGACCATGTCATGTGGCACGATGAGAAAATGGTGTTCCCCGACGGCAACGCCGAGCCCGCCGGCGATGCAGGATTCATGGTCGAGACCGCCCGGAAGATGTACCACGAGATCAGCCCCGAGACCGGCGAGTTTATCGACTTCATGATCGACCACCAGCTGATGGACCTGGAGAACAAGCCCGGCAAGGCCTCCACCGGCTACATGACCAGCCTGCCCAGCCTGAAGGCCCCCTTCGTGTTCTCCTGCTTCAACCACACGATCTTCGACATGCAGGTCCTGACCCACGAGCTGGGCCACGCCTTCGCCGGCTACATGGCCATGCGCAGCCAGCCCATCTCGGACTATTACAGTGAGACCACCGACATCGCGGAGATCCACTCCATGTCCATGGAGCAGTTCGCCTACCCCTACGCCCAGTGGTTCTTCGGCGATCAGGCGGACAAGTTCCGCTTTGCCCATTTGCAGGAGGCTCTGACCTTTGTGCCCTTCGGCGTGGCTGTGGACGAGTTCCAGCACATCTGCTACGCCGATCCCCGGCTGACGCCCAAGGAGCGGACGTACCAGTGGCGCCTGCTGGAGGAGAAGTACATGCCCTGGCGCAGGTACGACAATGACGCCTTCATGGAGCGCGGCGGCTACTGGTATCACAAGCTGCACATCTACCTCTACCCGTTCTATTACATCAACTATACGCTCACCACCATGGGCGCCATGGAGTTCAAGAAGAAGTACGCCGAGGATAAGGCGGCGGCCTGGCAGGACTATCTGAAGCTCTGCAAGACCGGCGGCAGCCGCAGTTATCTGGAGACCCTGCGTTATGCGAATCTGGCAAATCCCTTTGAGGCTGGTTCCGTTGCGCGTGCCTGCGGCTACGCCGAGGACATCCTCCTCCGCCAGCTCGCAGAACAGGAGAAATAAGCGCTGTATCAACTGCAAAAGCTCCCCCTGCCGGCATATGCCGGCAGGGGGAGCTTTTCATACGCTTCCGCCCAGTGGGGTCCTTATTCTTTCTTTCTGCGCTTGGACGCTGCGATCACCGCCGCGCCGGCCGCCGCTGCGGCCGCCGCCACGACGATCCACACCACGGCGCCGTTCTGCGCCGCAGGCTCCTGCTCCTCCGCAGGCTCCTGCGCATCCGGCTCCGCCGGCGCGATGCCCGCGGCCAGGTCGGTCATGTCGTACAGTGCCGTCTGGCCGTTCAGCAGCCGCGCATAGGCCGTCAGGGCGCACAGTGCCTGCTCCGTGGCGATATCGTCCGCCGCGCCGTCCCGCGTGTGGCAGAATCCGCCGTCCTTATAGTAGGCGCACAGCGCATCCAGCAGGCTCAGGCCGTACTTGATGAACCGGCTGTCCTTGGCAGGATCGATGCCCAGCGTGGTCAGCGCGATGATGACCTGGGCGCAGGACTCGCTGTTCACCGTGCCCCAGCTGCTGTAACCGCCGTCAGCGAGCTGCATGTCGGACAGGGTCTGCACGGCCTCGTCCACCGCCGCCTGTACCGCTGCGTCGTCGCGGTACGCCGCCAGCGCCTGCAGCGCCATGGCGGTCATATCGGGATCGGCGCTGTCACCGGACAGAGCCCAGCCGCCGTCGGACAGCTGCTTGTCCAGAATGTAAGCCACCAGTGCCTCGCGGGAGGTCTGGTTGGCGCCCTCCGCCGCGGCGGGCACCTCATACCCGGCACTGTCCAGCGCGATCAGCGCGAAGATAGCGCCGTTAAGGCCCTGATACGTCACTTTGTCCATGTCTGCCAGCTTGGCCAGCAGATCATAGCCGCCCACGTCCGCAGGGTCCTTGCCGATGGCCGTCAGCGCCAGGATCACGCGGGAGTACTCGCTGAACTTCTTATCGCTGAGCTCGCCGCCCGCGTCCTGCACCGCCTTCACCACGCTGTCGTAGTAGCTGTCGGGCACCGTCCTGCCGCTGCGGGCCAGCGCGATGACCAGCCACTCGCTGCCGAAGGTCAAGTCGTTCTCGCCTGCCTTGTCCAGCGCCGTCTCATACTGGGTGCGCCACGCGGTGTTCTCCTTGACGCCGGAGGTCTCCTGCTGCGCCTTCACCAGCGCGGCATACGTCTCCTCCGCCGCCACCAGCACCGCATAGTTGGTGACCAGCGCCTTCTCCTCTGCCGGCAGCCTGTTGTAGGCCGTCCGTGCCGCTGCGATGGCGCTGCCGCTGTCCAGCGTCACATCCCCGATGGCGTTGATGAGCTTGATGACATCCGCCGCCGTCAGACTCTGGTCCGCCATGGCGCCGGCGTCGGGATCCTGCTTCCAGTCGGTGGTGTAGTACCACAGGATGTCGTCGCCGTCGGCCAGCTTCTTCTGGGTCAGCGCCACGTTGGGCAGCACACCGTTGACCTTGTACAGCCAGCCGGAGTTGTCGCCGTGGGTGAACTCGCCGTAGGTGACGCCTCCCTTGGTCATGGACCGGACGTAGCCGCTGGCCGCGCCGGACTGGGTGATGCCGCTGTCCCTCAGCGCCTCGATAAAGGCGTGGTACACGGTAGAGCCCTTCTTTACGGTGACGCTCTTACCGTCCATCCACATGCCCGCCGGCGTGCGGATAGACACGGTGACGGTAATATCCTCGTTCTCCTCGGGCGGGTTCACCGGCACATCCGGCTCACCGCTGCCGGTGGCGTGGCCCGGCTTCACCGCCGTCGTTGGCGCGGAACTGCGCCAACGCTACCAGGGCCCGGAAGCCCTGCTCCGTGGCCAGTGCGTTGTCCTCACCGGCGTACAGGAAGCCGTTGTTGGCGTCGTTGGCATAGCGCAGCATGTCCTCCACCAGCGTGATGCCGCTGGCGCACAGCACCGTCTCGGGATCCACGCCCGCGGCAATGAAGCCGATGATGAGCATGGCGTCGCTGTTGGCGTTGCTGTAATAGCCCGCGCCGGCCACATGGTTCGCCGCGCCCCGCACCAGCTTATCCAGCAGCGTCTTGGCGCTGCTGCGATCGGTGTAGGCGCTCAGCGCCGCCATGGCCGCACCCGTGGTATCGGGATCGGCGTAATACGCGCCGCCGTAGCTGCTGCCCAGAATGCCGTTGGACTCCGCCGCCGCGATGGTGGCGATCAGCGTCTCGATCTGTTGGTCAGTGAGCTTCACGCCGCCCTGCATATTGGCCAGCAGCACGTAGGGTGCCGCCCACACGGTAACACCGCTCATATCCATGGCCTTCAGCAGTGCCCCGTTGTTCACGGCCTTGCCGCTGCCCTGGGGATACAGCTCCGTGCTGTCCACGCCCAGCGCCCGCAGCACCAGCTCGATGCGGCTTCTGGCGCCGGCGTCCGTCGTACCGGAGGCCTCGGCGATCAGCAGATCCATGATGTTCTGCCGTGCCGCATCGGTGAGTCTGGCGGTCTTACCCGCCATGTCCATGGCGCTCCAGCCGTCCTTGGTCTCGGTGAGGGTAGCCGCGATGGAATCCATCAGGGCGGTATCATCCACGATCCACGGCAGGGATACGCCGAACAGCTCCATGAGCTTGTCGTTCACCTGCTGCCACGTGGTCAGCTTCATGCCCTCCACCGCGGCCTGCTCGCTGCTGCCGGTAAAGCTGTTGCCCGCGGCCTTCCACTGACCGTCCGGCTTCATGCAGTTTCCGTAGACATTCTTGACGGTGATCTGGTTGTCCAGACCCGCCAGCGTACCGCCCAGCCGTCCGGCGAAGCCGCCGGTATAGCCGTAGGTGGGCGTACCCGTCACCGACACCAGCCCGGCGCCCACAGCGTTCTCCGCCGCACTGATGCCTCCGGCGAAGCCGCCGGTGTAGTCCGTACCGGCAACGCTGCCCAGACTGTAACAATTCTTTACCGTGCCGTCGCTGATACCCACAAAGCCGCCGGCGTAGGACTTGCCCCGCACCTCGCCTTCGGCATGGCTGTCGTAGATGCCGCCGCTGTTGTCGCCGGCAAAGCCGCCCACCATCACGCCATCCGGCGCGGTGACGCTGCCCTGCGCGGCACTCTTGGTGATGCTGCCGCTGTTCTCGCCCGCCAGGCCGCCCACCTTCTCCTTGCCGGAGACGCTGACCGCGGCGGTACACTTATCCACGGCGCTAGCCACGGAGAACATGGTCTCCTGATCGCTGCGGCCCTCGTTCAGGCCCACCAGACCGCCCACGGCGCGGCTGCCGCTGACCGTACCGGACACAGTGCAGCTGCCGACAAGGCCGGCCTTGCTGCCCGCCATATCCTGACGGTCCAGTTCTGCCTGGGCCCAGCCCACCAGACCGCCCACGCGGCTGCCGCCGGTGACGTTCACATCGCTGAGATGCAGGTTCTTGATGACCGCGCCCAGCGTCACATTGAAGAATCCGGCGTTGTCGCCGCCCTTCACCGTCACATGGGACACGGTGTGGCCCTGGCCGTCAAACATGCCCGTAAAGGGCGCGGACGCGCTGCCGATGCCGGAGAACGTCACGCCCGACAGGTCCAGATCCCTGGCCAGCTTGTAGTTCTTCGCCAGCACTGCGGGGTCCTTGGACGCCGCCAGCGCCTGCAGCTCCGCCACGGTGGAGATGGTCTCCCACTGGATGGTGCTGCCGTCCAGCTCCGCCCACAGCGGACCCTGGAACTGGTTCTCGGTGGTGCCCTCGAACCACAGCACCTTGTCGCCGTCCTTCACCGACGCCGTGGAGGCGCTGACGTTGGACAGGGCGTCGTTGATGGTGAACATCCAGCCATCCGGCGCGTTGACTGCATGGCCGTTGATGGTGTGGATGAACCGTCCGAAGGTGGCGGTGGTGGAGTAGCTGTACGTCAGCTTGCCCTGCGCCTGAGCCGCGTCCATCACGTCCACCACGCGGGTGTTGCCCGTGCTCTCCACGGTGACATCCACCACGCTCTTGTGGTCGAAGTCGAAGGTGTACGTCTCCTTGTCATACGTCACCACGGCCACGTGTACGGTGATGTCCGCGGTTTTGGCCATCTCCGGCGCCTTCACCGTGGTGAGATAGGGCAGGCCGCCGTTCACCGCGTCGTCGCGGGTCCAGATGCCGCTGCCCAGCTCCCGCACGAAGTCCGCCAGCCGCATCTGCATGCCGGTTCGCGGCTCCGCGCCGTAACCGTGAGCGCCGGTGTTCTCGCTGTTGTAGTAGCAGTTCCACACGCCCTCAGACTGGTCGTACTGGAAGGCGCTGTCCGGCTTGTTGCCGCCGATGAAGCCGTTGCCCTCTGCGCCCGCTACCGTGACGATACCCGCAGCGTAGCAGCTCTCATAGGCGTTGCCCTGGAATACGGAGCGTCCCACGAAGCCGCCGGAATAGCCGCGGCCCGACACGTTCCCCAGTGCGAAGCAGTTGCGGATGGTGCCGCCGTAGCCCAGACCCACAAAGCCGCCGGCGTAATCGCTCTGGGTGCTGACGCTCATGGAGGTCCAGCACCGCTCGATGAGGCCGCCTTCCTCGTTGGCGCCCACGAAGCCCGCGTGGCCCGTGGAGGTAGCGGAGTTGGAGGTCAGCGTACCGCCCTCCACATAGCTGTCGCGGATGGTGCCGTAGTTCCGGCTGACCATGCCGCCCAGCACCGCGCCGGTGTCGGCGGTGATGTTGGTGTTCACCACGGCGCACTGCTCCATGAGGCCGTAGTTGTTGTGTACCAGCACCGCCGCGTTGTCGGAGAACAGCACGTTGGCGTTCTCCACTTTCAAATCGTAGATATAGCCGCCGGCCCCCACGTACCAGAACAGGCCGGAGTCATAGTTGCTCAATGTCAGGCCGCGGATGACGTATCCGTTGCCGTCCAGCACGCCGTTGAACCGGTTGGTGGTGTTGCCGATGGACTTGGTCTTGGTCTGATAGGCCGCCGACAGCTGGGAGAAGTCCAGATCGTTGGCCAGATAGTACTTCTTGCTCCACTCCACCTTCTGCTGGCTGTCGGAGCTGCTGTCTGCGGGATCGGAGGGCAGATCCTCCACGTTGGCCAGGTCGATCCACTGCTGGGCGGAGGTGATGGCGACCCACGTGTCGTCATGGTCGTCCGGCACCTCCGGCGTGCCGCTGCCGTCATAGATGACCGCCTGGGACGGGCGGCTGTCCGTCAGGCCCATTGTCTCCAGGATGTCCGCGTCGGAGTGGGCGATGACCTGCGCGGCATAGCGCCGCCCGGCGGCGAAGGTGTTGCCCAGATCCGCCATGCCCGCATTTCCCGACACCTCCACGGGGGTCAGGGTGCGATAGCTGCCATCGTCCTCTACAATGGACAGCAGGATGGTGTAGATCTGCTCGGCCGTGAAATAGGGCTTCTTGTCCCAGTGCAGGACCGTACCCTCCCACTTCACATTGGTGACGGTGGACATGCGGTCATAGGGCATCTGATAGCCCGCCACATGCTCGTCCACGTACTCCAGAGAGGGCTCGGTGTACGCGCCGTCCACCACTGCCGTCACCGTGGCGTAGTACACGCCCTCGCCCTGCTCCGCCAGCTCGGCGGCGCAGTCATAGTCGGTCTCAGTGCCGTTGGCGGTGAAGGCCGTGGCGCGGGCCAGCACCATCTGGGTGTAGTCCTCGCCCTCCACAAGCTCTGCGGTCTGCCGCCACAGGGTGATGACATACCCCTCCGCGCCGTCCACCGCGCCCCACGTCAGCTGGGAGGAGGCCAGCATGCCCACGCCATCCTCCACCTCCACGGCGGAGGAGCTGGTGAGATGCACCTGCTCCAGCCCGAACTCCACGTTCTGGGCCAGCACGGGCTCCTTGACCACCGGCGTCAGCTTCTGCCACTTCAGCACCGGCATGCCGCCGTTGCGGCCCGCCACATGCTCAAAGGCGTCGCTGATGGCCAGCTCCTGCAGCTGCTGGGCGGTCTGCGCCGCCGCGCCGCTGTTGCCGTCCGTGCCGCTGTCCAGATAGAAGCAGTTGCTGATGCTGCTGTTGGCGCCCGGGGCGATAGCGCCGGTATTGGTGCCGGTAACGGCGCCGCTGTTGTAGCAGTTGGCCACCGTGCCCACGAAGCCGCCGCCGTAATATCCGCGGATACCGCCGCCTGCATAGCTGCCGCCGTTGATGCTGCCGGTGTTGTAGCAGTCGCTGATGTTTACCTTACCGGTGTTGCCGCCGCTGATGCCGCCGGCCCGCTCCTTGCCGCTGATGTCGCCGGTGTTGTAGCAGGCGCTGATGGTGACCACGGTGCTGCTGCTGTGGTTCTTGCCCAGGATGCCGCCGCCGTTGGCGCCGCCGCTGACGGCCACTTCGCTGCCGCACTCCGTGATGGTCACGGTGCTGCCCTTGGTGCGGGCCACAAGGCCCGCCGCGTCGCCGCTGCTGCTGTCGGTGCCGGCGGCGATGCCCTGCACCACCACGCCGCGGATCTCCGCGTCCTTCACCACGCCGAACAGGCCCGCGTACCGGGTCTCCGCCTTCATGCGGGACACCGTATGACCCTGGCCGTCAAAGCGGCCCGTGAACTCATGGAAATCTGCGCCGATAGGCGTCCAAACGCCATCGCCCAGGTCGATGTCCTCCGTCAGGACGGCGTATAGCCTGGTGCCGCCGTTCCCTGCGTTCACCGTCTGGGCCAGCCATGCCAGCTGCTCGCCGTTCTCGATCTCGTAGGGGCTGGTCTCCGTGCCGTCGCCCACCTCCGGCGCCGTGACGGTCTGGCCGTCCCAGGCGGCGGAGGGCTCCAGCGTCACCGACACCGTCACATCTCCGCTGACCTTCAGCGTCTGGCTGACCTTGGCGTAGCCCTTGGCCCGCACCGTGTAGGTGTAGGTGCCGTCGGGCAGCCGATAGCTGCCGTCCTGCTCTGCCGCCACGGTCTTGCCGTTCCACTGCACCGTCACCGCCGCGCCGGCGTCCTCGGGCGTCACGCTGAATCGGACGGTGCGCTTTTCCACCGGCGTCAGCGTGATATCCTTCCGGGCCGCGCCGCTGACCTCGATGTTGCCGCTCTCATCGGCATAGCCGAAGGCGAACGCCGTGTAGCTGTATGTACCCTCCGGCAGGCGGAACGTCCACACGTTTCCGTTCTGCTTGCCCTTTGCGCCGTCGATGCGTACCTCCGCATCCTCCGGCGTCACGGTAAATGTCACCTCATACGTGGTGATCTGCCACGTCAGGATGGGATAGCCCCCGTTGATGCTCTTGGCGTCCTGCATGAACGCCTCGCCCAGCGCCGCAGCGCTGTCCAGCGTTTTCAGCTGCTGCTCCGTCACCTTCACAGCCTTGCTGTCGCCGACGCTCAACGTGTCGGGGTAGTAGCAGTTGGCCACCACCGTCGAACTGGAGTTCACCTTGCCGAACACCGCGCCCGCGCCGCTGCCGGTAACGCTGCCCGCGGCATAGCAGTTCTTCACCGATGCGTAGCGGCTGTCCACATACGCGCTGATGCCGCCGGAGTACCAGCCGCCGCCGGTGATGGTGCCGGTGCTGTAGCAGTTCTCCACTGCCACCTGGCCGCTGATATTGGCCGCGATGCCCGCCGCGCGGTGGCCTTCGGAGGTCACATCCCCCACATTGCCGCAGTTCTTGATGAACTTTTCGGCGCTGCTGGACCCGCCGGCCACATAGCCCACGATGCCGCCCACATACTGGCCGCCCTTGACGGACGCCCTGTTCAGGCAGTTCTCCACGCCGCCCGTGGTGCCGTATAGCTGGCCCACGATAGCCGCGATGCCGTATCTGCTGGAATTGCTGGTGACCTCCACGCGGCCCTCCACCGTCACATTCCGGACGGTGCCGCCGTTGACGGTGCCGAACAGGCCGTAGTCCATGGGCGTGCTGCCGGTGACGTACAGGTTCCGGATGGTGTACCCCTGCCCGTCAAAGGTACCCTTGTACGCTTTGCCGGTGCCATTTCCGATGGGCGTCCACGCCTCATCGCCCAGGTCGATGTCATTGCACAGCACCGCGCTGAAGCTGGTGCCGTCGGACACACCGGCGTTCACCTGCTGGGCCAGCCACGCCAGCTCGCTGCCGCTGGTGATCTGGTACACGCCGTCCACTGCGGCGGGCTCGCTGATGTCGCCCGCGCCCTCCCAGGCGGACTTGGCCGTCATGGGGATGGTCACGCTCCGCGTCCCGCTCTCGCTGACGCCCGTCAGGTCCACGGTACCGCTCTGCTTGCCGTAGTTGGCGCTGCGGAAGCTCCAGTCGTAGGCGTAGCCTGCGGGCAGGCGGAACGCCATGCCGTCGGAGCCTTCCTCCGCCGCCATGTCCCGCTCACCGGTGCGCACCGTCAGCTTCCCGCCGTCCACATCGGTCTTGCCGTCCGCATAGGCGAACGTCACTGTGACCACCGGCTTCTCCGCCAGCACCACCGGCTCCTGTGCGTCGCCGCTGACGGTGACGCTGCCCTGCACCGCCGCGTAGCCGAAGGCGGAGACGCTGTAATAGTAGGTGCCCGCCGCCAGGGTATACGCCGTGCCGCTGTCCGCCGCGATCAGCGCCGTCCGCGCCTCATCGCCGTACAGCGAGAACTGTGCGTCCGCCGGCGTCAGCTGGAACGCCACACGGTACACCCGCGTCCACACGGCGTACAGGTCGGTGTCCTCCGTAATGGTGATACTGCCCTTGTCGGCGTAGGCCACCGCGCCGTCCGGCGTCGTGGCCCAGCCCTCAAAGCGGTAGCCGTCCCGCTGGAACGTATTGGCCTGCAGCGTGCCGCTGCCGAACACGCCCTGCTGCACCGTGGTCTCCGTGCCGTCGTTGGCATGGAAGATCACCTGCGCCGGCAGCGAGGCCTTGAAATTGCTGAGCCACATGCAGTTGCTGCCGCTGCTGGCCCAGCCGCGGTAATAGGAGATGGTGATGACGTCACCGGCGTTGGCCTGCACGGTGGCCGTGCCGCTGTCCGTCCCTTTGACGATCTCTGCCCCGCTGCTGCCGTAACTGCTGTACGTATACAGCGTCTTGCTGCCGTTCTTCACCTCCATGCCGCTCTGGCTGGGGCCGCTGAGCCGGTAATCGAAGGACAGCTCCGCCGCCTTCAGCATCGTCACCGTCAGCGTCGAGCGTGTGTAGCTGGCCGAGCTGTTGCCGGATTTCAGCTCCTCGCCGTCCCTGACAAAGCCCCGCGTGGCCGCGTTGGCCACGGTGGCGATGCCCTCCCACTCGTCGAAAAAGCCCTCCAGCTCCGCGTCGGCGGCGCTTCCCGCCAGCGTGGACACACTGTACCGTCCGGTGTCCTCACTGCTGCGGTAGACGTCCTCCGCCCACACGCCGGTAGGCAGCATGCTGGTAAGCATCAGCACCACCAGCAGCCACGATACCACTCGTTTCTTCATGTCTCTGTCTCCTTTTATCTGTAAATTTTCTGTCTTATAAGAGAAGGAGGCGGAAGGGGTCGGCAAACCCCTCCCGCCCTTATGGAAAGCGGACGGCTTGCGCCGTCCCGACTTGACTGCGGGCGGATGACGCCCCTCCCGCGAAAAACCGGCCTCCCTGACGGGACAGCCGGCGCATTTGCCGCAAAAAAAGGCCGGTCCGTCCCTGTCGGGATGGTCCGCGCCCACTTCTGCTCTCTGCCACAACGAAGAAGCGCCGCTGTGTACCTGTTCTCCGCCGTGCAATTCTCCTGCCCTAACGCCCCGAGGCTGCCGCCTCCCGTACATGACCTACCTTCTCAGGACATCCGTCCCAATGGCTGCTGTTCACCACACGGCGTCTCCGCCGCTTTGGTCACTTCCTTGCGTTTACAGTGCCGTCCGCAGAGGGTCTTACCCCTATTTCTTCAAAACTGCCGCCTGACCGTTTCCGGCCGTTACGGCGCGCAGCCACACGTCGTCACAGAACACGTTATCCACTTGTCGGTCCGGCATCTGCCGAACCATTTATACTATATACGGTTTTCCGCCTCTTGTCAACGGCGGCGCTCGCCAAAAGCTGCCAAAACCCGCGAAAAAACAGGACAGGGACGCACCTGCCGTGCGTCCCTGTCCTGTTTTCAGGAAGGAAACTTTTCGCTGTTACCTCATAATATGTGCGCTCACTCCGCCAGGTACTTCAGCGCGATGGCGCTCATGGCCGCCGTGCCGGACTTGAGTACGTCCTCGTTGAACACGATCTTGCCATTGTGCAGGGAAACCATCTCCTTGCCGCAGCCCGCGTCGGTCATCATGAACGCCGACGGCGTGTTGGTGAGCTTGCCGAAGAAGCTGAAGTCCTCGCTGCCGGAGAAGGGGCGGTCGAGGTGGGTCACCTTGTCCGCGCCCAGCTCCTCCGTGACCGCCTGCTCCACCAGATCGATCATGGCGCCGTCGTTGTACTGGAGGGCGTAGCCCTCCTCCAGCCGCACCTCGATGTCGCAGCCGAAGGCGAACCCGATGCCCTTGCAGATCCGGTCAATCTCCTCGATGGCGGTATCCCGTGCCGTGTCGCTGAAGCTGCGCAGCACCGCCACCATCCGGGCCTCGCCGGCGGTGATGTTCACCGCGTCGCCGCCGGACATGGTGCCCACCGTCAGCACGGCGGAGTCCATGGGGTCGATACGGCGGGACACCACCGTTTGCAGCGCGGTGATGAGATATCCCGCGCAGGCAATGGCGTCGTGGGCGGTGTGGGGTGCGGAGCCGTGGCCGCTCTTGCCGTGTACGGCGATGTGGAACAGATCCACCGCACTGGTGAAGTACCCCTTATAGAGCTGCATCCGGCCCACCGTGTCATTCTCGGAGGGGCAGACATGCTGGCCGAAGATGGCGTCCACATGGGGGTTCTCCATGACGCCCGCCGCCACCAGCGCCCGTGCGCCGCCGGGCATGGTATCCTCGCTGGGCTCAAAGATGAACTTCACCGTACCCGCAAAGGAGTCCCGCATATGGCACAGGGTCTTGGCCGTGCCCAGCAGCATGGTGGTGTGCAGGTCGTGGCCGCAGGCGTGCATGACGCCCTCCGTCTGGCTGGCAAAGGGCACGCCGGACTCCTCGTGGACCGGCAGCGCGTCGATGTCGGCGCGGAGCGCCACGCACTTGCCGGGTCCCTTGCCGCCGTGGAGCAGACCCACCACTGCGGTGGGCAGGGGCTGCTGGATCTCGTCCATGCCCATCTTCTCCAGTTCCCGCCGGATCAGGGCGCTGGTGCGCACCTCCTGCATCCCCACCTCCGGATGGGCGTGGATGTCCCGCCGGATGGCCACCAGCTCGTCGAAAATACGATCTACATACGTCTTGATCTCAGACATTTTCACTACCTCACTTCTGAATATCCGCTTAGCTTACAGCCAGCCGCTCATCACGCCGGCCACCAGCACGGAGGTGATGGATACGGTGACCATACCGGCCACCAGCATCTTGGGCATGATCTGGGCGTTGATGGCAGCCCGCTCCTCGGCGTTGGCGCCGGTGGACTCGGACACCTCGTTGGAGATGATGACGGTTCCCGGGAAGCCGAACAGGCAGGAGCTGCCGATGGCCATGGACATCTGCCAGCTGTAACCGAAGATCTTGCCCACCAGAATAGACACGACGGAGAAGGCGATGGTGCCGATGACTACGCACACCAGCAGAGGCACCACCATGCCGCCCACCATCTCAGGGGTGGCGGAGGCCAGATTGGTGAAGATGGACAGGGTGATGATGGGCATCACGATGCCGGTGGCGTGGGCCTTGCCCAGCGCGTCCTCATCCAGGAAGCCCAGCTCCTTGCACAGCACGCCGAAGATCAGGCACCACACCAGCTTGTTGATGGCGTCGTGGAACAGGCTGGACACCCACACGGACAGCAGCGCCACCAGAATGACCTTGGCGATGATGGCGTTGGGGGTGTTGTACTTGTCGGGCAGCGCGGGGATCAGCTTCTTGCGGCCCGCAGCAGCAGCCTGCACGGCGCCGGCGGCGGTGTCTACCTGCAGTTCACCGGCGTCGATCTGCGCCTTGATGCGCTTGGCCTCGCTCTTGAGGCACAGGGAGGCCACGGGGTAACCCACGAAGCCCTGAGCGCACATGACCAGCGTGGCAAATACCGCCAGATCGGGGAGGTTTGCCTTGTTGGCCATGTCCTGCATGGTCAGCGTGGCCACCACGCCGCCGGACAGAATGGGAGCGCCCACCAGCGCGAAGCCGCGGTCAACGATCAGCTGGCCCAGGAAGAATACCGCGGCGGAGATGGCGATGCAGGCCACGGCGGCAATGATGACGGTGCGCCACTGTGCGCCGAAGTCACGGAGCTTGATGGTGGTGCCCAGGTGTACCAGCAGCATGGTCACCAGCAGGCCGGCCATGCTCAGCAGCGTGGAGTCGGCAAACATGGTGGTGGGGAAGATGCCTGTCCAGAAGCCGGCCAGGAACACCACGGACGCTACCAGCAGCATGGATACAATGGCTTTTGTTTTGGCGGAGATCATGTCTCCGATGGCGAACACCACAAAGATGACCGCCGCAGCTAAGATCGCATTCATTTTGATTTTCTCCTTTTCCGTTTGTGATTTCCGTTTATCTCTAAACTCTGCCAATAAAGAAAGCGGCCCCGCCTGAACGACGAAGCCGCTTATCGACCCTTGTGAGGAGATCGAACCACGTATGTCATTTCAGCCGGTATCCATTCTGGTCGCCGTAATAATAGGCGCACCAAAAGTAGCCCCGATAGCAGGAGCTGTTACCGGCATAGTTATAGGAGGCGGCCTGGAGCTTGCCCATGTCGCTGCGGACCATATCCTGCTGCATCATGTGACGGGTCATGGCTGTCTCCTTTCCGCCGGCACTGGACCGGCACTACTCATTGTGCTGATTTTAGGACTTTAAGGCGCAAAAGTCAATTGGGCATAGTCACAGCATTCTCCCCCTATTTTTCGCTGTTTTTGTCGATACCGCACATAGACGCGTCGTGAATGGTCACGTATAATAATACGAAAGCGTGGATGCCGTCAGGGCGAGGCTCTGTGCGTCCGCGGGAAGTGCCGAAGGAGAAGCGTATGACCGTTCGCATCCAGACCAACTGTACCTGTTGTCTGCCCGCCTGCTGTGCGGGCCTGGTCTGCTGCGCCCATTTCCGTCATACGATCTCTGCCGAGTAACGCGGCTCCTGCCGCGGCCACACCGTATTCTTTGAGGACGGTGGGAGATGTGTGACATCTCCCACCGTCCTTTTTTATTTTGGAGGGTTCAACATGAGCAATACCGCAGAAATTGCACGCGCCATGGCAACGACCATGGAAAATGCGGCCATACCTATGTACGGGAAAAAGCTGCGTCTGCCGGACCGCAGCGCCATCATCGCCCTGCTCAAGGAGCTGCGGCGGCTGTTCTTCCCCGCCTATTTCGGGGACCCGCAGCTGATGGCCCTTCCGGCAGAGAACTATGCCGCGCTGCTGCTGGAGCGCATCGAAACGGGGATGACGGCTCAGATCGCCCTGGCTCTGCCGGACGGCGAGATGGCTCAGGCCGCCCAGATCACCGAGTCCATCATGGCGGAGCTGCCCCGCATCCAGCAGATGCTGCTGACGGACATCGAGGCCACCTTCGACGGCGACCCCGCCGCCGCCAACAAGGAGGAGATCATCTTTGCCTACCCCGGCCTGTTCGCCATCTTCGTCTATCGCATCGCTCACGAGCTGTACCTGCGCCACGTGCCCATGATCCCGCGGATCATGTCGGAGTACGCCCACAGCCGCACCGGCATCGACATCCACCCCGGCGCTCAGATCGGTCCCTGGTTCTTCATTGACCACGGCACCGGCATCGTCATCGGCGAGACCTCCGTCATCGGCAGCCACGTCAAGCTGTACCAGGGCGTGACGCTGGGCGCGCTGTCGCCTCGGGCGGGCCACGCCAGCCTGCCGGGCAAGCGGCACCCCACCGTCTGCGACGACGTGACCATCTACTCCGGCGCGTCTATTCTGGGCGGTCAGACCGTCATCGGCGAGCACACCGTGGTGGGGGGCAACGCCTTCCTCACCAGCTCCGTGGCCGACAACACCCACGTGGTCATCCATGCGCCGGAGATGGTTTTCAAGAACGCCTGAGGGTATAACTATTCATTTTCCGCGCTTTTTCTTGCATAAATAATTTCCATCAGGAAGTATTTTACTTCCTGATACGCCTCATCCGGAATTCATGAGGAAATCACCGGCGGAGCCCGCCGGTTTTCTGTCCATTTCGGCAAATCTGCTGCCGAATTTTTGTGTACTTCGCGGAGCGCCGGCGGACACACGTTTCTTGCCTTCGCCGCCGTATCTGTATTATAATGTGTACAGAAGCATGTGAGGAGGCGCTTGTATGGAACGCATCAGTAAGGAAAACTACTATCTGGACATCGCCGAAACGGTACTGGAGCGGGCCACCTGTCTCCGGCGGGTGTACGGTGCCATCATCGTCAAGAACGATGAGATCATCTCCACGGGCTACAACGGCGCGCCGCGGGGCCGCCGGAACTGCGTGGACATGGGCTTCTGCACCCGCGAAGCCATGCAGGTGCCCAGAGGTCAGCGGTACGAGCTGTGCCGCAGCGTCCACGCCGAGGCCAATGCCATCATCTCCGCCAGTCGGCGGGACATGGTGGGCAGCACCCTGTACCTGGTGGGCCGCGATGCCCGGACCGGCGCGCTGCTGGGAGACGCCACCAGCTGCGCCATGTGCCGCCGTCAGGTCATCAACGCCGGCATCAGCCGCGTCATCATCCGCCGGACGGAGGCGGAGTTCCAGGTAGTGGACGTGACGGACTGGGTCCGGCAGGAGGACGACGTGCCCGCCTTGTAGGGCGCGAAAAGCCGTACATCCGGCCTGCGGCGCAAGTGCCGCCTGGCCTGATCGCGCCAGTGCGCGGCGCGGAAGCGTCTGCGCTCCGGCGGCAAAATACAACTGAAAAAGGAGAATGTGTGATGTTGAACGACTCTAAGATCGCCGCCTACACGGCGATCCTGCGGGAGGAGCTCCTGCTGGCTACCGGGTGTACAGAGCCCATCGCCGTCGCGTACTGTGCCGCAAAACTGCGCGAGGTGTTGGGCGGAAAACCGGAAAAAGTGCTGGCCGAGGTCAGCGGAAACATCCTGAAAAACGTGAAATCCGTGGTGGTCCCCAATACGGCGGG
>OCHD01001397.1_pt1 | contig 16154 bp, 12 predicted proteins | sample 1538481 | NCBI WGS metagenome assembly OCHD01 (sample SAMN04571699, study PRJEB22368) | human gut metagenome | biome: human gut; material: stool | host: Homo sapiens | place: Luxembourg | collected 2012-09-07
TGCCAGCGACAACAAGCGGAAGCGCTCCTGAAAACAAACAGTTCTATTTTTTATATTTCTACACACTTTGTTGGCATGCAATACAACATAACCTTAGGAAATCCGCACCACCACCTGCAGGCGGCAGTTCCTAAGTGAAACTCCACCTACTCCTGGTAGATTTTGATGATGTTTTTTACCACTGCAACCAGTTTCTCATAACTCATTGATGAAGTGTCCAGACAGAAATCGTAATTTCTCGCATCATTCCATGCATTGCCCGTATAGTACTTATAATAGTCTGCACGGTATTTATCAATCTTTGCGATCTTCTTCTCCGCCTCTTTTGCAGAGATACCATTCTGGTCAACGACACGCCTGATACAGTCCTCCAACGGTGCGTAGAAAAATAAACGGATCACATCCGGATTGTCTTTTAAAACATAATCTGCACAGCGGCCAATGATAATGCACGACTCCTGTGCGGCAAGATCCTTGATGACCTTTGCCTGATAATTGAAAAGATTGTCATCTGATACAAAATCACTGCTTTCCGGTGGAAGTACTCCACCTTTATATGGATTCTTTTTTAAGATATTAAACAGGAGTGGTGACTTTTTCATTTTCTCATCCACTTCGCCAAACAATGCCTCATTGATTCCGCTCTCGTCAGATGCCATTCTTAAGATTTCCCTGCTATAACAGTTAATGCCAAGATCTTCTGCCAGTAAATTGCCCAGTGTCTTACCACCACTGCCGTAGCTTCTCGCAATTGTAATTACAGTTTTTTTCATATCCTGCCCAGCCTTTCTGCAATTCTTTCTTTCAGTATACACCTCTCTGTCCAAAAAGTGTATCTCTTATCCTCATTTACATCGTCCGTTATTCGCCAAGATATGCCTTCTTAATGGAATCATTGTTCATCATTTCCTTTGCATCCCCGGACAACACAATATTGCCGGTCTCTAATACATAGGCACGATCTGCGATCGCAAGTGCTTTTTTTGCATTCTGCTCTACAAGCAGTACTGTTGTTCCACTTGCAGAAATCTCCCGGATAATATGGAAAATTTCTTCTACAAGAATCGGAGAGAGTCCCATGGAAGGTTCATCCATTAAAATGATCTTCGGCTTTGACATCAGTGCGCGTCCCATAGCAAGCATCTGCTGTTCGCCACCGCTCAGTGTTCCGGCAAGCTGGTTTTTTCGCTCCTCCAGACGCGGGAAGCTCTTGTATACACGTGCCAATGTCTCCTCGATCTCTTTTTTATCTTTTCTGGTATATGCGCCTAATTTCAGATTTTCGTACACAGATAATTCTGCAAACACACGTCTTCCTTCCGGTACATGTGCCATTCCCATGGATACGATCTTATGTCCCGGAATTTTGCTGATATCTTTGCCCTCAAAAATAATCTCTCCGGCTTTCGGCTGAAGCATTCCGGTGATGGTCTGTAACGTTGTGGTCTTTCCAGCTCCGTTGGCACCGATCAATGCAATGACTTCGCCCTCATTTACTTCAAAGGAAATACCTTTTATGGCCTGGATCACACCATAATATACTTCCAGATTTTTTACCTCAAGCATTGCCATAATAATGTCCTCCTATTCACCCAGATATGCCTTGATAACCTGTGGATCATTTAATACATCACTGGTTTTTCCCTGTGCTAACACCTGTCCGAAGTTCAACACCGTAAGTTCCTCACAGATTCCTGACACAAGCTTCATATCATGTTCGATCAGAAGAACCGTCATGTCAAACTCATCCCTGACAAAATGGATCGTTTCCATCAGTTCTTTTGTTTCATTTGGATTCATACCTGCTGCCGGTTCGTCAAGCAGTAATAATTTTGGATTTGTCGCAAGTGCACGGGCGATCTCCAGTTTTCTCTGTTTACCATAAGGAAGATTGGATGCAAGGAAATCAGCCTCTTGATCCAGATCAAACACTTTCAGAAGTTCCATTGCCTTTTCATTCATCTCTGCTTCCACTTTGCGGTATTTTGGCAGACGCAGGATTCCTGTCAATGTAGAATAAGGCATTTGATTATGTAAACCTATTTTGACATTATCCAGAACAGACTGCTCTTTGAAAAGCCGGATATTCTGGAACGTTCTGGCAATTCCCTCTTTATTGATCTCCACCGTCTTTTTGCCAGTAATGTCTTTTCCGTCCAATGTGATGGTTCCATCGGTTGGTGTATACACACCTGTCAGCATATTAAAACAGGTCGTTTTTCCTGCACCGTTTGGTCCGATCAGTCCATATAACTGTCCCTTTTCAATTGTAATGTTGAATCCGTCTACCGCACGAAGTCCACCAAAGGAGATCCCAAGATTTTTTACCTCTAATAATGCCATATTATGCTGCCTCCTTTTTTGCTGACTTTTTGAATTTTGCTGCGATACGCTGTCTCATCTCAATACATTTTGGTGCCCAATTGAAAAGCATCATTACGATCAGAACGATGGAGTAGATCAACATACGATAATCCTTCAGTCCACGGAGCACCTCCGGAAGCAGTGTTAAAATGACTGCTGCAATGATCGATCCACGGAAGCTTCCCATGCCGCCTAATACGACAAATACCAGGATCATGATGGACATATTGTATCCAAAGTTTGTCGGAGTTGCTGTAACGGTAGAAAGATTATGCGCATAAAGCACACCGCCTGCACCCGCGATCGCTGCGGAAATGGTAAATGCCATCAGTTTGAACTTTGTTATGTTGATACCGACAGATTCTGCTGCGATCCGGTTGTCACGGATTGCCATCACTGCACGGCCGGTTCTGGAATTTACAAAATTATATACGATAAATAAAATGACCAGGATCATGATCACACCGGCTGTGAAACTTGATAAATGAGGAATTTTTGCAATTCCCTTTGCCCCATTGATCAGCCAGATACCATCTTCGCTTAACTCGATCTTATTTCCATCCGAGATAGCAAAATGGAATCCATTCTCATCTTTTGCAATATATAAAACATTAATGACATTTTTGATGATCTCACCAAAAGCAAGCGTTACGATCGCAAGATAGTCGCCACGGAGACGAAGCACCGGAATACCAATGAGGAATCCAAAAAATGCTGCTGCGATAGTTCCAACTGCAATTGCGATCAAAAACAGAATCACTTCATTCTGAATGCTGTCCTGTAACAGTTTTGTGCAGAATGCACTGGAAAATGCTCCCACACACATAAATCCGGCATGACCGATACTAAGCTCGCCCAGATAACCGACACAGAGGTTTAAACCAATTGCCACGATCGAATAGGTACACATTGGAACAAGAAGTCCCTGCATCAGGGAGGACATGTTGCCGGTTGTGATCATAGTCTGTACAATTATGTAAACCACAATGACCATAGCAAATGTAATGATATGATCTTTTGTACTTTTTTTCATTGATTTCAAATTTAACTTTGCCATATCTGCCACCTACACTTTCTCATGAACCTGTTTGCCCAAAATTCCCGAAGGCTTCACGAGAAGCACAATGATCAGGACTGCAAACACGATCGCATCGGATAACTGGGACGAGATATATGCGCGGCCTAAGATCTCGATCACACCAAGAAGGATCCCTCCGATCAATGCTCCCGGAATGGAACCGATTCCTCCGAATACTGCGGCTGTGAACGCCTTGATACCAGGCATTGCACCCGTATACGGTGTCAGTGTCGGATAAGCGGAACAGAACAGTACGCCTGCTACCGCTGCAAGACCGGAACCAATTGCAAATGTCAGGGAGATCGTTGCATTTACATTCACACCCATTAACTGTGCTGCATCTTTATCCTCAGATACTGCAAGCATTGCCTGACCGGCTTTGGTTTTCTTGATAAAAAGCATCAGTGCAGCCATGATCACAACACATGCCAGAAATGTAACAATTGTTGTACCGGAGATTGTGAGTGCTCCACCTGCCAGTTTCAATGCCGGAAGTGTTACAACATTTGTAAATGATCTGGTGTCAGCGCCAAAGATCAGTAATGCTGCATTCTCTAAGAAATAGCTGACACCGATGGCTGTGATAAGAACTGCCAGAGGCGCTGCCTTTCTGAGTGGTTTGTATGCGATCTTTTCAATCACAATGCCGAGTACGGTACACACGATAATAGAAAGTACCACTGCCGGGACCGCTCCCCAGCCCTGTCCGCTCATTGTCATAAAGACAATATAGCAGCCTACCATAATACCGTGTGCAAAGTTTAACATTTTTGCGATACCATAAACCATGGTGTATCCCAATGCGATAATTGCATAGACACTACCGAGGCTGATACCGTTGATCAGGTAGGATAAAAAATTCATAACTACACCTCTGTCTTTCTGTTAATTTACTACGTTAAAACATTACTTTTTCACATCAAGGATTATAACATATAAAATACCTGTATACAATCTTTCTGTTAAAAAGAAGGTGTCATACGGCAGCCCTAGCCACCGTTGACACCCTCTGGGGGAAACTGATCACCCTTATTTTCATTGTATCATTATCGCAGATTACATTGCTGTATAAGCACCGTCTTTGATCACCATAGCCTTTGGAGCTTTACTTACTTCTCCGGTAGCTTCCCATGTCATGCCATCACCTGTCAGACCATCTACAGAAATCTTTGTCATAGCCTCTGTCAGAGCTGTTCCGATATCAGATACGCTCATATCCGGTGTTACGCCAGCTTCCTCGATTGCAGCTTTGATCGCATAAATTGCATCATATGCATCTGCACCGAACTGGTTTGGTGTATCACCGTAAAGCTCTTTGTATTTGGATACAAATGCCTGTGTCTTCTCATCATCTGCATCTGCAACGAATGGTGTTAATAACATTAAACCTTCTGCTAAAGATGTATCAAAGTTTTTCACATCAAGGATACCGTCCATACCATCACATCCGAAGAATGTCGGTTCATAGCCCATTCCGTTTGCCTGATTTAAAATGATGGAAGCCTCTGTATAGTAGATTGGAAGGAATACCAGATCAGCACCTTCACTCTGTGCTTTCTGTAACTGTGTGGAGAAGTCTGTCTTGGAATCTGCTGTGAAAGCTTCCTCTGCGACAACCTCAAATCCCTGATTTGCTGCTTCTTTTACGAATGTAGCTTCAATACCGGATGAATATACATCAGAGCTGTCATAGATAACTGCTACTTTTGTTGCAAGTTTGTTCTCACCAATGTACTGTGCGGAAGCTGTTCCCAGATTCGGGTCTGTAAAGCATGCCTGGAATACATTGTCGTTTTCAATGACATCTGTGGAAGAAGCGGATGGTGTGATCTCAAACATACCATCTTCTGCTGTCTTATCTGCAACTGCAATACATGGAGTTGTTGTAACAGTTCCCATCAGAACCTGCATACCCCAGTCTTTTAAAGAGTTATAAGCATTGACAGATTTCTCTGCATCGCTCTGGTCATCTTCTGCTTTGAATTCTACCTGATATCCATTGATACCACCTGCTTCATTGATCTCATCTACTGCGATCTGTGCGGCATTCATAACTGCAGAACCATAAATTGCTGCTGCACCTGTTGTAGGTCCGATACCACCGATCTTAAATACGCTTCCATCTGCCGCGCTGTCTGTGGAACCGCTCTCCGTTGATGCTGCGCTTCCTGTGCTTCCTGTATCTGCGGATGATCCACATCCTGCGAATGTGCCAACTGCCAGTGCAGCTGCTAAAAACATACTCACTGCTTTCTTCATAATAATCCTCCTTGTTTGCGAAGCAAATCCAATTTTACGAAGTAAAATTTTTCCTCTGAGTGAGGAGAGGATTTAGCCTCCTTTTTGAAAAGCAAAAATTAAATTTTATTGAGATAATTTAATTTCTTCTTCTCAACTTTCTTTTTCTTGTAGAGAATCTTATCAAATTTTCTTTTTATGCACAATATTCAGAATCACCTAAATTATTGATGTATTTTAACGTCAACTTATGCAATTTACTCATTATGATAACTTGCAGTTATAGCTTTTATGCAGGTGTGTCATACTATACGATTTTTACGCATAAATATAGTGCTGTATCATATGTTCCAGCTTCTCTCCGCATCCCGCGTAATTGGCTTCCATAGCCAGTGATTCCATCAGATGTTCCTCCAGATACCGCTCTAAAAAGCTGTTGCGGAATTCATTTTCCATCTCTCCGACTTTGCTCTCCTCCTCATGCTGTAGATAATATGCAAGTGCAAAAAAATTTGGCGACCGCCATTCCGATGTATCTTCCAGCAATGCCTGCAGATTTTCCAACTCGCTCCGCAGCATGATCAGATTGATCTTGTCCATATTTGCCGCCATATTTTTCAGTCCGTCGGCTGTGGACTTAAAATCCGGATCATCCTCCCGGATACTGCACTCATGGAAGATCTGATCCAAATGTCCGTTCAGTCTGTCGAGATCTCGCTTCACATCCTCAATGGGAATCTCGTTCATGTCTTCCATCATATTGATCAGTCCGCGCCTTGCAACTGCCATATGTTCCTGCGAATCGACATACCCCTGACGCAGGTTTCCACCGAGTTCTAATGCGTCCTTTAATTCTTTCATCTGGACTTCCACCTGTTTTTTGTCCAGTTTACTCGCCAGCAGTTCTTTGCGGAGTTCTTTTACCTCGCGCGTCAGTTCCGCCACACGTTTCTGTTCCTCTGTCTTCTCTCCGAAAATCATGTCTGTCTTCTCCTCTTCCACAACCTGCGAACATTCAACTAATATTCTCTGCTTAGTATAATCCAAGACAGCAAAACAGGCAATTGCGGCTTTCCGCAACTGCCTGTCTGCTTACTCTAATAACTCTGATGTATAATGCACGCCGTCTTTGTCATATAAATCTGTCAGTTCTAACCCCGGATCTGTGTAATAGAGCACACTGTTCTCTCCAAAAATCGTCTGGATACCGTTTTCTGCGAGATTTTTTACCGCCTCTGTATCCATCATATCAGCGATGTAAACCGGGCTTACCTTCAAAATGAGTTCTGCACAGCTGATGTCGTCCGCATAAGCTGCCATATTATTGACTGCGGACTTACACAGTCCGTCTGCGGTATCTGCATAACGGGTCCTGATATCACCGCTCTTAAATTCATAATAATGATATTTTTCCTTGTCCGACATCGGATAATTGTGCAGACTGACAATGCTTTCCGCCCCATTATAATGCATGACACCGGCAGGATAAATGATATTCCCCTGCCTGTCATATATATTGAAAGAATAATCAGCATTTTCCTCTGCTGTCCCGGAAGTATCCGGACCGGCATTTAATTTCGTAATAGCAGAAGTCAGATCCAGATTTCTCGTAAATCCATCATAGCTTGTCAGCGAACCCAGTGTATAACCGTTCTCTATCATGACATCCGCCACATAATCAGTAATGAAAGCGTTTTTCATCCACGAAAAATCAATGAAATCCGAAATAAAATTCTTCTCTGCAAAAGCAAGGTAATCGTCGGATACAGACAATTTTACCTGATTGCCGCCGAGCAGTTCGACGTTCACGCCAGACGGATCATTGCTGTAAGCAGCCACCTCTGAAAAATAAGCTGCCACTTCCCCATTCTGGTAAGCATCATAGTTAACTGTCTCAGAGTCATCATTACAGAAAAACAGATTGTCATATTCTGTATACACAGGCGCAAGATAAATTGCCCGGTTTCCGGTCTCTGCGATCAGCTCAAAAGCATGGTATAATGCATCATCCACAACCATTGTCTCATTCGGGTGCCGGTTGAGATCATACACGTTTGTGATTCCTTCAAACGATTCATCCATACTGAACATTTTATAGGCTTTTACAATGGAATCTGTGTAGAGCAGCGTCAGCGCTTTTTTTTCTGCGGTGGCATTTACGCCCGCTGCTCCAACATAATAGCGGAAGATATAATCATCGCCACAATGAATTTCAGCGGATGAACCCACTTCAATGTTTGTCCATCCGCTGTCATTTGACATCAATCCATTCAGTGCATACATAAATGCGCCTGAAGCAATGACCAGCAATACGATCACTGCGATAAATCTCTGTCTTGTATTTTTCTCCGAAAGCTCCACCTTCTGAACCGGTCTCACATTCGGAGTATGGTTTCTGCTGCCACCTCTGACGGTTCTTCCCATATCTTAAATAAACACTGCTGCAAGTGCTAACAGGAACAATGCAAGAATGACTGCAAGTACAATAAATCCTGCAATGGCACCCTTTTTGCACATCTTGTAGTTACGATAATGTCTGTGTTTCTTAAAGATCATCGCTGCGATAATACCGATGACCGGAAGTAAGAACGAAAGCAGTGCGTACCATGCGCTTCCTGTATCATGAAGTGGTGGAAGCTGGATCTCATCATGTGCAATATTGTCATGATGTTCTTCTGGTCTTGGTGCATCTTTGTCTAAAATCGTAATTGTTTTTAAAGGCACATTCTTCTCACGCGTAGCTTTGTATTCTTCAATCTCTTTCTTATTACCAAATACCCAGTGGTCATGACCGATACAGACTAACTCCGGTTTGTCTGTACTGTAATCATGAATGGATGGATCATAAGTAAACAGCACTTTATTTTTCTCTAACTGTGGATCCGGGATCGGGATCGCAGAGATCAGAGAATGTGTATACGGATGCAGTGGGAAGTTGAACAACTCTTCTGCATCTGCGATCTCCACAATATCACCCTTATAAATAACGGCGATACGGTCAGAGATAAATCTCACGATGGAAAGGTCATGTGCGATAAATAAATATGTTAAGTCTTTTTCTCTCTGGAACTTTTTCAGTAAGTTCAATACCTGTGCACGAATAGATACGTCAAGTGCAGAGATTGGCTCATCAGCAACAACAAGTTCCGGTTCCATTACCATGGCACGGGCTAAACCGATACGCTGACGCTGTCCACCTGAGAACTCATGTGGGTATCTTGTCAGATGTTCCGGCAAAAGCCCTACTTCGTTGATCATTTCCTCAACTTTACGCACACGGTCTGCCTCATTCTCATATAAATGGAAGTTATACAGACCTTCGGATACGATGTAGTCGACAGTTGCACGCTCATTCAGGGAAGCTGCCGGATCCTGGAATACCATCTGGATGTTACGGATGACTTCACGATCCAGAGATTTTGGGATTTTCCCGGAAATACGCACACCTTTGTACAAAATCTCTCCGTTTGCCAATGGGTTGACACGGATGACTGCACGGCCGATGGTTGTCTTACCGGAACCGGACTCTCCTACTAAGGAGAATGTTTCTCCCTTGTGAATATCAAATGTCGCATTTTTTACAGCGCGGACAGCGTTATCGCCCTTGCCAAAAGTAATATCTACATTTTTTAAAGATAATAATACTTCTTTACCATTTTCATCAATCGGACCATGCTCTGGTAAATGAGAAGCATGCTCCTGGTTTTCTGTGTTTCGATTTAGTTTAGACACGATCTAAATCTCCTATATATTGAATGCTTTAACAAGTTTCTCATGAATGTTCTGGATTCCTTCCGGTTTTTCAACCTTTGGAGCATCCGGGTGTAACAGCCATGTTTTGGCGTAATGCGTATCTGTTACTTTGAACATTGGTGGTTCCTCTAAGGTATCGATCTTCATACAGTATGGGTTACGCGGTGCAAATGCATCGCCGACGATACTGTTGTAGAGCGAAGGTGGTGTACCTGTGATCGAGTAAAGAGTTGTATTTCTCTCAGCCAGCTGTGGCAGGGAAGAAAGTAATGCCCATGTATATGGATGACGCGGGTCATAGAATACCTCTTCTACCGTACCAACCTCTACGATCTGTCCTGCATATAAAACTGCAACACGGTCTGCGATATTGGCAACCACACCTAAATCATGTGTAATGAATACGATTGTATAATTGAATTCTTTCTGTAAATCCTTTAACAGTTTTAAGATCTGTGCCTGAATGGTAACATCAAGCGCTGTGGTAGGCTCATCACAGATTAAGATCTTTGGCTGACAGGACAGTGCGATCGCGATAACGATACGCTGTCTCATACCACCGGAATACTGGAATGGATAATCATCAAAACGTGCTTCCGGATTTGGGATACCAACCTTGTCCATCAGATCAAGTGCACGAAGTCTTGCCTCGTTCTCGGTACAATCCTGATGTTTCATGATGACAGATGTGATCTGTTTTCCAATCGTGATAATTGGGTTTAAGGATGTCATAGGATCCTGGAATACTGTAGCAATCTTCGTACCACGGATCTGGCTCCAGTCTCTTCCATCTTTGATATTTGCAAGGTTTAAGATACATGTTCCATGTAATCTCTCACTGTTCTCATCCAGATATTTTACGCGGAATGTAACTTTATCAAAAACAGCATTTCTCTGCTCTTCATCATTCAGATCCACGCCAAGCTGCATTGCCTCTTTTAATGCATCCAGCAGCGCATTGTTCTGCTTCATACGCTTGCGGAAACCAAAACGTCCGACAGAAAGATATACCTCTTTTGCAAGGATCTCATTTCTCGCTTCTGTCTCTGCTGAGATCGCTTCGCTGACTTCCTTCGCATGTTTTGCCTTAAGCTCTGCCATCTTCCTATCAAATTCCTGATTGTATGCGGTATCATGTGCCAGACTATTTGCACGCTCTTTTACCTTCTGCTCATGCTCTTTCTCGAATGCCTTGATTTTTGTATCCAATTCGGAGATTTTCTTTCCAGCCTCTTTGATCTTATCCTTCTCTTTGGATGGATCGTAAGTCTGTTTCAAGTTGAAGGTATTCGTTCTCTCATGTTTTAACTCAAGGAGTTCTTTTTCATACACTTCTGCTTCTTCCTTGCTTATATCGGCTCTTCTTCTCTTTTCAGACTCTAACTCAAGGATTGCTTTATAAGTGTCTGCACCAAACTCCAGTCTGGAATACTCGTCTAATTTTTTCTTATTCTCTGCGATGACTTTCTTTGCATTGTCATTTAATTTTACAACAGTGTCGGAAAGCTCCTCATCACTGAAAATAATCTTGCCGTTATCAATAAATCCGTTGCTGTCTAACATTCCTGCAAATGTTTTTGTAAAAACAGATTTACCGGAACCGGACTCTCCTACGATCGCAATGGATTCATTCTCATAAATATCCAGTGACACTCCACGGATAGCAGTAAGCACCCTGCCCCTCACATGGAATTTCACGATCAAATCTTTTACTGATAATAATACTTTTCTATCTTCCATCTACCTAACCTCTACATGTGTGTTCTCGGATCAGATGCATCACCAAGGTTCTGTCCAACGACATATAAAACAATCGTGATGATAGAAGCAACGACTACCGGGCTCCAGAACTCGAACTGCCAGCCAGGGGTAAGCATCGCACTTTCTGACTCGTAAATCAATCTACCAAGTGACATATCTGACATACCCATACCGATATATGCTAAGAACACCTCATAAGAAATATAGGAAGGGATCTCTGTTGCTGCCAGTGTTACAATAACAGATGTCATAAATGGAAGAATATTCTTCATTGCGATCTTAAGTGTACTCGTTCCCAGACATTTGGATGCAAGGTTGTACTCTCTGTCTCGGATGATCACTACCTGTGTACGGATAAAGTATGCGATTCCAAGCCATCCGGTAATGGTCAGCGCCAGTACCATGGTCCAGAAACCAGCTTTAAACAACATAACCATAACGGCGATCAATAAAATGTATGGAATGTTTGCAAGAATGTTATATACCTCCTGCATAAAAACATCCACTTTCTTTGAAAATCCCCAGATAGATCCGACAACAACACCAACGGAAAGGTTGATCGCTGCACAGATAAATGCAAGGGAAATGGAAATCCTTGATCCAAACCATACGGCATCGAATGTAGACTGTCCGGCTGCACCGGTACCTAAGATCCAGTGAATGTTCATTCCCAGACGTTCGATCGCTGCAGATGGTGACAAGTGTTTAGTTGTCGCATCCATTAAGTTACCAAACTTATCATATTCCACAAATAATGGGTAAAGGTAAGTGAATGCGATCAACACACCCAGAATCGCCAAAATAATAATATTAATCTTTTTCTTAAAAAATACACGGAATACAGAATGCCAGTAAGAATATCTTGGCGCTGTAATCTTTTCTGATTCCAGATCACTGTGGTCTACCGGAGCGAATAATTCTTCCTCCGGCATACCGAACTTTTCTAAATCCTGACTCATTTCTAATTACCTGTCCTTTGTTGAGAATGAAATTCTAGGATCAACCATTGCCATTAGGACATCACCTAAAATAAGGGATGTGACTGTTAAAATCGCATAGAACAGTGTTCCACCGACAATAACACCATTATCATATTTGTTGATAGCCTCTGTTAATAAGTTACCAATACCTGGAACGACATACACACGCTCTGTGATGATCGCTCCTGTCAATGCTCCAAGCACTGCCGCAGGGATTCCCTGAATGATCGGGATCGCTGCGTTCTTCAAAATATGTCTGGTGAAAATCTCACCCTCTGTCAGACCACCGGATCTTGCGAATTTGACATAGTCCGAATTCATCTGGTCGATCATATAACGTCTTATCCACTTCATCAGATTTGCTATGGATGGAAGTGCTAACGATACGATCGGCAATATATACATCAGTCTGCTCGGCGATTCCATATCAAAGGTTGTCGGCAGGCCAAAGCTTCCGCCGATCGCCTTGAACAGGAAAATATACGCAAGTGATGGTACTGCGATAATAAATACAATATAAAGCGTACCGATCTTATCGACCAGTCTGTCTTTCTTTCTCGCCATAAGGATGCCCAGCGGCACACCGATCAGATAAGACATGATAACTGCGATCAGTCCGATCACAAAGGAATAACCCACTTTGGATTTTCCTGTTTTGTATGTTGCAACATTGGTGTAGTCATCTTCATAACGGTCTGCATACAATAAGCTGGATTCTCTGGAACCCTGCATATAGGTTGCAGTGTGCAGATTGTCCGCACTCTCCTCCACAAGACCGGTTGGATAGGTGACAGTTGATTTTATATAAGATCCCTGATGGCTTGTCATCGTACTGAATACATCCACTCCCTGATTTACCGTGTAGGATGTTCCAAGATTGATCGTCACAATATTCTGATGAACAAACGGAAACTTGGAATCAAAATACAGTAAATACTTGTGTGTTGTACCATTGCCAATGATCGCCGGTGAGAATTTTTCCCCACCATAGACAGGATCATGTAACGTAAAGGTGAGACCTCTCTCACCTACGATGTCTTCTACATTATTAATATCATCAATTGTTATTAAATTTGCAAAATATTTTCCCATACGGGATGCCAATGGGACATCTTTATACGCAAAAAGCTGCTGCTGGCCACCGTCGGCATACTTCTTCTTGTTCATCATGACGGCGTCTTTGCGGACTACCGTGTATCCCTGAGACTTATAATACTTTGTGAATTTTTTGACATATTCACTGACCTGCTCAGAATCCTGTGCCTTGGTTCTTCCGAAACCAACCACTGCAGATCGCTCTTCCTCTGTTAATTCTCCACTGCTTACAAGTTCATTCAGCCAGTCAGAGTAGGTGACATAATCCAGATAACCATAATCTTCCCATTTAGAGTATTTATAGGCAACTCTTGCATTATTACTTGTATGTGAATATTTTGTATCCCCTGCAAAAACAAGGTTTCGGTCTAACATTGTGTAGATCATGATCATGACCAGCGCCACAACGATCACGATAGACACCAGTCCATGTAATATACGTTTTAATAAATATTTTGTCATAATTGTTCACTCATCAATAGTGCAGGGGAGCGGGGAATCCCCGCTCCGATGCAGTGTTGTTATTTCGTAGATACGATTAATAAATACCGATAGATTTGATCATGTATCCGGCATATTCTGGCTGGAATGTATCCAGATAAGATGCAGGATCACCATAGTCAGGACCCCATCCGGATAAGTCACAGAAGTCATAGTTCATTTCGTAACCATAGTTCATGTAATATCCGCTGTAGTACCAGTCTGTGTTATCTGCTGCTGCAATTAAGTTTACCTGGACAAGTCCCTGTGTAGAAGCTTCGATAGACTGTTTCAGAGAGTTTGCTCTGTTTGTAAATACTTCACTGGAAGAAGCATATACAACATCCATCTGGATTGGGTTGTCAGCATCGATCGTAAGACCATCTGCTGCTAACTCTTCTACTGCCTGACTCATTTCTTCCCAGGAGTTATCTGCATTGTACCATCCGTCATATCCGTCGGAAGAACCGGCACCCTCGTTAGCTGTTGGATCCCATACTGTGATCTTCACGCCGTCAGCATCGATCTGATCCTGTACGATCTGTCCATAGTATGTTCCAGCCGGATATGTTTTTTCTGTTCCATTGATATCAACTGTTACTTCTTCTTCCAAAGTAACAAAGTTACCCGGTGTGTAAGAGTTTCTCATAGAAGCATATTTCAGATCATCACCAACCTGCTGTGCAAGATAAGCACCACGATCCAAGCCCATAGCAAGTGCTCTACGGAAGTGGACGTTCTGCATAGCCTGTTTTGTTCTTGCAGCATCTTCCTCTGTCTGTGAAGAAACTGCTTTTGTTGTATCGTTTGCGTTTGCAAACTGGTTACGGTTGATATTGAAGAAACCGCTGTATGTTGTTGCATCTGTAAGTGCTACATATGCATAATCATCAAAGTTTCCATCCGCTTTTGCTGCTGCAACAGAAGCTGTGTTAAGACCTGTTCCATCTACAACACCTGCGATTGCATCGTTATATGCTTTTGTCGCATCAGAACCATCATTGTATACCCATGTCAGTGTATGGATATTGATGTGATCTGCATTCCAGTAGGACTCGTTAGCCTGGATTGTGTTCTTGGATGTAAAGTTCTTAACAACGTATGGTCCGCAATATGCGATAGAATCAGAATCCTTACCATATGTGTAATCTGCTGCATCCGGATCATACTCAACACCAAACTTACCACCCATGGATTCATAGAAGGATCTGTTCATTGGAGCAAATACGTTGTAACCGAGCATTGTTGTGAAGTATGTGCAAGGAGCTTCCAGATCATACTCTAATGTGTAATCATCAACCGCTTTTACACCGACCTGTGAGAAGTCTGTTACTTCACCGGAGATGTACTGGGATGCATTTGTGATGATACCTTCGATCAGGTACTCAAGACCACCCTGGGCATCCATCATATGCTGCATTCCGGCAACAAAGTCATCTGCTGTCACATCAGCAACTTTTCTGCCCTGGGAATCAACCCATGTAGCACCTTTGCGAAGATGGAATGTGTAAGTTAATCCGTCATCAGATACTTCATAGCTCTCTGCTAATGCAGGCTGTAAAGTTCCCTCTCCATCATACTCCATTAATCCATCGTATGTGTTCACGATTGCTTCAGCATCTACAGACTGAGAAGTTGCAAGAATATCCCATGTGGTAGGATCCTGTGTATATAACTGATAATTATAAGTATCTTTGAGCGTGTAACCCTGCTCCTCTAAGTAAGATTTTGCCCATGCTTCATACTCACCTGTTCCTTTTAACTCAGCCCATTTTGCTCTCATTGTGCTGACATCGGAAGCTTTGATCAGCTCTGTTGTGACAACTGCATTATGGTATCTGTCCATATCGTTGCCCCACAGTGTATAGTCAAATGTGTAAGGAGCTACACGTGAGATGGAATAGTTACCACCCTTTGACTGTAATGGAAGCATAACGCCTGATTCCATTAACTTTGCTTCTGCGATTGCTTCAAGTGCAAATTTCTCAGAAACGGTTTCAGCTTCATCAGCTTTCTGGTAAGCTGCCCAAAAATCACCGAGTTCTTTGTCATACAGCTCTGCAGATACTTCTTCATAATTAGCCGGAGCTACTGCTTCTTCGCTGCTGCCTGATTCTGTACCGGCTTCTGTGTCTTCGACAGCATTTGCATCATCTGCGGCATTGTTCTTATTGCCACATGCAGTCATGCTGACTGTCATAGCAAGTACAAGCATAAGGCTTACTACTTTTTTCTTCATAATATTTCCTCCTGTAGAAATAATCTATATAAACGCTTATGCGCTTATATCATAATTTTTCCTGTTTCTCTGCGGTAAATAACGTATTCTGATCCGGGCTTTCAATTTCAATGTGTTATCATTGCGCCACGTTATTGCACTAAATTATTTTTTTATAACCAAAAAA
>OCHD01001398.1_pt1 | contig 16135 bp, 10 predicted proteins | sample 1538481 | NCBI WGS metagenome assembly OCHD01 (sample SAMN04571699, study PRJEB22368) | human gut metagenome | biome: human gut; material: stool | host: Homo sapiens | place: Luxembourg | collected 2012-09-07
TTGACGGCGAAAGCGACGTTGATCCTGCCGACGGCGGCGAGCATCTGGACGATGCCGGCGACGGCGTGGGCGGTCATTCTTCCGCTTCCGTCTCCGCCATGGAAGAGGCGTTGTGGGAACCGGTGCTGGAAATTCTTACCAAAATCTCCAGCTATTATGACGATTTGAAGAAAATCCAGAGCCAGCGGGTGGAGGCCATTCTGGCCGGCAAGAGCATCAAGCCGGCGGTTGAAAAGAAATATGTTCAGGTCAAGAAGGAACTGGTCGAACTGATGAGTTCCATTCACCTCAACGCGGTGCGGATCGAACAGCTGGTGGAACAGCTGAACGATCTTAACAAACGCCTGATGGGGCTGGAGGGAAAACTGCTGCGTTATGCTCTGGCATGCAAAATCAAGCGTGAAGATTTTTTGGAAGCTTATCAGAAGTCGGAGCTTGACCCCAACTGGGTAGAAAACGTTTCGCACAAAAAAGACAAACACTGGCAGGAATTTGTCACCAAGTACGGCACCGAAGTGCTGGAACTGCGCGACAGCGTTGCCCGCATGGCGCAGGAATGCGGACTGCCGATTACCGAATACCGCCGGATGGTCGATACCATCAAAAAGGGCGAACGGGAAGCCGAACGTGCCAAAAAGGAAATGATCGAGGCCAATCTGCGGCTGGTAATTTCGATTGCCAAAAAGTATACCAACCGCGGGCTGCAGTTCCTGGATCTGATTCAGGAAGGCAACATCGGTCTGATGAAGGCGGTTGACAAATTCGAATATCGCCGCGGCTATAAGTTTTCGACTTATGCCACTTGGTGGATCCGTCAGGCGATTACCCGTTCGATTGCCGATCAGGCGCGGACGATCCGTATTCCGGTGCATATGATCGAAACCATCAACAAACTGGTGAGAACCTCAAGACAAATGCTTTCGGAAATGGGACGGGAACCGGTGCCGGAAGAACTGGCGGCGCGGCTTTCGATGCCGCTTGAGAAGGTGCGCAAGGTGATGAAGATTGCCAAAGAGCCGGTCAGCCTGGAATCGCCCGTCGGTGACGAAGAAGATTCCTCCCTCGGCGATTTTATCCCCGACGAGAGCGCTTTGCAGCCGCTTGATTCCGCGATCCATACCAACCTGAAAGAAACCTGCACGCGGATTTTGTCTTCGCTGACGCCGCGCGAGGAACGCGTTCTGCGGATGCGTTTCGGCATCGGTATGAACACCGACCATACGTTGGAAGAGGTCGGCCAGCAGTTTAACGTCACCCGTGAACGCATTCGTCAGATCGAGGCGAAAGCTCTACGCAAGCTCAAACATCCGAGCCGTTCGCGCAAACTGCGTTCGTTTCTGGATCAATAAACTTCTGCCGACCGACGCAAGCAGTATATTAACTGTTCCGAACTGTATTTGTCCGGCCAACGGGCTGTGCAAGCCCGACGGCCGGGCAGAAGGTCTGCATCCGCCTGCTTGCGCAGACGTGAGCCGTAAAAGCAAAGCCCCGGTTTTTCCGGGGTTTTGCTTTATTGCGTTTCTAACAGCAACCCCTCGTTTTTCTCGGGGCAGAATGCTTTAGTGCCGAAACAACACCGTTCTGCGTCTTTGATCATGGTCAAGTCGCAGGCTTTGCCGCTGTTTTGGAAAAACAGAATTGCCGGAAAAGTTCTGCGCCGGATGTAAATTGCATGGCTTGCGGCTTTGTCTGCAGGCTTTCTCCGTCTGATGCAAAAGAGTGAACATTGCTTTCAGGGAGCAAAACCGCGCGAGACTGCCGGCCGGGCCGGAGTTTTTTCTGCGGCGGAAAAGGGACGGAAGACGGGGCGGAAAGACGGAAACGCGAGCCGACAAAAGTGGAAAAAAGAAAAACGGAAAGGTGAAGCATTAACGGCGCAGGAAAGGGCAAAGCGAGGGAAAAAAGGAAATGTTGCGAAGAAGAGAGGCAAACGCGGCAAAGAACGGCGAAGAAGTCGTTGCGGCAAGGCAGAAAATGCCGGCAAAGGAAGAAGAAGGCGGCAGAAAGAGTATGGACGGAAAGGTTCGTATAAAATGACGATATTGTTGTAACGTGAGGAATAAGAAGCGTAAACGGAAAGCAGGAAAGAGGAATGTTGTGTTCCCCAAACAGGTTTGCAAATCAACAAACCGTATGGAGTTATTGCCGGTTCAGACCAATGCCGCAATTCGGCAATTATATCCGTCAGCCGTTAAACAAATCTTACGACGAAACAAGGCGGAAGGGAAACGCCGGCAGAAAAGTCTTGTTTCCCGGCCGTGTCGGCGCTATTATCAAAAAAATCGGAGACTTTTTCAAAGGAGACTATCTGCAAATGACATGCAATTATTCGGATGAAGACAAACGGCAAATGCTGATCACGGCCAAGTCCAGAAACAAATCGAGGTTGCGGGAACTGATTGATTTCTGCCGTCTTTCCGGTTTTCGGAAACTGGGGATTGCAACCTGTGCCGGCGTACTTGTCTACGGCGCCCGGCTGGCCCGATTGCTGGAAGAGGCCGGTTTTGAGGTTTTTATCATCAACTGCAAGGAAAGCGGGCTGAAGGCTTCCGAGCTCAACGAGGAGTTGCACGGGCCGAGCTGCGATCCGTTGTCGCAGGCGGAATATTTAAACGGCAAAGGCACCGAGCTGAACATTATCGTCGGCCTTTGTCTCGGTCACGGACTGTTGTTTGAAAAGCATTCGGCGGCGCCGGTGACGACTTTTCTGGTCAAAGACTTTGCCACCGGACATAAAACGGCGGAAAGTCTGGTGTGAGGGCTGAGGCTGCCGGAGAACGGCGGCGGTTATTTTCCGGCTTCTTTCTTTTTGCCCGGCAGATGTTTGATTTTTTCGTCAACGATGTAAAGCGGCCGGCGTTTCACTTCAACGAAAATTTTGGCGATATATTCGCCGATGACGCCCAGGGAAAGAAGCTGCACGCCGCTGAAGCATGTAATGAGGGTGATGGTTGACGACCAGCCGGCAACGGTTCCGCGGGCGTTCCAGGTAAACAGGATGCGGATGATGAAAGCGGCGCCGAGCAGCGAAATGAGAAAGCCGAGCAGGGTAACCAGCCGGAGCGGTACGATTGAAAAGCTGGAAACGCCGTTCCAGGCAAAGGCCAGCATTTTTTTCAGCGGATATTTGGTGGTGCCGGCGGTGCGGGGCGTGCGGCTGTAATACACGCTGTCCGACTTGAAACCGACCAGCGGCACCACCGCGCGCAGAAACAAATTGCGTTCGGGAAAACGTTTCAGCTGTTCGACGGCCCGCCGGGTCATCATTCTGAAATCCGCGTGATTGTAAACGATTTTGACTCCGAGCATCAGCAGCAGCCGGTAAAAGGCCTGGGCGCTTACCCGTTTGAACCAAGTGTCGGAAGAGCGTTCCCTGCGGACGCCGTAAACGATGTCGGCGCCGGCTTTGATTTTTTGGAGCATTTCAACGATGCAGTCGGGATCGTCCTGCAAATCGGCATCGATGGTGACGTAGATGTCGGCTTCGTTATCAAACATGCCTGCCAGGATGGCGCTCTGGTGACCGAAGTTGCGTGACAGCCGCAGGGCCTCGAAGAAGGGAGTTTTGCCGACGCCCTTTTTTAATATCTGCCATGTATTGTCGGCGCTGCCGTCGTCGACGAACATAACCCTGCTGTTTTTGTCGATCAGCTTTTCTCCGAGCATTTTGTTCATCAGCGTTTCCATGCGCTTAAGCGTCGAGGGCAGCGCTTCTTCTTCGTTGTAGCAGGGAATGACAATCAGCAGTTTTTTTCCGGACATCGTTTTCCTCCTTGGTGTGTACAGCTTCCGTTTTTTGTTAGACAACATTTCAAAGCTATGTTAAATAATAAACGATTTGGAATAATCTGCAATAATTAAGTTTAATCCCTTTCCGGCGGCAGACCATGGCAAAAGTTTCGGATATGCGGAACGTTTTCTTTTTCGTTGGCAGGGAACCCGAAAAAATGAAGCGGAATTTTCAGACGGTATTTTGTTATGAACATCCATCAGCGGGAGATGAAAAATGGTTAAAGTTTCGGTCCTGATTCCTTTTTACAATTCGGAAGCTTTTCTCAAACCCTGCATCGACAGCGTGTTGCGGCAGACTTTTACCGATTTTGAGTTGATTTTGCTCAACGACGGTTCGACCGACGGTTCGGAACGGATCGTGAAAGAATATGACGATCCGCGGATCAGATATTATTCCAACGGCAAAAACCTAGGCATTCCCGTCAGTCACAACAAGCTGATGGACTATGCGCGGGGCGAGTATCTGGCACTGGTCGACAGTGACAACCTGTGTTGTCCGGACCGCCTGGAAAAGCAGGTGAAATATCTGGACGAACATCCGGACGTGACCATTGTCGGCAGTTGGGGAAAGCTGTTCAACCATATGCCGGCAAAGTCGCTTTTCGCCAAAGTCAAAAAGTTTGTCATCAACATGGGCTGGGTCTGGTGCCAGCCGGAGGTCGTGACGATGGAAGAAACGCTCCGCGGCAACACCTGCATGCATTCTTCAATGATGATCAGACACCGGGATTTTCAGGCCAAAAACATTCGTTATGACCCCGGTTTTGCGGTGGCGGAAGATTATGACCTGCTCCGGCAGACGCTGGCCGGCGGCCTGAAGATTCGCAACATCGGGGAAGTGTTGTTTTTGTACCAGCTGCACAGCGACAACATTTCGATCACCAAGAAGCAAATGATGAGAGAAGCCGATGCCAGGGTTAAGCAGGACATCCGCAAGTTTCTCAAAATCGAAAAATATCGTCCTTATCCCTATTGGCTGGTTATTTTGCGCAAGCTCAGGCTGGAAATGTTTTTATGATTGAGATTCCGTGGTTAAGAAGCGATGTTGCCGCCAATATCCGGAACAATTTCGCCTTTTATTTCGGTTATGAGCGCTTTGGCCTTTATGCCGCATGCGTTGCCGCGGTCATTGTCCTGAACTGTATGGCGGTAAAGTTTTTCTTTGCCGGAGAATATCGTTTTTCCGCCGGAGACCGGCGTTTTTTCTTTAACCGGAAGGACAAATCCGAGCTGGCGGGTGCGGCGGCGCTGGCTTTTTCGTTTCTGTTGTATGCGCTCAATCTGTTTTCGCTTGAGCTTTCGGTGTTCGGCAATTATGATCAGATGGTGGTCAACAACATTCTCGACATGCGGCGCGGGTTGCAGCCGGTTTTTACTTCCATGCGCTTTAATCCGGCAGCAGGAATCGATCACAACATTATTTACGGCATTACGCATCATTATGCGCTGATCGGCGGCTGGGTTTTGCTTAAGCAGGCGCTTTGCCTGTGGCTGCTTTACAGGTTTTTTGTCTTTGTTTCGGCGGCAAGGCGCCTGTTTATGCTGGCTGCGGTTAATTTTCTGCCGGCGGTGTTCTGGGTCAACGGCATCGTTTATTCCGAGCAGAACACCTTGATTTTTGTTTTGCTCAGCCTGACGGCGCTGCAAAAATACGACGGCCGGCACGGTTTGCGGCAATTGCTGTGGTTTGCCCTGTGGGCCAACCTGGCGATTTATACCAAGGAAACCAACATTTTTGTTTACTTCGGTATATTGCTTTATCTGGTGCTGGCAAAAGTTTGGGCGGGAAAAATCACCCTTCGTTCCTTTCTCTCGCCTTTTAAAACCGTAGCAGGCATGCCGGCGGAATATATTTTGTTTTGGAGCATGCTGCTGTTTTCCGCAGGTTATTTGCTGCTAAGCAACCTTTTGACCGACGGTGCCTATGTCAGACATCATCATCAGGAACTGCCGACGCTGCTGGCGATCAATGCGGCGGAGCTGTGTCTGGCCGCCGCGGCGCTTGCCGTGTTTGTCCGCAATGTACTGCGCCGCGGATTTGAAGAAACCGGCGCCGTGGCGGAAGGGGTGCTGAGCGGCTGCCTGATTATCGTTTACTATGTCGTTTTTCATTTGCAGATCGCCTGTTTCCCCGACCGCTACAAAACCTGGTACATGTATCTGCCTTCGGTGTTTTGTACGGCTTATCTGTTTGTCAACGTAAAGGACCGGCGGCTGCTGGCGGCGTTTTTTGTGCCGCTGATGCTCTGGTCGGCGTGGCAGAACGGCAGAATCCGGAGCCGGGAAGAAGGAACGGACCGCCGGGAACTGGCCGAATTTGTGGCGTCCGTCGCCGATCGGCCGGCAGTTTTTTTCGTTTCTGGAAAAGACAGCGACGACCTGTGGAAACTGGAGTGTTTTGACAGTGCCTTGAAATATGCCGTCGGCGGAAACGACATCCGTTTTAAAACCGATATGGAAATTCCGTCTGCCAAACGGCAGATTCTTACCGGCGAAAATTATTATGGGATACGGAGGGAAGCGCCCGCGGAAGGCGACTATGCCGTCATCCGCCGGAATGAGGAAAAACGACCGGAAAACTGCGGCGAAACGGTTTGGCAAAACCGCGTTTATGAGGTATGCAGAATAAAAAGCAAGGAACGGGAAGATAAGAAATGAAGCTTGTTTTAACGACGATATTTTAAAGTCGGCATGTAGACATTTCTTCCCTGTTCCGCACCGTCCGTATCCTCTTTTGCGATCCCGACAGGGAGCTGCCGCCGGCCGTGTCGGCGTACGGGCGCCGTTCTTCCCGTTTTGCCGCAAAGAAAAACTGCTGCCGGGTTAATTCCGTCAAACCTGAACAAAAGCGGAAACGAACGGAAGAGGGCGGTGTGTACATGCAATTTTGCCGTCGACAACCGCGGCCGGCCGTGATAAAGGTTATTGAAAGATAAACATCAAAAGTAAAGGCAGGGACAAACACATGCGCGAAGAACCGTTGTTTAACGACGATATTTTAATTTCCATATACCGGCATTTCAATTTTTTCTTCACCTGGAGCGGTTTGATCGTATATGCGGCGATTGTGTTGGCCGTGCTGTTCCTAAACTGGCTGCTGGTGCGTTTTTTGTTTAAGCGGGAGAAGCTTTCCCTGCTGCCCGACGCAAGATATGCGTTTGTCGACGCGCCGGCGGCCAAATGGGGGGGGGTGACCGCGCTGGCGCTGTCTTTTGCCGCTTATGCCGCGGCAACTCTCACTCAGGAAAATACGCTGCTGAACAATTTTGACCTGATGAGCGTCAACGCGATAAAAAACATGTATTGGGGCAATTTGCCGATTGTTGATCCGATCCGTTTCACGCCGTTATCCAATCTTGACCAGAATCTGGTTTACGCGGTTACCCGCAACTATGCCGTAATTGACTACTGGATCGTTTTCAAACAGTTTATATGCCTGTTTCTGCTTTATCGCTTTTTTTCCTTCATTCCGGTTGTCAGACGGTTGTTTCTGCTGGCCGTGATCAATTTTCTGCCGGCGGTGTTCGTCGTCAACAACATGATCCATACCGAGCAGCTGATCCTCATTTTCGTTTTGCTCAGTTTTATGTTTCTTGACAAGTATGCCGCCACACAAAGGGCGTCGTATCTGCTGTGGTTTACGGTTTTTGCCAACCTGGCCGTTTATACCAAGGAAACGGCGGTGCTGTTTTATGCGGGACTGCTCGGTTACATGATACTGCGGCGGGTGTTCTGCGGAGAAATCGGGTTGGAATCTTTTCTTTCGCCGTTTAAGACGGTGGCACGGATGCCGGCGGAATATATGCTTTTTTGGACGTTGTTCATTTTTCTTACCTGTTATCTGCTGTTGCAGGATCCCCGGGTGGACGACGCCTATCTGCAAACTCACCATGCCGCTTTGCCGGTGGTCGTTGCCATTAACAAGTTGGTGCTGGGACTAAACGTTCTGGCTTTGCTTTTGTGGTCGGTCAAGACTCTGAGGCGCAAAGAGGAGAAAAACAACCTATTGTGCGAGGGTGTGCTGCTGGGTTGTACTTTGGTGACGGCCGTCGTTGTTTTCAAACTGCAGGTGGTGGTCATTCCGGATTATTACAAGACCTATTACCTTTATCTGCCGGCCGTGTTTTGCAGCGGTTATATTTTTTCCTTTTTCCGCCGTCGTTTGTGGCTGTGGGCACTGTTTTCGCCGATTGTCCTGTATGCCGGCTATGTCAATTACAACACCTACATGCGCGAGGAAGGAGAGGAGAGGCGCGGGGTGGCGGAGTTTATCGTTTCCCGGGCTGAAAACGAAGCCGTCAGCATCTATGTCTATTCGCAGGAAATGACGGCGCACAGATGGTGGAAGGTAACCGGCTGGGCGGCGGCGCTGAAATATCTTTATCCGGCCGGCGACATCGTGTTTAAAACGGCTTTGCGCTTTTCCGATTTCCATGTCGAAAATGATATGGATTCTTACGAAGTCCGGGTAGCGCCGCCGGTTCCCGGCGATTATATACTGGTGCATAAGATTAATTCGCCGTCGTTTGAACCCGGAAAAAATTACGTTCCGGTTTATGAAAACGAAGTTTATACGATTTATCGGACGGGAACTCAGGATGATTAGACTGTACCGCATGTTGGAAAACGTCTGGTTCGGTTGGCCGCAGAAGCTACGGTTTCTGCTGACGGGCGGTTTTAACACCGTATTCTCCTACGGGTTGTTCGTTCTGATGGTGGCGGCGATCGGCATACCATACAAAATTGCGATTGCGGCCGGTTATATCATTTCGACCAACGTATCGATTTTTACCATGCGCTACTACGTTTTCCGCTCGAAGGGAAGTTTGAAAAAGGAATACGCCAAGGCCTGGGGCGTTTATCTTACCACCATGCTGATCAACTATGCGGCCATGTATGCGATGGTTGATCTCGGTGCGGTAAACGAACTCCTGGCGCAGGGCATTTACACGGTATTGATTACGGTTTTTACCTATCTGATGCACAAGTATTTCAGTTTTGCCAAATAAGTTTCATTCGTAAAACCTCTTGTTCAATTCAATCTCAAGCTTTTCGGCTCCGAAACGTTCTGTCAGGGTTGGGGTTGTTGACAGCAGGGATGTTCCGAGTCCGAAACCGTGTTTATTGATTTTTGCCCCGGAAAGCTCAAGCACCGTCGGCGCAATGTCGAGAGCCGAGTGCGGCTTGTGAATGCTGCCGCTTTGACTGCCGTTGACAACGATAAAAACGTTGTCCCGGTTTCCCGTAATATTTTCGGTAAAAGGGCAGGACATCATGAGGTGATCCCCGACGATTACGAACAGCGTGTTTTTATAAAAGCTCTGTTGCTCAGCCCAGTCAAGAAATTCCCGCAGCATTTTGTCCGCGCAAAAGACGGCGGTTTCCATACTGTCGTTTTTCTGAGGGCAGTGCGGTGAAGGCAAACCTTGCGGGAAATGGGTTTCGATCGTTTGCGCCAGAATAAAAAACGGTTGTCCGCGATGATGGCAGTTCAGTATTTTGTCTTTTAACGCGGTATACAAGTCATGGTCGGAGATGCCCCAGTCGTTGAGCGGATATTTCCGTTTGTAACGCGCAATAATTTTATCTCTGTCCAAATATTCTTTGAAACCGGCATTTTTGATAAAACTGTCAATATGTGCGAACTTTTTATCGCTTCCCAAGATAAAAACCGTTTGGTAACCGGCCTCGTTAAACGTGCCGACAATTGACGGATAAGGGGTCAGATAACGGTAATCATAGTCTTTGACCAGATTCAGTATGTCATGCATTTCGAGCGGCAGTCCGTATGTAAAAGCTACCGTTGCCGCCGCGGTATTTCCCAAGGGCTTCAACGTCGCCCGTCCGCTGAAGGACAAGTGTCGTTTTTGCAGTTTTTCAATGTTGGGAATCAGATTTTCTTCCTTATAGTTGTTAAAATCATATTCCATACTTTCAAGCATGATAAAAACAACGTTTTTTTCCGCTTTTTTCAGAACCGGTTTGCTTCTTGTGCAATTTTGCCGCAAAATATCGGATTGCGGGAGAGATAAATAGTTTTTTGTCAATCGGTTCAAAACGTGGTCAGCCTGTTTTTGTTCCCGCGTCCGAAAATTTTTGTCTTCATGCAGCGTTCCCGGTAAAAAGACCGTTACGAAATCGGTGTACAGAACAAAACAGAACAGGGAAGATAAGAAAAACAAAACAATGAGGACAAGATGTTTTCTGCCGGCAAAATATATTAATCCGGACAGACCGGCAAAAGGCGGTATGGCGGTCGCAACGACGGGAAGTATGTTTTTGATGTACAAGACGTCTCCGGCGCTGAATAAGATAAGCCTTAACGACAGGTCGGAACGCGCAATATAAAAAGTCAGCAGCAGAATGAAGGTTGTCAGAGCTGCCAGAAAGACAACGCAAAAGTTTCTGAACATTTTTCACCATAAAGGTTCGTTTACGGTGAAAATTATTTACGGCTTTGGCAAAAGCTTTCCTGTTGATATTCAGTTTTTTTCTTGTGTCCGAAGAAATAATGTCCTATAAGAAGGCTATCTAAAACAAACGAACTTTTACGGTGACGAGTGTTCGTTTAGCCCGCAAGATAGGTTTTGACCGCGCCGTCGCGCTCAAACAGATAAAGCAGGGTGCGCAGCGCCTGTCCGCGCGGGCTTGCAAGGTCGGGATCGGCAGCTATGATCATCCGCGCGTCTTTGTTGGCGGTAATCAGCAGATTTTGGTGTTCGGGCATTTCTGCCAGCCGGAACTGTTCGGCGCCGCTCTGGCGGGTGCCCAGAATTTCTCCGCCGCCGCGCAGTTTCAGGTCTTCTTCCGCAATCAAAAAGCCGTCTTCGGTATCGCGCATGACGTTCAGCCGCGCGCGCGAGGTTTCGCCCAGCGGATAACCGTAAAGCAGAATGCAGACGGCAGGTTTGACCCCGCGTTTGACCCGTCCGCGCAGCTGATGAAGCTGCGCCAGTCCGAAACGCTCGGCGTGTTCGACGATCATGACGGTGGCTTCCGGCACGTTGACGCCGACTTCGATTACGGTAGTGGCCACCAGCAGTTTGATTTCGCCGTTTTTGAAACGTTCCATCACGGCGTCTTTTTCCTTTTCTTTCATCTTGCCGTGTACCAGGCCGACTTTGTCGCCGAAAGTCTTTTGCAGAATTTCGAAACGGTTTTCGGCAGCCGCCAGATCGATTTTTTCCGACTCTTCGACCAGCGGGCAGACCCAGTAAACCCGTTCGTCGTTTTCCGTTTTGCGTTTGACGGCAGGAATGATTTCGTCGATTTTGGTAAGCGGCATTACTCTGGTGTCAACCGGTTTGCGCCCTTCGGGAAGCTGGTCGATTTTGGAATATTCCATGTCGCCGAAGGCGGTCAGAATCAGTGTCCGCGGGATAGGGGTGGCCGTCATCACCAGAACGTCGGCGCGGCTGCCTTTGTCCGAAAGGTTTAAACGCTGGTGGACGCCGAAGCGGTGCTGTTCGTCAATAATCACACAGGCCAGGTCGGCAAAAGTCACGTCTTCGACAAACAGGGCGTGGGTCCCGATCAGGATGTTGATTTTGCCCTCTTTCAATTCTTCCAGCAGCTGCGTTCTGGCTTTGCCTTTGATACGGCCGGTCAAAAGCGCGGCCTTGAGGCCGATTTCTTCCAAAAGCGGAGCAATGGTGTCAAAATGCTGTTTGGCGAGAATTTCCGTCGGTGCCATGATTGCCGCCTGGGTGCCGCATTCGACCGCGTTGAGCATGGTAAGCAGGGCAACGATCGTCTTGCCGCTGCCGACGTCGCCCTGAAGCAGTCGCAGCATACGGCTTTCGGCAGCCTGGTCGCGGTAGATTTCCGCCAGCACTTTTTCCTGTGCGGCGGTGAGCGAAAACGGCAGACGTTCGAGAATCCGGCGGCGGAGCATGCCGTTGCCGGCGATCTTGCGGCCGACCTGCTTTTTTACCTTTTCCCGCACCAATGCCAGTGCCAGCTGGTTGGCCAGCAGTTCGTCATAAGCCAGCCGCATGCGGGCAGGGCCGGACGGCAGCAGGTCGTTGCCGCTGCGGGGATGGTGCGCCCGCCGCAGGGCTTCGGCAAAAGACGGCAGGACTTTTGGTGGTTTGTCTCCAGCCACTCGGGCAGCGGCGGCACCAAAGACAGCGCGTGCTGAACCAGCCGGCAGATAAATTTGTTGGTAATTCCCGCGGTCAGACCGTAGACGGGTTCGATTTCCGGAATCTGCCAGCCGTTTTCCGGGGCGACGATATAATCCGGATGGCTCATCTGCCAACGGCCGTTGAACAGTTCGGTTTTGCCGCTGACCAGACGTTCGCACCCTTCCGGCAGGTTTTTGCGGATAGAATCGGGATAGGCTTTGAAAAAAACGAGCGTCAGTTCGTTTCCCGCCTCGTCTTCGCACAAAACCTGATAGGGCTGCTTGCGGCTTTTGGGAGCAATATGTTCGATTACCCGGATCAGAACGGTGTTGATTTCGCCGTTTTTGAGAGCATGGACGGAAGCCGCCCGCCGGCGGTCGTTGACGGCATAGGGCAGATGCCAGAGCAGGTCAATGATTTTTCCGATGCCGAGGTTTTCGAGCAGCGCGGCGTATTTGTCGCCGACACCGCGAACGGACGAAGGCGAAGCAAACAAGGGGTATAAAAAAGACGGCCGCATATCTTTCTGCCTCGAAAAAAAAGGTTGCTATCGCCGGTAATTGTATATATTTTTGTGAGAGAAGTAAACAAGAAGATAAAGCCATGGCGAAAAACCCCGATCAGGATCCGATTTCCGTTTCTTCCGTCAGCGAAGGTTTTGAACCCTTTGCGGTGGCAGACCTCTGGCGGCAGAGCGAAACGGACATTTTATATATAGCCAGCGACGGCGTGGTGCTGGAACAAAATGCCGACATTTTGCAGGCTCTGCTTCCGCAGGCGGAAATTTTGCGTTTCCCGGCCTGGGATACGGTGCCGTATGACCGGGTTTCGCCCAACGTCAACATCATCGCCCGGCGTACCGATACGCTCGGCAAACTGGCTTTTGCACCGGAAGCAAAGCGTCCGCGGATCATTGCCGCCAGTGTCGGCGCGATTTTGCAGAAACTGCCGCCGAAGCGGATATTCCTTAACTCAATGAAAGAAATTAAGGTCGGCGAAAGTCTGAATTTCAACGATTTTTTACACTATGCGTCGGTTAACGGCTACAGCCGGGTCGAACAGGTGATGGAACCGGGAGAATATGCCGTCAGGGGAGATATTCTCGACATTTTTCCGACCGGTACGACGGAGCCGCTGCGCATTGACCTGTTCGGCGACGAGGTGGAAAAAATCCGCACTTTCGACGTTTTGAGCCAGCGCACCACGGGCGAAAAAAAGAGCTATCTGTTCCGGGCGGCGGGCGAAGTGGTTTTGGACGACAATACGGTCAAAACTTTCCGCAGCCGTTACCGGGAGGCTTTCGGCGCCGCTTTTAAGGACGACGAAATTTACGAAGCGGTGTCCAACGGGCGCAAGTATATGGGAATGGAAAACTGGCTGCCGTTTTTCTATGAGGAGCCGTTACCGACCCTGTTTGACTATCTGCCGCGGGCAAAGATCGTCGTCGGGCGCAACGCCGACGCGGCGCTTGCCGCCAAAAGCGAAAGCATTGCCGACCATTATGTTTCCCGTCTGGAAGCGCTCAAAGTCAAAAATCAGGGCGAGGCGGACGCCTATCGTCCGGTGGCGCCGGAACTGATGTTTCTTGCGGCAAAAGAGTTTTCCGCAATCGTCGAAAAACGGCGTGCGGTGACGCTGACCGGACTTAATCTGCCCGACGGCGGTGGCAACAAAGACAGCGGCGTGTTGCCCGGGCGTGACTTTTCCGCCGCCAAGAGCGTCAATGCGGCGCAGGTTTATCTTGACCTTTTGGCCTATTTCAGCGAATACGGCAAACTAAAAAGGATTGTCTGTTGCTATACGCCCGGTTCCCGGGAACGTCTGTTTTCGCTGATCTCCGACGCCAAGGCCGAAACTCCGTATGCAGGTCTTGACTTTACCTTTGCCGAGACCTGGCAGCAGGCGTTTGACAAAGCGGCGGCAAACCGGGTGGCGATGACGGTGCTGCCGCTGCCGCACGGTTTTCGCGGGGAAGGGCTTTGCCTGGTTTCCGAACAGGATGTTTTAGGGGCACGGCAAAACCGGCGGACAGCCAAAAAAGTAACTTCAAAAGACTTTATCGCCGACATTTCCTCGCTCAACATCGGTGAGCTGGTGGTGCATATCGAACACGGTATCGGCCGTTTCATGGGGCTTGAGAACATCACGGCCGGCGGTGCGCCGCATGACTGTCTGAAAATCGTTTATGCCAACGACGACAAGCTGTTCGTGCCGGTGGAAAACATTGAAACCGTTTCCCGTTACGGGATAGACGACGACAATATTCAGCTGGATACGCTCGGCGGCGCGGCCTGGGAAGCGAAAAAGGCAAAAGTCAAAAAAAGGATTCACGAAATTGCCGAAAAGCTGATTGCCATCGCCGCGCAGCGTCAGTTGAAAAAGGCGGAGGCCTATGTTGCGCCGGAAGGGCTTTATGACGAGTTTTGCGCCGGTTTTCCCTATAACGAAACCGAAGATCAGCTGAATGCGATCGGTGACGTGCTGGGCGATCTGGCAGCCGGTATTCCGATGGACCGGCTGGTCTGCGGCGACGTCGGCTTCGGCAAAACCGAAGTTGCGCTGCGGGCAGCGTTCGCCGTGGCGATGGCAGGCGCGCAGGTGGCGTTGATCGTGCCGACGACTTTGCTGGCGCGGCAGCACTATTATAATTTCAAACAGCGGATGGCCGGTTTTCCGCTCAACGTGCGCATGCTTTCGCGGCTGCAGACGCCGGCGGAGGCGCGAAAAGTTAAGGAAGGCCTGAAGGACGGCGCGGTCGACATTGTGATCGGCACTCATGCGCTTTTGGCCAACAACATCGAATTTGCCAACCTCGGGCTGCTGATTATCGACGAAGAACAGCATTTCGGCGTTGCTCACAAGGAAAAGCTGAAAAACCTCAAGGCCGACGTGCATGTGCTGACGCTGACCGCCACCCCGATCCCGCGGACGCTGCAAATGTCTCTGACCGGGGTCAAGCAGCTTTCGATCATTGCCACTCCGCCGGTTGACCGACTGGCGGCGCGCACCTTCGTAATGCCGTTTGACGGGGTGATGATCAAAGAAGCCATTTATCGCGAGAAATTCCGCGGCGGTCAGACTTTTGTCGTTTGTCCGCGGGTTTCCGACATTGCCCGCGTACACGACGTCTTGCAGGAACTGGCGCCGGACGCAAAGATTCTGGTTGCCCACGGACAGATGCCGGTCAAACAGCTGGAAGAGGTGATGAACGACTTTGCCGACCGCAAGGGTGACATTCTGCTTTCGACCACGATCATTGAATCGGGGATCGACATGCCGTCGGTCAACACCATGATCGTTTACCGGGCGGACATGTTCGGTCTGGCTCAGCTTTACCAGCTGCGGGGACGGATCGGACGCTCAAAAGTACGCGGGTACTGCTATTTTACGGTGCCGGCACAAAAGAATCTGAAACCGATCGCCGAACGGCGGCTGAGCATTCTGCAGGCGCTTGACAGTCTGGGCGCCGGTTTTTCGCTGGCCAGCCACGATATGGATATCCGCGGTTCCGGCAACATTCTGGGCGAAGAACAGTCCGGGCATATCAAAGAGGTGGGCATTGCCCTTTATCATCATATGCTGGAGGAAGAAATCGCCCGCATCAAAGCCGGCGCCGCGGCAGCGGAAACGGACGGCAAAGCGGCCGCTGACTGGAGCCCGCAGATCGTTACCGGCGTACCGATCATGATTCCCGAAAGCTATGTCCGCGACCTTGGCGTGCGGCTGGGACTTTACAAGCGGATCGGCGGGCTGGAAACGCCGGAAGCGTTGCTTGACATGCGGGAAGAGCTGGTTGATCGTTTCGGTCCCGTTCCGCCGGAGGTTGAAAATCTGCTGAAAACGGTGGAGATCAAACAGTTGTGCAGGGCTGCCAACATCGAAAAGGTAGACGCCGGCGCCAAAGGTTTTCTGGTCGCTTTTCACAACAACGTTTTCCGCTCGCCGGAAAAACTGGTCGAACTGGTTGCCCGTTCGTTCGGAAAGATCAAAGTCCGTCCCGATCAGAAGCTGTTGATAGAGGGAGATTTGAGCAGCTATGCCGTCCGGCTGGAAACCATAAAGAGCTGGATCGGCAAAATCAACCGGCTGTAAAACAAAACGCCGAGACGGCGGGATTTTGTCCGGTAAAAGGCCGCCGGACATCATAAACTTTCGCAAGCATAACCCGGCGGCGGTGCCGTTTTGGATCAGGCTTGTCCCTCTGCCGGCCGCGCGTC
>OCHD01001439.1_pt1 | contig 15666 bp, 15 predicted proteins | sample 1538481 | NCBI WGS metagenome assembly OCHD01 (sample SAMN04571699, study PRJEB22368) | human gut metagenome | biome: human gut; material: stool | host: Homo sapiens | place: Luxembourg | collected 2012-09-07
CCCGGACATCACCCGATTTTTCATGACCATACCGGAAGCTTGCCGTTTAGTAATGGAAGCTGCAACAATGTGTAACGGAAATGAAATTTTCGTATTTGAAATGGGAGAATCTGTAAAAATTGCAGATCTGGCGAAAAGAATGATAGAACTGGCCGGTTATGAACCCGACAAAGAGATTAAGATTAAATATACGGGTTTACGTCCCGGAGAAAAGCTTTACGAGGAAGTTCTGAGTAATGAAGAAAATACCCTTCCGACTACCCATCAGAAAATCAAGGTAGCAAAAGTACGAGAATATAAGTATGCAAACATCGTACCTGAACTGGAGCATTTGGCTTTGGCCGCTCGGCAAATTCAAATCCTGGAGACCGTACGATTGATGAAACAGATTATACCGGAATTCAAATCGAAAAATTCCTGCTTCGAAGAGTTGGATAAGCAGAAAGAAAGTGCCCTATCCCAATCAAACTTGTAAGATTTAATACAAAACTACAGGAAAATGAGATAAGAAAACTAACAATGTGAGCTGAATATGGAATTACTCCCTTCTTGGTATGCTGTTTATACAACTTCCCGCAGTGAAAAGAAAGTAAAAGCCCGCTTAGACGAAGCAAAAGTGGACAATTATTTACCGCTTCGCACCGAATATCGCATGTGGAGCGACCGGAAGAAAAAAGTATCTTTCCCTTTAATCCCCGGTTATATTTTCGTCCATATCCCGATTCAGGACACCTTAAAAGTTTTAAATATACCCGGAATTGTCACCTTTCTCAAAGAAAAAGCGGTCCCCGTCCCTATCCCGGATAAACAAATAGATCGTCTCCGTCTGATGGTAGAGCATGCCTTTGACGAAGTCGAATTTACCACTTCGCCAGTAGCCGTTGGAGATACCATTTTAGTCAAGCAGGGTAGTTTTCAGGGTTTGGTCGGAGAACTCATCGAAATGCGGGGCAAATACAAAATCGCCATCCGCATCGAATATTTCGGCTGTGCCCTCACCACTGTCCCCCTCGGCTGGGTAGAAAAAGTAAAGACTCCCACCCTTTAACACAGGAAGAAGGTTCATTTGCCACCCAATTCTGCATAAAACCACAAAAAAGGTCGGTTCCCCGGTATAAATTTATTGAGAACTCTTACAATAACATCATATTCAGAGAGTGGAATGACGGCAAACTACACAAAAGTGACCTCAAATCTGCGCTTTATTTTACTGTCTTAAGTGCATAATGTAAAGCCTGCTTCCTAGGAGACATTATGACAATTTCTTTATCAGTGTCTCCAAGATAAGTTTTTTATAGTATTTTCAAAAGCCTCAATCTTTGATTTTAATGTATTATCAAATAGAACATCAATAACATAGTTACCATCATAATTTGGCACATTATGGTATCCACTAATACTTTCAGCTATAATATCACTCATTTTACAAAACTCATATTTATAACATAGATTAATCTAAAAGATCTTTATTTTTGCAAGTCTATCATTTTATCAAATGAACTCTTTATCAGATTGATTGTAGATAACTCATTATTAGAATTTGCCACTTGATTTGCAAACGCCATATAAACCTTATATCGAATTACATTATACTTACTAATTATATTTGATATATTGGCGCTATTGCATAGCTCAATATCAGAAATTAACTCCATCATAAGATTGAAATCAAGTTTTTTAATTTCACTGAGAGTCTTGTGTGTAATCTGTGTATATATATTTTCGTTTGTTTCCGAATACTGAGTTAGTATTCTCATTCGATAATATAATTGATAAGTTTGAGCTTCGTACTCACTCATACACTGCCTCAATATTTCAACTCTTGGATCTGCATATTTATTGATAGAATATATTTGTTCATTCATATCCAGCTTTTCCAAAACTTGAACATTGTGATTTAATTCATATGTGCGAACATTGCTCAAATATGCTTGATTTCCACTCTGAATACGCAATTCTTTATATATGTTGGATATATAATGTATACAACTGTTGTTGTTTATAAAATCTAGACTTTCTTTTAATTCTTCTAATGTCATTAATGGATCCAAAGAGATATACCCCAATTCATATTCAATAGACAATTCATCGAGAATTTTTTTTGCATTTAGAAATTCCAACAGTTTAAATCCTTTGTTATATCTCTTTAGTTGGGATTCAGACCCTGACTCAAATCCTAGAAAGATTTTTACCAATCCAGATTTTTTAAGTTGTTTTAGTAACTGAATTTTATTGTTCCTATTTACTATATTATCTTTTAGCCTAAAAATTGAATGCACACGAGCATTTATACGATATTGAATACGTATCTGTTTATCAATTAATTCCTCTGCAATCTGCAATGCGTGAGATGCACCTAATATGTCATCCCCAATAAAATCTTCATCTGAAAATGTCACCTCTTTAATGCCTAATATCTCTAGTTCTGACAGTTCATTTAAAATTTTTGAGACAGGCTTTGGCCTCCATTTATTTATAGCTTGATGTGAACCAAGAAATAATCGACATTCACATATTGAGCAACAGCAGTAAGCACAACCACGAGATCCTTCAATATATACTTCCCCTCCTTTGGTATAATATAAATCAGAGTATCTTCTATCTGCAATTGGAATTTCAATAGTTGGTAAATATTCTCTATCAGTACAAATTATCTTTCCTTTCTTGCGGTAGCCAATATTTCGTATTTTGTCAACAGGAATTTTCCCTTTTACATACTTTATTAAATCGCCAAAACTAACCTCCCCTTCTCCAAATGAGATTAATATATTGTCATAATTATTTAATAGATAATCACTATTGAAATGAGCTGTAGAATTCCCTAAGATAACTAATGGGTTGTACGAAGAAATATTGTTTTTTATAAGATTATAGAATGTATCCCAATTATTCAGAGTCTGCATTTTTACCGAAAACCCTATAATTTCAGGACGTTTACTTTTTATCTCACTCAATATCTCCTCATTAGAGTTAATTTGCTGATCAAATAAATATGTTTCAACTATTCCGAAATATTTCTCATTTAAATATCCGGAAATCGCACATATCCCATGGGACTCTCCAATGAATGGAAATTTTTCATTCGAGAAAAGTGCAATAAGAAAAATCTTAATCAATGTTACTGAATAGGCTTTTTATATTCTTGGAAACGGGTAATGAATTTATCTAAATTAGGGCAAATACCTTCAAAATCATTCATAGAGCAATATGTACAGGGGTGATCAAAATCCTTAAAATCCTTGTTAGTCTTTAAGTCATCTAATAGAGTCCGGGCAAAACCTCCAAAACAAGGAATAGGAAAGATTTGAAAATTCTCAATCTCTTTCGCGACCTCGTATTCATTTCGTGTATTTTCAGACCCCCCAATAATTACCATACAATCTTTCCCTTCCAAATAAATCTTACGGAATGATATTAGCATTTTATTCCATACATCATTATTGATATTTAATTTTCTAAGAACCTTATTGGTTCTATTATCAAATTTGTATAAACCTGCTATTTCATAAAAGTCACGTCCTTTTTTTAAAGCACATTGAGCAACTATCTCACCAATATGAGTTACAGAAGGATATGATGATAAATGAAAGCCACTATCTAATAACTTGTTGGATAAATTAGAAACAAAATTCTCTAATTGCCCTATTTTTTGGGAATCTTTATCGGTATAGCTTCCTACGAAATAAATGTTTTTTATAAGCGCTGCATGAATTACATTATTAATTAGCTGCTGACTAATAAAACTATCTTCCCAGTTTATTGTATTAATCCCCAACTTATGATGACCGTTAAAGATGTGATCTATCATAATCATAACATTGGCATATTTGGATAAATCTATCATTTGAATTTCATTTCTTATAACTAGGTGGAAATCAACACCACTTGTTCCGATGGGAATAATTCTTTTTTTATGCGCCGTTGCTAATCCTAATTCATAATTCACCCATCTATTTTCAACGGAATTTGGCGTTAAAAGAACAAGACAACAGTCACACATCTCCATTGCCTCACTTATACCATTTTTCCAGTTATCTGATCCATATTTAAATTCATGTAAACTTTTAGGTGAATAAAATACTTTGTAATTACCACGTAAACAGTCAAATGATTGTATAAAATGTGTAATAAGTGTGTAAACGGCTTCTGCAAGAACTACATCTTTTGTTGAGTGACTTAAAAATATGGTCTTCATATATAATTAATTAAATTAATAATACTTCTTCTTTTTGCTGTTTATATTGATTCCGCAAATCTTTTTTATCTTGGATGTTGACATAATTTTTATTCTGGATGAATCTTTAGGTAGATAGACGACCTCACAACGCTCTTTCAAAAATCAGACTTTCTTTTCTCATCTTCACCCATTACGTATGTATCAATATTGTATAAACGTAAATCTCGGATCTTATCATCGCCATGTGATTGAGGAATAACGAGATTAATATATCGCAATGCTTCTAACATATATTTTCGCTCTTCATATGAGAAATAACAACGTTTTTTGCTATATCCTTTATCAGCTATGCTTACGATAAATAATCACCCATATTGCGAGCTTTACACAAGAAATCGATATGACCAAAGTGCAGAATATTAAAAGTTCCGTATGCTATAATCCTTTTTATTATTAATTATAATTGATGTTGTCAATCTTGTCTATAATTGTTTCAGTATTGGAAATATATAATTGCTTGGGATATCAAACATATTAGCATCTAAAATTGTATAATAAATATTGAATTGAGAAATAGCTATATCTATTGCAGCCTTTATACTTTCCTCTTTATAGAAAATGACATTACATCTTTTTTCGTTAAAAATGAAGTTTCATGGTTCATCAATATATAATGGCATTAATACCCCATAATGCTCTGTTAATGTATCTATCAGAGATGTGTAGTTATAAGGATCTAAAATGAAAGAAATTTTACCTATCAGTAAAATACTTCATCCCATACATCTCGCAATAGTTCTTGAATCTTATATAATTAATCATATTCCATTGGTCATAGAGAAGCATCGCCCAATCACAAAGATACCGTATGGCACCCCCCTCAGATACTCTCATAATATCCCCAATATACTTATATCTATCCACCTATGATGTTTGTAATAAATCATCTAGGCTTATTAGTTCATATGCGCAATCTTTAGACCCCAAAATAATTGCGCCGGTTTCCAGAGCTTTACTGTTATGCCATGCGCCTATAGAAATGACAAAAAAGGGACAGAACTCTTAGACTGTACAATAAAGGTTTCAATAAATATCCCCTCATCGTCATAGAAGTTTTGACACAGAGCCACACACTACTACTGTTTCAGATAATTTTCTGTGTCGATGGATTGTTACCACAGTTGTTGGTTCTAATACATTTAACATACGTTGCGACATATCATCTGCCGAATTGCGCAAATCATAATTCATGCGTAATCGAGGCGATAGCTTCACTTGTTCAGAAAGAGAACTTAATAAATTATCATCTATTATTATATAATACACTTTTTACTACTTCAACACATTTCTTTGTACCCACTGACTTTGTCAGATTCTCAAGTACAAATTGACGAGATGCATTACCCATTGCCAAAGATTGTTCAGGAGATTTGGCTAGATGTTCAATAGCATTTACAAACTCATCCAAGTTTCCGGCCTTGGTGAAAACGCCACAGTTGTTCTTTTCTATAATGTCTTTCAAATCTCCTTCATCAAAGTTGGCAAGTACAGCACGTCCACTTGACATTATTGACCAAGTCTTGCTTGGCATGGCAGAGCCTCCTAATCCGGGTTTGCATGATACAATGCAGGCATCTCCTAAACCATATACATAAGATACTCGTTCATACGGTTGAAGTGGGAATAATTCCACATTGCTAAGACTTTCTTGACGAATACGCTTGCGAATATTCGGCTCTAAACCTCCTGTTCCGAAAACAACAAATTGTATATTGGTGTTGGATTTCAGTTCTTTTGCAGCATCAATAATTATTTCAATATTTTGCGCATTGCCTAAATTTCCGGCATAGATTACAGTGAATTTATGTCTGTCTATTCCGAATTCTTCAAACAAAGGGTTATCATCTTTGGATATAGGAACAACAGCATTTTCATCAACCCAATTGTAAATTACCTCGATTTTTTCCTCGGGAACACCTTTTGCCATTATATTCCGCTTGAAGTCCTCCGATATGACAATGATTTTATCCACATTGCGATATGTGAAGTTTTCAATCTTTCTACCTATCTTCCAAAACAATCCTCCTTTTTTCGCCAGTCCCGTCCCAACCAATGAGTCCGGGAAAATATCTTGCAGATTATAAACAATAGGAATTTTATTGAACCTCTTTATTAATGCGGCCATTGCCCCTTGAATAGGAGGCGTACTGCCAATAAACATCACATCACAACTTCTAGCTTCTTTTGAAATACTCCAATAAAAATGCTTAAAACATTGGAGGACGTAACGAAATGCACGAATTAAAGGGTTTGATTTTTCTCGAATTAAGTTAAAACGATGAATTATCATTCGTCCATCATACAGAGTTTCTCTTCTTTTGTTTCTTCGATACGACTCTCGAACATCAACAGTAACACCACGTGTTGGCATAGGGGTATATACCAACACATCATATCCGGATTCAACAAAAGCCTGACACCGATGGTTACCTAAATGTAAACTTGCGAACTGTTCCGGTTCGAAATAGGATGGGAGTAGGAGTATTTTCATTTTATACTTTATAAATCAATCACATATGCAAGTCAAGTGGATTTTTGCCAATTAGCCGCTTTGCTGGATTACCAGTATATACTGAATAAGTATCCTCTGGTGATTTAATCAAATTTGCTCCACTTCCTATCAATGTATAATCCGGAATTATTAAGCTATTTTTTATTGTGCTATGTAGACCAATAAAGCAATGATTTCCTACTTTCGCATTGCCTCCAAGAACTGCATTTGTCGACAGAAAATTAAAATTACCAATAATGTTATCGTGAGAAAGAGCGCACGATGATTCAAAAAATGTACATACTCCTATCTTACATCTAGGTCCCACTAAAACATTCGGAAGGATTATGGAACCATCGCCTATTTCCGAAGTGTAGACGATTGCATTATTTGAAATATAACTGCCAACCCTATATCCTAAAGATATACACCTATTGTATAGTAATGACCGCAAATTGTTCATCTGTGTATACCCAATTCCAAGGATGATTTCAAAAGAGTCCTTGTCGAAATATATATCCAACTCATCGAGAGGCAATATAGGAATTCCATCAATAGAGGTTCTGATAATACGCTCTTTATCCAAGGTAAATGCAACCAAGTTATCCTGCTTTTCTTCTCTAATATATATGGAAATTCTTTCTGCAAACGGAGAATCACCAAAAACAACCAGATTTCTCATCACTAGTAAACAGCCCTTAATGTGTATTAATATTTTTGTGCAATAAAACGGATTTTACAGTTTGGAAAAATATTTTCATATCCATAACAAACGACAGATTATCAACATAATAGCAGTTATACTTAAGTTTGTCTGTCGCAGATATTGAATTTCTGTAATATGCTTGAACGTACCCTGTCACTCCAGGACGTACAGATAATCTCTTTTTCTGCAATTCATCCATGTCAGCATAATCTACAGTTGGTACAGTCGGTCTTGGCCCAATCAAACTCATATCTCCTAGTAAAACATTTAGGAACTGAGGAAACTCGTCTAAACTTGTCTTGCGGAGAATTTTGCCTATTTTGGTAACGCGTGGATCATCATCGGAATTAAATGTAGAACCATCTTCATTTCTAATATCCGGTGTATTCACATACATAGACCTTAATTTAAACATCTTAAACTTACGTCCATACCGTCCAACTCTAGTCGCATTATAAAAAATAGGTCCAAGATCACATGTGTATATTATCGGAGCCAATATCAATATTTCCAACAATATAAAAGGTAAGATTAATAAAGAAAATATTATATCAATTACCCGTTTGAAAAAAATAGCGTACATATCGTTTTTTATTCTGTTTCTATAATAATCTGCGCCTGTGCCTTCTCGCAAATTGTAACAGCTTCTTCCACAGTTTCCCCTTGTGCGATAACATAGCCTATTCTCTTGGTTCCATTTTCCAATTCACCAAGGATTTGGCCTACTTCACATTGGATGTCCACTAACTTAATACCCGGAATCGTCTCGGCATACTCTTTACCAGAAATGGAAATAATCTTTCCCTTAGGGGGAATAATAAATCTGATAGCCGAACCAAATTTACAAGTACTATCAATATTAGGCTTTTCTCCTAGAGCTACCTGTATAGTAGCTTTTGTCATATCAATTCCTGTAGAAAGTGGAACTAAGTGAGTTGTAATACATCCGCCTCCCATACGAGCACCTATTTCCACAACCTTAGGCCCGTCTTTTGTCAGAATGATTTCAGCATGTCCCGCTCCGTCTACTATACCTACAGCCAACGCTGCTCGTTTTGCCAAATCGCGTATTTTAACCAAATCATTCTCTGAAATCTTAGAAGGCTGTGAGTGCCCTATTTCCACAAAATGAGGGGCGCCTGTGGTCAGTTTGTCAGTAACTTGTAGAACATTGGGAACTCCATCTATTACCATTAATTCCACGCTGACCTCAGGCCCTTGCATAAATTCCTGCACGATAACATCACCGGAACGACCGTCATTTGAACTATATGCAAGAGCATTTTCCAACTCGTCCAGAGAGTTAACTTTCATAATTCCACGGCTACCGGAATTATCGGTAGGTTTTGTTATTAATGGAAATGAAAAGGCATTTTGATCAAATTTCTCAAAATTTCCGGAAGGCAAAACCTGATAAACCGGATGTTCAACGCCATTTTTAGCGAAAGCGTCAATCATAACCCCCTTATCTGTAGCTCGCACGGCAGAATCTATATCTAAGCCTTTCAAACCTAACTTCTCACACGCATAGGCTATTGCTCGCATGGGCATATCTGTACATAATGTCACAATACCGTCTGCAACAAATTCTTTTGCAGCTTGATATATACCCTCGGCATCTATTGTGCTAACATTAAAAAACTCGTCTGCATACGGAATTCCAACAGCATTAGAATTAAAGTCTGCAACTCCTACATAAAGTCCCATTTCCTTAGCTTTGATAATTGCCGGCAATTGGAAATCAGAAGCGCCAACTATTAGTATTCTTTTCATAAGTACCAGAATGTTACTTGGTAATTATATCCACGAAATTTGTAATTACATATTCTATTTCATCGTCAGATAAACGGGTATGAAGCGGCAACGTCACCTCATTCTTATAGAGATTATACGCGTTAGGATAGTCGGCAATGTCAAATCCGAGATTTTTGTATGCTGTCATCATTGGTAGCGGCTTATAATGGACATTGCAAGCAATTCCACGCTCTGCCATTTTTTTAATTACCTCATTACGTTCCTCTACATCCTTGTCTAGCATATGAACAAGATAAAGATGTCCGCTTGATGAATGGTCATTACCATAATGATCCAAAAGCTTTACATGGCAATCTTTCAACTCCTCATTGTAACGTTCTATAATCTGGCGGCGACGACATAACATTTCCGGATAGCGTTTCAACTGAGCCAAACCAATGCCTGCCATGATGTCGGTCATGTTACATTTATAATAAGGAGCAATAATATCATATTCCCAAGCTCCTAATTTTGTTTTGGCAAGTGCATCTTTATTTTGACCGTGAAGCGATAGCAATTGATATTGTTTGTATAACATTTCATTATCCACACCGTCAACAGTGCGCCAAGTGAGCGCACCGCCCTCTGCTGTAGTAAGATTCTTCACAGCATGGAATGAGAATGAAGTAATGTCTGCTATTTCTCCACACATTTTGCCGTACCATTTTGCACCAAACGCATGAGCGGCATCAGCCATTACAACCACGCGTCCATATGCTTTCTGAATATCATTTGCGGGCTTGAAAAGGTTCTTTTTTCTCTCCACTGCGGCGAAAATCTTGTCATAATCGCATACCACGCCACCCAAGTCGACAGCAATTACAAACTTAGTACGTTCTGTAATAGTATCTGCCAGTTTATCGTAATCCATCTCCACGTTATCGGTCTGACTATCCACCATCACAGGGATTGCACCAACATGACACACCACGCTCGCTGTAGCGGTATATGTGTATGCAGGTACAATCACCTCGTCGCCCGGGCCTACGCCCAGTACACGAAGAGCCAGTTCCATACATGTCGTGGCAGAGTTAAGACATACACTTTTATCTGTTTGGCAACACATTGAAATCAGTTTCTCAAATTCTTTTGTCTTGGGGCCGGTAGTAATCCATCCGGAATAAAGAGTATCACTTACTTCAAGAATCTCAGCCTCGGACATATCAGGAGGAGAGAAAGGAATATTATACAATTTCATAAGATAATATTTATATTGCTTTAAAATTTTCTCCAAACCATTTTATTTACCACACCGGTGTAGCTTTGGATAAGTTTCACTACTTTAGTACTGACATTCTCATCTGTATAGTCGGGTACAGGAATACCGTGATCGTAATCCTTATTGAATTCTACTGCAGTGTCGACAGCTTGCAAGAGGGATTTTTCATCAATGCCGGCAAGTACAAAACAAGCTTTATCGAGTGCTTCGGGACGCTCTGTAGAAGTTCTAATGCACACTGCAGGGAATGGATGTCCGACACTGGTAAAAAAAGAGCTCTCTTCTGGCAGCGTACCGCTATCTGAAACCACCGCAAAAGCATTCATCTGCAAGCAGTTGTAGTCGTGGAAACCAAGCGGCTCATGCTGAATGACTCTCTTATCCAATTGGAAGCCACTTGCAGCAAGTCTGTTTTTACTTCTCGGGTGGCAGCTGTAGAGAATCGGCATATCATACTTCTCGGCAATAGCGTTGATGGCATTGAAGAGTGATAGGAAGTTCTTCTCGGTATCAATGTTCTCTTCGCGGTGAGCCGAAAGCAAGATGTACTTGCCCTTCTCCAAACTGAGACGTCTGTGAATATCACTTGCCTCAATCTCTGCAAGGTTTTCATGAAGCACCTCAGCCATAGGCGAGCCTGTAACATATGTACGCTCCTTAGGAAGCCCACACTCAGCAAGATAACGACGTGCGTGTTCTGAGTATGCAAGGTTCACGTCAGAGATAATGTCCACGATACGACGGTTTGTTTCTTCGGGCAAACATTCGTCTTTACAGCGGTTACCAGCCTCCATATGGAAGATCGGTATGTGCAAACGCTTTGCTGCAATTGCAGAAAGGCATGAGTTGGTATCGCCAAGAATGAGAAGCGCATCGGGCTTGACTTGTACCATCAACTTATATGAGCAGTTGATGATGTTGCCCACGGTTGCACCAAGGTCATCACCCACTGCATCCATATACACTTCTGGATCTTTTAATTTAAGATCCTTGAAGAAGACGCCATTGAGATTATAATCATAGTTCTGCCCGGTATGTGCTAGCAACGTATCAAAATACTTGCGACACTTCTCTATCACTGCTGCCAAGCGGATAATCTCCGGGCGTGTACCTACGATAATAAGTAGTTTCAGTTTGCCATTTTCTTGAAATTCAATATCTGAATAATCTGTTTTTATTTCCATTGTCTATTTGTTATTTCTTGTTACTAAACGACCTCAAAATAGGTATCGGGCTTATTAGGGTCAAACAATTCGTTCGCCCACATCACAGTTACAAGATTATCAGTATCTGAAAGATTGATAATGTTATGCGTATATCCAGGAAGCATATGAACCACTTCTATTTTATCACCACTTACTTCGAAATTGAGAACCTCATTTGTACCAATTTTGCGCTGCTGTATCAATCCATTACCAGCAACAACAATGAAGAACTCCCACTTGGTATTATGCCAATGTTGCCCCTTTGTGATACCAGGCTTAGAAATATTAATACTAACCTGTCCCTTGTCAATCGTACGGATTAACTCTGTAAAAGAACCACGACCGTCCATATTCATTTTTAAAGGGAACGATGCTTTTTCCCTAGGAAGATATGAGAGATAGGTAGAATAGAGAGCCTTAGCAAAAGAGCCATTAGGAATACTCGGAACAATTAGCGTTTCAGGTTGCTTTTTGAATTCATCAAGCAATGTTACGATTTCCCAAAGTGTCACTTTGTAGGTGGTCGGTACAGCGCAATAACGACCATTCTCAACTATTACCGTTTCTACATCATCAAACTCGCAATGGTGCTCTTCACCTTTGAGTGCTGCTATCATCTCGTCCACAAGATCATCTATGTAGAGTAGTTCAAGTTCTACACTTGGATCATTAACCTGAATAGGCAGGTCATTCGCATAATTGTTACAGAATGTTGCAACTACAGAATTATAATTAGGGCGACACCATTTGCCGAAAAGATTAGGAAAACGATAGACGAGCACTTTCGTTCCTGTTTCTTTGGCGTAGCCGAAGAAGAGGTCTTCACCGGCCTTTTTACTTCGCCCGTATTCACTATCTTCAAAGCGCCCCTGCAGAGTAGCTTGAATTGATGAAGATAGCATAATAGGACATTTATTTCCGTGCTTCTTCAATGTGTCCAACAATGTGGAAGCAAAACCGAAGTTGCCTTGCATAAATTCCTCGGGATTTTGTGGACGGTTGACACCTGCAAGGTTAAAAACAAAGTCAGCCTTGCGGCAGTATATATCTAAATCCTCAGAGGTCGAGTCAATGTCGTACTCAAACACCTCGCTTACCGTCACATTGCCGTAGCACTTTGCCTTTCCTTCTTTTATGTTGCATAATTGAGCAACAAGATTACGACCGACAAAGCCTTTGGCTCCGGTTACAAGTATTTTCATTATATATTTAGTTTGATCTATATTCCCGCTTTCGACTTTAGTGTGATCAGAAAAGGAAATCGATATGAATGCGGAACCTATCTGATGAGAATCAAAATACGTGTTTTATTTGGCGATATTACTCTCGCCTTTGAGCTCGTTCTGAATATATTCAAGAGAAGCTATCTTTGCAATAGTCTCCTCAAGAGTTAAGCGCTGTGTATTGTCTGAATTGAACTCGGTAAGTGTTATACGCTGATGATCCCCCTCAGAAAAGTACTTATCATAATTGAGGGTTCTATTATCGGCAGGAACACGATAGAAATTGCCTATGTCCTCAGCTTTTGCACATTCCTCATTGGTAAGTAGAGTTTCGTACATTTTCTCACCGTGACGGATACCGATAACCTTGATATCCTCTTTACGACCTCCAAACAACTTACATACAGCTTCTGCTTGAGTCTGCATTGTGCATGCCGGAGCTTTCTGTACAAGTATATCTCCATTTTCGCCGTTCTCGAAAGCAAACAGGACCAAGTCGATAGCTTCGTCAAGCGACATGATGAAACGTGTCATTCTAGGCTCTGTCAATGTGACAGGGTTTCCATTACAAATCTGCTCAATCCACAAAGGAATTACCGAGCCACGTGAACACATAACGTTTCCATAACGTGTGCAACATATTCTGGTCTTGCCAGAATAACGGCTCTTAGCAACGGCAACTTTTTCTTCAATGGCTTTGGTAATACCCATAGCATTGATAGGATAAGCAGCTTTATCGGTCGAGAGACATATTACACATTCGACACCATGTTCAATAGCTGCAGTAAGTACATTGTCAGTTCCGTTTACATTAGTTTTTACTGCCTCCATAGGGAAAAACTCGCACGAAGGAACTTGTTTCAATGCTGCTGCGTGGAAGATATAATCCACTCCGGGCATAGCATTTCGACAACTTTGTAACGAGCGAACATCGCCGATGTAGAATTTAATCTTATGTGCCACCTCTGGATATTTGGCTTGATACTCGTGACGCATATCATCCTGTTTTTTTTCATCACGCGAGAAGATACGAATTTCCTTGATATCAGTATCAAGGAATCTCTTAAGCACAGCGTTTCCAAAACTGCCTGTACCACCTGTTATCATCAGGGTTTTATCTTTAAACATAGACATATTGAACAATTTTACAAATCTAACCTTCTACCATAAATTCGCTTAATAGATTTAATTAATCCAGTACAAAACTTTGCACCAAACAACAATAGCCCCCAATAATAAATCTTAAAATACACAGATTTGTCAAATCCCAAATCTTTAAGTTTCCTGTAATGAGCATTGAAATACTTTAAGCTATGCTTTCTCTGTCCTGAAAGAAAATAGTATGAATATTTAGACAATTCTGTTAAGATATTGTCTACAGAATTAATACTATACTTTTCATCGACATACTTTGCAACTCTTAAATACTGTTTTGCAAAATTTACTTTAGAGTCGCTTTCTCCAAATTTCTCAGGAGTATATAATCCTTTTTCTGAGGCACTATTCCCAAAATATGAGATATCATCACTAATTAATTGAGCGCATGGTGTATTACAATAAGCTGCCGGATGTTTTAAACATACTTCAGCTACCCAATATAGTTGTTGCAAAAGACAACCATCCAGGTCTGACGTTTGAAATGGTAGGATACTCTCTCTCTTAATTGTAAATCCTGAAATGGATACACTTTTAAGGAATAATGTTTCATAGGTTTTTTGACCAGCCTCAAAAAATTTATCTTCAGAGAAGTATCTATAATAATCCACTTTCCCATCTACCGACTTAGTTATATAAGAACGAAGAATATATGCATATGTAGAATGAGCTTTTAGCCATTCAATATAAACATCTAAAGCCCCAGGAATAAAGCCATCATCATCTCCCATATAGATAAGAAACTCACCATCAGCATTAAGCATAAGCTGACGTAAATTCTTATCATATCCACAGTTTACTTCATTTTCAACATACTTAACATCATACTTTGTTATCTTTTTGAAGTCTTTTACAGTGGCTCTGATATCAGTTCTTGCTGGTGACAAATCTTCGCATATTACAATTTGAACCTCTCGATAACGCTTGCTATCTATTGTGTCCAAAAGGCGCTTTAAAGTTTTAGGACGATTGTAACTGGGAATACAAATTGATAAAAAATACTTGTTCTCCATATTCTTTTAAAATTTATTTCTTTCTACTTCCTTCTCGTAGAGCATTAATATATCCTTTACCATACATTAGATCTGGTTCCATATAATTTCCTTCCCCCCATTCATTCCATGATTGAATAAATACTATTTGATGTTCTTCAATCTTATTTTTGACAAGATTTGTTACATCACGAACACTTTGTTCAAATACCTCTGGAGTACTATTTGTATAAATGCTTGCATCTCTTCCGCTACGAGGACTCCTATCCCAGCATGGCATTATGGTCGGATATACATTTTCCCATTTATCCTCTTCAACAAACATGTGTTTGTTGATCTTTCGTTGATTATATTTTTTTGTCAGTTTAATTTTAAACAATTGGGCTAATCCAGTTCGAATAAATGCCCAATATCTACCGCTGACCTTAAATTCCGCTCTAGCATTGCCTCGCGCATTAACAGCATCAAAGCCCATATCCAACAGATTTTTATAATAACCAGCAGCATTATTTAGAGATGGTACTTGCACTAAGCCACGTCCTTGTTTGCCAATTTCACGAAATGATGTGTTAAACGACATTGCAACTATATGAATCCCAGGCAAACCATTTTCAATAGCTAACCCATGCCACAATTCAACAAAC
>OCHD01001450.1_pt1 | contig 15544 bp, 8 predicted proteins | sample 1538481 | NCBI WGS metagenome assembly OCHD01 (sample SAMN04571699, study PRJEB22368) | human gut metagenome | biome: human gut; material: stool | host: Homo sapiens | place: Luxembourg | collected 2012-09-07
AATATCGCAAGAAAAATTCTTTTTCATACTTCCAAAATGATTAGCAGAGATGTCATGGTGGCATCTCTGCTTTTTGCTTTAACAGTTACACTTTTGTTTATATAAAGCTACAAAAGAATTTATCAGATGTGGTATAATATAATATAAACAGAGTAACTATTCAGAAACACTGAGAATAAGAAAAGCTGATGTGTCATGCTTGCATGTAAGCAGCAGATTTTCTTGTTCTCAAGGTGGCTCGAATAGAGCCACCCCCACACATATGAGCAAAATTAGCTGCGTAGCAGCGAGAAAGCACGAGTATCGTGCGGTTTTGCGAATGTGCGTGGGTGGTTCTGAATAGTTACCCGGTATAGCAGTGAGAAGAAATAAAATGTATACATTATTACTGGTTGATGACGAAGAGGATGTAATAGAGGTAATAGAGAGAAAGGTATCATGGGAGCAGATTGGTTTTCATGTGGTAGGACATGCGGGAAATGGCTTCAAGGCGCTTGAGATGATGGAGGACATGCAGCCGGATGTTGTGATGACTGACATACGTATGCCTTACATGGACGGACTTGAGCTGTGCAGTAACATCAGGCAGAGGTTTCCTGCGACGAAGCTCTTGCTTTTCACAGGCTTCGACGATTTTGAGTATGCAAAGGAGGCAGTACATCTCGAGATAGAGGAGTATATTTTAAAGCCACTCAATCTGGCTGAAATCACGGAGGTATTCAAAAAGCTTAAGACAAAGCTGGATGATGAGCTGAATGAGAAGAAAAACACAGACATATTGAAGCAGTATTATGCAGCATCACTGCCTGTTTTGCAGTCAAACTTTTATACGACACTTATCGAGGGACGCATACCGGAAAATGAGCTGGGCAGGTACATGAGTGACTATAAGATTAGCCTTGAGGGACCATATTACTGCTGTATTATCATACATACCTCCGCAAGTCAGATGCCGCAGGGCATGGATATCAAACTGCTTACAGTGTCAGTAGAGAGACAGGCACAGGCTGATTTAAAGGAGCGCTGGAATGGCAGGATTTTTAACTATCTCGGTGATACGGTAATGATAGCCCAGCTTGTGCAGCAGGAGGATATCTCTGAGCTGACAGATGAGTGTGACAGATTTTGCAAATATGTAAATCATGTAATGGGAGCAAAGGTAACTGTCGGAATCGGGCAGGTGTGTGAAGGTATACAAGAGCTGGTTAGCTCTTATCAGAGTGCGAGGGAGGCAGTATCCTACAGGGTGCTTTATGGCAGCAACAGGGCAATAAACATGACAGAGGTTGAGCCACAGCGACGTATATCAAAGGATGGCGATGAGGGAAATGAGCTGTCATATTTATTTAAAATGATTTGTATCGGCAAGATAGAGGATGTGGGACAGGCTGTTGAAGCGTATATGCAGCACAATTTTATGTCGCAGCAGTCACTTGAGAACTACCATGTGGCAGTAATGGAGCTGATCAGTGAGCTTTATCACTTCATGAGCAATAATGAGCTAAATGCGCAGGAAATATCTGGAAGTGTAGGCAGGCTTTATAATGAGCTCTCCAATTTTGAGCCGGTAGTGCTCAAGCAGTGGCTTTTGGATTTTTCAAGCAGGCTGCATGATGATATGGCTGATGCCAGATACAACTCCAAGAAGTCACTCATAGACAGTGCAAAGGATTATGTGCACAGGAATTACAGAAGTATGGACCTTGGACTTGACGATACATGTAAGGAATTAGGAGTATCTAACTCGTATTTTTCAAGTCTGTTCAAGAAGGAAACCGGCAGCTCGTTTGTGGAGTATCTGACTGATTACAGAATGGACAAGGCTGCCAGAATGCTTGTGGAGACAGACGACAAGAGCTATGTCATAGCCCAGAATGTAGGCTATGCGGATCCGAACTATTTCAGTTATGTTTTTAAGAGAAAGTATGGGGTTTCCCCATCCAGGTACAGGACAGAGTATGAGAAGAATAAGGTATAAACCAGGCAATATACAATCCATAATAATGCTCTCATTCTCACTGCTGTCGCTTGCAATAATGCTTGTCACAGTTGTGGTGATGTATATAAAATTTGCCGATGCATCGCAGGACAGTATCATAGAGAGCAATCATAAGGTGATGGACCAGACAATAGACAGTGTGGAAAGCTATCTGGTCAATATGAGGCAGGTTTCGGATGCGGCGTATTATTATGTAATAAAGGAGAATGATATTTTAACGCAGTCTGACACCATACACGATGGCATGAGCCTGCTCTATGAATCAAACAAGGAATATCTGCGCAGTATTGCCATGTATAATCAGTATGGAAGCCTTATAGCTGCAGAGCCTGTCGTGTCCCAGAAGGAGGACCCGGATGTGACAAAACAGGACTGGTTCATAGAAGCTATGGAGCGCATGGAAAATATACATTTTTCAACACCTCATGTACAGAATCTGTTTGACGATGGTTCCATGAGATATCATCTGGTCATATCATCAAGCCGTGCCGTGGAGCTGACTTCCGGTTCAGAATCACAGATGGGTGTGCTGCTTGTGGACATGGATTATTCGAGTGTATCAAGGATGCTTGAGAGGATAAATACATCGGGAAAAGGACAGTATTATTATCTGTGTGATGCAAAGGGCAATATTATTTACCATCCGCATCAGATACAGTTTGATGGAGATGTTCCGGAAAACAGCGAGGTTGCGGCAAAGTCGCAAAACAGTATATATGATGATTATCTGAATGGAGTGCATCGTAAGATTATGGTAGATACAATCAGCTACACAGGCTGGAAGCTTGTATGTGTGATGCCATACTCCATCTTTACCAATAAGATGGCGGATGTGAAGCAGTTTGTTTTTGTTATAATGATTATTATGGCTATGATGTTTGTGTGGATAAACAGAGTGATATCTATACATATTTCAAAGCCGATAATGAAGCTGGATGATTCTGTGAAAAGGTATGAGAATGGCAATGAAGCAGATATTTATGTAGGTGGTTCCTCAGAGATACGGCATCTGGGATACTCTATACGCAATTCATATAAGCAGAACAATGAGCTTATGAAAAAGGTTGTATGGGAGCAGAACGAGAGGCGAAAGAGCGAGCTTGATGTGCTTCAAAGCCAGATTAATCCGCATTTTTTGTACAATACACTTGACTCTATCACATGGATGATAGAGGGGGGCAAAAACGAAGAAGCCTCATTTATGATTACGCAGCTTGCAAAGCTTTTCCGCATAAGTCTGTCGAAGGGGCATACCATAATAACTGTACGCGATGAGCTTTTGCACGCAAAAAGCTACATGAATATTCAGAAGGTGCGCTATAAGAACAAATTTGAGGTGAGCTTTGAGGTAGACGAGGAAATAATGGACTACTGTGCGGTGAAGCTGGTGCTTCAGCCGATTTTGGAAAACGCACTAAATTACGGAATCAGAGAGCTGGACGATTTCGGAGAGATAGTGGTCGGAGGCAAAAAAGTGGGAGAGGATATCATCATAACGGTATCAGACAACGGAATGGGCATTCCGGAGAATGAAATTCCGCTTTTGCTGACAAATACGGACAGGGTTCACAAGAAAGGCTCGGGAGTGGGGCTTGTCAATGTAAATAACAGGATAAAGATACTGTTTGGAGAGCGCTATGGCCTGCATATAGAAAGTGAGCTTGATGAGGGAACAGTTGTGACGATCAAAATCCCGGCAATTGTCTATTCAGAGGAAAACAGACTTCAATTTGAGGAGCATCATATAGTATGAAGCAAGTACAATTCCCTTGCTGCATGGGAGGTGTGAGAGTGACAGTGAAAAATAAATGGACAAATATGAGCAAGAATAAGAGAAACTTCATCATAACAGAGCTGCTGCTTGGAGTACTACTTGTGATAGGAATAGGTTTTATCGCATACAATAAGCTCAATGAGAAACCGGAGCGTATTGCAGTTGTGATGGCTGATGTGGATGAAAGCCACAGTGCTGCGTTTAAATATGGCATGAAAATGGCGGCCTCTGAGTATGGTGTGGATGTAGTTATGATAAGTAAGGAAAATCTGAACAATATGTCAGATGAAATTGATGTCATAAACCAGGAGATAAACAAAAAAGCTGATGCGGTCGTTTTCAAGCCGACAGCAGAAAAAATGACAGAAGAAAAAAGCCTTAATACACTTATCCGGATAAATAAAAAGACACCGATAATGGTAGTCGGAGACCAGGCGGGAAGCGAGAGCTTTAAGTCGTTAAATACAGTGGAGTTTGACCAGTACAGCATGGGTGCGGAACTGGCACAAAAGCTTATTGCTGACAACAACGGAACACTTTCAGGTAAAAAAATAGGAATCTATTGTGAAAACACTGAATCCGATGCCTGTAAAAAACGAATTGATGGCATAAAGGATACTCTCGCGGAGAGCGGCTGTGTTGTGATGTGGATTGTATCAGGTGTTTCGGATACCGGAGAGAAAATAAATCTGCAGTCACAGAGAAAGGTTGACATAGTTCTTGCAATAGATGATGCAAGTGTGGTTGATGCGGCAAAGGAAGCCTCTGATAATAATCTGCAGGGTGCACTGGTATATGGGATAGGAAACTCAACAGAAGCCATATATTATCTCGATTCGGGCTGGACAGAGGCTCTTATCACACCTGATGAATTTGCTGCCGGATACAAAAGTATTGTAGGGCTGGTCGATATGCTGCGTGGCAGTAGAAAGTATTCAGTAGAGGAAAAGCCGGTATCTTACCAGCTTCTTACCAGAAAAAATCTGTTTGATGAAGAAAACAAGAAGCTTTTGTATGCAATCAGCCAGTAGTGGGGGAACAATAAATGAGAAGCAGAATAAGAAATACCATGATGATACTGTGTTTTGCACTGATATTGTCATTTGTCTCGTGCAGCAACACAAGAGTTGACGAGAAAAAACAGATATATATAGGCGTGACCTGCTATGACCAGAAGGATACATTTATCGGGGAGCTGATAGAAACTTTCAAAAAGGAGTGCGCAAGTCTTGATACAGACAAATACGATATCAGCATGACAATCATGGATGCTGCAGGCTCACAGCGTGCACAGGATGACCAGGTGCAGGAGATGATAGAGGACGGCTGCAATGTGCTGTGTATTAATCTGGCAGACAGAACAGATTTGTCGCATATTATAAATGCTGCAATGGAGAATGACATCCCGATTATTTTCTTTAACAGGGAGCCGGTTGATGAGGATTTAAATCGCTGGGATAAGCTGTACTATGTCGGGGCCAAGGCAAAGCAGTCAGGTCAGATGCAGGGGGAACTCATTGCCGATTATATAAAGAATAATCCGGGTGTGGATAAAAACGGTGATGGCAGGATACAGTACGTCATCCTAGAGGGAGAGATGGGACATCAGGATGCCATCGTCAGGACAGAGAGTGTGACAGAGAGCATGAAGAATAACGGTCTTCAGATAGAAAAGCTGAGCTGTCAGATAGCAAACTGGAATCGTGCTCAGGCGCAGAACCGTATGACACAGCTTATAGGTCAGTATAAAAACAGCATAGAGCTGGTTATAGCAAACAACGATGCAATGGCACTAGGAGCGATAGATGCATACGAAAAGCTTGGTGTGACGGAGTCGAATGTACCTGCATTTTTTGGAGTGGACGGCACAGACGATGGGCTTGAAGCAGTGCAGCAGTCGAAGCTTGCGGCAACAGTCTATAATGACAAGGAGGGACAGGCAAGGGCTATGGCTCAGCTTGCCTATCTGGCAGCCACCGGGGGCAGCATGAAAAACATAAAGTTTGAGGACAAAAAGTATGTTTATCTGCCGTATGAGAAGGTGACCCATGACAATGTAAATGAATTTGTGAAGGATGAACAGTGAGCTTATTTATGCTCGTTCCTCCACTCCCTCGGAGCCACTCCGTAGATATTTTTAAAGGCGCGTGAGAAATGAAGCTGATTTTCGTATCCAACGGCAGAACCAACATCTGCGATGGATAAGGAGGTCAGCTTCAAAAGCTCTGTGGCCTTTATCATACGATAATTCATGAGAAATTCCTGAGGTGAATGTCCGACGGAATTTTTGAAAATTTTGCCCAGATAGCTTCGGTTTATGCCGCAGACTCCGGCAATATCTTCGATTGATATATCATTCTGAAAATTCTGCTCGATATAATTCATCGCTTCTTTTATATAAAAATCACTCATTTTCCCACCTGGAACGAGTTTTGATGATTTGGCTGACTGCATCAGATAATCCAGAAAAAGGTACATATGCCCAATCAGGTGATACGGTGATTCTGAGGGGTGCCTTGTGATGTAGAGCATTTCCTCAACAAGCTTTTCGCGGATATCCTTTGAGTGTGTGTGATATACAGGATTATTTTTGGTAAGCTCTGTTGTGGTGAGAGCCTCCTTGACGCGCAGACCGTCAAACTCAATCCATATGTATTCCCAGGGAAGCTTGTCATCTGCGATATAGGTATTTATCTGGCCGGGAAAAATCAGAAAGCCCTGCCCGCTTTTTATGTTGTAGGTTTGTGTAATGCCCTTTGCATTATCGGCCATCAGAGTGCCGGTGCCGGACAGTACATAGTGGAATAGATAGTGGTTTCTTGTGGCAGGACCAAATGAGTGTCCCGGTTCGCACTGCTCGTGGCCGAACTGGTACATACACAAATCTATGAAATTTACATTTGGAAAAATATTGAAGGAAAGCTTGTCCATGTGAGTCACTCCTTATTGATTAATACTATAAATATACCCTTATGCGACATTATATGCAATTATAGCATATTTTATAGCATATTGATATAAAAAAGCAAAAATAAGGGTATTTATTGTATGCATAATGGTATGTTATAATCGGTTTATCAGGAAAAAGAGCAAATAAAACAGAAAAGGAGTGAAAAAATATGGCAAAAAGAAAGATTTGTCAGGCTATGGCGGTTGTGCTGGCACTCGGAATGTGCACGACAGGACTGACCGGATGTGGAAATGAAAAGCGGGCGGACGGAAAAACTGAGATTGAGGTGGTTTCTTATAAGCCGGAGGCTGTTAAGGCTTTTGAGAAGATTGAGAAGCAATTTAATGAGACTCATGATGATATTCACCTGACTATCTCATCTCCGAATGAGGCTATGACTATTTTAAAGACACGCTTCATCCGTGAGGATTATCCGGATATCATTGCAATAGGTGGAGATATCAATTATTCAAATTTCCTGGATGCAGATTTGTTTGAGGATATCTCAGATCTGGATGCAGTGGACACTGTAAAAGAGGCATATCTGGATATGGACAAGGAGCTTGAGTTCATTCCAAAGGATGGCACCTATGCACTTCCTTATGCCGCAAATGCAGCAGGAGTACTTTACAACAAGGATATGTTTGCGGAGAATGGCTGGAAGGTGCCTACAACCTGGAGTGAGTTTACAGCACTGTGCGATGAGATAAAGGAAAGCGGAACACTTCCTTTGTATCTGGGCTTTAAGGATACATGGACCTGTCTGGCACCGTGGAATGCCCTTGCAGTAGGTCTTTGTGATTCAGACACCTGTAATCAGGTAAATATGGGAAATACGACATTTGAGGAGGCATATTCTCCGGTTGCCGACAAGATACGCACATTGCTTGATTATGCAGAGGACAATCCATATGCTTACAGCTACAATGACGCATGTACAGCCTTTGCCAGAGGTGAATCTGCCATGTACACGATAGGAAGCTATGCTATTCCTCAGATTAAGTCAGTTAATCCTGATATGAATATCGGTTCATTTACTTTCCCGGCAAATGATAATGAGGCTGACAATGTGTTAAATTCAGGAATAGATTTACAGTTTTCAGTTATGAAGGCCTGCAAAAATAAGGAAGCAGCATACGAGGTGCTTGAATATCTGTACAGCGATGAGACAATTCAGACATATCTGGATGACCAGGGCGGAATTGCCTGCAAGGATGGAGATTTCGCAATACCTGATACACTGGAGGATATGCAGGAGTATATAAAGGACAACCGTATGTCAGATTATCAGGATCATCATTATCCAAGTGAGATGAGCGTGGACGCCATGATTCAGACATATCTGCTTGACACAGGTGACAATGCAAAGGAGAAGTTCTTAAAGAAATTTGATTCAGACTGGGAGCGTTACAACAGAGATCTGATTCGTGAAGTACAGGATTACCAGAAGGAACAGGAGGAGGCAAAATGAAAAAGAAAATGTCAAATAGAGACAAGACATTCTGGGCAGTTGTGATACCTGTTGTGGTTTTATTTTTCGCATTCAACACACTGCCGATGATAAAGGGTGTGATTTACAGCTTTACAAACTACAAGGGCTATGGCTCATATGATTATGTCGGACTTAGAAACTATACAGACCTGTTTACCGACGCCAGAGTCGGAAAGAGCTATCTGTTTACCTTTAAATATGCGATTGCAGGAACCATACTTGTAAATGTATTAAGCCTTGTAATGGCAGTTGCGTTAAACAGCAATATCCGCGGCAAGAGTGCATTAAGAGGTATTTATTTCGTACCGAATATCCTTGGCGGACTGGTTATTGGTTACATTTTCAGCTTTATTTTTACATATATTCTGCCGGTAGTAGGAAATACCTTCAACATCGGTTTCTTACAAAACAGTATTCTGGCGAGTGAAAAATATGCATGGATTGGTGTGCTGATTGTCGGGGTATGGCAGGCAGTTGCCATGAATACCATCATTTATATATCCGGACTGCAGACAGTGCCTGAGGATGTTTACGAAGCCAGCATGCTCGACGGAGCCGGCAAATGGAAGCAGTTCTGGAAGGTTACATTTCCACTCGTTATGCCGTTTGTTACAATCAATCTGGTGCTCAGTACAAAGAACTTCCTCATGGTATTTGACCAGATTATGTCATTGACAAAGGGCGGCCCGGCGCAGAGCACTGAGTCAATCTCATACCTGATTTACAGAAATGGTATGGATGGAGGACAGTTTGGCTTCCAGAGTGCAAACGCAGTAATTTTCTTTGTTGTAATTGTGGCTATTTCACTATTCCAGATGGGTATTATGAATAAGAAGGAGGAGCAGTTATAATGAAAAAACAAAAAACAAACTGGGTACTAACCATCGTTTTAATATTGGGAACCTTAACCGTATTTTTCCCACTGTATATGGCTGTTATCATTGCCTTCAAGAAACCGAGTGAGATGACAAATGATGTCGCAGGAGCTCTTTCATTCCCTTCAAAGTGGAGCTTTTCAAACTTCACAGAGGCTATGAAGGTGACTGATTTCTGGCATTCTCTCGGAAACAGCTTACTTATCACTATTGTGACCATTGTTCTCGCAATCCTTATCCATTCGATTGCAGGATATGTTATCGGACGAGGCATGGCAAGGAAAAAGAGCTTCCGTTTCATATATCTTTACATTGTAAGCGGTATGTTTGTGCCATTCTCAATTCTCATGATGCCTCTTGTAAAGCAGACTGCGCAGATGGGACTTGGAAACAGGGCAGGAGTTATCATTTTATATCTTGTATTTTACATGCCAATGAATGTATTATTATATAGTGGATACTTGAAAAATATCCCTATGGCACTTGAGGAGGCTGCAGACATCGATGGCGCAAGCACATGGACAACATACTGGAGAGTTGTATTTCCTATGATGAAGCCTATGCATGCGACAGTAGCCATCCTGACAGCACTCGGTACCTGGAATGATGTCATGACACCGCTTGTCATCATGTCAGGAACAGGACAGAATACACTGCCGTTGGCACAGCTGAATTTCCAGACACAGTTTGGAACCAACTACAATCTGGCATTTGCATCATATATTCTGGCTTTGATACCGATACTTATATTCTATATAATCTGCCAGAAGCAGATATTAAACGGTGTTGCAAACGGTGCGATCAAGGGATAATTTTTAAACACTATTTTAACAATGATATGGAGTGATTTTATGGCAATTATATTTAATCCAAACAAGAAAATTTTTACTTTACAGACCGCTCACACCACATATCAGATGCAGGTGGACAGACTAGGCTATCTGCTGCATCTGTACTACGGAGCAAAAAGCACATGTGATATGGACTATGTGCTGACATATGCTGACAGAGGCTTTTCAGGCAATCCTTACGCAGCAGGAATGAACCGCACATATTCGCTTGATACACTGCCACAGGAGTATCCAACTCTTGGTACAGGCGATTTCAGAAATATTGCGCTTGATATCAAAAACGAACAGGGCACTGAGAGTGTTGAGCTTCTTTATAAGAGTTATGAAATCAGAGACGGAAAATACGCTCTAAAGGGACTTCCTGCAGTGTGGGCATCTGATGATGAAGCGCAGACTCTTGAAATAGTTCTTGGCGATGATATCGCAGGCGTTGAGGTGCATCTGCTTTATGGTGTGCTCGAGGCTTGTGATGTCATCACAAGAAGTGTGCTCATTAAAAATACAGGCAGTGGGGATATTACAATTGAAAAGGCTCATGCTGCCTGCCTGGATATGGTTTACGGAGATTATGATGTGATCAGATTCTACGGTAAGCATGCCATGGAGCGCAATCTTGAGCGCACACACTTAGGACACGGCACACTTTCATTCGGAAGCCGCAGAGGAACATCAAGCCACCAGTACAATCCGGCGGTTATTCTCGCACAGCGCGATACTACAGAAAATGCAGGAGACTGCTATGGTATGCTTTTTGTATACAGTGGCAACTTCTCATGTGAGGCAGAGAAGGACCAGATTAACCAGACGCGCCTTTTAATGGGGCTTTCCGATGAACTGTTTTCATATCCGCTTGCGGCAGGAGAGACCTTTACAGTGCCTGAGGTGATTATGTCATACTCGGCAGACGGTTTCTCACAGCTTTCACATCAGTACCACACCTGCATCAGTGAGCATGTGTGCAGGAGCAGATTTGCACATGAGGTAAGACCGGTGCTCATCAATAGCTGGGAGGCTGCTTACTTTGATTTTACCGGTGATACGATAGTAGACCTCGCAAAGGAGGCCGCATCACTGGGCATAGATATGGTGGTCATGGATGACGGCTGGTTTGGAAAGAGAGATGATGATAATTCATCACTCGGTGACTGGTTTGTGAATGAGAAAAAGCTTGGCGGAACACTTTCTGAGCTCATCGACAGAGTGCATGCGCAGGGAGTGAAGTTTGGAATATGGATTGAGCCTGAGATGGTAAATGAGGACAGTAATCTGTACAGAGAGCATCCTGACTGGGCTATCCAGATTCCGGGAAAGCTTCCTGTACGCTCAAGAAACCAGCTTCTTTTAGACTTTTCGAGAAAAGAAGTCAGGGACAATATTTTCGATCAGATCTGCGCAGTGTTTGACCAGGGAAAAATCGACTACGTGAAGTGGGATATGAACAGAAGCATGGCTGACGTATATGCAGGAAATCTTGCATACGACTACGTGCTTGGAGTGTATGATTTTATGGAGCGTCTGGTGACAAGATATCCGGATATACTTCTTGAGGGCTGCAGCGGTGGCGGTGGACGATTTGATGCAGGCATGCTCTACTACAGTCCACAGATATGGTGCAGTGACAATACAGATGCCATAAACCGTACAAGAATACAGTATGGCACATCGTTCTTCTATCCGGTATCATCCATGGGAGCGCATGTATCGGCAGTGCCAAATCATCAGACCGGCAGAGTGACAAGCCTTAAAACAAGAGGCATCACAGCCATGGCAGGAACCTTTGGCTATGAGCTGAATCCGGCCCTTCTGTCGGATGAGGAAAAGGAAGAAATCAGAGAGCAGATCAAGACCTTTAAGAAGTATGAGATGCTTATAAATGAGGGCACCTACTGGCGCCTTACAAGCCCATTTGAGGATGAGGTGGCTGCGTGGATGTCTGTCTCAAGGGCAAAGGACAGGGCGCTTGTGAGCGTGGTTCGTCTGTATGCGGAGGCAAACGCGGCTGCTTGCTATGTGAAGCTTAAGGGCTTGGAGTCTGATGCAGTATATATTGAGGAAAATACCGGCAGGCAGTACACAGGTGCAGCACTGATGAATGCCGGAATACCGCTTCCGTTTGCCGTAAAGGAGTATGAGGCATATCAGTTTTCATTTATCAGGCTTGATGAGGCAAAGAAGCTGTATGATGAGATAAAGAAGGTGTGCGGCAATCTAAAATTAAGTGAGGCTGACACTGCAGATAGTTCTTCTGATAAACGTATTGTAATAAGCATCTACGGTGGCTCAGGCTCAGGAAAGACAACGATTGCAGCAGCCCTGCAGCAGTATTTTTTGAAGGATAATACAGCCTGCTATGTGCTGACTGGGGACAATTATCCACACCGTATCCCGATGAGAAACGACGAAGAACGCCTTAATGTGTATAACGAGTCCGGCGAGGATGGCTTACGTGGATATCTTGGAACACCTAAGGAGATTGACTTTGACAGGATTAACAAGGAGCTTTCAGAGTTTAAGGCAGGAAAAGATATAATTGAGATAAAGCATATGGGCCGCGAGGACGGTGATATCTCATATGATGAAACTGATTTTACAGGAATTAAAGTGCTCATCCTTGAGTGGACCCACGGAGGAAGCGAATACCTTAAGGGTGTTGATATACCTGTATTTTTGGAGAGTTCGCCTGAGGAGACTAAGGCGCGCCGCATTAAGAGAGGACGTGACGAAAACGCCGCAAGCCCTTTCATATGCCGCGTGGTAGAGTTGGAGCAGGAAAAGCTTGATTTACAGAGTAAAAATGCGCGTATAGTAGTTGGAAAGGATGGCAAAGTCTATGAACAATAAACCTATGCTTAACGCATATCCTGACAGTCTGGGCGGTAAGCTTTCCGATATCGCAGCGCTGCTAAAAAAGAAGGAAATGCAGGACACATTTTCATCATTTTATATTCTGCCAAGCCTGTATCATTCGGATTTGGATCGCGGATTTTCGGTCGTGGACTACAATTTGAATGAGGAGCTTGCGACAATAGAGGATTTATCGCAATTGAAGGAGCTGGGGATTGACTTAAAGCTTGACTTTATTTTAAATCATGCTTCGGCACAGTCACCACAGTTCAAGGATCTTGTGGAAAAGGGCGATGAGTCGGAGTACCGGGATTTTTTCATAGACTGGAACAAGTTCTGGGAAGGTCATGGAGTCATGACGGACGAGGGCTACATACAGCCTGATGAGTCATGCTTAAAGCAGATGTTTTTCAGAAAGCCGGGGCTTCCGATTCTCATGGTGGAGTTTCCGGATGGACGAAGGGTGCCATACTGGAACACGTTTTACCAGGAGGTGCATGGCAGAGAATATCTGGGGCAGATGGATTTAAATATAAAGTCCGAAAAGGTATGGGATTTCTATCGTGAAACACTTAAAAAAATAGCATCCTACGGTGCGGCTATTGTGCGGCTCGATGCATTTGCCTATGCGCCTAAGGCACCGGGGAAAAAGAATTTCCTGAATGACCCTGAGACCTGGGAATTTCTACAGCAGATCCATGAGATTGCAGCTCCGCTCGGGCTGACTCTGCTGCCTGAAATACACGCGGCATATGAGGAGAAAATATACAAAACCCTTGCAGATAAGGGCTATGCCACATATGATTTCTTTTTACCGGGACTGGTAATTGACGCGATTGAGAACAGGAGAGCAGATTACCTTGCAAAATGGGCGCGTGAGGTTGTGGATGATAAAATCTCCACTGTCAATATGCTTGGCTGCCATGACGGCATACCTCTTCTGGATTTAAAGGGTCTGCTTCCGGAGGACGATATTCGCTCGCTTATAGATTTGATTGTATCTCGTGGCGGCATGGTCAAAAATCTTCACGGACAGAAGAATATATATTATCAGGTCAATGCCACATATTACAGTGCGCTTGGTGAGTCTGACAGCAAAATGCTTCTGGCCCGTGCCATTCAGATGTTTATGCCGGGGAAGCCGCAGGTATGGTATCTGGATCTCTTTGCAGGCAAAAATGACCATGAGGCAGTAAGACGCGCAGGAGAATCAGGACACAAGGAAATCAACAGGACAAACCTTAGTGCCTCCGATATCGGGGAGGCACTAAAAAAGGATGTTGTTGCAAAACAGCTTGAGCTGCTTCGCATGAGAAATACCCATAAGGCGTTTGAGAAGGGAGCTGTCATCACAGTAGCAGGAGAAGGACCAAAGCTTTCAATCCGCTATGATAACGGTGAAGCATATGCGCTTCTAACGGTGGATTTTGAAGCCGGAGCGTATGAGATAGAGCTGAGCTGATTTGTGTATTACTTATATGAAGCAGTTAGAATATATTTATCATAAAAGATGCGATATCAAAAAGGAACCGGATTTTCCGGTTCCTTTTTTGCTGCGTAGAATTATTAACATTCCAGTATTTATCAGCTGTTAAGTATGTGTAAACGATTTCATGAATTAGCTTTGAAAACCTGTACTTCTGGTGTTTATATTGCACTCAAGCAAACGAGCTACAGCCGTTGCTGGAAGAAGCAAAAGAAGTGGATGGCTCATAGAGGATAATAAAGAAAGAGAGGTTCATGATGTTAAATGTCATGGACCTCTCTTTCTTTAGGGGAAAATTATAAATGTTTCAAATAATTTTCTACATTCTGATACTCAACGCCATTTTCCATGACGGAATCTTCACCACGATAGAGCACACATCGCTTGGTAATCTGGCCAAATCTCTGACTTGTTTGATTCAGTTTCTCTTCGTCAACTAAGAAGCGGGCTTGCATTGGAACAATTTTCGAGCTGTGTTTTATTTCGTAGCATTCACATGTATTGAGTTTAGCATCGTAAATTACCATATCGTATTCGCCGACAGCAAATTGCAATTTGAAAACACGTTGATGCCTTTTAGCCGATTTGAATGTTTCTAAAAGTACGATGTCTTCCATCATACGACCACGCACTTCTTCCAAAATACGTTCAGAAACTAACATTTTTTCGTGCTCGCTCAATGTAGAGAATAATTCATCTTTTGTCAAAGAATGAACCAATGCCTGTGCCTGGCAATAACGCATGCCTGGTTGCGTGAATAAAATATTCTCTAGTGGTTCGGCACTTGGAATTACCGTTTCTCGTGGAACGTCAACAATCAGGTCAAGTGCTTTCAAATATTCTTTGATTTCCTCTATGTGAGCATTTGTAATACCAATAGATTGTTCTTCTTTATTGTGAATCTCCAACATATCCATTAATCGTTTGGTTACTGCTTCTGTATCGATTTTATCCAAAATATCTGTACGCTGTTTGGGATTACGATCTCTTCGCAAAACATCAGCAGCTGAACCCAAATCATGAGATTTGAATTTGTCGGTCAGAATACGAATAAGGAAACGATGATTCATATCCTCAATGATTCGATTGATAGCACCTGTTAGTTCACCTGCCTCATAGAGTGATTGGAGATGACGGAAATATCCTCCGTCTTGACAACAACTCAGGGAGTGCTGGATATTTTTACAGATTGCGGTATCGATATAACGCCGTGTGGATTCGTCATCACGGAACGAAGCATCCTCTGAAATAACGTCTTTATCATCAAAATCCA
>OCHD01001454.1_pt1 | contig 15532 bp, 13 predicted proteins | sample 1538481 | NCBI WGS metagenome assembly OCHD01 (sample SAMN04571699, study PRJEB22368) | human gut metagenome | biome: human gut; material: stool | host: Homo sapiens | place: Luxembourg | collected 2012-09-07
CAAAAGCGCGATTGCTTCCTTTTCGGCTTCCTCTTTTTTCCGCTTCTGTACTTTCATTGGTGCCAGTAAAATGTTGTCAAGCACCGTCAAATGCGGAAATAACTCATAGCTCTGGAATACCATTCCGATCTTCTGGCGAAGCTCTGCGATGTTTTTGTTCTTCGGATCAATTTTTTCACCATTTAATTTGATCTCGCCGCCCTGAATTGGTTCCAGAGCGTTGATACATCGAAGCATCGTACTTTTTCCACAGCCGCTCGGACCGACAAGGACGATGACCTCTCCCTGATGTACTTCCAGATTGATATCATCCAGAATCAGGTTATCATCATAACTTTTTTTCAAATGTTCTATAGATAACAATGTCTGTTCCAAGAAAGATCACCTCCATTTCCTTTCCAGATATTTTGCAAGCATACTGATTGGCCAGCATGCGATAAAATACAATAAAAATACGGTCAGATAAATTCCAAACGCTGCATTCGGGCTGGACATCCGGTTTGCCTCGATAATCTGCTGTGCCACCTTCAACACCTCGACAACACCGATCATTAGGATCAGGCTGGTCGTCTTGATCATTCGTGTGATCAGGTTGATGGACAGCGGGATCAGTCTCCTGACGGCCTGTGGAATGATAACGTAGAGATAAGTCTGCATTTTGGTAAGTCCCAGCGCCGCGCTGCTCTCATACTGATGTTTTGGAATGGAGATCAGTGCCCCCCGCACAAGGTCGCTCATCTCTGCGGTGCCCCACAGGACAAACACGATGATGGACGCTGTCTCTCCCGACAAATTCCAGCCAAAAGTTCTCGTCGTACTAAAGTAAAACAGGAAAAGTAATACCAACTGCGGCATAATGCGGATAAATTCCAGATACACTCTGAAAATTGCCTTGAGCACTACATTTTTTCTTGTCATCAGCACGCCGAACAATAAACCTAACGGAATACTGATCACAACTGCGATCAGACTGATACGGAGTGCTACCCAGAGTCCCTGGAGCAGTCGCAGCATGTTGCTTCCTTTTAATAAAACCTCAAGCCCCAAATCCGGCATAACGCAGCCTCCTTTCCAGCAGACTGCCCAAAACGGAAATCGGCAATAATAGGATCAGATAGAAAACCACAAGCAGGAATAAACTCTCTGTTGTCTTGTAATAAAGACCGATCAGGTCTTTTGCAGTAAACATCAGATCCATCAGGCTGATCGCACTGAACACGCTCGTTTCCTTCAAAAGGAAAATCACATTTGCCACAAATGCCGGAACGCTGATGGACATTGCCTGTGGTAAAATGATGTACCGCATGGTCTGGTAACGGTTCATGCCAAGGCTATACGCACTCTCCGTCTGAATCGGTTCGATTGCTTCCAATCCGCTTCGAAAAGCCTCTGCCATGTAACTTCCACCTAAAAATGCAAGTCCGGCAACACCACATGCCTCCGCATTTGTCTGGATTCCGATCTTCGGAAGTCCATAGTAAATAAAGAATAACTGTACCAGCAATGGTGTATTTCTGCTGAGTTCTATGTACACCGCCACGATCTGGCGAAGTACCGGCACTTTATAATACTGGATCGTCGAACAGACAAATCCAACAATAATTGCAAAAACAATTCCGAGGAGTCCAATGCGAAGCGTCAACCAGGCGGCTTTCTCGTACATCGGTAAATATTTTAGAATAAACTCCCAGTTCAATATGTTCCCCTCCTCTTTCAAAATTTATAGTGCTTATCATAGTTCTTTTATCCTACTATGTCAATAGGAATTATAGTATTAATTGTATTAAATAAAAAACAATATCGGAATTATATTGTAAAATGGGGATATATGGATTTCATCTTCTATGATTATTATATGAAAAGAAAAGAATTGATTACCCGAAAATAAAAAGATGGGCAGCAATATCGGATGACGATATTGCTGCCCGGTGCTTATCGATAAAATAAATTTCTGGTTAAATCTAGTCCACCGTGGACTACTTTTCCAACTTCAACTTCGGAAACGGAATGATATCCGGCTGATTTTCCCTATGCTCTCCGATGAATTTTTCCATCCAGACCATGTCATACCAGCGGTGGAACTTATAACCGCACTGATGGAAAGTTCCAACCATCGTATAACCCAGTTTTTCATGAAACAGCACGCTGTCCTTCGTCAGATATTCATCTTCCGCCTGTGGATAAGCAATACATGCATTGACATTTAAAATACCCTGCTGCTTCAAAATATTTTCCAGCTCTTCATAAAGCCTTCTGCCGATCCCGCTGCGTTTCTGCTCCATATCCACATAAATGGATGTCTCCACTGACCAGTCATATGCCGCTCTCTCTTTGAACGGACTGACATAAGCATAGCCTGCGATTTTTCCATCCTTTTCCGCTGTCAGGTATGGAAATCGCTCCAATGTATGCCTGATCCTGCCACGGAACTCCTCTATGGACGGCACAACATATTCAAACGTGATCGCTGTCTGCTCAATATATTTTGCGTAGATTGCAAGAATCTCCTCTGCATCTGCCTCTGTTGCAACTCGAATCGTTGTCATAGTTTCCCTGCCTCTTTTCCATTCAGTATTCCATCTGCAAAACTATATCTTTGATGTTTTTCTTCTGCTCACGCAATCACATTTCAAACGCCTGCTTAATGCTGTCATAATGTAAGAAGATCCCCTGCTCTGCAAACTCCCTGATCTGGTCTGGCGTTGCAAACATGTAGCCATCTGTTTCCTCTGTCTGAAGATGCAGGTCTTTGTCGTCAATATCCATGACAAAACGGTAAACGTCCACAAAATAATTGTCTCCCTCACCCGGATTTTCTCTCTTATAGGTAAATAAATAGCCGCCCTCGGCATTTCCGGCATCCAGTCCTGTCTCCTCTTTCACTTCGCGAAGGACTGCCTCGTAAGACTCCTCGCCAGCCTGTGCTGCGCCGCCGGATACTTCCCACCAGCCCGGTGCCCATGCCTTTGTCATGACGCGCTTTGTGATAAGAAACGTTTGATCTGGTCTTGCCACAACACCGAGCACCGTCAGATGATATTCGCCATCCTTTAAACACCAGTCGTTGCGCTTCATTGTGCGTCCTGTCGGCTTTTTATCTGCATCATAAATATCCCATAATTCCATTATTCCCTCTCCTCATGCGTCTTTATTTTCTCATTTTCAACATTCCTTGTATGCATCCGTATTTTCAACCTTGCTTGCTGTTATTTATCCCATCTTATCATTTCACTATAGGCAATGCAAACCTCATTTTCATCATTCCGGTTGACATTATTTAATCTTTTATACCAATTTTTGCTTACTTTTTATCATTTACTAATTTGTTTATAATTGCTATAATACACGTTAGCCGTGATTTTAACCAAAATCAGCTATCAAAATTTATTACTTTTTACCATATAAATTCGAGGTTTTACAGATGAGTGAAACAAAAAAAATGACCAACGAGCGTCCTGTATACGCTTTTAACCGAAAAATTTTCTGTGAGGGAATGCGTGACGGTATTCCGATTGCTTTAGGCTATCTGGCGGTATCGTTTTCTCTTGGAATTGCCGCAAGAAATGCCGGTTTAACCGCCTTTCAGGGATTTCTTGCAAGTTTACTGAACAATGCTTCTGCCGGTGAGTACGCCGCATTTACGCTGATCGCTGCAAATGCAACCTATCTGGAAGTCGCAATTATCACACTGATCTCCAATGCGCGCTATCTGCTGATGAGCTGTGCGCTCACCCAGCGTTTTGCACCCGGAACACCTTTTTTTCACCGGCTGATCATCGCCTATGATGTGACGGATGAGCTGTTTGGAATCACCATTGCACGGTCCGGCTATCTGAATCCTTTCTATACGTATGGAGCGATCGTGCTGGCCCGCCTGGTCAGTTGGTACCGCACTCGGAATTATGGCTGGCAATGTATTGCCGCTTCGGGTGGTGAGCGCCCTGAGTGTCGCACTTTACGGAATGTTCCTTGCGATCATTATACCGCCTGCAAGAAAAGATAAAGTGGTCGCTGCGCTTGTCGCCATCAGCTTTGCACTTAGCTTTGCCGGTTCTTATCTCCCGGTTGTTTCTTCCATGTCAAGCGGCACAAGAACGATTATTTTAACCGTTGTGATTTCTTCTGCTGCTGCAATTTTGTTTCCAAGGAAAACGGAAGCATAATAAATATGCTTCCGTAAGTGAGGTTTTCTATGACACATAATAATTTTATTTATATCGCCGTGATGGCTCTTGTATCTTATGCCATCCGTGTTTTGCCTTTAACGCTGATCCGCAAACCGATCAAAAACCAGTTTATCCAGTCCTTTTTATATTACGTTCCATATGTGACGCTGGCTGTCATGACATTTCCTGCGATTGTCGAAGCAACACAGAGCCCTGTAGCCGGTGCCGTTGCACTCGTCGTCGGTATCCTTGCGGCATGGTTTGGTGCAAGTCTGTTTCAGGTGTCTGTGGCATGCTGTGCGGTTGTGTTTGTGATCGAGTTGTTTTTGTAAAGCTTTTTTGCATGGCTGATCGTATAGAGTCCATTTGCGATCATAAGCCCTGTGAAGCACATCATCCCAGAAGTACACAGTATGCCTGCTCCCGGCACTTCATTTTGTGCAAAGATCAGTGCCGCACTCAACTGACCAGCTAGCACGATCATTCCGCATATAATTGTAACAAAACCACGCTGATAGATTTCTTTTCCTATCTTTTCTTTTTCATATTTTGAAATTTCGGAAATATTCTGCACGATCTCTTCTTTCGAACGGTCTTCTATTCCAAGTAATTCCACTAATGAAAGATCAAGCGTTTTCGCAATTTCATCAAATAATGAAATATCCGGATAGTTAACCCCTCGTTCCCATTTACTGACTGCCTTATCCGAAACGTGCAATCGTTCTGACAGTTCCCGCTGTGTCATACCTTGCTTTTTTCTGGCTTGGGCAATTCTATAACCAACTTCTTCTGCTTTCATAGGCGTTTCCTCCTTGTCCTTATTTAAACATGACAATGGAAAAATGTCACTCTACTTAAGGTAGAACGCAATGTTCTACGCAACTCTGTACTTTCTCATATGTTATTTCTCCGGTGCACAATTTTCTATCGTTTTATCCAGCCATAACTTTTCAATTCTGATTTAAAGGCACTTCTCCTTGTATACATATCCGCATAATGTGACATATAAATCTGCTTTGCATTTTTCTCACCAAGTTTTTCTTTGACTTCACCGATTGCAGCAATGTACGCAGCACACTCTCCATAATAGTTCCGTCTGTTTGCTCCCATAATTGCCTCGACACGTTTCTTCATGAGATTGTCTATATGATCCAGTATTTTTTTCCTGTCAGAGTTTTCTATTTTGGTCGTATCTTTCCAATTCAAAAATAACTCGTAAAAATATTCGTTTTCCGTTTTTTCTACTTTTATATTCTGCCCCTTTTTATACTCTTCCAAACGAAATTCAAATGCGTGCTTTGTAAGTTCCAACATACTCCGGCTTCCCTGCTGTAATTCTTTTCCATCATGCAAATAGAGCAGAAAAAGTGCCAGACCTTCTTTCATAAATGTTCCAGTCCATCCAAGTGAACTTTTCTCGCTGACTCCCTTTCTCAGCACTTCCATAAATTGACCATCCAGAAACTGTATCACATACAGCATATTTTTTTCCGGTATATTTTCTGCTAATTCTGGCAACCCAGCATTTCCATTATTACAAGCAGAATTTTTTCTGCAATTATATTGTCCTACTATTAATTCTAATTTTTTATTGCATTTTTCTTTATCTGTGCTATTAAAAAATGCACGCAAATAGTTTACTGCATTTGTTCTTGACGCAAAAGCTTCTACATAGCACCATTCCATAAATTCTGCATCTTTACCTTCAACAAGTGCAAATTCTGCTGTCTGTAAAGCTACATCGCTTCGCACACATAGATTTCTGGCAATCCGTTTCATCCCATCTTCTCCTATGATCACGGCATTTTTCGCACTTATAGTGGAATCATTTAAAATTTCTTTATACATTCCAGGATGCAATTTCACATATTTTTTTGCATTTTCAAATTTCACCGCTATATCACCTGTCAAACTAACGGCTTCGAGAAATAACCTCTCTGCTAACGCACTATTCTTCTTTCCAAGATATGCGATCCACTCTGGAAGGAACTGATCAAATCCCTGCAGTCCACCATCTCCATGCTGCATGACATCTTCCAGTTTTAAATCATGTATTCCTGAATTTGACCATATTTCATACATAATATCTGCACGTTCTGCTTCTTTCTTCACCTGATAACATGCATACAATGTATCTAGCACAATTTTTTTCAGATCGATATCCAACTCATTGCAACAAATAAAATCTTCCACCTCCAAAGGGCCTGTCATATATTCATCATCCGTCAGAATTTCCTGCATGAACAATCTTCTTCCTGTCCTGAATGCCTCCTTATATTCTCCTGCATCCACGCAGCTGTGAATCAATTTACATACTGCTTGAATCATATCACCTATTCCATCAGGATCTTCGTATAATATTTCCTCTACGGAACTATTGTACCAGTCATCATACTCGTCATTATACACTTCCCTTAGATAGACTTCTCCTTTTTCAATTTCCGCCAGATAATGACTGCATTTTTCATATTCCTTTTTTAGTTCAATGACTGTTTTTTCTGTTCGATTAATATTCCCTGCATTCAGATTTATCTGATTCAGGAAATCTGTCCGTTTACTTTCCGGCAATGTTCTTGCAATCTCATGTATTACCTGCAAAAGTTCTTCTCTGCCATACTTCTCTATTGTCTGATCGACTTTATTTAAAAAACTTGTCAGATTCATATTTTTTCCTTTCTCCCGAGTACCACAAAATAAATACTGCACAAAATAATTCCAAACACGGTCGCTGTCGGTGCCGCCAGACCAATCTTCGTGAGGGATGCATCCGGCTGGATACTCATAAAATATGGCATCGGGATTCGGACCAGAAACGTCTGCGCCAGTCCCTGTGCCATGACAAAGAGCGTTTTTCCTTTTCCATTGAAATATCCCATATAACTGAACAGGAAGCTGGTAAGAACCGCCTCCGGTGCCTGCATTAATTTTGCAAGAACAGGCGCTGCCAGAAGCAAAGCGATTGTAAGAATCACTGCCAGTATCGCAAAAAACCAGATAACGCCTCCGATCACTTTTCCGATGCGTTCCTGCTTTTTCTCCCCTATGTAACGGCTGATCAGCACCGTGATCCCCAGCGACAGCCCGGTCACGGTAAACACCACCAGATTGACCAGATTACTTCCTGTCGATACAGCGGAGATTCCTGCGGTAGTTCCAAACCAGCCCACAATTATCAGATCGACTGCTCCATACATTGCCTGTAAAACCAGTGCGCCAAATATCGGTACCATAAAAAGAACCAGTTTCTTTAAAATATTTCCCTGTGTAAAATCGTGTTTTGTTTCCATTGTGTTTTTTTGTTCCTTCTATTATGTTTATTTGTTTAAATATTTTATCAGTCCATACATTCACTTCTATTCATCCCTCTCAAGTATTTCTACAAATTTTCTTGCTGAACCTGTAACAAATTTTGCCTCTGCAATAAAACGTAAATCACACTGTATTCCTCTTTTTGCAGCTACTGCTATCATTCTTTTCCTGTCAATATTACCTAACCGAACTAAATTCTCATATATACGCACCAATTCCTGTAATGCAAGTGGATATCCATTTCTTGTTACTGCATAATATAAATCTACGAACGCCTTTTCTATGGTTGCAAGTCCATCCTCACTATCTTCAAAATTTTCCGTTAAATATATAATTATAATATCATTATTCTTACCATTATATTGAATTGCCTCATATTTTTCTTTTAATCTGCGTGGCTCTACAACTTCATAAAAATGATTCGTCAAAATGTCTGTCAACTCATTTTTACTTTCTTTCTGAATACATATCACAATGGGATACTGTTCTGGTATGTGTAACATGTATTTCTGTAAAATATCCAACCCGGATATATAATAATCAAATCCTGTTTCGTCCAATATATCTCGTATTTTTTCGGCTGTTTGTGAAACGTTCTTTTTTCCTTTCCATTCATTAAATGAATAGACTCCATTTCTAACACGCTTCAAATATCCCCCATCTACAAGTTTTGACATATTCCAATAAAGCGTAGATTTTTTCATATCTGGAAAAATCCTCTGTATATCTTCAATATAAAAAGTCGCTTGTTCTCCTAATTCATTTAGAATCCTTTGATATTTACTTTCCAATGCATTTCTATTTTCCATGACACACCTTCTTTCAAGCCCAATATAGCATATATATGCATGTGTTTCAAAGAAATAGAAGTAAATTTTATATTTGCTTATATTTCTTTGAACTCCAAAAGTGAAAACCCAATATAATAAAAAATCCCCGGCGGACTGTTTCTGATATGCTCATAATACAGTCCGTCAGGGATTGATTCATTTCTGACAAAATTTGTGCTTATTTACTTTCCATCCATTATCATTATAATAGAAATTTTATTTCCTGATCTGATTCAGTCTGTCATTTATTGCAAGCAATTGTTCTTTACTCACTTCGTTTGTTTTCTCTGCTTCTCCGGGCTGGCTTGTCATCTGACTGGTAAGTCCCATCATATTGATCATTCGGAGTACTGTGAATCCACTCAGCATCTTCATCATGCCACTGTTCATTCCACCGCCTTGTGCCTTTGCCTGTCCAAAGCTCTGAAACAATTCCTGCATGACTTTATTTCCATCCTCATTCGACATAATATCGCCCACCGTATCATTTAACGAGAAGAAACCATCCGGTGCCGTGATATCAAACCAATTTAAAACAGCACCTTTTTCTGTCAGACGGTACGCTTCATTAAACTTCTCAACTTTTTTGATAAAGCTTTCATCCCGGCATTCGCCTGCCACTGCTAGAAGCTTTGTCTCACCATGATTCGGTACTTCAAAGTAAAAGAAATGATCAGAAGCTTCTTTTTTGCCAAGACTCTCCCCATTTGCAAAAAGTTCCACTGTCTTCTGGTTCGAATATACGGTGACTTTTGTCACATTCTCAACACGGTCAACGTAACGTTTTCCACAAATATGAACGAATGGTTCGTCCGACAGCCATGCTTTATATGCATAAAAGGCATCTTTCTTATATTTGCGGTCAAATGTCACCAGCCCTTTATGGTTCATGCCATTTTCACCGCCTTCGTTTCTGGCATCTGCTGCGAAATCAAACATATTCCATACGTGCGTTGCCCAGATATATGGTCTTGTATACAATTGTTTGATCAATTCCTCATGATAATGTGCCTGATATTCCTCTGTATAATCTCCCTGCTTCGGATCTGAGGTATGCCAATTCAGTGCTTCACATCCATATTCACTCATGCCGATCGGGATCTTTGGAAACTCTTTGTGGAATTCATCCATCCACGGGCCATTCATCGAAGTGTCTCCACCATACCATCCAAAATAATGATTATAAGAAACTACATCCGGGATCTGAATATACGGATTATGCATGTCACACATCGAAACTACCGCCATAGTTGTCAGCCTTGTAGGATCCATCTCATGTGCAAGGTCATTTAATATGTGATGGTTTTCCATAAGGTCTTCGTCTACTTCACCTGACATCGTAATTTCATTGGATAATCCCCATACGACAATACTTGGATGGTTGTAATTCTGAACAATCAGCTCCTTCATCTGACTGATCGTATTTTCACGTCCGTTTTTCATGTGCTGGGAAATATACGGAATTTCTGCCCATAATACAAGCCCCTTTTCATCACACAGATCATAGAAATATTGTGCATGCTGATAATGTGCCAGACGGATCGTTGTAGCACCCATTTCACAGATTAAATCAATATCTTCTCTGTGATGTTCCGGAAGAAGCGCATTTCCATTTCCTGCCCGGTCCTGATGTCTGGACACACCACGCAGTGGATAGCTATTCCCATTTAAGAAAAATCCCTTATCAGGATCAATTGTGAAGGTACGGCATCCAAATCGTGTACTGACACTATCTATGCATACGCCGTCTTCCATTAAGCGTACAGTCGCTGTATACAAATATGGATCTTTGCGTCCATTCCAAAGATGTACATCTGTTATTTCCAGATTGACCTGTTTATCCGAAATCCCTGTTTTGGTTTCTGCTGCAAGAACACCTTCAGCATCTGTAATCTGATATACCAGCTGCTGACCTGCTTTTTCCCCGCTTAAAAATACTTCCACGGCAATTTTTGCATTTTTGTCTGCTACCTCTGGTGTCACTTTCAATCCATTTCCACCATAATAGTCCAGATCAAAATGAGACTTATTTACAGCAATGATATTTACATCCCTGTACATTCCACCATAAAAAGTAAAATCCGCTTTCTGTGGGTATACCCTGTCATTTGCACTATTGTCCACGGCAACCACGATCAGATTCTTTCCATCTGTAAGTGCGTCCGTCATATTCACCCGCCAGGTTGAGTATCCACCATCGTGATGATCAAGGTGATTTCCATTCACATAAACATCAGCAGATGCATTCACTCCCAGAAATTCCAGATAATACTGTTCTCCCTCCGGAAGTTCCTCTTTCTGGACTTCTTTCGCATAAAAACAGGTTCCACGGTAGTAATCGTTTCCACCATCCTGTCCGTCAATCGCATTCCAGGTATGAGGCAGATTCACCCAATACCAATTTTGTGGCATAGCAACCGGAGGCTTTATCGCTTCCTTGCTAAATGCCCATTTTTCGTTTAAGTTAAAAATTTCTCTCCTCTTTCTCAGGCTCATTCATTCTTTTCTTCATAATTCATTTTCTTTAAAAATGTCATTGGCGACATATGATAATATTTTTTAAAAGCACGGTAAAAGTTACTGTACTGTCCAAAACCACATAATGAAAAAATATCCGTTGGTTTTTCCCCACTGATCAATAATTGCCTTGCCATGATCATCCGCTTTTCCAGAACATACTGATATATGCTCTTTCCTGTTGCATTTTCAAAACTTCTGGACAAATAAAACTTGCTGATATAAAAACGGTTACACAAAAAATCCAGTGTCAGATTCTCTGTATAATGTAAATTGATATACCGGATCACCTGCTGGATATTCGCATTTCCTGCCATTGTATTCAGATTTAAATGTCTCTCCAGTAAGATAAGCAGATGTTCTACCAGCGAATCACACATAATGTCATGGCCAAATTCTTTCTCATGCATTTCATAGCGTAATTCCAAAAGCATATTTATGATTTTTTTCCGCATTGCCGGATCTTCCCGGAGCAGATATCCTTTCTTCTCTGCCGAAACAAAACACTGGTTCAGATTAGTTTTCCTGCTTGAAATGCGGTTCAGATACCATGGATTCAGCCAAAGGATCACTCTGTCTGCTTCCCTCTCTGAAATCATTTCCTGATGTTCTGTCATAGGAGGAAGCAGCACAATATCTTCTTTCTCTAATTCAATTTTTTTGCCATCGACTGTAAACGTTATGTTTCCGTCTAATGCACAGTAGATTTCAAAAAAATCATGCAGTTCCACTCCTGCATTTTGTATCGCTGTGGTACAAAAACGATGCACTTCCATGCTGGAACTGGTCATGGATTGATACCCTAAGTATTCATCATATAGTTCATTATTTTTCATCTCTGTATATTATTATAACGCCTTCTTTTCTGTTTAACGTAATCTCAATGACACCTTTTTCGCGTTCTATAAATTCTGCCTTTTTACCATCTATTTCAACATCATAGTGATATAGCGAATTCATGACAATCAGAAGCACGCCTGTATGTGTTCCTGTGGTACTGTATACAATTTCTGCATGATCCACATCCTTAGAAATTTCTTTCTTTTCAATCCAGGTATCATATCCGGTTGTTAAAGTTCCTCTCTTGTAGTACGCATTATACCATATAGAAATTGGAGTAGAAAGTCCGCTAAACTGGTGAAACCAGCCGCCACGTTCCGTTTCAATCTGTATCATTTCAAATGTATTATAACTGAATTCAATCTCCTGCTTCCAGGAATTCAGTCCTCTGTGTGCAATATCAAATGCAAATTGTCCCTCACCTATATCAAGCATTGCTTTCCATAAGAAATACTGATACGGACACCAGACACTTCCGTTCCAATAGCCGTTATCGTAATAATAGCTGGCAGACATATCAACCGTAGAAATTCCAACCGGGGACCACAGTTCCTCTGCAGATTTCAGGTGCTTTAACAACTGTTTTTCCTGCTCTTTTGAGCAAATTCCTGCGATCAACGGCGTAACACCATCTACTCCCTTGTTATAATTTTCTCCTGCCTCAGTCCGCAAAATATGGACAGCATAGCCAAAATATCCGCTCTCTTCATCCCATGCATATGCCAGCAATGCGTTCTTTACACGTTCCATATCCCGCTCAAATTCCGGCAGATTCTCCTCATATCCAAATGCCATTGAAATCTGTTTCATAAATTTTGTAATACGGATAAAATGTACATTACTGCAGACCGGTGATACTACCTGTTCCATATTCTTTCGATGTAACTCCACCTGCGGCGGATAATCGTCCATTCCACTTGCATTGTAAAAATAGTCATATACCGTCAGAAGACCATTTCCAAGTCTTGACATTGTGGATCCTTCCGTCCTGCCAGCCATATAACGATAGTAACGTAAAAACATCGGATAGTATTTCTTCAAATTTTCCCGTTCTTTTGCATCCGCCCGATTTAATATCTCGTAATACAAATAAAACTGTGTTGGGACAAGTGAACCATGTGCCACAAATGCGAAATCTGTATTATCTGGTTCGGATAAGTAAGTGTCCATTACATATTCTGCAAGTTTTGAGGAATAATCTAACATTCCAAGTCCAATAAATCCGGAATCCCACGTATACAGACTGTCCCATCTTTTTCCCGGTGTATAATGCGCAATGTATTCACCATGCCGCCTGATTGGATACACAATATTACTATATAATGCAGATTTCATCATCCGTCCTGTAAATTCAAATGGATTTCCCTCTTCATTGGCACAATTTTCTTTTTTTACAATGCTTCTGCATTGTTTCCAGAAAATTTCTAATTCAGCTTTTGAATAATTACGTTCTTTTGTACTGATGTATGCATATTCCGTTCTGACACTTTTTCCTGGAACAAATAACGCTTCTGCAACATTAATATGATAAAAGCCTTCATCCGAATGTTTATCCTGAAATGCACCCGAAAAACTTCTCGTCAGATTATCATAAGTAGCATCTGAATTTGCAAGGCGTGATACTAATGCATCCTCAATACAGCCCGAATACAATTTTCTGCTTCTGACACGCTTGCTTAAAATGCTAAGATATATTGGATTTTCCTTATAGTTGTACTGATATTTTATATGATCATTCTCGTACTCAACTTTTAGGATTACATTACGAGCCTCTTCTGTTATTCCGACTTCCTTTTTGTCTGATTTTTCACAAACACATAAAAAATCAAGCATTATTCCATTACTCTGTTCGCTGAAAGCTTCCATTTTAAAGATGAACTCTTTATCTGAAATTTTTCCGATTGGAACATAGCAGATTCCACTCTCTTTTGTTGCCGCAAAATGGATTGTTCCAACATTGCTTTGAAAAATTACATCTCCCTCATCCTGCAATGTACGATATCTTATCGCTAACACTGCGTCCTGATACGATTCCTTTAATTTTACCTGATAAGAAACTTTGTCGCCCTGATTGCCGCCAAACGCTTTCAATCCAAGATAACGCATAAAGAGTGCATAGTAGGACATTCCCAATCCATTGTCATCCGTAAATCCATCGACCGGGATCTCTCCCTTTTTCATGGCATCCAGATTCAGGTGTTCCCATGGAACTGCTTTTCCAAACTCCAAATTTTCATAATCGACAGCATTCCACGCATCACTTTTTTCCGGTACTTTTTTCGTGTATACTCTGCTTTTCGGATATTCCTCTGCGGCAAAATAATTGATAAGGCAATTCTGGTTTTTATCCGTATTATTATGGAAGGAAACCCGGATTCCCCAGGTTTCCTCCTCAATCTCAAAGAAATCTACGTCTGCATATAACTGATCTTTCCAAAGAAGCTCATAGCGGTATCTATAATATTTTCCATTACTATCACAATCCCACGGATGATACTCAGATGGGATTGTAACGTTTGGAGCCGGTACATTGCTGTTCGCATAGGTCGGATGGATCACCAAATCAAATCTTGCTCCTGGAACAGCACTCTCCTTCATAATTCTTGAAATACCCATATACTTTTTCGAATATGGTCCCCACAATGGGATTATATTTTTATTTTCGTCTCTCACAATTATGCTTTTACAGCATTTTTCTGCTGTGTTTCAGCAATGCTGTCCTCAATCTCCTTCATTTTTTCACCAGTCAATGGATAGAACTTCATTGCAATAATAGAAGCAATCCATCCCAAAATCGGCATGCCACAGAATAATAAAATTGTGATCATCAGAATTTCAGGTGTGCTTGCATCTCCCACCTGTGGCACTGAATTTTTATATCCTATGACAGCTACAAATGCTCCAACAACTGTAGTTGCAAATGATGAAATAAGTTTATCAATAAAGGAGTATACGGTTGCAATTAGTCCCGGCACATAATGTCCACTTCTATACACTTCATAATCGGTGCAGTCTGCCATCATTGGAATCATCATATTACTTCCGATATTACGAATTCCATTCAATGCAATAATAAGAACTACAAATGCAATATTCATAAATCCAAAGGACTTCAGATCAATCTTGGTTGGATCACCAAAAATCAGAAGCAGTGTAATTGCGAGCTGAACAGCAATACATCCATATACAGTCGCTACATACGTCTTTTTCTGTCCGGAATGTCTTGCTCCCATAATACCTATTACAAGTAAAATAATGTTTGGAATCATTGTGATAGCAGACAATCTTCCCATTACTGCATAGTCACCAATAATAATTCCATAAAGCATAACACCTACGATAGAATTTCCTGCAATACTTGTTGCGAGTTTATCTGTAGACTCGGAAATAACTAACATCTGAAGTGCTCTGTTGTGTTTTAATACTTCCCAATAAGTTTTGAAGCTGACTTTTTCTTCTTTATTTTTTACCATGCTGTTGTAGTATTCCGGTTTATCTTTTGGAGCAATGGCAATCAGTGAGCAGATCATTAATACAAAAGCAATTGCAATTACCCAGACAATGATCTCACTGAAGAATTCAAGTGTCATTCCGCCATATTTCGGAACAAGGTAATTGGAAACAAGCATTGTAATTCCGGTCTGTAAGAACAGCATAAAAAAGCCTGTAAAGAAACCGTAAATCGGTCTCTGTTTTGGATCGTTTGTAAGTAAAGTCTGTGCAGAAGTTGTGACTGTTCCCTGAACGGTATAACCAATAATGTAAAGTGCATACACAACAATAAAATATGGGATCCGGAGTGTTTCCGGAACTAAATGTGTAGTCTTATATAATAAGATCATGCTTAATGCAAGAAGCGCATTACCGACA
>OCHD01001466.1_pt1 | contig 15453 bp, 17 predicted proteins | sample 1538481 | NCBI WGS metagenome assembly OCHD01 (sample SAMN04571699, study PRJEB22368) | human gut metagenome | biome: human gut; material: stool | host: Homo sapiens | place: Luxembourg | collected 2012-09-07
AAAACACCGAAAGAGATAATTGAAAGGGGTGTTGCATTGACAGATTGAATCTACAGCGGCTTTTTTTAATATGTCCCGTTCGTCGGTAACCCGTTTCAGCTCTTTCTGGAGACGGCGGATCTCGGCCTGAGCATCTGACTGTTCTTTATTAGTGGAAGAATCCGGACCGTACTTCTTTATCCAGGCATAAAGGCTGTGGGTGGTGATATCGAGACGTGTTGCAACGCTGGCAACAGAATAACCGCGATCAACAACCTGTTTGACTGCTTCAGTTTTAAACTCTTCGGGATAACGCTTACCGCTCATGGGCACCTCTCTTTAAGCCATCTTAAATGACTCTGAGGTGTCTGTTAAACCCGTGGCGATTCACAATTCAGCCATCATTGCGCCTAAAAATGGTGATTGGGTTGGGGCAGCAAGCAACTCGTGTTTAATTACAGGTTGTACCTTTCAGGGGAGAGCGTTATCTTCTGTCGGGAAAGCAAGCCAACGCAATAATGTAATAAATGGATACGTATCTGCAGAGCCAATTTATGGTGACATAATCAGCCCAACTATAGTATCAGGTACATTCTCTGGTTCTTCTTATACCGGTAGCGTTTCTGGATTTTTTGGACAGGGAGATGGAGGCAAAGATAGAGGTCGCCACAGATTATATCTACTTACAGTTGGTTCTGATGGCGATAATCATAGCGTTGCTGCATATTGTTATTTTAGAGTAGATCATGATGGTAATGTTATTATTGTTCAAACCATAGGAAGTTCAGGGCTAAATGGTTCCATTACATTTTCTTCATCAGGAGAAACTCCTGTTTTTACCATTAACAATAGCGGAGGGGGAGCATCGGCTGACTACATTGCCAACGTAAGAGTCATCTCTTAATCATGCAAAACATGAACAATAAAGCACAACTGTAAAAAGGCTGTGCTTTATTGAAAATATAATTGGATGTTGAAACAACAAGTTATTATTATCCGTAGTTTGCTTATAATTTCTATTGTTACTGTCTTGTGCCTGTTGTCTCTTCGTGCGGTTTGATATGCATATCATTGCATCCTATTGATAGTATTGGTTAATATGCGTTAATAGCTACTATTGAAGAGTATTTATTGACAACTTTCTTATGTCTGATGTTGAAAATCAATCATTCAGCGTATACCATTCGATGATTTTAGTTCAATGAAATGGTATCTAAGTGACTACAAACATTTGTAATAGAGCAGATATAAGCACAAAAATAATAATGCTGTGTATTTTTATATTGCCTTCTTTAATGACTGTAGTGGCTGGGGCAACGTCATTTGCATCGGGATTGGTTGTTTCCTGTGTTATTGCTATAGCGATATCTATCTTGAGTGGTAGATGTTGGTTTGGTCTTGGTGGCGTTACGTTGTTTTCAGCGTTTTTGTTTTTATCATGCTTGTTTTTTGTGCATTTCCTGCTTATAGGTATGTATGGCGATTTACGTGGGCAAGATCTTTATAGATTAGCAACAAGTATAATCATTGTTTCATTCTTTTCATTTTCAGCTCTTGTGATTAGTTCACGAATAAAAAAAGTAAGCGATTGTAGTTTTAATTCTGCAATTTCTTTTACGGCAATAGCTCTACTTATTAATGGTATTGCAGGGACTCTTAAAATTGATTTTTTCAATACCGGTCTAGCAAAACCAACGCTGGCATTTCAAGAGCCATCTCACCTTATCATATGTGCCATTCCATTTATAATTTATTATTATAAGATCATGCAATCAAAAATAAAAAGAGCTATACTTATTAGTGTCGTTTTATTTTATGGTGCATATGTGCAAAACCTAACCACGATATTGGCGGTTCTGTTTGTAATGTGCATTTCATCAAGGAAAACAATTCTTGCTGCAATATGTGCATTAATTGTCGTTACTTTACTTTATATCATTATACCAGATGAAAACATCACATATTTCACTTCAAGGATGAATATAAATGATGTTAATAACATATCATTGCTTGTATTAATTCAGGGGTGGGAGAATGCGATTCTTACATTGCATATAAACCCATTCGGTGTTGGATTTCAGCAGTTTGGAATAGCATCAGAGATTGGTGATGCCACCTATACGTTAAGGAGCATTGCAAGTCAAGATCTTAATGTTCTGGATGGCGGCTCAACTGCACCAAAAATAGTTGGTGAATTTGGTGTGTTTGGCATTTTATTTATAATATTTTATGTTTTTTATATTTTCTCTATAAGCAGAAAATTAAAACGTATTAATGACGATAAAAAGTTAATATTTATGTATTCATGTATTATGGCTACATTTTTTGATATGTTTGTTAGAGGTGCGGGATATTTCACTCCTACTATGTTCATGGGAGTGGTATCTGTAATGTATATTGCTCAAAACTCAATAAGAAATGACTTTAAAAAAAGAGCAATGTTAAGCATATAGTATACAACTAATATAAACATATGGCTATTGTATAAAGTAGCCATATGACTTAATGTTTTTTCTACATTATGTAATATCATTGAATAGATATGGGGCGCAGGTATATTTTTATTTTAATATCATATGCCTGCATGTGTTGTTTAATAGTTAATGGTAAATTTTATTGCCATTGGTTTTTTTCATCAAGCCAGTCCGCCCACCACTGCATCATTTCTCTGCGCTTAATGTAGCGGATGCCTCACTATCACATAGTGATGGTTCATTACTGCTTTGTAGAATGGATAGAGAACTGAGGATAAAAAGATATCCCAAAACCCCAAAATCTCATCTTTAGGATTTGCAGAAAGGGAGGCGTGAACAGATACCTGCGCATGAAGACGGAACTAGTCCAGATGTGATATTTGTGGTGATCACATACATCATCAACGATGCTCGTTATGGTGAGTTTGATGACTACCCGCTGAAGTGAAAATAGTGTTGTGTACCAAATTGCGTACCAAACTAAAATCACAAATCATGAAACCCTTGTTCATGGCGGTTCTCAGGGGTATTGCGCGTAATCGTGAAACAAAAAGGTAGATTGTTGCTTACCGTCATTCATCATTAGGTTAAATCCGTTATTTCTGCTGTCTGCCAGAGTATCAAAAATCACCGTGCTAATCAGCTTTAGCGCGACAATTTGGCAGCGAGTGGCAACAGATCATGTCAGATAAAAATGAGATAGTAGTCACATTTTCTTGCACTTTATTCCAGCCAGTTCATAAGTATTTCCGTAAAAAGAACAGCTATTTGAAACTCCTGAGGGTTTGCTGTTGAAACGCCGTCTTATTATTGCTGCTTCTTTGTTCGTTTTTAATTTATCGTCTGGTTTTGCGGCGGAAAACATTCCTTTTTCACCTCAACCTCCAGAGATTCATGCCGGGTCCTGGGTATTGATGGATTACACCACCGGTCAGATTCTCACCGCGGGTAATGAGCATCAACAGCGCAATCCCGCCAGCCTGACAAAGCTGATGACGGGCTATGTCGTGGATCGCGCTATCGATAGTCATCGCATTACGCCAGACGATATTGTCACCGTGGGGCGTGATGCGTGGGCGAAAGATAATCCGGTGTTTGTCGGTTCTTCACTGATGTTTTTGAAAGAGGGCGATCGCGTATCGGTACGTGATTTAAGCCGTGGTTTAATTGTGGATTCCGGAAATGACGCTTGTGTTGCACTGGCTGACTATATTGCCGGTGGGCAACGGCAGTTTGTTGAAATGATGAACAACTATGCCGAGAAGCTGCATCTCAAGGATACGCATTTTGAAACAGTGCATGGTCTGGATGCACCTGGCCAGCATAGCTCGGCTTATGATTTAGCTGTGCTTTCTCGCGCTATCATCCACGGCGAGCCCGAGTTTTATCATATGTACAGTGAGAAAAGCCTCACCTGGAACGGTATCACTCAGCAAAACCGTAACGGGTTATTGTGGGATAAAACCATGAATGTTGACGGCCTGAAAACGGGTCATACTTCTGGTGCCGGTTTTAACCTCATTGCTTCGGCTGTAGATGGGCAGCGTCGTCTCATTGCAGTGGTAATGGGGGCTGACAGTGCAAAAGGTCGTGAGGAAGAGGCAAGAAAATTACTGCGTTGGGGGCAACAAAACTTTACTACGGTGCAAATTTTGCACCGTGGGAAAAAGGTCGGTACGGAACGCATCTGGTATGGCGATAAAGAAAATATCGCCCTGGGAACGGAACAAGAGTTCTGGATGGTGCTACCGAAAGCCGAAATTCCACATATCAAAGCCAAATATACCCTTGATGGTAAAGAACTCACCGCGCCAATTAGCGCCCATCAGCGGGTAGGGGAAATTGAACTTTACGACCGTGATAAACAGGTGGCGCACTGGCCGCTGGTTACCCTGGAATCTGTCGGGGAAGGCAGCATGTTTTCTCGCCTGAGTGATTATTTCCACCATAAGGCCTGACCTTTCTTTTGCAGCAGACTGGCAGGAGTGCGAGTCTGCTCGCATAATCAACACTCATTCCTTGTGGTTTTAATATTGCAACTATACTGTATATAAAAACAGTATTAATGGAGGCGTCATGAACTACGAGATTAAGCAGGAAGATAAACGTACCGTTGCAGGTTTCCATCTCGTTGGCCCGTGGGAACAGACGGTAAAGAAAGGTTTTGAGCAGTTGATGATGTGGGTAGATAGCCAAAATATTGTGCCGAAGGAGTGGGTTGCTGTCTATTACGACAATCCAGATGAAACACCCGCCGAAAAATTACGCTGCGACACCGTCGTGACGGTACCGAATAACTTTACGCTCCCCGAAAACAGTGAGGGCGTCATTCTGACAGAAATTTCAGGTGGTCAGTATGCGGTTGCGGTGGCTCGTGTAGTCGGTGATGATTTTGCTAAACCCTGGTATCAGTTCTTTAATAGCCTCTTGCAGGACAGTGCTTATGAAATGTTACCAAAGCCCTGCTTCGAGGTTTATTTGAACAATGGCGCGGAAGATGGGTACTGGGATATCGAAATGTATGTTGCGGTGCAGCCAAAACATCACTAATTCATCTCAGGGCGGTGTGTTAACGCGATGACCACTCTTTTTTTTGAAAGCGAAAAGAGTAAGATGCGCCTTTCAAATTTTTCGCTCCTGCCGGGAAATTACACTGTTCCCGGTTTGTCCGTCGGATAATTCAGAGGCGCGCCTTCTGGCCGACAGATGAGTTATGAGCGCTTTTAATCTTCATTACGGAGTTTCTGCGTGCGTGCCGATAAGTCATTAAGCCCGTTTGAAATCCGGGTATACCGCCATTACCGCATTGTGCATGGTACTCGGGTCGCGCTGGCATTCCTGCTCACTTTTCTCATTATCCGCCTGTTTACTATCCCGGAAAGTACCTGGCCGCTGGTCACCATGGTGGTGATTATGGGGCCAATCTCGTTCTGGGGTGACGTTGTCCCTCGCGCCTTCGAACGTATTGGCGGTACGGTGTTGGGTTCGATATTAGGTCTTATCGCTCTGCAACTGGAGTTAATCTCGTTACCGCTGATGTTAGTCTGGTGCGCGGCGGCTATGTTTCTTTGCGGTTGGCTGGCGCTGGGCAAGAAACCGTATCAAGGATTATTGATTGGGGTGACGCTGGCAATTGTTGTTGGTTCCCCGACAGGTGAAATTGATACGGCGTTATGGCGAAGCGGCGATGTGATCCTCGGCTCTTTACTGGCAATGTTGTTTACCGGTATCTGGCCACAACGGGCGTTCATCCACTGGCGCATTCAACTGGCGAAAAGTCTGACCGAGTATAATCGGGTCTATCAATCTGCATTCTCACCGAACTTACTCGAACGCCCACGTCTGGAAAGCCATCTACAAAAACTCTTGACCGATGCCGTGAAAATGCGTGGGCTGATTGCGCCCGCCAGCAAAGAAACCCGTATTCCAAAATCGATATATGAAGGTATCCAGACCATTAACCGCAATCTGGTTTGTATGCTGGAGTTGCAAATCAATGCGTACTGGGCCACGCGCCCCAGCCATTTCGTGTTATTGAACGCGCAAAAACTTCGTGATACCCAGCACATGATGCAGCAAATACTGCTGAGCCTTGTTCATGCGCTGTACGAAGGTAATCCGCAGCCGGTTTTTGCCAATACGGAAAAATTGAACGATGCTGTGGAAGAGCTGCGTCAGTTGCTCAATAACCACCATGACCTGAAGGTAGTGGAAACACCAATCTATGGTTATGTGTGGCTGAACATGGAAACGGCACATCAGCTTGAGTTGCTATCGAATCTGATTTGCCGGGCCTTGCGCAAATAATTCCTGAACTTCAGAATCATCTTGCTGCTGCTTCGATTCAGCAAGGATAAAGGGTATGATAGTGAAAAGGGATAAAAGCATTGTCATCTGCGGCAGCTATGAGTAATGTTGGCCCTAACGAATAGCGGTTGCTTAAACGAATCCGACTCTCACATTATCAGGGGTATACAAATGGAAACTACCAAGCCTTCATTCCAGGACGTACTGGAATTTGTTCGTCTGTTCCGTCGTAAGAACAAACTGCAACGTGAAATTCAGGACGTTGAGAAAAAGATCCGTGACAACCAGAAGCGCGTCCTGCTGCTGGACAACCTGAGCGATTACATCAAGCCGGGGATGAGCGTTGAAGCAATCCAGGGCATCATCGCCAGCATGAAAGGTGACTATGAAGATCGTGTTGACGATTACATCATCAAAAATGCCGAGCTCTCCAAAGAACGCCGCGATATCTCCAAAAAGCTGAAAGCTATGGGCGAAATGAAAAACGGCGAAGCGAAGTAATTCCTGTTTTATTCAATGAGGGTTGCCCGGCAACCCTCATTGCTCATTGATTCTTATCTGTGTATCACCGTCATCATTCTCATCTGAGAACCTATCGAAATTAGCGACAGACATCTTCTGTATGCAGCAAGGAAAAAAGTTCTGTAACTCCATTGTTATTAACCGCACTGGTTACTAACACGTTGTGCGCTCCAGCTTCCCGTAACCAACATTTCACCAAAGATATGTGTTCCATGCTGGCTAAATCTGCTTTGGTTACTACTCCAATGACCGGGTGATTCATGGCCCGGTAGGGCGTTTTTACCTCTAATTCCTGCCTCAGCGCTGAGATTCCTGCTTGTTGCCGGAAAAGCATATAGATTTGCATAAGTATGCTCTTTCGTATAGCCAGAATGTGTCGGATTCTGGTTGAACAGATAACGTACCCGTTGACTTCTTTCGGAAGTGAGATTGTAATATCTGACATACATGGTTGCCCCTGTTTGCCAAGTGTCAACGACGGATGAAAAGTGATCCACTTATATCTCCACCAACGGCCCAATATTGATCCACCGTTTTACTCAGGATTAGCTTCAGCTATAACCCCGGCCTTTCGTTTCTGTCTGAGTCGATAGCTTTCTCCTTTGATTTGAACGACATGTGAGTGGTGTAAGATACGGTCCAGCATCGCTGAGGTCAGTGCTGCATCACCGGCGAACGTTTGATCCCACTGCCCGAACGGCAGATTGGATGTCAGGATCATTGCGCTCTTTTCGTAACGTTTAGCGATGACCTGGAAGAACAGTTTTGCTTCTTCCTGACTGAACGGCAGATAGCCTATTTCATCAATGATAAGCAGGCGGGGGGCCATTACTCCACGCTGAAGCGTCGTTTTATAACGGCCCTGACGTTGTGCCGTAGATAACTGAAGTAACAGATCTGCTGCTGTTGTGAAGCGAACCTTGATACCTACACGGACTGCTTCATAGCCCATCGCTATTGCCAGATGGGTTTTCCCCACACCTGATGGCCCCAGTAATACGATATTTTCATTACGTTCTATGAAGCTGAGTGAGCGTAACGACTGGAGTTGCTTCTGCGGTGCTCCGGTGGCGAATGTGAAGTCATACTCTTCGAACGTTTTCACCGCCGGGAAGGCTGCCATTCGGGTATACATCGCCTGTTTACGTTGATGACGGGCCAGTTTTTCTTCATGAAGCAGATGCTCCAGGAAGTCCATATAACTCCATTCCTGGTCTACTGCCTGTTGTGACAGCGCAGGCGCTGCGCTTATAAGGCTTTCCAGTTGCAACTGCCCGGCGAGCGCCATCAGTCGTTGATGTTGCAGTTCCATCATCACGCCACTCCTCTGCAGAATGAGTCGTAGATGGAGAGTGGATGATGCAGGGGGTGTTTATCGAAGTTCACCAGATTTTCACCAGGATGCACGTCATACTCTTTTTTCTCCGGAGGCAGTGCCAGCATGGACTGCTGCTCTTCGAGCCAGCGATCGCAGGGACGGGCCTGGATTGTTTCATGCTTTCGTTGGTTAGCGACATCGTGCAGCCAGCGCAGACCGTGGCGGTTGGCTGTTTCAACATCGACAGTGATCCCCATCGGGCGCAGGCGAGTCATTAGTGGGATGTAAAAACTGTTACGGGTGTACTGCACCATCCGTTCCACCTTACCTTTAGTCTGTGCCCTGAAGGGGCGACACAGTCGGGGAGAGAAGCCCATCTCCTTGCCGAACTGCCACAGCGAAGGATGGAACCGGTGCTGACCGGTCTGATATGCGTCACGTTGCAGAACCACAGTTTTCATATTGTCATACAACACTTCGCGCGGCACACCACCAAAGAAGCGGAACGCATTACGGTGGCAGGTCTCCAGCGTGTCATAACGCATATTGTCAGTGAATTCGATGTACAACATTCGGCTGTATCCGAGAACAGCAACGAACACGTGAAGCGGTGAGCGACCATTACGCATAGTGCCCCAGTCAACCTGCATCTGTCGTCCGGGTTCAGTTTCGAACCGAACGGCAGGCTCCTGCTCCTGAGGAACCGAGAGAGAACGAATGAACGCCCTGAGAATGGTCATTCCGCCACGATATCCCTGGTCTCTGATCTCGCGAGCGATTACCGTTGCCGGGATTTTGTAAGGATGAGCATCGGCGATGCGTTGACGAATATAATCCCGGTATTCATCCAGGAGTGAAGCAACAGCAGGTCGCGGTGTATATTTTGGCGGCTCAGATTTTGCCTGCAAATAACGTTTAACGGTATTGCGGGAGATCCCCAGTTCTCTGGCAATCGCCCGGCTACTCATTCCCTGCTTGTGCAGGATTTTAATTTCCATAACTGTCTCAAAAGTGACCATAAGCTCTCCTGAATCAGGAGAGCAGATTACCCCCTGGATCTGATTTCAGGCGTTGGGTGTGGATCACTATTGCACCGTTCGTGACACCAAGTCCCCGTGTCAAAAAGTCATCTGTGTAAGATTCCAATCATACATATGGACTCAGATTGGCCTGTGTCCGTGCTTCCTAAAGGAATTCACAGATTCAGTCCTAATCATGATGACACATTAGCGAAGCTATGCCATGTCAGATACAGGTTCACTTAGTCGCGGTCTTACCAGTCTGGCCTTTAATACTCGTTAATCCTTAGCAATCAGTAGGTTGGTTTTATTTTTCAACAGACAGAAGTAGTTTCATTTACATATATGCAGCTCCCATCACTTCTTCTGGTGAAATCTCTTTATCGTTGGTTAGCAATACCCAGAGCACTCTGGCATTTTTGTTGTTCAGCGCTACGGTGGCAACATTTTTATTCCGCCGCGAGACTGGTCTGCCCAGCCAGCTTTCCTGGACCTGTCTGCCCTTTCTGGCGTTTGACACTGTCTTCGCACCATGGAACAGTAGCGTTCTGATATAGACATCGTCCCGTTTACTGATAGACCCCAGCGTGTTTTTACCTACGCTGAAGCACTGTCGGGGAACCAGTCCAAGCCATGCAGCAAGCTGACGCCGGTTTTTGAAGCCGATACTACCCGGTGCTGACAATTGCAGTGGTGGTAAGAATAGCAATCCCCGAAATGGTGGCAATTTTCCTGCACAGTTCGTCGTTCCCGACGTGTTCGTTGCTAACGGCTTCTATGGTTTCAATGTGTACGCTCAGTTGTTTCACATTTTCATTAGAGATAGGACGACAGCTGTCTGAACGGCATTGTTAAACAGTTTTCCGCGTCTTCAAGCAGGGCAGGGACATGACGACTGATCGCTACAGTGTCGGGCGGGAGAACGATGCCAAATTCAGCCAGTAATCCTCTGATCTGGTTTATCTGCGCAGTCCTTGATTTAACAAACCCCGTCAGGGCACGATGAAAAGACAGTAATGACTACTGCTCAGGCGTCTTGATGCTGACAAACCGCATATTAGGTCGGGTAACGGCTTCACAGATGGCCTCGGCAGCAGCCATATCATTCTTGTTTGTTTTCACATATGGCTTTACAAATCGCGGGCATTAGTCTGACATTATGCCCCTAAGTAGACAGCATTCTCACTAATGACGCGCTCCGGCGCAGACCTCCATCCCAATCCGACAGGAAGACATATTCGCGAAGAATACGGGCATCAGGGAACGTTTAATCCGTTTTCTGAGCTTAGATTTTTCTGTTCCTAGCCAGACCGTGGATTTGGAATTCATTTTTTGTCAGGTCAATGCTAATTGCGTATTTTCATGAAAGGAGATCACTCAATAACTTCCATCGAGATCGGGTAATAACATTTGAACAGATCGCTGAATAACATCGATGGAGATCACTTTTGACTCATTTTGTTATTCAGTGATCTCCATCAATGTTATTGGAACTTCACAGGTGTGTTGATCTGTATCTTTTGCCATTCCGGTAAAGGATACCTATGCCAACAGTTCCAATTTCTATGAGAAAACTTAAAGAAATTCTTAGGCTTAAATACGGTGTTGGACTCAGCCATCGACAAATTGGTCGTAGTCTTGCAATCTCCCCTTCCGTTGTATCCAGATATGCTAATCGGGCGGCTCAACTTGGCATAAAGCAGTGGCCCTTACCTACAGGATGGGATGATACAAAACTAAAACATGCGTTCCTTCAGACCCAGGTTAAGATGAAGAAGCACTCTCTGCCTGACTGGGCTACAGTACACCGGGAACTGCGTAATAAATGCGTGACGCTGCAGCTACTCTGGGAAGAATACTGTGAGCGTAATCCAGGCGGTTTTTACAGCTATAACCATTACTGCCGGATGTACCGTGAATGGCTCAAAACCACTTCACCATCAATGCGTCAGGTACATAAAGCTGGCGAAAAACTTTTCGTTGATTACTGTGGACCTACCGTTGGCGTTACCGACCCTGAGACCGGAGAAATAAGAACTGCTCAGGTCATCGTAGCTGTTCTCGGGGCATCAAGTTACACATGGGCAGAGGCCACCTGGTCTCAGCAGCTTGAAGACTGGGTGATGAGTCATGTTCGCTGCTTCCAGTGGTTGGGTGGCGTTCCTGAACTTGTTGTTCCGGACAATCTGAAAAGCGCCACATCCAGGGCATGTAAGTATGATCCTGACGTTAACCCTACCTACCAGCAGATGCTTGAGCATTATAATGTCGCAGTTTTGCCTGCGCGGCCACGTAAACCGAAAGATAAAGCCAAAGCTGAAGTTGGCGTTCAGGTTGTTGAACGCTGGATCATGGCCCGAATCAGGCATGAGATCTTCTACAGCCTTGCATCGCTTAATCAGCGCATTCGGGAGTTGCTGGAAAGACTGAATAACAAAATAATGCAGAAGTTGGGTTATTCACGTGCAGAACTCTTCATCCAGCTTGATAAACCCGCACTGAAGCCTCTTCCTGAAGCCAGTTACAGTTACACCCTGGTGAAGAAAGTCAGAGTTCATGCCGATTACCACGTGGAAATCGACAAACATTACTACTCGGTTCCATGTTCGCTGTTAGGCCAGCAACTGGAAGCATGGATCTCCGGAGAACTGGTAAGACTCTTCAATCAGGGGCAGGAGGTTGCTGTGCACCCGCGCAAGCGTACTTATGGCTACAGTACCCGCAACGAGCACATGCCTGAAGCTCATCGACAGCATGCCACCTGGACGCCAGAGCGTCTTCTGGAATGGGCGGGGCACATAGGCAGTGAAACTCATAGTTATGTGCTTCATATACTGAACTCTCGTCCACATCCGGAACAAAGCTATCGCTTCTGCCTTGGACTCCTGAACCTTCATAAAAAATACAGTAAAGCCAGACTTAATGCAGCATGTGCAAGAGCTCTGAAAACAAAGGTATGGCGTCTGTCAGGTATTAAATCGATCCTGGAAAAAGGTCTGGATAAACAACCTGTTCAGGATCCAAAACCAGATCTGTTATCCACGATGGAACACGAAAACGTACGCGGCAGTGAGTATTACCACTGATACGGGATCCAATGATGAATCATCTTTACGAACAACTGACCGCACTTAAACTCACCGGCTTCCGTGATGCGCTTAAAAAGCAACTTGCTCAGCCGGGCACATACCAGGAGCTGGGCTTCGAAGAACGCCTGTCATTACTGACAGCAGAAGAACTAACCTGCCGTGAAAACAGGAAGGCAGAGCGTCTGATCAAACATGCACGGTTCAGACTTAATGCTGAGTTATCAAAGCTGGATTATCGTAACAATAGAGGGCTGGACAGGGCCCTCATCCGTTCACTCAGTCAGGGAAACTGGTTAACCCTGAAACAAAATATTTTACTGACCGGGGCCACCGGCAGCGGTAAAACGTTCCTGGCATGTGCACTTGGTCATAATGCCTGCTGACAGGGATACAAGGTCTACTATTATCGACTTAAAGCGCTGATGGAACAGTGCTATCAGGGGCATGCTGATGGAAGATACAGCAAACTTTTGACCAGGCTGAATAATAGCGAGCTGCTGCTTCTGGATGACTGGGGGCTGGAACCTCTCTCATCAGAACAGCGTAGCGACCTGCTGGAAATAGTGGATCTGATGTACCAACGAGGCTCAATCATCGTAGTGAGCCAGTTGCCGGTGGAAAACTGGTACAAAATGATCGGAGACTCCACACATGCGGATGCCATCCTAGATCGACTGGTTCATGGCAGTATCAAGATCGAACTTAAAGGAGAATCAATGCGGAAAATACAATCTCCGTTGACCGAAGGAGATCAGTGAAGGTAATTTAAAAACGGTTCTGTGAAAGTGACACGAACCGATCTCCATCGATGTTACTCACCGATCTCCTTCACGGTAATACGCACTAATCGTTAAAACGGCCATAACGCACCTCCACTGGAAGGTTTATCAGTAATATCCTACCGTTGCTTCATGGTAGGGGCGTCCATTCCATTATTATCGGTTTTCCTTTCTGTTTATAAATGAAAACGCCAGCTGTATTCAGGCTGGCGTCAGGGAAAATGAAGCCTGTTGAGTGAGATTCACCGGTTCTGGTGCAGAAGCTGCAGATGGCGCAGGGTAAGGACATCTTCTCTTGCCTGCTTAATACAGGACAACAGTGCTGTTTCTGTGGTTAATGGCACTATACCCTGTATCACTGCATTGTCTTACAGCAACTGGTGAGGGCTGGCATAAGTTGCCGGTGTTTCGGTAGAGTCACGTTCATCCACCACGCGGAGTGAATCACCGTTTTCAGCGACCTTGTTAATCAGTTCAGTGATATTAACACCATCAATATCAACGACAATTCGCCCCATATTCAGTGCCTGTACGTTAACGCTGTCGGCTTCCAGTGTCAGGGCCAGTTTCATCATTTCGCCTCCGGATACTTACCCAGGGTGATATTGTTCACCGTTCTGTAGTTGTGGCGGGTCATCAGGCCTGTTGCCCGGCGAGCCCGGAGAATATCAATGCTGTTGATTAACTGCGACGAGGCTCCTGCGCTGAATCCCGGCTGGTCAGTTCGTACCAGTGCGTATTTTTCCACGAGAAAGTTCACTGCATCACACAGTGAAATGCCTGCCTCAATATGCTGCTCAATCACGCGTTCATCCACGAACGGTGTGTCATTCAGCGTAAGGCTGTAATGCTGGTCCAGTAACCGGGTGAGCAGTGTCTGCCAGATGGTGACGGGAGACGGGCAGCACGATACCTCCCGTACATGCGTGTCGGGTAATGTTTTCATACTGAAGATTTTCCTGATATGCAGAGATAAAAAATGGGACAGTGGCGTGGTGAAAACACCAGGCCGGAGCAGAAGGTTATTCTGGTGGTTTGCTTTTTCGTTTCAGGTGTCGGATAAACAGCCAGATAAACGTAACCACAGGAGCCGAGGGTGTCGGCTTCACAGGTCAGCCCCTTCGCATACAGTGTCACGGTATGCTGATGGCGGGGATTCAGTTCACCACTGGTGAGCATTAATTTCAGTTGTTTCATCAGCAGCGGAAAGGCCTGGTCCAGAGGGTACGCATCCGCATCTCTGAACCGGCCTCTGATACCGGCACGGTCGGCAAGGTAATGCAACCGGTTACCCTCCTGCACCAGACGGGCGCCGAAACAGGGCGTCACTGTGCAGGGTAGTCCCCACCAGGGATGGTCGTCATTGTCATCGGGATGCGTTGTCCCGGAAAGTGTGTCTGACACGATAAAATCCTCACAGAAAATCGGTGAATGATAGTTTAACGATGACGGGTCAGCCGGCGCGCAGACCGGCTTCGGTAAAGGTGTATTCGTTGATGAGCAGGACCTCATCCACAGCGGCGTCTGAGCTCAGCCAGTCGTACTCGTTTTCCGGGTGACGGAACATCAGTTCAGGGTGACGCTCATCAGCCGGACATACGGACCAAAACTGTCCTTACGGCGTTCTGCAAACACGGCCAGCACACCGGGAATATCCTGCACTTCACGACCGGTATACGCTTCAGCACTGCCGTGCCAGCGGTATTTGCCGGTACAGAACGGAAAAAGACGGGATGCCGGATGCTGACGGTGAATACGCATGGCTTCGCCACGGGTGATGATTTTCATAGTGGGATACCTCTGAAGACAGAAGATAAAAGTGAAAACAGGTGTGATGTGGTTGTGACGGGTTAAAGCAGACCATGTTCGGCAAAGGAGAAAACCTGGCTGCCACCGACTATCAGATGGTCCGGCACCCGGATATCCACCAGGCCCAGTGCCTGTACCAGACGTTCCGTGATAAGGCGGTCTGCCTTGCTGGGTGTGACTTCACCGGACGGGTGATTGTGTGCCAGCACCACAGCAGCGGCATTGTGATACAGGGCGCGTTTAATCACTTCACGGGGATGGACTTCCGTGCGGTTGATGGTGCCGGTGAAGAGGGTTTCACCGGCAATCAGCTGATTCTGGTTGTTCAGATACAGCACCCGGAACTCTTCACGCTCCAGTCCCGCCATGTTCAGAATCAGCCATTCTCGTGCCGCACGGGTGGAGGTGAAGGCCACGCCGGGTTCATGAAGATGGCGGTCCAGGGTTTTCAGGGCCCGTTGAATGAGGCTGCGCTCGCCGGGCGTCATCTCTCCGGGCAGAAAGGAAAGCTGTTGCATTGTACTTCTCTCCATTCAGTCGATGATGCGCATAATGGCGCTGCATTCCGGATGCTGCAGGGCGTAATCCCGCAGCCGGTAATAATGGACCGTCATGGCATAACACTCCGTACGACAGGCATGATGACTGTACGTCATC
>OCHD01001478.1_pt1 | contig 15382 bp, 15 predicted proteins | sample 1538481 | NCBI WGS metagenome assembly OCHD01 (sample SAMN04571699, study PRJEB22368) | human gut metagenome | biome: human gut; material: stool | host: Homo sapiens | place: Luxembourg | collected 2012-09-07
TCTTCTCCTCGGTCTTCTCCTCGGTCTTCTCCTCGGCGGATGCCGAGTCGAGAATGGCATGGATTGCCTCCATGGCTTTGGAGTACTCATCGAGCTTGGCGTTCAGCTCGATCTGTTTCTTGTTCAGCTCTTCGAGTTCGGCTTTGACAGAATCGATCTGCTTGCTCAGAACCTGAGCCTGACGCTTCTTGATTTCCACGTCCTTGTCCGGCATCTCCTTGCCATAACGAGACATGAATTTCTCCAGTCGGTCGTTCAGGTCTTCGGGAACCCGGGTGAAGTACGAGAGTGCATCCTTGTTGAATGCGATGTGGTACAAACAAAGGTCCTCCGTGATGTTCCTCGGGGTGAGGATCTTGCTGAACTCTTTGTTGATCGGGTCATGGAGCAGAGTACCTGCTCGAAGTTCGTAATCGGGGTGTGCTACGTTTTTCATTTGTTGTTCTGTTATTCGTCTTAATGCTAAGTCGGCTTCGATCAGGCAGAAGCCGCATCGGGAAACTGACTTATTCAAAAAGTACCGAGAAAGTTCGTCTACTTCTCGATGGAGAGCGGGGTTCTTTTCCAATTCCAATGTATGGGCCCGATAGGCTTCGCCTTTCAGGGACCCATACTTGGATTGGTAAGCTCTCAGTCTTTCGAGCATGTCAGTCATAGCCGTTACGATTTAGGCGTTCCGGCGTATGTGGTGAGAATTACTACGTATTCCCCGTTGACATAATCCTTACGGATGTCTGTGTCAACGATACTTGCTCCCCAAGTTGTTGTAGTTCCGATAGCGCCCTTCGTGTATTGAAGAACGGGAGGATTTGCAGCTGCTTGGCCAGAGTCATTCAGGAATACGTAATTTGAAGGAAGACCGCACCCGGGGAATGCCTCTGCTGGCTTGGTGGAAGTTGGCGCAGGAGGCATGGTAACCGTTCCGAAAATGTCGGTACACGAGGACCTCTGCAGAGTGAGTGGCACGTCGTTACCAATTTTAGTCTGATCTTCTGCCAGATAAAATTGGAGAATAGCCGGTACAGTACAGTCTGTTCCGCCAGCCAGGAGACCGTCGACCATGAGGTCTGTGGTCTTCTCATCCGTGTTGAAGAGGCTCATCGGGAGCGAACCTTCCTGAGCGATGGTACCGTTGGCCAGAGTTACCTGGTAAGCGACGCCGTCGGTCATTTCGGTCGTAACCGTGATTTCGGTGAGCTCCAGACCCGAGTCCCAGCCATACACCTCGTACTTGGTGTCCCCGTTGTCGCCGGTATCGTTGTTCTCGACGATGGCGATGACGCGAGCATTGGTCAGGCCGTTCACGAACTTCTTGGCTGCTTCCGACTTCTTGAAGATCCGGACAACCACGTTGTGCTGGTGAGTCTTGAGGTACGTGCCAGCATTGATGGTGTCCGAGCCAACAGTTGCATTGGGCAGCGAGTCGACTTCGTAACCAGTGGCACCGGCCTTGAGGATGAGCGAAGAGATAACGTTGTCAGTTACAACGGATTTCGACTTGTCGGCGTCCGAGTAGCTGAGGAGGATCACCCTGGCGGTGGTGCCGGCAATTGCCGGCTTACCACACACCTGGTTGGTGAATCCCGTTTTGATTTTAGAACAATCAAGTCCTGCCATTTTCTTAGATTTTTGAGGATTAGATACCTACCGAGAACAGATCCGGGTTAGTGAGCTTGGCATCCGCCCGACCCATGAGTTCTACGTAGACTACGCGGTCTTTGTACTCGTACCAGATCCGCATCTTCTCGAAACTGTCGATCGCATCAACACCTACGCCGAGGACGCTCTTCGAAGTGAAGAGGATTCGATGGGGGTTGTTGAGCTTCGTGCCAGTGTCTTCCGACGTAGCGATGATCTTGTCCCAGATGGGCATTGCGATGACCGGGATGCCATTGAAGCTGAGAGCCTCCATGCCATTCAGCAGAGCCAAGCGAGCCGATTCGAGGCAGCAAGCGTCCATAAGAGACTGCTGATAGGCATCGTAGACCGACTGGGTAACGAGGATGAATTTGTCAGACTGCTGACGGAGCAGAAGCGGGGCACTGAACACGACCGACTGGATGTACTCCTTGGCCTTGTCCGGAGTAAGCTTCTGAGCTGCGTAAGATGCCCCGGTATTTTCCGTAATTGTTGCTCCGCGCTGGGACGGATTGGCTGTAACCTGCGTGGTAATCTGTTTCCAGAAACCGTTGATGATGGTGAAGAATTTCAGGTCGAGACCGTCCGTAATGATACCACTATTGGTAACATTCTTGGCGTCCTTGTCGTTGAACCAGAACAGGCGGTACCAGAAGTCCATGATGGAGCGCTCAAGAACCTCGATGACGATGTTCATGTAGTCCGTGTCCGTGAAGTCCGGAATGTCGACGCCGGTGCGGAGAGAGTAAATAGTTGCCGACTGTTGAAGATCAGTGTAACACTGGGACAGGAGGATCTCCCAGGTGCCGGGTTCCCACTTCAACTTGCGGGTGTTGATGTTCCACGGCTGGGGAGTCGGGTTACACCCGGTGTTGACCACGCCGACCATGCCCCCCTCGCCGATGAAACCAACTTCGGTGTTCGTGACGATGTCGGGGAAAACTGTGTGAATGGAGTTGATGTCAGGACCCTGAATGGTGTCCTCCATAATCATCTCCGAGATTGCCTGAATGACACGTCCACAAAAAGTGAACTTTTCCATGTCGAGCAATCCGCCATTTTTACCTGCCATAATTCTTAAAGTTTTTGAGTTTGACTACTTGAGGATCTTTTTGGCAGCGTTGACCTTCTGGAGCTTTTCGCGAGCTTCGTTCTTGAGGTCAGCTGCCGAGGGTTCGGGCTTCTTGCCTCCAGGCAGAACCGTCTTGCGATTCTTCGGGCGGTAGTTGCTACCACGGAGGTTGCGGAGTTCGTTCTCCTGCTCCTCGATGAGGTTCGTTGCCTCGTCGAGCATCGCCTCCAGTGCTGCAACGCGGTCCTCAAGAGACTCGGTGTCCTCCATCTCGATGCTGGTGACGATGTTGTCCTCGACTGTAACCACCCGGCCGTCTTCCAGAACGACAGTGCCCGACGTCTCGCCGTTGGCGAGAGTTGCCTCTACACCTTCGGCCAGATTGTCCTCTTCACCTACGGTCTGGAGAACGACCTGACCCTCAGCATCCAGATAGTCGAAGTTGGCGGGAGCGCCTTTCTTGCCATTCCGGAATGCCTTGACTTTGCTCATGAATTTTTCATAAGCGCTTTTTTCGTTTTTTGCCATAGCATTAAAAATTTGGTTTGTGTTGTATGAATTGATTTTGGAAATGAATCCCAAGTCAAGAAGTGATTTGGCATCATGGATGCGTTCCTCATGCATGACATTGCGGAGCCGTTCCCGGTCCTGACCTGTTCTCTCGACATACACGTCAAGAATAGCCTCCTCCTCCAGAGCAAGCTCTTCGGCAATGCTACGAGCATCGTCGGAAGTGAGCCAATCCCCGACCGGCATGTATACCCGATGGATGAGTGCCCGGCAATTCCTGTTTGCCGACCGGTTCTCTGCCGGAGCTGCCAACAGGATGCACACTGCCATCGAGTGGCATCCCCCGACAATATTTGTATATATCGTCCTCCCGCTCATGCGAAGAAGATCGTAAATCTTGAAGCCCTCCTCAACAGAGCCCCCGTCACAGTCAATGTTGATGCACACCTCCTGTTCATCGGGGTGTTCATCAAGTACCCGGCGGAAGGTCTCCACGGAGCAGATCTCTGAGGTCCCGCCCCAAAGCTCCATCATGACCCGATTCTCTTCGGAGTCAATTGCGCCTTTTAAATTGATGAATATCATGTGCCAAACTATTTCGATACAAATATAATTATTCCTAATAGATATTGAAATACTATTTGTGCTGGATTATTTAAAAATTAGCCCGGTCCTGAATCTGCACGTAGTTAGCATCTTCCCTCCGGATGTCTTCGATCGTAGCAATCACTCTCACCTGGCCAAATGCTTTTTGAATTGCCCTCTCCATGTCAAGCCGATTCATGGGTTCCGATGTCTCAGCAAATGACCGGAGAGCATACCCACCATCCGACCCAACTTTCGTGAAGGGGACACCGCCACCAAGTTCGTTTATGGCTGACAGGAGAGGGAGGAACATGCGGCTCGACTTCTTGTTGATGATGGTCTCGCCTCCTTCCGCCTCAATGTGCACTCCTCCAGCGGCATGACTGGGTCCCTCAATGTATTTACCTCTTGCGGCTTTCGGCAGAGGAGCTGCCCAAAGAGCTGCCATCTGAACTGCTCCCAAAGCCGCAGCTGCTGCAATGAACGGGATAGCCAAAGGGAATCCCATTTTAGCCGATGCCATGATGGAGATGGCAGTATTGATGCCAATCTCGAAGGATCCCATTGCCCTCTCCCGGATAGCTTGCTCCCGTTCGATTTTGGCCAACTCCTTCTCCTTCTGTTTCTCCATCTTGATTTTCTTCTCGTTGTACTGGGCTTCTGTGATTTGGCCATTAGCGTACATGTTTGCCAATGCCTGCTCCTCCCGGCTGTATTGTTCTTCTACCTCCTGAACCCGACGCTCCCCCAAAGCACTGGCCAAGTCGTTGAAAGCATTGGCGAAGCCGGAGGCCATTTCTGCATACTCCCGGAGTTTCTCGATCCGCTCCTCCCATAAAGACTCCTCATTCTCCGCCATCGCGAGTTGAATCTGAGCAATGGCGTCCTCGTTTCCTTGAGCTGCTGCCAATTCAGCCTCCAGATACCTTTTCCGGATCTCGTACTTGGACTTGTGGTTCAACTCGGCTTGAGCGAGCTCCTTGTCGAGGTCCATTTGCTGGAGACGAAGATTGTTGGCTCGGAGCTGGGCCTCCTGCTCATAGGTTTTCTCCCCGGCAGCTTTCCTGGCTTCGATTTGTTTCTGGAGCATCTCATTCTCGAGCTCCAGCTTCTTTCTCTCGTTGTCCGCTGCCTTTGAGAGATCTTCGGCATACTGTTCGTTGAGAACTTGGTTGAACCGGTCAAGTTGCTGTTTGGTAGCGTCCTCGCGGATCTTTTTGATTTCATCCTGGAGGTTCTGCTGAATCTGTTTCTCGAGTTCGGCTCTGTTGACCAGGAACTGCTCATAAGCGGCATACTCTTTCTGGTATTCCTCCTCGCTCATACCTCTCACGAACTGAGGAGGCTGAATGTTGGCCAGCTCTTTCATGGCGTCCTGGTACTTCTGAGTAACCTGGGCAATCTGCATGTCGACTGTACCTCCGGAGGCTACAGCCAATATGTTTGCTCTCACCCCGGCAAGGTAGTCATTGAGCTGTTTGGCTTGGTTCTCGTAGAACTGCTTGTCGGACCGAGCCATGGCATTCAGAGCCGTCTGATACTCCTTGTTAGTGATTTTGCCGTGAGCTTTTTGGAGAGCCAGACGTTCCCGGGCTCCATCCTGAGCTGCCTTGTAGAGCTTTTTCTCATACTCCATCCGGATGGCTATGCTCGTAGACTGGAATGTTGTTTGGAACCTGAGATCGTCTTCCCGGATCTTCTGCATGGCTTCCGAGTTCTTCAAAGCAACCTCCAGAGCCTTATCAGCAATAGACTGCTGAGCCTCCCGATTGGCTATTGCAGTCTCGAGAGCCAAGTTGGCAACTGCGGCTCCCTCATTCTCGATTGTCCGGAACAGTTCTTGGTATCGACCTTTCAAGTCGTCGAGTTCCTTTTTGGCCTCCTTGTATTTGTCCAAGCTTCCGGACCACGTGTTGAGTTCCTCCTCCTTGGCTGCAATCACCTTCTTCAAGGAATCAAACTCATCCATTGCAGCCATCTGTCTTTGACGAGCTGCACTCATTTCAATCTCGCGGAGCTTGTTGGCTGTTTTGAGCTGAGCTTCGGCGATCTGTTCCGACGTGGCATGATTGGCTTTGAGGTTCTCGATCTCCCGTTTGCCCCGTATCTCCTCGGCTTTGGACAGAGTATTTCGTTTAGTCTCGATCTGATCCAGTACGTATGTGGAGGCTTCGGCAGCTCGATTGTATGCCTCCATTGCCCGGGTTGCTCTCTCTTGAGCTTCCGTGTTACTGTTAAATGCGTTCGTAAGAGCAACCACTCCAGCCACCAATCCGCCCACTGCCGCTGCCACCAATACAACGGGGTTGGCAGCCAAAGCCGCGTTCCAAAGCCAGGTAGCAGCTGCTGCTGCTTTGGTGAGGATATTGCCAGCTCCCTGGACAGCATTCTTAGCAGCTATCGCTTTCGTCTCAGCGAGAGTCTGGTTGATACCAACCAGCTGAACCAAGTTGGCTGCAGCTCGATATGTGGCCTCCGTCTTGGAGAGAGCTGCCTGGAGGGAGGACAAGGAAGACAGAGCTGTGATGATGGTTATCATCTTCGTCATGGTAGCATTGAGTTCCTCGTTCTCGCTCCCCAGTACCTGAGTGGCTGTGGTCCATAAACCGTAGACGGAAGTGATTGCCGAAGTTGCATCCGTGACAGCGACCAGTGTGTCGATTCCTCGTCCAGTCTGGTCGATGGCTGTATTGACCGTGTCCTCTGCCGCCTTGAGCTCACCAGCTCGCTTGACCATCTCCTTGAAGGATGCTGAACTCGTATCCCCGGCTTGAGCCATCCGGATCAGAGTGTCTGTCAAGTCGTTGAGCTCCTGTTTCAGGTTATCCGTTGCCTTCTCGTAGTTACCAACGGATCGGCGGTAGTCCCCGAGTGCCTCCTCCTGAGCTTTGAGCTCCTCAGTGGTCTCTGCAATACGCTTTCCGAGCTCGGCTTTACGAGCTGCGTCCTGCATCGAATTGCCCAACTCTGCAAACTCGGCATTGTCCAAAGCCAACTGAGTTCTGAGCTTGTTCAGACTGGCCTCCTGTTGGTTCTGGAGCTTAATGTTATTCTGGATTTGCTTCTGGTACTTATTCGCCTCGCTGTTGATTGCCTTGATCTGGTTGTCAAGTGCGTAGTATTCTTGGGCATTCTCCTCGGTCACTTTGCCCAGAGCCTTCTGTTGATCCCTCAGCTCCTGGGACCGGAGTTTCAATTCGGCTAACGTCTTGAGGGCATCCTCAGCTGTTACCCGGACATTGTAGATTGTACTTTTCTGTTCTTCGGCCATATCACATTCGTATTAGGTCCACTTTGGTTATCTTCCCAGCTTGGAAGTTGTTTATCTTTGAGACGTAGAACCAGAACCCATGCTCTTCCAGCCATATCGGGTTGAACAGGTCCAGACTTTGAATGTCGAGCGAGTCCAAAAGGATTTGGGCCTGTAGGATCTTCGGTCTTTTGAGCATATTGTTGATTAGCTTGTCGTAGTATTTCGGCACGTAGTATTTCAAATTTTTGAAATATGCCGTGTAGAGCTGTATAGACTTTATGCTGTACCCCACGTCTACTTGGCAAAGCCGTGGGCTTGTCATATCAGTATGCACAACCATTGGCTTGCTTAATGTGTTATACTCCCAAGTTGTCTCTGACATTGTCCCGTCATCTTGCATTGTACCCCGTACTATTTTCCAAATGGGATAGTTAGCAAGTGTAAATGTTCTGCCTGATCCCTCGTCATACAGTGTCTGATTAAGTCCGGCTAAAAATCCTATTGTGAAAAGAGTTTTACTTGGCTGTATATTTTCGTCAACAATATCGAACTTATAGGAGTCAGTAACATTGTTGTCCTTATTGTCCTCAAGTTTAATCTCGTTAGATTGAGCATAGTTGGACAGCTGGAATGTAAGTTTAGTGTCTTTGCTTACGATTAATTTGTTTGACCAGTCTTTACCTTTAACATTGTTCCTCCGGGCGTAAACCTCGTTCATTGAGTATGCCCGCACTACTTTTCGGCTACTGTCTACGTCTAAAGTCAAACCAAATAACTGGATGAAAGCCTTGACAATATCCCCCAGCGTTTTGAATCCAGTCGAGGCGAGACAGTTGTATGTTAATCCTGGCATTGGTTTATCCCCGGGAGATACTCCATCGGGCGGGAAGGCAATTATAGTAATAGGAGTACGGAGGTCCCACTGATTGCCAGATACTGATCTCGTAGTCAAGGAACCTGAAATAACTAAATGCTCACCAGCTTCCATGTTAAAATCTTGAATGACGAATCCAGTCGTCCCCGAAGACCATGTCCTTTCTACTGGAACCTCTGTTGTGCCGTCCTTCTTGTAGTGGGTTACTTTCATGGCTATTGTCCCCGAATAAATTGAAGAAGGATTGGTCCAAGAAAATGCGAATCTCACTTTGGCGTCAAACAGAGTTTTCCAGAAAAACTGACCCGACACTGTGCCCATTAACAATCGTCCGTCAATGGGGTCAGCTATTGTTCTCCCGGGGTATCCCTGCCAGTTAATTCCAACTATCGTTCCAGCTGGGGGTTCCTGAATCCAACCTATTCCGTCCAGTCGCGGGGGATATGTTGGGGTTTCATGGGGGTATAATACAGGATAGGTACACGGGAGATACATTTGATTAGCATCTTCGGAAGCCACGTCCGATTCAAACGTATATCCTTGAGACCCGAATATCCATCTTACCAAGTCAAACCAATTAATGTGCGGATAATATTTTTCCATAGAATCAACAAACCGCAAAGATTCCATGGAGATTGGGGGATTATTCGGATTCTTCTGGATAGTTGAGAATAGCCACAAATACGATACAGGATTCCCTCCCCCAGTAGTGTCCGGGAATGATCCTTTCGAAGTCCCCATTGATTTGTAATACCACTCGAGCAAGAACATACTACTGTTGTAGGAATCAGTGTTTAGTCTGTTGAGGGTGTCAAACAAGTCAGTGGTTGCCCCGAGGATCTGGACCCCGATCGATGTATCTGATACGTCTACGATGTTCAATACTGCTCCAGCCGGGGATATGAGTGCTCCCTCATAGAATAGTTGGCAAGGAAACTTCATGTATGGCACATACGAACCTGAGCCAACTACAAAACTGAATTGGAATGCTTGCTCGTTATGGGTCGTCCTGGGCAGACTGATACGCTGGGAGTACGAGGCATTCCTGTCCTTCAGCTCCGCCAGATTGTTGATCTGGTAATTCATCGCAGGAGCATCCAGCGGGAGGTCCAGTGACCAGACCTCGCCGTCAATGCCTTTCATGAGTAGTTCGTAGTTCATATTACCACTGAGTTTGTTCGTCAATAAGCTGGAACTCGTAGCTAACAGTGTTCCGCGGGGCTTTTGTGTCCCAGGTTAGGTCCGTGTCATTTACGAGAACTCGTTGCCATACCGCAATTTGATAGTTGTAGACTTGAACCAAAGGCGAGAGAGCAATTCCTTTGAGCAAGTTGAAGTCGTTCTCATCAAGCTGTTCTGCTCCTGCTTGGACTATGTTCTTAAACTCCGGAGCTAACTCGCCTCTCGTCTGTGAGGCATAGGGGTCTCTGGAATTCGCTAATACGTATTGGTCTCCTCGGTCAACCTCCTGAGTATACTTCTTGTGTTGCTCAAACATGTACGTGTCCCATCCGCCTTTCTGGTTTATCCAGCGAATGTAGAATGGGTTGCAAGGTACCTCTGTATCTATAAACATGATGTTCCATGCTTCACCGGGATATACTCCCCGCGAAGGTCTGAGTTTTACGTAGTCGGCTCCATCGCTAACCTCATCATCAAATTCGTACACAAGTGGGATGTTGAGTCGGCTGGAAATATCAAATTGAGTTTCGTTCCGAGCTCCCGTAATTTTAACACGAACGTCAATTGTTTATGGAGGAGTTAATCCCGAAGCTCCTTTCGGAAACAGAGTAACAAAGTACGGGTACCCGTAATATTTCTTGACGTACAGGTTCCTGTCGCTATCGGGAGTCCGGTCAGTCAATGCCAGTCCTATGTTAGACATGGAGAAGTTGACGTTGTGACCCCGGGGTCTAACTCCTCGGGAGGCATATCGAACATTGAAGTTTTGTTCGCCGATACCTCTGTAAGCATATGCTGATATGAGACTGTAGTCAATGGCAAAACCTATGACTGTGTTCCGGTACGGGAATGTTCTGGGTCTATCGTCCCGGAATCCGGCTTTAGCTAAAAAGCTGAGATCGTATTTTTTCGTCGTTCCGAATCCTGAGTCTCTGTGGATGTCGATGCTTTCGGTTAATGAGTTCGCTGCCATCACTGAACTGGGTTTATAGCCGATAAAGTTCTGGCCGTATGCCAAAGACATGTTGTTCAATGTCACCTTTTTACCGGCAGTTGACCCCTTGACCCCAGCATAGACTAATAAAATAGTAGTAGGACCAGTTATAGCAAGATCGTCTCTCACTTGAGCTCTCCATGTCATGGAAGACCCGATCGTCAAGTTTGTGGTAGCCATTTCGGTCCTCTCAATAATCGTCCCAGAAGCAGTTCCCTGGAACAAGGAGACGGACATTTCAGTTGCATTGCTTGATACGCCATTACCAACTCTGAAAGCATACCATTCCCCTGCTACCATTTTGCGGAAAATCGGAAATGCTTTGTAGAAATCGTTTCTTGTGCCGGCACTGTTGTCAATTACCTCGATCTCCTCACTGTCTACAATGTTCAACGAGATCATGTTGGCCTCATCGAAGTTCTGGGTCTCGACCTCGAGTCCAAGCGAGGAGTCGTCAGTCTCAACTGGTATTTGCGAATATGCTGAGTATAGAGAGTCGTCAGCCGGTTGTTTGGTAATTGCCATATCGCGTTATATTATATATCCGTGGTCCATATTGTTGTCAGGAACAAATGCCTCTTCAATGAGGATCTTCATCATCTTGTCCAAATGCTGAGCCAGGTACTCCTCGAAGTTATCAGCGGGAGTGTCGACCAAGTCAACGTAAATGTGATTGCGGTAAAGCTCTGAGCCTTCTCGTTTTATCTTCCATGCAGTGGCATTTCCGAATCGGACCAGATCCTTTGGGTCCGAGAAGGTGATGCCTTTGAGCTTTGCCCACTCCATGATGATCTGTCCCAAATTGGCGGGGATCTTGCCAGGACCTCGGCCCCGGATGAGAGTATAGAAGTAGTTCGGGGCTTCGATTGTTCCCCAAACTGTTTCGCCTTCTCGTCCTGTCTGAACTGTTATCTGAGCATAGGTTCTGCCCGAAGCTTCCTGCCCGGCGTCCTGTGATGCCCGGATAATCTCGTCCCTCATCTGGGTGAGCCCCTCAGCCAATATCTGTTCCAGTTCTACCGCCATTTGTTTCTGGGTTTGCGAGCATTGGCTTTCTGCTGAGCCTTACGCTCCAGTTCCTTGTTCAGTCGCTCCCGGAAGAGATGACTCTGCAAGTTGGTGAAAAGGAGGTTGTACACCTTCCCGTATTTCCATTCCAGGATCTCGTCCGGGTCCTTCGAGTAGTCCTTGGCCAGTGCAGTGATGGTGGCCATCTCGCCAACCACCATGGAGAATTGGGCAATGCCGGCTGCCTTTTCCTCGGCACTGGGCTCATACTTGAGCTCAGTCTGTTCTCGCTCGATCCAGTATTTAATGCCCAGAAGAACCTCATACCAGTACTCGACAATTTCTGAGGTGTTCCTCAGACTCCATTTGACGCCAAGACATTGCATTCCTTCTTTCATCTTGTCGATGTCGGTCATCTCCTTGTCAGTGATGATTCGACCAAGCTCTATGCGTTGACCGAACGTCATCTGACCGCCTTGTATGTCGATTCGCTGTATCATTTTATGTAGCAGTGTTTGAGACTCCAGTAGGGCTCAGGAATGTCCTCGACTTCCACTTTGCTAACGATGAACCTGAAACCCGGACCCATGTCAGGATACGTCACACTCGACTTCTTCCATCCATCCTCTTTGGTCCATGCGTAGTCTACAACAACGTCCCCGGTTTCATCCCAACTAAGCTGGGCAACGAAATTGTCTGTTTGCGAGATGGAGAATACCAGTAGCGGGAGACCCATCTCATGAAACAGGGATTGGTTCCATGCCGGGGGATAGACCGGCACGGGCAAGTCCTGTCGGTCGAAGAATATAGTGTGCCCCGATAAGTCAAACCCGGGTTTTACCACTTCAAGGAGGGGACGCCAGATTTTGTCCTTGTAGGCATCCAAGCACCAGTCCTGTTTGAAAGTGAACTCCAGTCCGACACTTACTTCGTTGGCGTCGAACCTGGAAGACGGGTACAGCACCCGGACAGTGTTCATGATTTCCGGATATTGCTTGACCAGCTGAGAGGTCTTGAGCAAGTAGAGGAAAGGCCGGACCATCTGCTCCTCGATTTGGTTCTTCAACTCCAGACGGCCGATGGTGGGAGAATTCTTGCTGAACTTCGTATCGCCTTTGTAGGCATCGTTGGCCATAGGCTCGAACTTGCAGAAGTAAACCTGCATGATGGTACGCTGAGTGGGGTAGCCCCGATATGGCGTATCGTAGTAGCCAGTGGTGGGCTCCTCAACATAGACGAAGTCGGACGAGGTCCGATTGCCGTCCGAGTCTGTCACGAACCTCTCCATCGTGTCCACTTTGACGTTCAGCATCCGAGCCTGGTCACACTCAAAGACGGCCAGAGGGTTGACCATCTTGACCATGTCGCGGATAATAGTTATGATGTCCAGTATCATCGTTTTGCTGGGATTATAATTTTGGCGGACTTCATGCCAGTCGCCTTAGGCTTGATCTCGAATATCATTCGCATGATGAGCATGTCCAGGAAGTCCGGTGACCTGCCGAGGAGCTGCTTCATGGTGTCCTTGGAGATGAGCTCTCGCTTCTGCTCAGCGGAGTTCGTGTTCTTGGACTTGAGCACCGTCATCTCCTGCTTGATTTTTTCCTGAACTTCGGGAGAGCAGATGATGTGGATCTGGCGCTTGTTGATGAGCTCCGCCAGCTTGAATGCGCACTCCGACTTGATGTTGTTGTACGTCTTGGAGTCAATGGCTGACTGTCCTCCATGAAACTCCCGGATGCCTTTCAGGTAGCTCTCCAAGTAGAATCCAAGTCCGTCAGCGTCAGAGACGATGCTGGACCGGGGGACTTTCAGACCGGTGGCCAATTTGGCGATCTTCTCCTCCATCTCCTTGCCTTCCGAGAATCCTTTTGCGATGGGGATCCGGCAGACCATGCCATCCCAAGTTCCAACTACCCAATTGTCTCGTCCTTTTCCAGCAAGGTCAGTGCTGATGAACCTGTTGCCCGTCGGGAGTACGAACTCATTGCAGAACATGTCGCACACTGCGTCATAGTCGACCAGCCAATTCGGGTCGTCGTCATACTCCCAGTTGCCAAAGACCAGTCGCTCGATCTGCGACTGGGTCAGGTTCCGGAGAAGCCCTTCAATATACGTGTCTGGGAGAGTCTTGTTATCCTGGGGCAGAGCTTTGACGAACCGACGCCAAGGAGGCAGCTTGTTCTCCTTCCATGGCTTGTAGTAGTCCGTGTAGAGGAAATTATTGGACGGGTTGCAGGTGATGAGGAGTTTGGGAGCCAGCTTGTAGACGTCATTCTTCCATCGACCGATGGAAGCCTGGAGGTTGGTCTTCGCCTCGCGGATAAACTCGCCACCCTCTTCGATCCATCCCCGAGTCATCTGCATGGAGCCGAACCTCTCGTACATGGGATCACTGGGGTTATACTTGGCGTCGATCAGGTAGATGCGGCTTTTGTTGTACAACTCGAAGAAGTTGTATTGGCCATTGAAGTGGTAGTAGTTCTCCGTGATGCCCCAATGGGCAAATACCTCGTAGAGGGAGGGAATAGTGTACCGGACTAAGTCAGCGGCCGTCTTACGCGCAATAAAATAAAAGGTCTCCGGGTAGGTGAGGGCATCGCCGGCTATCAAGGAACACCCGAGGTACGATTTGCCAGCACCTTTCGTGCCAGCATACAGAATGTCAGTGACTGAGTCATCAAGCCATAACCGAGCCACTTCCTTCTGCTTCTCGTTGCCTTTGGTGTCAAATTGAAGCCGGCGTCCCATTTTATTTTACCTCCATTCCTGTTATCTGCTCGAGAGTGATGCCTCCCGTCAGGTTGACATTGGTCTTGCGTCCTTGAAGCACCTGGATGAGGCTGGCAGCGTACTTGCCAACCAGTGCTCCCTCAATCTGCTGGGAATTGATGGCGTCCTCGATGGTGCCACCAATTGCAGCTGCTACCGGGTCTCCCGTGAGCTCCTCGTACTCAACAGGATTGAGTCCAGCGAACAGCCTAAATGATTCGATGGTCATCGGGCGGGAAATGTATACGCTACAGTCTTCGCCATTCTTATTCTTGTGAGACTGGGAGAAATAGTTATCCTGCATGAATTTGCAGTACTCGATGAATGCAAAATAAAGCTCCTCCGCATCGGTGGGCTTTACAAATTCCCCGGCGTCTCGCCTTTTCTGTCCCTCCTCCATATAGGCGAGCGGACTCATTTTATATGTACTTCGTGCCATGCCTCAAATATAATCAAACCTTATACAAATTAAAAATTTATTTCTGCACAACAATCCCCGGAGCGTTTGGCCCCGGGGATCTTTATTTATTCGCTTACGCGAATGAGGGTCACGCCGAACCACAGAAACTTGACCGAAATGCCATTCGGCCAAATCATGCCTTCGTGGACCGTGGCGATGGACGGGGTCCAATTACAGTACTTGGTATTGATCTCCGAGTACAAAGCCCAGTTCTTCCCGAGCTGCTTAAAGTGTTTTGCTTTCATTCTTGAAAATTTTTAATTTCGTATGCGCGAGTGCTGTCCAGTATTTGTGGGTCGAGAGAAGGCCAATTTGGCACCAATTCTATTGGACCAATTCTACTGGACCAATTCTACTGGACCAATTTGACACCAATTTCTACTGGACCAATTCTACTCGCCTACGACTTCCTTTTGAACTTTTGGATCCGTCTCTCCGCTCTCTCCATCTGCTTGATGGATCGGCTCAATTTCCGTTTGGGACTGATCCACCATTGGCGGATCCCGCCGAAAATCGCGAACAGGCCGATGATGGCCAACAGGTAAATTGCAATCATTTTCTACGCCTCCTCTCTAATTTGTTTTGTAGTTTGCGAACCTCAACCCAATCCTCGTGCCGCATCCATTCCGGACGGGATAGCAGGGACAGCTGACCCCGTGCTATTCGCATGGTGATCTTTTTCAATTTGCGGGCGTAGTCCAGGACCTCCCGCTCCTCTTTTGAGTAGATCCCCAGCCATCGCCGGAACACTCCAAGTTTCCCAGTTGGGGGTAGCCCCAATTTCTCAGTTTTTTCCATAATAAACAATATTTGACCAGTAGTAAACAATAAAATTTCTTATTGTTTCTCACCTAAGTGATTGATATTCAATTGATTAGGTCCCCAATTCTCCTCCCGAGAAACAATGTAAACAATGTTTCTGTGCACTCTATTTTGTGATTTTTCATTTCCTAAATTGGTCATAATTTTCCTCATATTCCCTATTCAGGTTTTCCTCCTATATTATTGTTTACATTGTTTACAAGGGCCTAAAT
>OCHD01001494.1_pt1 | contig 15239 bp, 7 predicted proteins | sample 1538481 | NCBI WGS metagenome assembly OCHD01 (sample SAMN04571699, study PRJEB22368) | human gut metagenome | biome: human gut; material: stool | host: Homo sapiens | place: Luxembourg | collected 2012-09-07
AGTGCTACTACCCGTACTGGTTACGTTGCCCGTGGCATAGCAGGCAAGGAGGCTGCTTCCTGCGTTCATTCCCACCAGACTGCCGCCAGCGATATTCTTTTTGGGGTCCATTTCTATGATCACGTTGCCTGTGGCATAGCAAGCGGTCAGGGTGGCACTCGAATTCGTCTGACCTGCCACGCCGCCGACATCAACCATTCCCTTCACTGTGGCAGAGGAACTGCATCCGGTGATGGAACCGCCTATTTGAACACCCACCACACCGCCGACATACACCGTGCCGCTGACGCTGCCCGACACCGAGCAGTTTTCAATGGTGCCCCAGCCAGATCCTACCACGCCGCCAATACTGCCGCCATATATTTGATGGCTTGTTATCTGTACGCCCTCCATCACCACGTTCTTCACCGTACCAGCTCTATTGAGCCAGCCGAACAGACCCGCATATTCGTCATTTGTCGTAAAGGTCAGCCCCGTGATGGTATGGCCGCCGCCGTCGAATGTGCCTTTGTATGAGTTGTCGTAGTCTGTGCCTATCGGCGTCCAGTCTTTGCCGGTGAGGTCAATGTTTTTGTCGAGGGTAATGTTAATGTCGGTCTTACCTCCGTTCACTAATTCGGCAACATTCATCAAGCCATCGGCGGAGGTCACGGTGTAGCTGCCGTTGCTCTCTATGGTATAGCCCAGGTCTTTTGCCGCAGCGAGGGAGACTGTGTAGGTATATTCACCGCCCGCCTGCCAGTCGGTAGCATTCTTCATCTTATAAACGAAGGTCTTGCCGTTGGTGAAGGTGCAGGTAATGAAGGTAGTGCCAGCTGCCACATTTTGCGGGGCTACGATGGCGGTGTAGGTGTTGCTGCCCTTGTCATACGGGACGATTATATCCGGGTTGTCGCCTTCGGTGGAGAGGCCCGTCAGCTGCACGGATGCCAGCCCCTCGGTGTAGTCCGTCAGAACGATGGTCACCCGTGCCGTGCGGTGGGTGAAGCGGAGCGTGGGGCTACCGTAGGTCACCGTCTGTCCGTCGGCTACGATGAGGTCGCTGCCCTCAAAGTCTTTCTGGGTACTTTGGTTGGCTTTTACCTTTACCGCAGGTGGGGTTGTCTCGCCAGCGGTGTAGGGCCACCACGCTGTGACGGTGATGTCGTTGTGGTTGGTCCAGTAGTACGGGTCGGTGGAGGTCAGCGTGGCGCTTGTGTTGTCGACGGTGGAGGGCGTCACGTTGTACGTCTTCACCGTGCCGTCCATCAGGACTGCCACGCTCTGCACACCCGTCCAATTGCCGTCCACCGGGGCACGGGTGCCGGCGGTGGCTGTCGCGGCGGGGTTCAGCCCCGTGGCGGTGAAGACGATGGGTGTGCCTTCCGCCCCTTCTGGTAGGAAGCCCGCTTCGTCCTGTGTGCAGGCGGCAAGGCCGAGCAGCAGGGCGATGGCTGCGGATATATGGATGGTTGTTCGTTTCATGATGCGTGTTGTTTAGGGGTTGTTATTGTTTCTTTTGCAGTACGGGCAGACCGTCTGTGCCGAGTGCCCACTGGTAGTCATTGTCGGTGAGGGCGATGTTCATGCCGTCGACGGCTGTCTGCCATTTCACGGTCGCGCCGTCCACCTTCGTGGCATCTACCGTTCCTCCAAAATTACGGAATTCTCCTCGCTCGGCATTGCCTCCCCAATAACAGGAAGTTATAGTATTGTAGTTGAAACGCACTATAGCTCCAGATTCATAATCTTTCAATGTGCCGTCAAACCAGCAAGCTGTGATACTGCCATAATTTAAATCGGCTATACCACAAGTTCTACCATATGCAGAAATTTTTCCCGTCACAGAGCAGGCAATGATTTGACCATTATTTTGATCCACTATTCCAGCTGCTGATCCATTATTGCCATATAGATTCACATCTATGAGTTGTAGGTTCTTTATCACACCACGTAAATTTAATAACCCAAAAAGTTCAGTAGTCGCTGCTGAAAAGTTTAATCCCGTAATGCGGTGTCCCTGCCCATTAAAGACGCCGGAGTAACCTGGCCATGTGCATATCTGTGTCCAATCCTTACCCGTCAGGTCGATGTCGGCGGTGAGGGTGCAATTTATCGATTCGTCCTTTTGTGCGGCTTTGTTCCATGCCAGCAGGCCGTCAGCGTTATAGACCATGTAACTGCCGTCGTTCTGTATAGAATAGCCTAAATCCTCAGCCTCGCCGCTTTCGCCGCCACCGTCAGCCCAGTCACCGATGGTGCAACCCTCTAACGTCAAGCCGGTGGCGTTCACCTTGACGGTGTATTTATAGCGGTTGCCAGCCTCTAATACGACGTTGTTCTGCGGACGGAAGTAGAAGGTGCCGCTGCCGAGTTCCACCCGGATGAACGGCTTGCCTGCCGCAACGGTCTGCGGGGCGGTCAGTGCCTCGTAGGTGTTGCCGCTTGCGTTGTAAGTCTTGATGGCGGTCGGGTTGCCGTTATCGGCGGACAGGCTCACGAGGATCACCGTGGCACCGGCGACGCTCGTGAATCCCGTGCCGGGCTTCAGTTCGATTGTCACGCGTGCCGTGCGGTGGGTAAATTCAAGAGTCGGGGTGTTAAATTCCACCTTCCGGTTCTCAGCAGAGATGAAGTCGCTGTTCTGGAAGTCAGCCAATTTGCTTTGGTCTTCGGCCACCTTCACGGCAGGCATCTGTGTGATGTTGGCATTGTTGAAGGGCCACCATGCCGATACGGTAATTGGGTCGCGGCTGGTCCAGTAGTACGGGTCGTTCTCGCGTGAAAGCGTGGCACTCTTGAAATCGGTAGAAGCCGTTACGGTGTATTCCTTTACCGCATCGCCCATCTTGAGTGCCACGGAAGTGACGCCCTGCCAGTCGCCGTCCACAGCGGCACGGGTGGAAGAGGCTGCCAGCGGCGTTGCTTCTACGGACAGTCCGGTGGCACGGATGACGACGGGGTATTTACCTTCGGGCAGACGGTTATCGCCAGCAAGTTCGTCCTGCGTGCAGGCGGCGAGGGCGAACAGCAGTGCGGTGGCTGCGGGGATAAATAATCTATGTCTCATAATTCTTCATTCTAATCGATTAATTATTAACATCCTACAGGTCAGCACCCACATCTCCACCGTCTATATCGTTCCACTTTGCAATGGTGGCTTCGCTGACTTCAAGGACTTTGTTGCGTACCTTGACGGTATAGGTATAGTTGTTGCCCGCCAGCAGTGCGCCATCGGGCATGGTGAGTGTGGCATGATATTCCTGACCTTTGTAATTCACAACCAACGGCAGGGATGCAACTGTCTGCGGGAAGAGGATGATCGATGACGTGAGATTGCCGTCTGCCAGATTCATGGTCAGTTCTCCGGTCTGTGCCCCGTTGTCTGCGGTGGCAATACCGTCGGCCGTGTTGAACGTACCGGTGAGTAACAATCCGTCCAGCGTGTAACGTTCAGGCTTGACCACGTTGAATTCCACACCATCGCCCGCCTCGAAGGTAAGGGTTATCTGGCTCATGCGGTGGTGGAAGGAGTTGTCTTCACCGCCTTTGGCGGTTTTGTCGGTGAAGCTTACTACCGGGTTGTTTTTGTCTCCCGTGGCTCCTGAAGCAAAGAGGAAGTCGATGGCAGGCTGGTTCTGCTGCGCCGTGGCATCGGTCGTGGCTGCGAGGATGCCTCCCGTCGTGTTGTACGGATAGTAGGCGCGGAAAGTATGGGTCTTTGTATCTTCGATATAGATAACCTTTCCTTCTGCCTCAAATTTCCCGTTTTTCAGGATGAAAGGCACGTTGCCGTACTGGGAATCGTTGCCGATGTCGGTGATGCCGATACGGTCGTCGGCAGTCCAGGTGGTTCCGCTGGCGCGGGTGGCGGGGGCGATGTTGGCGGTAAACTGGGCGGCCACGGGGTCACCATTCAGGTTCTCGTTGTCGTTGTTGCAGGCTACCAGTGCGAGGGCGAGCATCGCAAGTGCAAAAAATCTTGTCTTCATTATATTCTGTTATTATATTAGTTAAATTCCATTTCAATAATTGCTGCACCTCAGCAAAATCAAAGCAAGCTTTGCTTCTGCGTTCGGTTTGCTAATTATTTACAAATCGGCATTTACATCATCACCTTTCACTTCTTCCCAGCCGTTGATTTCGGCTCCGTCCACTTCCATGCCTTCGGGAGTCTCAACCAGCGTTCCGCTGAGGGTCAGCGATTCGCCCTTTCCGGTGTTGAACTCCTTGAGGGCTTCCGTAAGGTCGCTTTTCAGCGTGGTGGGGGTCGGGTTGCCGTCAGCATAGCGGATTTCACCCTTCAGCAGTTGTTCCGTACCGGTCACACCCAGCAGCCGCACCGTGGCTTTCCACTTGCCGGCATCGTCACCTTCGGTAATCTTGGTGAAGGGCAGCACGACGTTCGAAGCGGCTCCGTAGGTATCGGTAGCGAAGTCGAGTGTTCCGGCTGCACCCGTCAGATGGGCAACAATCTCCGTGATGCGTCCGGCGGCATCACCAGTAGGTTCGACGACAAGCGTCAATTCGCGTACCTGCTGCTTCATTGCGGCGGTCAGCGGATGGTCCTTGTCTTTCTCGATGGTCACCTGTTCCGTATAGGTGAAGAACCATACCGGGGCATTGTTCACAAAGACCTCCGTGCCTGCCCGGGTTCCCGTGGCTGCGGCAATGGTGGCTGTGGTGCCGTTCACGGTGATTCCTTCAGCCGGGTTCCACACCGCAAGTGTGTAGCTGCCCGGAGCAAACAGATGGTCGGGGGCATGGGTGGCGGAAGTCTCCGTACCCGTATAGTCTCCCATGGTGACCGTCCATGTGGCAGGTATGTCGATACCCTCACCGCGGGCCGACCAGTCGGCTGTCACCGCAATCTTCCCGTAGTCGGGATGCGGCGTGTCATAAAGCGTGTCTTTCACGCAGGAAGAGAGCAGCACGGCGGCTGCCATTCCTATCATATTTATATATTGTCTTGCTTTCATATTCTATTCCTCCCCCTATTTAGAAAAGTTTCCATACCAATGTCACACCGGCATTGATGGGACCATACCAATCTTTTGTCTCGTTGCCGCGGCGCACGCGCACACCGTCGATGACTTCATATTTTTCAAAATCGACATTCAGGTAGCCCAAGCCGAGGTTGAAATCAAGATCTAATGCCTTGTTCAGCCGTAGCTGATAGCCGGCGGTGATGCCGCCACCCATCAGGTCGCCCTGCTTGCCTGTTTCGGAAAGCTTGTAGTTGAACTGTCCAGCCTTGAACATTGCCCCCAGATACCAGGCTTTCTTCTCACCCATATAGTAACGTACTTCTGGAGCCACTTCCCAAAGTGCATAGCGGCGGTCCTTGTCGCTCCACGTCCAAGAAGTCCATGAGCCGTTTACGGCAATGCCCCACGATGGGCAGATGCGCCATTCAAGTCCTAAATCGGGTGTCAGGGTAGCCCAGCGCAACAGGTTGGCACGCAGGGAGAGATGATAATCATTTGTGATTTTAGTTTCCGACGGCGTGCCGGCAAGTGTATTTTGTAGAGCAGCTTTCTCGGCTTCTGCCTTTTCAGCGGCAAGTCGGGCTTCTTCCGCCTTGCGCTGCTCTTCGGCACGCCGTTCCTGTTCGGCACGCGTCTCGATTTCTAAGCGTTCGGCTTCTGCTCTGCGTCGCGCTTCCGCTTCCGCATCCATCGCGGCTGTTTCCTTTGCGGGTACCGTTAGGCGCACGATTACAAAATCACCCCCTGTCGCATGATTGTGGGTAATGAAGTTTTCTTCCTTGATTTTCGCGCGTATAATCAGTTCTGATTTTACTCGATTGGCACGGATCTTCGCCGTTGCAAGGTTCTCGGCTTCACTGCCCTGCGAATTGCAGTATCCGTCAACCAGTAGCGGCAGCTTGCCGTCAAGAATTGTTGCTTTGTTGTTTTCGATACATTCCAACAGGCGGGCAAGTTCCGTGTCATTGCCATTCCAAGGCACGTAGAACATGTCCTTCTGCGTAACGAACCGGAATGTGTAGGTCGTGTCTGCTTTCTGCTGCGCAATGACAGGAAAAGTTAGCGTCATCAGCCACAGAAACAGGGTAAGAAAAGTGATTTTTCTGCTCATATAAACTTGAATTCATTATCTTTGTCATCTCCAAAGGTAATAAATGCCATTCAGCGCCCAAAATATTACAAAAACTTTTTCTGTTGAAATACAGCGTTTTATAAAAAATTGTCGTTTGAGCACTTTTCAAATTGTCGTTTGAGCACCTTTTTGTCGAATTAGCACTTTTTTGTCGCTTGAGCACTTTTTGAAAATGGGCTTCTGAGACCTTTTTCATCGGCTTTTTACCACACAAATTATTCCAGATTTGCTTTTTTCCACTTGCCAGGCGTACATCCTTCCTTTTCGGTAAATGATTTGATAAAGTTACTGCGAGAAAGAAAGCCGGAAGACTCAGCCAGCTTCTGTATATTGATTTCCGGATGCTCCTTCAGTATGTTTTTCGCATACTCCAACCGGAGACCGGTTATCCATTCGCGGAATGTCATTTTATACGTAGTCTTGATATAAGCGGAAAGATAGGTACGGTTCGTATGAAGTATTTCGGACAGTTCTTTTATGGTAAGTCCCTGCTGGACATAGCCGTCTGTCTTTATCCAGTTGGCCACTTTCTCTATAATTTCTGTATAGGACACTGGAACTTCTTTCTCAGAAACTATTTCAGTTTCTGTATCTGTCAGAAGTTCTTCTTCAGACTGTATATCTTGCTCAAAAGCATTTTCCACCTGTTCATAGAACAGCAGGTAGTTCTGATAGCTGTAGAAAAGATAGCTGTAGAACGGTATTGACGACAAAATCCAGATAAAAACATATTTGTCTGGCAGAAATGTCAGCAATCCGCATCCGACACCGAAGATAACAGCCCAATAAGTGAATATGGAAAGCCATTCGATATATGTACCTATATCATCCGCCTGAGTTTCATTGAAAATCCGAATGGCTCTACGGTATGCAATTATGACTCTGCGAGCTAAAACGACTCCAAAAACGACTAACCAGACAGCTAAAGCAAATAAAGAGAATTTTTGCATGATTCCGCTTGGCAACAGGAACAACACAACTCCGGAAAGAGTTGAAAATATAATCCATAAAATGATATGTGTCCACACACGCCGTTTGGTAATGTAAAAACGATCAAGCAACATTATCAATGCCGAACTGAACAGAGAATAGCACAGGAAGTATGTGGACATGTTCATCAATATGGCAGAATCCGCATTTTTGAATCGGATACCAAAGAAGAAATGTACCGAATAATTTGCCGAAAGCAGCAGCATAGCTATACCCATAATCTGTCGGGAGCGGAGATAATTCTTGAAAATTTTCTTTTCAGGAGTCTTTGCAAACAAAAAATAAAAGCCGAAGAATAACATCAACGGCAGTGCGGCACAAAGTGAAAAACTGTATATAGATATAGATGGCTCCATTGTTATGCTTATTTGATTTTGATACAAAGTTACGTCTTTTTCTTCACAAATAGACACATAATCTATGATTTAACGTTATAGATTCGGTCATATTAGATTGAAAAATTATTAGAATTAAAGCCAGTGGTGAAAAATTCAACCACTGCCTTTTTCTGTCAAGACTTCGATATTAAAGTTTTACACCTTTGGATTCCGATAAACCGGGTCTCCCTATAATTAAATGACTGCGTACAAAGTCCACGTGCGGGCTTTCCGGCTGTTGTTCCGTCTGTTTTTTCTCGTTGCCTTGCCGGTTCTCTTCCGTGTTTTCCTGAGCCGGAGCCAGCTCAAGCTGTATCTTGCGGTCCAGTGCGGCGAGTTCGGACTTCAGCTGTTTCAGCTCGTCCTCCTTCTTCCACACCTTGCCCGCTATCTCCTGCAACTGCGGAATCTCCTTTTCCAGCACTTCGTTCTTAGACTTGTACTGGTCGATGATGGTCGGAATCCTCTCCAATGCGTTCAGAAAGTTTCGTGCGGCAGCAATCGGGTCTGCCATCGCCAGATGCCCGTTGTTGTAGGTGTACTTGTAGTTGCCCTCCACCACGAAGCGGTTGTCGGTGAACTCCAGACCTTCTTTGAGTGTCCTCTCGCTGACCACCTTTATCGGAAAGCCGTAAAGTTCCCCGACAGCCTTGTACAGTCCACCAGTCGTGGCGTTCTTGGCGATTTCCTGCAAACGCTTACCGATGACCTTCTCATCCGTTGAATCCACGCCGTCCACCTTGACAAGATTAAGACGACTGCCTTCCCTATCAGTCTGCACAACGGAAAGAAAACGGTTCCAGTCTTCCGTCATGGCTTCGATGAAAGCCGTGTTGTTGCGCAGTTCTCCCGTCTTGGATTCCAGCTTGAACTCCGAATCGCGCTTGCCCTTGCCCCACGACTTGCGTTCCCCTTCGAGCGAGGCGATACGCTTCTCTAATTTCGCCTTATCCAAAAGGTCGGTATTGCCGGAGAGCAACGCCATATACTCCGAGAAGTTCATACCCGATTTTTCGTCCATTGCTCCCTCGTCGATGGTACGTGCGCCCATCGCTCCACTTTTGAGCTGCGATATGAACGTCTGCTTGCAGTGCAGCAGATTGAACTTGTAGCTGTCCAGCGACTTTTCCACCGCGTAGATGATGACATCCACGTTGTTCTCGGCAAAATGCTTGGCAATCTCGTTCCCGGCTCTAACACCCCGTCCGTCACGCTGTTGCAGGTCGGACGGTCGCCACGGTGTATCAAGGTGATGGATGGCGACACATCTTTTCTGCGCATTCACGCCCGTTCCGAGCATACTTGTGGAGCCGAACAGCACGCGCACCGTCCCGGCGTTCATGGCATCTATCACCGCCTTACGAGCCTTATCCGTCTTACACTCCTGAATGAAGCGCACCTCACTTGCCGGTATGCCGTAATCCTCCACCAACTTGCGTTTTATCTCGCTGTACACGTTCCATCCTTCCCCCGGCTGATATGTCCCCAAGTCGGAGAACACGAACTGCGTACCCTTGTGCGCCTCGTACTTGTGGTAATACTCTGCAATCATCTTGGCACAATGGCTTGCCTTGTTGTCGGGATGGTCCTCGTAGTTCGGGTCTATCATGCGCATATCAAGAGCCATCTTTCTCGCATAGTCGGTGGCGATGAGTATCTTCGCCTTTTCCTCCGTTTCCGACAGGGGTAACCTGCCAAGCAGAGTGGCATCGCCGGTTTTGGCAAACTGCATCAGCTTCTGTATGAAGTCCTCCTGCTCCGGTGTGGGCGGTATGTGGTGCAGTCTCTCATTCTTGTTTGGTCTGTCCACACCTACATCCTCCGCCGTGCGGTAGTCGGTAATCTCGTTGTAGAAGGCGGCAAGCTCCGGCACCTTGATGAAATAGCGAAAACGCTCCTTCTGAACGATATTGTTCGTTACGTTGAACTCAAAATCGGTCGTCTTTTTGGCGAAGATGGCAGCCCAAGCATCGAAACAGCGGATGTCCTGCCGTTCCAGTTCGTTGGGGCGCAGGTATTTGAAGAGCAGGTACAGTTCCGTCAGACTGTTGGAAATGGTCGTGCCCGAAAGGAACGTAGCCCCCAAGTCCTTGCCCGTGCGTTCCTGTATGGTACGGATGGCAAAGAGCATATTCAGGGCCTTCTGGCTTCCTTCCGAGTTTCCCAATCCCGCCACACGGTCATGACGGGTGTTGAAAGTCAAGTTCTTGAACTGGTGACTCTCGTCAATGAAGATGTGGTCGATGCCCATCTGCTTGAAGTCCACCACATCATCCGTGCGGGACTTGATAGCGTGTTCCACCTTCTCCAGCTTCGCCACAAGGTTGTGCTTGCGCTTCTCCAGCCCTTTCAGCATCGCCCGCGACACGTTCTTGCCCTGCTGCCGCAAGACTTCGAGGTTTTCCTCCACCGTGTCAAGCTCCGCCTGCAGGATGCGCTGCTGCAACTCCGGTGACTGCGGTATCTTGCCGAACTGGTCGTGCGACATGATGACGCAATCGTAATCGTTATTTTTGATGTTGTTGAAAAAACGCACGCGGTTGGCGGTCGAGAAATCCTTTTCAGAAGCGTAGAGAATCCTCGCATTGGGATATGCCGCCTGATAGGTGGCGGCAATCTCCGCCACATTCGCTTTCAGCCCGATAATCATCGGCTTGTGCGCCAAGTTCAGACGCTTCATCTCATGTGCCGCTATGCACATTATCAGCGTCTTGCCGGTTCCCACCTCGTGGTCGCAGATCCCGCCGCCGTTCTGTTTCAGCATCCAGACGCAATCCTTCTGCGACGGGTAAACGCTCTTGATTCCCCGGCTTGCCAGCCCTTTCAGGTTGAGGTCGGGAAAAGTCTGGTGCGAGCCGTCATACTTCGGGCGCACGAAACAGTTGAACTTGCGGTTATACATCGTCGTGAGCCGTTCCTTGAACTGCGGCGACTGTTCTTCCAACCATTCGGAGAACCCGTTACGGATTTCGTCTATCTTCGCGTTGGCGAGCTGTATGCCCTCGCTGTCGCGTACCTTGATGTCGTTGCCGTTCTCGTCCTTGCCGATACTTTTCATCATGTCGGGGCAGGTGTTGTGCAGGGCGTGCTTCAACAGGTGCATACCGTCATAGTTCCGGTAATAGCCCTTTACTAAAAACTCGTCCGTGATCTTCATGGTGCGGTAGCCGCACGCCACGGAAAATTCGTCCATGCTGGCGGAATAGGCGATTTTCACGTCCGTGTCGAAAAGATGGCTCATGTATGCGGCATACACGCCCGTGGGAATCCAGCGTTCACCGAAGTTGAAGTCGAGGTCTTCAAAGGCTATGCGCTGCGGTTCGGCTTCCTTCAATGCCTCCCACGCCTGTTTCACCTCCGGCATCCGCTCACTTTCGGGATTGTCCTCCATCCAGCCCTCTATGCGTTCCGCCTTCTCTATCACGTTCCCCGCGATGAAGCGGTCTTTGATTTCGTAACCGGTTACGAGCGGGTTGTAGAAGATGCGCCCCTTGAGGGCACCAAGCAGTTCCTCTTCCGTAGTGTCGGTTATCTCCTGCATATAGACGAGATTGACCGTGCCGAACTTGTTGAGCGATGCGGACAAGGCTTCTTCGGGAGAGCCTGCATTGACACGGCTCTCCACCGAGAAGGAAACGGGACGGTCGAAGATGTCCGCCTTGACAAACTTGCCGTCCTCCGCACGTTCCAGCGAAAGGATGTCGCGCCCTCCGGCATCCATCATCACCAGTTTCACGTTCTGTCTGGCGTTGAGGTTACCGTAACGCATGACAAACTCATCGTAGTAGGTGTTGAGATACCCGCGCTGCGGTTTGTGTTCCGTATGGTTCTCCCTCTCGTGGCTATACAGACGTTCGTAAGCGTCACGGAGCGATATATACAGCATCGCTTTCTCTTTTTGATAGCCACGGAGGTCGAGCGGTTGGAAGGTCGCACCGTAAGGCGTGAGGTCTTTCAGGTAACCGAGATTGCGTGAAGCATCCAGCACCATCGAGCCGTCACGGTGGTGTGGCTCCAGCAGGCCGTTGAACGGACGGGGAGAAAGGTCCATGACTTCCTCCTTCGGCTTTTCCGTTTCAAGTTCCGGGAACAGGGAAGTGGCAACCGTTTCGGAAGTAGGCACAACTTCTGCCGGTGTTTCAGGTTGCTTTATTTCTTCCGTTTGTTCCGGCTTTTTATCCATATTGTCCGAAGAAGGCGCAAAAGCAGGGTTCAACGTTTCTTTGATACCCATCTTTTTCAGTTGTTCCTGCCTGTGCCGTTCTGCCTCAAGCCGTAGGGCCTTGCGCCGTTCCGCTGTCAGGCTCATCATTGTCTCATAGAAGCCGTTGATGGGAGGATTGGTTTCCCAATCCAGAGTGGCGTAAATGTCGTCCGGGTCGTTTGGCTTTTCGGCATTTTCCGGCTTTTCTTCCTTATTACCGTTTATCGGCTTGGCGGCTTCAACGGGTGGAGTAACTTTGACTTGCGGTTTAGGCGTGGACGGCATAGGCTTCGGCTTGCTTTCCTTTTTCGCTGCCTTTTTCTTTTTTACCGGTTCCTCTATGGGCATACCCCAAAGGTCGAGCAGGGTAAGCTGCACGGCTGACGAATGATTGGGTTGGCGCGGCTCAATCTCCGGCTTTTCCTCTATGGGCTGTGCCTGCGGCTTCTCCACTCCCTTGACAGGCTCAATTACAGAAACGGGGGCTATTACAGAAGGTGATACCTTTTCTGTTTTCGGAGCAGGTTGCACTTCCGCAGCCGTGCTTTCCTCCTTTGTCGGATGCAGCCTGTGTCTCTCATACAGTTTCCTGTCAAGTTGTTGCAGTTCTATTTTCAGATGCTCCCGCAAGTCTTCCGCCAGTTGTGCGATGTCCCCACAGTGCAGGAGTTTATAGGCTGGTTTCCCGTACGGGTCGGTACTTCTGATCAAATCCGTGTGTGAAAGCGAACCGATGCTCCATACATACCCATTTACGGAAGTGCCGATAGGGGTCTGTTCGGTCTGCACGAAGAGTTTTTCGTTGTAATACAGTTCACCGTTCTTTCCGCTGTTCTTTTGCAGGATAATCAGGTCGCTGCCCACCTCCGTTCCCGCGTTATCCGTAAAGAGGTTGTTCGGCAGGCGGGCTACGCCCACCAGATTGGCATGGTTCATCATATACTCGCGTATGGGCGCGTTGGTCGGGGCATCCAGTACCCCCTGCGAGGTGATGAACGCCACGATTCCGCCTTCACGCACCGCGTCAAGGCTTTTCAGGAAAAAGTAATTGTGTATCGTCCGTGCCGCCGAGAGCCTTGCAGGATCCTTGCTGCCCGAAAAATCCGGGTCGAACACCGCCACATCGCCAAACGGTATATTGGAGACAGCCAAATCAAAATGGTTCATGAACGGCTTTTCTATCTTCTCGAAGCCCTGTACCCTTACTTTCTGTCCGGGATGCAGGTGCTTCAGTATCTTGCCCGTCATCAGGTCTTTCTCAAAAGCCATGATGTCCGCGTCCGGTCTGTTCTCCAGCACGGCGTCCACGAATGCACCGACACCTGCCGACGGCTCCAGCACCCGGTCGGGACGGATGCCGTGTTCATGCAGCACGTCCGCGATGGTCCCGGTTATCTCCGGCGGGGTATAGAAGGCGGTCAGCACGGACTGCTTCATGGCATCCATATTCCGTTTGTACTCCGTCTCGTCTTTTGTGTTCTCCCGCAGCAACCTGTGCAGTTCCACGGTAGGGGCAAACAGTTCGAGGTCGGACTTCGCCCAGTGGACGGCATCCGTCAGTTCCCTTGCAGGGTTGAGTATGTTCTTCAGTCCCCCGAAACCGCAATAACGTTCTAACAAGAGCCGTTCGCGTGCGGTGGGTGTGCGCTGTTCCCTGTCAAGGAGGAATGCCGTCCGTATCGCCTCGATGTTGTCCCGCAGCCTCTGTTTGCGGTTAAACGCCATACTCTTCGATATAGAGGATGACGGCTCCCGTCAGCTCCGTGTAGAGCAGGTCATATTCGGGCGACAGGGCGAAATTGTCGTCCGAGAGGTCATAGATGGAGAATACGTTTCCGACAAGCGGTAGCAGCTTCTGGGTAAAGGCTTCACATTTTTCTCCCGGTACTTCACCCGCAAATTCGTTCTCCACGACTTCGCGCAGGATGGCGTGCTTGGAGTAGCGAAGGCCCTCCGTCAGCACCTTCATCGCCAGTTCCTGCGCCCCGTCGGCAGGATAGCCTTCGAGCCTTGCCCGTTCATACGCTTCGGCGGCACGGTCGGTTCTTTCTCGGATGAAGGCTTCATCGGCTGCCTGTTCGAACTTGTTCGTGGTGAGGTAGTCCAGCAGGTACAGACCGTAATAGGAAAAGTCGGTCCGACCCTCGTTTTTCTTCTTGTTGTTCATTTCTTTGGAATTTAGTGGATTGATAATGATGATAGGGATAATCGTTGGAAAACGAGAAGAAAAAGGCACCCGGTATCCCTCCGAGTGCCACCACTAAATCCAAAGTATGAGTGTAATCCGGTATCGAAGAACAATTCATTACTCTGAACCAGTGGCAAAGTTAAACATTTATTTTCTTCTTTTCGCAGAGGTCGCTTTACTTTTCCTTTCTGGGAACACGAAAACCGTGTTATAGTCCCCGTCAAAGGCGACTACGGCATCAAAACTCTTGCCCTGCTTGCTCTTGAATCCTTTGAGCAGTTTCGTGTGTCCGTCGGTGAGCAGGTTTTTGATTTCATCATCAGAGAGGGTGCGGTTTGCTTTCAGGCGGAACACAGGCAGACCGCACTCCGCGTTGTCGTAGCGGACGACCTTGCCGTAAAACTGCATCGTCCCCGCTCCGCACTTGGGACACTTGCAGCCGGAATCCCTGCAGGCGAACAGCTTGTCGCACGACAGCAGTTCGGAGGTAATTTCCCGTGTATATGCCTCAATCTTCCTGCGGAAGTCATCGGCGGGCAGTTCCCCACGCTCGATGCGTGCCAATTCCTTTTCCCATTCGCCCGTCATGGCGACATCGGCAATACGCATCGCCTTCACGACCGAGTAGAGGGCAAGCCCTTTTTCGGTGGGGACAAGCGACTTCTTGCAGCGTTCCATATAGCCGCGCTTGAAAAGCGTTTCGATGATGGACGCACGGGTGGCGGGCGTGCCGATGCCGCAATCCTTCATAGCCTGCCGCAATGCGTCGTCCTCTATCTCCTTGCCAGCCGTTTCCATCGCGGACAGCAGGGTGGCTTCGGTATGCAGCGGCTTGGGTTTGGTCTTTCCCTCCGTGATGGAGGCGGCTTTCAGTGCCAGCGTGTCGCCTTCCTGCCAACAGGGAATGGCGGCGGTTTCCTCTTGGCTGTTGTTCTCTTCTCCATTCTCCTTGCCATAGACGGCACGCCATCCGGCTTGCCTGATGATGCTGCCTTTTGCCACGAACTCCACTCCGGCACACTCTGCCGTGACGGTGGCAGTGTCCTTGACGCATTTTTCGGAGAAAGCCTCAAGCATGCGCCCGGCTATCATGTGATAGACGGTGCTGTCCTCTTTGGAGAGGAACAGCGGCTTCTCGCCCGTGACGAGCAGGGCATGGTGGTCTGTCACCTTGCCGCCGTCCAGGCTGCGGCGTGTCGGCACGGCTTTCGGCTGCAACTTGCCCTTCCATTCGGGCAGGCTGCCGATGAAGGCAAGCAGCTTGGGGATTTCCGCGAACACGTCTTCGGGAATGTAGCGGCTTCCGGTTCGCGGATAGGTGATGAGCTTCTTCTCGTAGAGCTTCTGCGCGATTTCAAGCGTCTGTTCCGCCGTGAAGCCG
>OCHD01001508.1_pt1 | contig 15127 bp, 10 predicted proteins | sample 1538481 | NCBI WGS metagenome assembly OCHD01 (sample SAMN04571699, study PRJEB22368) | human gut metagenome | biome: human gut; material: stool | host: Homo sapiens | place: Luxembourg | collected 2012-09-07
GTAGCCATAGCCGCGGTAGTCCATCAGACGGGTGGTGATGACAGAGCCGTCGAGGTCAGAATTACCACCATTGATGGTAGCGATCTGGTTGGCAGCTTCCAGAGAGTAAGAAGGATCGGAGATGTCGATGGTGCCGGCCTGAACACCGGTGATCTTATCGGCTTCCTGGGTTTCCTTCATGTTGACGTGCTTGGCAGCGGGCTCGCCTTGATAATAGCTGGGGTTGGCATCCAGGTAGATGACGCCATCGCTGTACTTATTGAAGGTGTAAGCGCCGGCGCCCAGGGGGTTGCCGGTGACGGAACGAACCTTGCTCAGGTCGCCCTTCTTGAAGCCGTAGGAGTGGTTGTCGTAATCATACAGGCTGCGGTCGCCATAGTAATCCAGGGAGGCGATAGGCAGCTGCAGCTGGTAGATCATGGAGTTGGACAGCTCGGTGGTGGTGATGGTCATGCTGTAATCGCCGGTCTTGACAATGCCGGAAACGGTGTCAACGTCAGCGCCGGTGGCAACACCGGTGGTGGAGTAAGCATAAACATCAGCCGGAATCAGGTCAGACAGAGCAGAACCTGCGGTCTCAGCTTCCATGGAAGCAAAGTTCCAGTCATATTTTTCTGCGATAGCCAGGAAGAAATCCTTTGCGGTAGCGTCAGCGGCCAGGCCGTCAAAGCCCCAAGCGGAAGCAGCAGCGGCAACGTCGCCTTCGTCAGCGTAACCGGCAGCAACGCAGCTATCAACGATCTCCTGTGCAAATGCAGTGCCGCCTTCGTTAACAGCATCCCAGAAAGCCTTCTGCTGCTCAGCGGTGAACAGGCTGTTATCAGTGTTGTCCTCGCCTGCCTCAGCAATCAGCTTGGACAGGGTGGTCATGCTGCTGCGGTAATCATCCAGGCCGACAATGGGCATGGAGTACAGGGTGGCGGAACCGTCATAGGTCGGGTCCATGTAAACATACAGGTTGAAGATGACGTCATCAATGGTGATGGGGGTGCCGTCAGCGAAGACCAAGTCATCGCGCATGTTGATGGCATAGGTAACGGTGCCGTCAGCATTCTCGGTCACTTCGCAGTCAGCGGGGCCATAGTAGGTGTAATCGGTGCCGTTGTACTCGCGGGTCTCACCCTCGATGCCCTTCAGGATCATTTCGCCCTTACGGTCAGCGCCCAGCAGGGCAATGTTGGTCAGGTCGATAACGTGCTGGTCAGCGGAAGAAGCGGCGAAGAACGGGCTGAACTTGCCCTCAAAGCCGGTATCTGCCAGAACCAGGGTGCCATCGCTACTGCCGGTATCGGTAGCAGCGGTTTCGCTGGTAGCCTCGCCGGAAGCAACAGACTCAGCGCTGCTGGAAGCGGAAGAACCGCAGCCAGCCAGCAGGCCCGCAGCCATTGCAACAGCCATGGCCAGTGCAAGCACTTGCTTGGTGTTTTTCATGTTTGTATAACCTCCCAAATCATTTTGGTAATGGCGGCAATTTTAACACTACCAAAAGGAGTGTTAAATAAGAAAGGCTTAAGCCTTTCCGCATTTGCGGTGTTCCCTCACCGCAAACAAATGTCACCAATAACTATGTTATAATATCGTAATTTTCAATTTTTGTCAACCAAAAAACGCCGTTTTGGCAACATCTAAATAAAAGTCAGCAGGATAACCATAACAGCACGCTGAATTTTGTAAAATTCTTCCGCGTCGCACTTTAGCGGGCTAAATTCTGCGTTATGGTGCAAGGTCTTTTACTCTTCGCGCCCGGAGTCGGATTCTTCGGTATAAACCGCCGCCCGGATGGTGTGCCCTGCGGCAAAAGCAGCCGCAGCAGCCGCAGCGGCCAGCGCTGCAAATAATACTGCATACCAGATAGCGCCTTGTTCGCCGTTCAAGAACACATCCATACACTCCCCTACTGCAGCCAGCGCGGCGAACACCCCGGTCAACAGGCAGCGCAGCGGCAGTTTGGCTACCGTTTCTTCATACACATAGCTGCGCAGGCGTGCCCCGCCGCAGCTCATGCGGGCCAGCGCCCATACCGCGCTGATGCCAGCCACCAGCGCCCCGGCATACGGCAGCAGTACATAAAACTGCTGCATGGCCCCCGGCGCGGGCACCATGCCCGCCGCCGCCAGCGCCGCCAGTGCCCCGCCGCACAGCGCCCACAGCAGGCCCCGCAGTTTGGCATACGGCATGCTGCCGGTATAGCGGCGGTAGCTGCCCTGGTACAGGTAGCTGCCGTTGACATCCCTGCGGAAGTCATTCAGGTATTCCCGCCCACGGCGGGTTTTCTTTTGCTGCATTATTCGATCCCCGTCAGGTCATAGCTGTCCAGCCACTGCTTGGCCGTTTCGCACACGCCGCGCAGGCAGCTTTCCTCAAACGGGCTGTCCAGACCGGCGTTTTTCAGCAGCTCAGTAAACACGCGGCTGCCGCCCTGGCGGGTGTATGCCATGTAGTGCTCCCACGCGTTGGCGCGGTCCTTTTGCAGCATGGCCCAGAACTGCAGGCTGACGGTCTGTGCCAGGCAGTAGTCAATATAATAGAAGGGGCTTTCGTAAATATGCTTCTGGCGCTGCCAGCCCTCACCCTCGCTGTAGAACGGGATCTCGCCGTCCAGCTTCATCCACGGCATATAAATGCCCAGCAGTTCTTTCCAGGCGGCGTGGCGCTCGGCAGGGGTCAGGTCCGGCTTTTCGTACACGATATGCTGGAAATGGTCCACCATGGTGCCATACGGGATAAAGGTCAGCGCACCGGCCAGGTGGCTGTACAGGAACTTGCGGGTATCCTTGCCAAAGAAGCCCTCCGCCCACGGCCAGGCAAAGAATTCCATCGACATGGAGTGGACTTCGCACCCTTCCATGCTGGGCCACACAGTGGAATACGGCACACGGTCACGGTTGGTGTATGCGGCAAAGGCATGACCCGCTTCATGCGTGACCACCTCAACGTCATGCTGGGTGCCGTTGAAGTTGGCAAAAATGAACGGTACCTGATAATCCCACAGGCTGGTGCAGTAGCCGCCCGCCGCCTTGCCGGGGGTGGAAAGCACGTCCAGCAGCTCATTGTCCAGCATGGTGTTAAAGAAGACGCCGGTTTCGGGTGAAAGTTCCTCATAGAATTTTTTACCCTGGGCCAGAATGGCATCGGCATCGCCGCAGGGGGCGGGGTTGCCGGAACGGAACATCAGGGCATTATCAGCAAAGCTCATGGGGTACTGTTTGCCCAGGCGCTTGGCCTGCTCACGGTAGATGCTGTCCGCCAGCGGCACCAGATACTTGACCACGGCGGCACGGAACTTTTCTACATCCGCTTTGGTATAGCAGTTGCGGCCCATGCGGTAGTAGCCCAGGGTGGTGTAACCCTCGTACCCCAGCTTTTTGCCCATCTTATCCCGCAGGTGGGTCAGCTTGTCATAAATATCATCCAGCTGTTTCTGGTTGTCCTTATACCACTGGCCCTCGGCTTTCCAGGCGGCCAGGCGGCGGGCATCGTCCGGGTCATTCTTGAACGGGCTCAGCTGGGACAGAGTGTATACCCCGCCTTCAAACGGGATCTGTGCGCTGGCCAGCAGCTTGCCATACTGCTGGGTCAGCTCGTTTTCCTGCTGCAGTTCCTCCATAATATCGGGCGAGAATGCCTTGCGCTCAATTTCGGCGTTCACAAACATCAGGTCGCCGTATTCTTCGGCAAAGTCTTTGCGGTAGGGGCTTGCCAGCATGGCGGCGGTCCAGGAATCCTGCCACTGCTGGATCTGCGGCATGGCGCTGTTGGCAAATTCCATCTCTTCATCATAGAACTTATCCCGCGTATCAATGGTATGGCGCACGCTGGCCAGGGTGAACAGGGTATCCACATGCTTGTTCAGCACCTGCTCCTCCAAAAAAGCGGCGCGGGCAGCGGCATAGTCGGGGGCGTTCTGCAAACGCTCGGTCAGTGCGGCAAACTGTTCTTTCAGGGCGCTCATGTCCGGGCGCTCATAGGGCATTTCGGAAAATTTCATGGGTTCCTTCTCTCCTTATTCTACAGTTTTGTTCGTGACTTAGGGACATTATACCATGGCGCAAAAAATAAGACCAGCCCGAAAAAGGCTGGCCTTCCATGATTCTGTATGATTTTACATGCTATTCATAAATTATCGCACGCAGCGGCGGCGCGCTCTCCCCTGCCCCTTTGCCGTCAGCGCAGGGGTTGGCCTGCCTGCCATTCCGTCCGCCGGGCCTGATAAACCGCCAAGCGGCGGGCGGCAAGGGCATTTTTGCAGGCAGCCGCCGCTGCGCCTGCTGTTCAGTACGGGCGGCAGCGCGCTGCTGCGCGGTATTTTGTGCAAGCATCAGTTTCATGGTTTATGCCCTCCCTTATGTGCTTCCAACATACCACGGCGCGGTGTGGCACACCATACCGTATTTCTCCATTCAGGAAAAATTTTATTTTACTTTCAGGAACGTTTTATCCGCTTGCATCCCTATGGTATAATAAAGCTGCAATATTAAATGAAAGGGATGGCACTACCATGACCAATGAAGTTTTGAATACCATGAAAACCCGCCGCAGCTGCCGCTGCTACCTGGACAAGATGCCGGAGCCGGAAGCACTGAACGCCGTGCTGGAAGCCGGCACCTGGGCCCCCACCGGCATGGGCCGCCAGAGCCCGGTGATTGTCTGCATACAGAACAAGGCCGACCGCGATACTTTGAGCAAGATGAACGCCGCCGTGATGGGCGGCAATGGCGACCCGTTCTATGGTGCGCCCTGCGTTGCCGTTGTGCTGGTGGATAAAACCATCCCCACCTGTGTGGAGGACGGCAGCCTGGTGATGGGCAACATGCTGAACGCCGCCGAGAGCGTGGGGCTTTCCGCTTGCTGGATCCACCGCGCAAAGGAAATGTTTGAAACCGCCGAGGGCCAGGCCCTGCTGAAAAAGTGGGGTGTGCCCAATGCCGAAAACCTGCGCGGCGTGGGCAACTGCATCCTGGGTTATGCTGCCGAGGGCGGCAAAAAGGTCCCTGCCCCGCGCAAAGAAAACTATGTGGTGCTTGTAAAGTGATGCAGAACGAGAAAAAGCTGGTTGTTTTGTTCCCCGGCTTTGGCTACGGGCCGGACAAACCGCTGCTGTATTATGCCGCCAAGGTTGCCCGCCGGCAGGGGTTGGACTGCATGGTGGTGCAGTACAGCCAGCTGTTCCCCCACGAGGAAACGCCGCAGGCCAGCGCCGCCAAAAGCTACCCCGGCGCCGCGCAGGACGCCATGACGCAGATCCCTGCCGGGTATGACCGGTACATCTGCATTGCCAAGAGCTTTGGCACGATGGTGGCCGCCGGTTGGGTAAAGGCCCACCCGGAATACCATGTGACCCTGCTGCAATTAACGCCCCTTGCGTGGGAGTATGCCCCGCTTTACGCCGGGATGCCCGCCTGGCACGCCACCGGCACTGCGGACCCGTTGGGCGGTGCCGCGCTGCGCCGTGCTTTGGAGGATGACCCCGCCATCACTACCTATTTTGTGGAGGGCGGCAACCATTCGCTGGACACGCCGGAGGATTACACCATTGGCCTTGAGGCGCTGAAAGACATTGTGAGAAAGTATGAAGAAGTGATGAGGTAAGTTAGGCGGGAGGAGTTTTCATTTTTAATTAGAAATGAGAAATTAGCAATCAGGAATTGGAGATAAGGCAAGGCCCGGTGCATGGTTTAAGATGCACCGGGCCTTGTGTTTGTTTTGGAAAGAATAATTAAAAAAGAATAATGGCCACATTTTTCGTGATGTGCCGCGATTCTATTCGTAGGGGCGCATATTGTGCGCCCGTCGTCTTGCGGGTGATGGGGTGAGATATCCGGCACGGCCCGTTATTAAAGTTTCTGCTTCCTTCTTTTCAAAGAAGGGACAAAAACCCCCGTAAACTCATTCCACCTTCAAAATCGTCACGCTGACGGGGGCGAGTTCGATGGCATTGCGGCAGGCGGGGCCAAAAGGTTCGGCGGCGGCACGGGTACCATCGCACAGATAGCGCCAGCTCCCGGCAGGCAGGGCCGCCCACTGGCGGGTGCGCTCCGGGTTATAATAAACCGCCAGCCGTCCTGGCAGGCTTTCGCCCCGGCGCTCTGGCACAAAGCCGATCAGCCACCCCGGCAGGGACAGAATGCAGGGTTCTGCATCCCCCGCCATACCGGAAAGCTCCGGATACGCCTTGCGGATTTCCAACAGTCCGTGATAATACTGCACCAGCTCCTCCAGCTGGGCGGCGCGCGTCCAATCCAGGCGGTTCAGCTCCAGCGGGCCGCGGTAGGTGTTGTGGTCGCCATGCTTGGTGCGGGCAAACTCTTCGCCCCCCTGCATGAACGGCAGACCCTGGCAGGTCAGGTAAATACCCGCCGCCATGCGGTTCTGGGCCAGCAGATCGGCATCCGGCGCAGCATAATCCCCGCGGTGGGCCACGCATTTCAGCTTATCCCACAGGGTATAGTTATCATGGGCCGAAACATACTGCACCACCTGGCCCGGCGCCTGGGGCATAAAATCCGCCTGGCCGCCGCGCCACGCCGGGATAGAATGCAGCACTTGATACCCACAGTGCATATCGCCGTTGATGTAGCCCGCGCTGCCCGCATTGAACACCCCGCCCTTGATGGCATCGCGGGTGTTATCGCAGAAAAATCCGATGCGGCTGTCCAGCAGGCCCGCCGCCTGTTTGTTGGCGGGGATCGCGCCGTGTTCCATGCGGGTGCTGCCGCCCTGCCACGGTTCACCGTACATGAGGATATCTTCGCCGCCGGGCAGGGCATCCAGCGCAGCGCGGATTGCATTCATGGTTTCCACATCGTGCAGAGCCATCAGGTCAAAGCGGAACCCGTCAATATGGTACTCTTTGGCCCAGTACACACAGGAATCCACCAGATACTTGCGCACCATCGTGCGCTCGCTGGCAAGGTCACATCCACAGCCGGAGCCGTTGGTCAGGCTTCCGTTTTCCCACCGGCGGTTCCAGTAGCCGGGCACCGTGCGTTCCAGCCAGCTGTAGGAATAATAGGTGTGGTTGTACACCACATCCATCACCACGCCCAGCCCGGCGCTGTGCAGGGCCTGCACCATGGCGCGGCATTCCCGCACGCGCACCTCGCCGTGGAACGCATCGGTGGCATAGCTGCCCTCCGGCAGGTTATAATTCAGCGGGTCATACCCCCAGTTGTAGTCCTCGCCGCTCACTTCGTCCACCGTGGCAAAGTCAAAAATAGGCTGCAGCTGCACATGGGTCACACCCAGCCGCTTAAGGTAGTTCAGCCCGGTGGGATGTACGCCGTCCCCGTTCAGGGTGGTGCCGTCCACCGTAAAGCCCATAAACTTGCCGCGGTAAGCCTGCGGCACGCCGCTGGCCGGGTCGGCGGTAAAATCCGCCACATGCACCTCCCACACGCTGCGGGCATGGGCGGGGATAGCCGGGCGTTCATCCTTCTGCCAGCCGTCCGGCACGGCGGCGGCCTGGTTCAGCACCATGCTGCGGGTGCCCCCTGCCCCGGCTGCGTGGGCGTATGGGTCCGCTGTAACGGTGGAGGTTCCATCCGGGAACTGCAGCTCATACTGGTAATACTGCCCGGCCAGGTCACCCGCCAGTTCCAGGTACCAGGTGCCGCCCTCACTGCGCTGCATGGGCACGGTGCCAAGGTCGGCAGCTTCCGGCTCTGCGTCCGTGCCCGTAGCAAAGCGGTGCAGTGCCGCGCTGCACGCCGTGGGGGCCCACAGGCGGAATGCCGTAGCGCTGCTGCGCCACACTGCACCAAGGTCATTCCCGGCATAAACCGGCAGCTGGGATACCTGTGTTTCGTTCATGGGGATTCCTCCTACTGATATACCACAAAAAAGGCACAGCCTTTGCGGCTATGCCCAAAATGCTTACGCTATAATTTTAACAGGTCTGGTCCGCCAGTGCAAGGCTGAAATCAGCCGCGGTTTTCCATCGGCAGGTAATCTCTGGTTGCCATAACACTTTTGTACGCGGGGCGAATGATTTTATCCACATTGACCAGCTCTTCCATGCGGTGGGCGCTCCAACCGACCACACGAGCCACAGCGAACATGGGGGTATACAGTTCCACGGGGATGCCCAGCATGTTGTAGACAAAGCCGGAATAGAAGTCCACGTTGGTGGAAACGCCTTTATAGATATGGCGCTTTTCGGCAATCACCTGCGGGGCCAGGCGCTCCACCGTGTTGTAAAAGTCAAAGTCCGTCTTGCGGCCCTTGGCCATGGCCAGCTGCTGCACAAAGCTCTTGAACACCACCGCGCGCGGGTCCGACAGAGAGTAGACCGCATGGCCCATGCCGTACACAAGGCCCTTATGGTCAAAGGCCTCTTTATCTACAATTTTGCCGATGTAGGCGCGCATTTCGTCCTCATCGGTCACATCGGAAACATGGGCGCGGATATCGTCCATCATCTCCATGACCTTGATGTTCGCGCCGCCGTGCTTGGGGCCTTTCAGGCTGGAAAGCGCCGCTGCAATGACCGAGTAGGTATCCGCCCCCGAAGAAGTGACCACGCGGGTGGTGAAAGTGGAGTTATTGCCGCCGCCGTGCTCCATGTGCAGCAGAAGAGCAATATCCAGAACATGGGCTTCCAGCGGGGTATACTGCTGGTCGGGGCGCAGCATCTGCAGCAGGTTTTCTGCCGCCGAAAGCTCCGGCCGCGGGCGGTGGATGTACATGCTGCCGTCATTCAGGTAGTAATTATAGGCATGGTAGCCATACACCGCCAGCATGGGGAAGACACTGATCAGCTTGATGCACTGCTCCATCTGGGTCTGCAGGCTGTTATCCCCCACCGAATCATCATAAGAAGCCAGGGTCAGCACGCTGCGGGTCAGGCTGTTCATCAGATCCTTGCTGGGGGCTTTCATGATAACGTCCCGCACAAAGTTGCTGGGCAGGGCACGGCATTTGGTCAGGCAGTCGGTAAATTCATGCAGCTGCTGTTCATTGGGCAGATCGCCAAGCAGCAGCAGGTAGGCAACTTCCTCAAAGCCATAGCGCTTGCCGCGCAAACCACGGATCAGGTCATACACGTTATACCCGCGGTACCACAGCTTGCCATCGCAGGGAGTTTTAACGCCGTCACGCATTTCAAACGCATCAATGCGGGAAATATTGGTAATCCCGGCCAGCACACCGTTGCCGTCCTTATCGCGCAGGCCGCGCTTTACACCGAACTCATCAAACAGGTTCGGATCAATGGCATCGTTATGCACACACAGTTCTGTAAACAGCTTGGCTTCTTTTTCGATTGCCGCATACTCACCCATGGTTTGTCCTCCTTTTACTTTTGAGACTTATCGTTGCATTATACAGTGTATTAGATTATTATACACCGTGTTCAACGTCAAAAGGTGAAAAAAGCGTTAATTTTAATTGGTGAAATCATGTCGAACGGCAACAAAAAGCCGCAAATGTACTAAAATAAAGAACATTCACGGCCATCTTAAAGCAATGTATAAATATCAGAATAATTATTCGTCGGAGACCTCGGAACCTGGTAGTTGCCCGCGGGCGACGGTGTGAAGTTCCGGGACATACCGGGCGCTGGCACCCCACCCCATCGGCATAGCCGCCGGGGCCTCACTCCGCATCATCCCGAAACTTCCCCCCGCCGCCCTTGGTTCAGCTCAAATTCCTAATTTCTCATTTCTAATCCCTAATTGAGATAACTCCTACCTCCTACTTCCTAACTCCTAACTTACGCTTGCAGTGCCTGCAATGCCGCCATCAGCGGGGGGATCAGCTGCTTTTTGCGGCTGACAACCCCGGGCAGCACAGCTTTGCCGTCTTTGGTTTCCACATGGAATGCGCTGCGCACAATTTCTTCCGCCTGCTGGCCGCAGAACAGCAGGTCTGTGGCCTGGGCACGCATATCGGTGCACATAAAGAACACCATGGGCACACCGGCCTGGGCCAGTGCTTCCGGCAAAAATGGCGTGATGAGCGCTTCTGCCGCCGAGCGGGAGTTGGAGGTCATGTAAATAGCCTGGCCAACGCCGAACTTGGCATCGCCGCGGCTGAATACCTTAAAGTCAGAGAAGAACACATCGTCCGCCGTGCGGCCCGTCAGGTCGGCGCCGGCTTCAAACATCTGCTCCGCATAGGTGGGGATCTCCTCGCCCGCGATCTTGGCCAGCTTTTCGGCAATGTGCTGGTCAAGCGGCGTGGAGGTAGGCGAACGGAACATCAGCGTGTCCGACAGAATAGCGGAAAGCAGCAGGCCTGCAATCTGGGGTGGGATCTCTACACCGTGCTCTTCATACATGCGGCTGATGATAGTAGCGGTGCAGCCAACCGGCTCGTTGCGGAAATACACCGGCCCGGCAGTTTCCAGTGCACCAAGACGGTGATGGTCGATGATCTCCAGAATCTCCGCCTGCTCCAGACCATCCACAGCCTGACCGCGCTCGTTGTGGTCCACCATAATGACCTGCTTGCGGTGCACGTTCAACAAATTACGGCGGCTGATGACACCGCAATATTTGCCATTGGCATCCAGGATGGGGAAATAGCGGTGGCGCACATTGGCCATGACCTTGCGGGCGTCTTCCACTGCAGTATTCACGCTGAATTCCAACAGGTTCTTGCTGCGCATAAAGTGGCGCACCGGGGCAGCGGTGGAAATCAGGCGGGCAGCGGCGTACGTATCAAACGGGGTGGTAATGACAATGCATCCTTTTTCCTGTGCGCGGGCCAAAATGGTACGCGGCACAGCAGAGCCGCAGCAGACAACAATGGCACCGGCGCCACAGTCAATGGCGCACATCTGCACTTCGTACCGGTTGGACACCAGCACAATATCGCCGGGGTTCACGGCACCATCCATAATTTCCGGGCTGGTGCCAATAAAAATGCGGCCGGAGGTAATGCAGGCATCGGGGTCGCCCAGCAGCATTTCGCCTTCCAGGGTGCTAAGCACGTTTTTGTAGCTCGTCTTAGATTTTGCCAGAACCTCAGTATCAAATAGGTCCATATTGGCATTGGCAATGTCCTTAACGGTGATCAGGCCCAGCAGTTCTTTATCCTCGTCAATGGCGCACAAGGTATCGATCTCGGTGTCGCGCATCATGCTCCATGCGGCACGGATGCTCATTTCCTTATCAATGCCGGGCTGCTCGCGGATGTCGATGTCCTTCACCTGGGGGCTGACATCGGTACACAGGCGCGGCGGCTCCACCCCAAAATGCTTGAGCACAAAGGCGGTTTCGCGGTTGATCTGCCCGGCACGGCGGGCTTCGTACACAGCATCCCCCAGCTGGTTTTTCAGGTAGGTATAGGCCAGCGCAGAGCAGATAGAGTCTGTATCCGGGTTGCGGTGACCAATGATGTTGACCTTACGGCGTGTCTTTGGCATAGTTCTTCCCTTTCCCAATCAATGCAAGGGGTATATGCAGCGGCCTTTCCCCTCTTTTGGGTTATTTACCGCAAACCATGTTGTTGGTAGAATAACCAGAAAACCGCGCAATTCCCCACGATTATTTTTAATTATACCATAAGAAAAAACAATTTACGATTCTTGACAATTTCATCATGGTGCCGTACAATATAGTATAAGTGTGCTGCAGTTGGGATGTTAGCCCCTGCCGCAACCTATGTTCGTGCACCAAACCCCAGATTTTGAAAGTATAAAGAGGTATTGTAGGTTATGATCCAAGAAAATCTTCGCAATATTGCCATTATCGCCCACGTTGACCATGGCAAGACCACCCTCGTGGATCAGATGCTGAAGCAGTCCGGCGCATTCCGCTCCAATCAGCAGGTTGCTGAGCGCGTGATGGACTCCGGCGCCATCGAGCGTGAACGCGGCATCACCATCCTGGCAAAGAACTGCTCCTGCGTCTATAACGGCGTCAAGATCAACATTGTTGACACCCCGGGCCACGCCGACTTTGGCGGCGAGGTAGAACGCGTGCTGAAAATGGTCAACGGCGTTCTGCTGCTGGTTGACGCAGCCGAAGGCTGCATGCCCCAGACCCGTTTTGTTCTGCAGAAAGCTTTGCAGCAAAATCTGTCCCTGGTCATTGCCGTCAACAAGATCGACCGTCCCGACGCCCGCATTCAGGAAGTTATTGACGAGATCCTGGAGCTGCTGATGGACCTGGGCGCTACCGACGAGCAGCTGGACAGCCCGATGGTGTTCTGCTCCGGTCGTAACGGCACCGCCAGCTATGATTGGACCCACCCCGAAAACGGCACCGACCTGAAGCCGCTGTTTGATACCATCCTGAAGTACGTTACCCCGCCGGAGGGTGAACCCGAAGCCCCGATGCAGATGCTGGTTTCCAGCGTGGACTACAACGACTTTGTGGGCCGCATGGGCGTTGGCCGCGTGCAGAACGGTATCATCAAGGTTGGCCAGGCTGTTCAGGTTTGCGACTGGCACAACCCCGACCTGCACATGACCGGCCGCATCACCAAGCTGTTTGACTTTAAGGCAAACGGCCGCGAGCCCATTGAGCAGGCCGCTGCCGGTGATATTGTTGCCTTTGCTGGTCTGCCCGATATTTCCATCGGCAACACCGTGTGCGACCCCAGCAAGGTTGAGCCGCTGCCCTTTGTTAAGATCAACGATCCTACCGTTGAGATGACCTTCTCCGTCAACGATTCCCCGTTTGCCGGCAAGGAAGGCAAGTACGTCACCAGCCGCCAGATCCGTGACCGCCTGCAGCGCGAGCTGCTGAAGGACGTTGCCCTGCGTGTGGAAGATTCCGCCACCAACGATTCCTTCCGCGTAATGGGCCGTGGCGAAATGCACCTGTCCATCCTGATTGAGACCATGCGCCGCGAAGGTTACGAGCTGCAGGTCAGCCCCCCGCATGTTCTGACCCATGAGGAGAACGGCAAGACCATGGAGCCCATGGAGCGCGTTGTGATTGACGTGCCGGAAACCTATCAGGGCAACGTTATGACCGCTCTGGGCGCCCGCAAGGCCATCCTGATGAACATGCAGATGATGAACAACCGTTCCCGTCTGGAGTTCCGTATGCCCAGCCGCGGCCTGTTTGGCTACCGCAGCCAGTTCCTGACCGACACCCACGGCGAAGGCATCATGAACACCATTTTTGATGGTTACGAAGAATGGTGCGGCCCCATTGCCACCCGTTCCAGCGGCTCCCTGATCAGCTTTGATACCGGCGATGCCGTCACTTACGGTCTGTTCAACGCCCAGCAGCGCGGCACCCTGATTGTGACCGCAGGCGAAAAGGTTTACGAGGGCGAAGTTGTTGGCTACACCCCGACCGGTGAGGACATCACCGTCAACGTGTGCAAGACCAAGCACCTGACCAACACCCGTGCATCCGGCAGTGACGATGCTCTGCGCCTGATCCCCGTGACCAAGTTCAGCCTGGAAGGCTGCCTGGAATTCCTGGCACCGGACGAGCTGCTGGAAGTTACTCCGGAGAACCTGCGCATCCGCAAGCGCATCCTGGACCACGACCTGCGCATGAAGGCCACCAGCAAAAAGAGCAAGGGTTGATGTTAAGTTTGCCTTTCCAGCCTTTTTGAAAAAAGGCTTCGGCGAAAAACTTTAATCGGCTTCGCATAGAATAATAAAGATCCCGGCATGATTTTGGAATGAAAATCGTGCCGGGATTTTTTGTTTTACTATATTATATTATATTGGAATGTGTATGCCACCCGTAGGGGGCGCACAGTGTGCGCCCGCTGCCCAAAATAAGCAACGCATTCTTTCAAATGTTCCTCACCGGACAAACATTCCGGGGCGATGCAAGCATCGTCCCCTGCAAATATTTTTTAGGTGCACAGCAAACCATTTATGATTTTTCGTGGCGGGATAAGGGCATCCCCCCCTGACAGCATTTTATAGGCCGGCAGGGTCTTACAAAACGTGCCGTAATTTACCTTCACCTCGCACCGTTCCGGGATCTGGAAATGTGCAAAATAGGTTTCCTCTTTGGGGATCCATCTGGTTTTGAAATCTTCCAGCTTTTCCGGGGCGCGCGCGGCAAGGCGGCGCAGCTGCTCGGCAGGCTCCACATCCACAAAGGCGTGCAAGGCGCAGTAATTCCACAGGTCCGGGTGGCAGGAGTAGGAACCTTCCAACAAAATGATCGGCGTCTGGGGCAGCGGTACAGTGCCGGGTGCAAGCGCCATCGTGCGGCAGTCAAACAGGCGGTAGCTCCCCTGCTGCCCGGCGCGCAGGGGTTCCAGCACCTCGGCAATCAGGCGTTCGCGGTCCAGGTTGCCGCCGGGCTCCGCCATGCGCTGGGGGGTGCGCTGGATCGGCTGCAAAAAGAAGTCATCCAAGTGCACCACACCCCAGCCGTATTGCCGGGCCATCTGGGCGGCAATGGTGGTTTTGCCCGCGGCGCAGCGGCCATCCAATGCAACCAGCAGCGGGCCGTCGGCTGGTTTGGGCAGAGCTTTGGCTGCCTGGGCCAGCGCTGCGGCGGCCTGGGCAGCAGTTTGCTGTTTGCCCCCGCGCGGCGGCACAGTGCAATGGTAGGCAATGCGGGAAGTTCCATCCGCCAGTGTAATATTGCCGCAGCGCACAAAGCCATTTTTCTCCAGCAGGTGCTGCATTACTTTGTTGTCCGCGTGGGTATCGGCGCGCAGGGGCATGCCGCGGGCCGCGCACCAGGCAAAGCAGATTGCCGCCGCCCCATGCACCCGCCCGGCCGATGCCATGCGGTGGATGGTGGCATAGGGAGCATCATCCGGCCAGCCACCATCATAGATTTCGGCATAAGTCGGTTCCGGGCCGGGAATGTAACAGAACGTTGCCTCCGGGCGGGCATTACCCTCCAGAACATAGCAGACGCCGCGGGCGATCTGCTGCTGCATCAGCTCTGCGCCGGGGTAGGTAGCGGGCCACTGGGTGGGGTTGCCGGTCTGTGCCATAAAAGCGCGGGCATGGGCAAATATTTCAAGCAGCGCGGGCAAATCACCCGGCTGCGCGGGACGGATGTTCATGCAAAAATGCTCCTTTTGTTTGGTTCCTTCATTATAGCCTATCCCCCGGTTTGGGGCAAGTGGCAGCGTATAGAACGCACCCCCGCCGCGGAGTTGTGCATCCACGGCGGGGGTGTGAATTCTATAGCAACACCGCACAATTCCCGCCTGACGGCTTAAGCACCGCTCCGGCAGCTGCGGC
>OCHD01001513.1_pt1 | contig 15094 bp, 12 predicted proteins | sample 1538481 | NCBI WGS metagenome assembly OCHD01 (sample SAMN04571699, study PRJEB22368) | human gut metagenome | biome: human gut; material: stool | host: Homo sapiens | place: Luxembourg | collected 2012-09-07
TATCTCCGCTAATACCTCTGTTTTTGATACGAATGTCCTGGAACAATTCTCCCCATTCACATCCGTTGGTGATACTGTTTCCTAAAAATATAATATCTTGTGGATCGGTCGGGAGAACTTCAAATAAACTGGCTCTTTGTTCATAAAAGGTAGAGTGTTTTCGTTCCTGTGCCAATGTCGTTGTAAAAAACAAAAAGCTAAAAATCACTATAAAAAATAAATATTTCATTGTCTCTTGTTTTTAGGTTTTATTTTATGAGGAGAATATGTCAAATTTTCGGTCGCTTTTTGTCCATCGGGGGTTACAAAAATTACGGTGAACATCCATTTCTGAAGGCGGATTTCAGGCGTTGAGAATTTTCCGATCGGTAATTTTAGAAATAGTTTGTTCCAACCTTTTTTTAAATGTACTAAAAGCGGAGGCCGGGCAGTACAGTTTTCATTCCCTAGGGCTATTTCGGTAGAAGGAGAGGTATGGGTATTGGTCCAGCGGGGAGGGAGCAGTTCGGTTCCATTTAACCAGATACGGCTTCCCCGGTAATCCCATTTTCCCTGTGGAGGAGGAAGGTCCTTTTCTGAACGCCCGTAATTTTGAAATTCTACCCATAAACCGGTTTCCTGCTTCCGGGGAGAGTATACCCACGTCCAGGCGTAAGCCGTGTGATTTTCCCGGGGTTCTTTCATAAAGCCGGGTATTAAATCTCCCCACACATGCCTGAGGTAGATGCCGGCACCTCTGGCTGTTCGTACGGAATAAGATTGATTTTGATAAAAGTAGGTCTGGCGTAGCTTTTTTTCCGGAGGAAAAGATGCTTCCAGATTTCCTGCGTTGGGGAAGGCATCTGTAATATTCCATTTCACCTGGGTTTGACGGACATAAGGAAATGGATAATGTTGAAAATAATGTTCCTTATGCCAGAGAAGCCGCTTTTCAAAGTCGGCGAAAGCACAGGAAACAGAGTCGTCTTCCGTAGGAAGAAGGGGACCATTCTGGTCGAAATATTCGCTTCCGCCTCCCAGCCAGGCTCGCTCGGCTATGGCTAACAGGCAAGGATAAAAATTATTTTCCAGGAGAATATTTTTTTCGGGTACTACCAAGCGGTCGTTCCAAACGGCTAAAATCACCCCGGCAATGTCCTCGTTTCCGGTTTCGCAATTGTATATCCGGCTGTTGTAGAGTGCAACTAAGTCTCCGAAAACATCATAATGGTTCAGATAATGGAAACGGGAATCAATGGCGGGAATACCGGTTTGGGCTTTTCCCCGATAACTCCACAATTGAGTCATATCGATTTCGCCTTTCTGATAAGGCCAGCCAGGGTTCCAGGAGATTACTTTTTTCCCTTTTGAACGGACATAATTGACCATTTCGGGTACAAAATCCGGATGGGTAAAACGGACTTCGTCTGTACCGATGTGAAGATAAGGAACGTCGAAAACGGTACAGATTTCATCCAGTAATTGTTTTAGGATCATCATGCCTTGCGGACTTTGCATATCGCAACCGAAAGTGCGAACAAAAGCTTCACTGTGTCCCGGCATATCGATTTCAGGAATTAAAAGTATATGATGCTGCTTGCAGAAACGCACCAGTTCCCGGGCTTCTTCCTGGGTATAATACTGGCCTGGGAGGCGGCTCATATTTACACTGTCGTTGAGTTGAGGAAAAATTTTACTTTCTATCCTCCACGCTTGATTTTCTGTCAGGTGCCAATGAAAAGTATTGATTTTATAACGGGAAAGCTGGGCTATTTCCCGTTTTAGTTCTGAAAAGGAAAGATAGCTGCGGCCGGTGTCGTGCATAAACCCCCGGATCCGGAAAGCCGGCCAGTCGGTAACCAAGCAGCCATAAAAATAAGGGCCTTTGGGAGATTTTAACTGTCGTAAGGTTTGGAGGGCTCGGAAAACTCCTGTTTCTGTCAAGGCTTCCAGAAGGATCTTTTGAGAAGTAACCGAAATACGATACGCTTCTTCCGGGTTATTTTTTACCTTCTCCAGGTGGCTGATCAGACGAATTTCAATTACAGGAACGGCCTGGGCGTCCAAAACTCCCCCGACTTCTTTCAAAAGCATTTCACATTCCCGTTCTAATACCGGAGTTTCCAATCGGATGCTGCCGATAAAAAAATGGTCCGAATGAAATGTAATTATTTGTGGTTTGGGTAAAAGCATGGGAAATTCAGCTTGGCCGAATAAACGTATAGGGAAGATTATAAACAGACTGGAAAGATAGATTAAAAGTATCTTCATAGGTACAAAACTGAACTCGAATAATTCTTCCACATTAGAGGAACAAATATAGTATAAAATTTGTTTAAATGTACAAAAATGTAGCGATGAAAACGTTTAAAAGTGAAAACCTTTCAATCTTCGAATGTTTTTTACATTTGAAGATTTTCAGTAAAAATTACATTTGAATGGCGTATTTATTTTAATGATTTTTAAAATCTCTTTGAGTATCTGGGGGTAATTCTGTCAGTTTTCCGATTCTTTTTTTAAGCTAAAATCATTACTTTTGCCCAAAACTGTTTAAAATGGTAGGAAACTATTCGGAGGATTCGATTAAGACGCTCGACTGGCAGGAACATATCCGTTTGCGTCCCGGGATGTATATAGGAAAATTAGGAGACGGTTCGTCCCCGGACGACGGTATTTATATTTTGGTGAAAGAGGTGGTGGACAATTCTATCGATGAGTTTGCGATGGGATGTGGTTCGGAAATTGTTATAACGGTGGAAGACCGTAAGGTAACGGTACGGGATTTTGGCCGGGGTATACCTTTGGGAAAATTAGTGGATGCTTCTTCTAAGATGAATACAGGTGCAAAGTATGATTCTGAAGCATTTAAGAAATCTGTGGGCTTAAACGGAGTGGGTATTAAAGCGGTGAATGCTTTGTCGGAAAGTTTTGAAATACAATCTTTCCGGGAGGGAGAGACGAAATATGTCCGTTACAACCGGGCTAAAATTGTAGAAGAGCGGGAAATAGAGCCGACCCAGGAACCGAATGGAACACGGGTGACTTTTTTGGCAGATAAGGAAATATTCGGGAATTATTCTTATATTGCTGAATATCTGGAGGCGATGGTTAAAAATTATGTGTTCTTGAATACGGGTTTGGTAATTGTATTTAACGGGCATAAGTTTTTTTCCAAACGGGGATTGTATGATCTGTTGACGGAAAACATGAATGGGGAAGGACTTTACCCGATCATTCATCTGAAAGGAAATGATATCGAGATGGCCATGACGCATGGCCGGCAATATGGGGAGGAATATTATTCTTTTGTCAATGGGCAGCATACGACACAGGGGGGAACGCATTTGAATGCTTTCCGGGAAGCTTTGGGAAAGACTATACGGGATTTTTATAAGAAAGATTTTGATATTTCAGACATACGGACTTCCATTATCGGAGCGATCAGCATAAAAGTGCAAGAGCCTGTGTTTGAATCCCAGACAAAGACAAAATTGGGGTCGAAAGATATAGCTCCGGAAGGCCCTACGGTCCGGAATTTTGTTATGGATTTTATAACGAAGGAGCTGGATAATTATTTGCACCGGAATCCGGATACGGCCGAATTATTGTTGCGGAAAATTGTAGAGACGGAAAAGGAGCGTAAAGCCATGTCGGGGGTACAAAAAATTGCCAGGGAAAGAGCTAAACAGGTCAGCTTGCACAACCGGAAATTGAGGGATTGCCGGGTGCATTTTAATTCCTCTCACGAACGGAAAAATGAATCTTCGATTTTTATTACCGAAGGGGATTCTGCCAGCGGTTCTATTACAAAGGAACGGGATGTGAATACTCAGGCCGTGTTTAGTTTGAGGGGAAAACCGCTGAATTCTTATGGATTGACGAAAAAGGTCGTCTATGAAAACGAAGAATTCAATCTTTTACAGGCGGCTTTAAATATTGAAAACGGATTGGAAGATTTGCGGTATAATAATGTGATCATTGCGACAGATGCCGATGTAGACGGTATGCATATACGGCTTTTGTTACTGACATTTTTCTTGCAATTTTTCCCGGATTTAGTACGTTCCGGACACGTTTATATTCTGCAGACGCCTTTGTTCCGGGTACGGAATAAAAAGGAAACTTCTTATTGTTATACCGATGCTGAGCGGGAAAGTGCTATAAAAAAATTAGGGCCGAAACCGGAAATCACCCGTTTTAAAGGTTTGGGGGAAATTTCTCCCAACGAATTCCGGAATTTCATAGGGAAAGATATTCGTTTGGAACCGGTGAGAATTACCAAAGGCGATACCATTGCAGATGTGTTGAGTTATTATATGGGGAAAAATACCCCTGAACGACAGGATTTTATCATCGACAACCTATATATAGAAAAAGATGAATTGAGGTGAAGATTTCTCATTCAGTATACAGCTTAAATAAATTTTAGGGAGGAATGATAAATTGAAAATAAAGGGAATATGGATAAGGAGAATTTGATCGGGGAAGAAGAGAGTAAAGACGAACAGAAGTTACCTACAGAGGGTTTACAGGAAGAGGAAAATCGGTCCGAAAATGACGGAATATCCGAAAAACCGGAAGAAAATGGGAAGATACGGTCGATACAGCATCTTTCCGGTATGTATCAGAAGTGGTTTTTGGATTATGCCTCTTATGTAATATTAGAACGTGCCGTACCCTATGTGGACGACGGGTTGAAACCGGTACAAAGGCGTATTTTGCATTCGATGCGGGAAATGGATGATGGCCGCTATAATAAAGTGGCCAATATTATCGGGAATACGATGAAATATCATCCGCACGGGGATGCTTCTATCGGGGATGCTTTGGTACAACTCGGACAAAAGGATTTACTGATTGATTGCCAGGGGAATTGGGGAAATATCCTGACGGGGGATGCTGCTGCTGCTCCCCGTTACATTGAGGCCCGTTTATCTAAATTCGCTTTGGACGTGGTGTTTAATCCGAAAACCACGAATTGGAAACTTTCGTACGATGGCCGGAACCGGGAACCGGTGACTCTTCCGGTGAAATTTCCTCTATTATTGGCACAGGGAGTGGAAGGAATTGCTGTCGGTTTGGCGTCTAAGATTTTGCCTCACAATTTCAATGAATTGGTAGATGCTTGTATTGCTCATTTAAAAAATGAAAATTTTGTACTTTATCCGGATTTTCCGACCGGAGGAATGATCGATGTCAGTAAATACAACGATGGACTAAGGGGAGGGAATGTAAAAATCCGGGCCAAAATCGAAAAAGATAACAATAATAAAGTGCTGAAAATTACGGAAATTCCGTATGGACGGACCACTTCTACATTGATCGATAGTATTATCAAAGCAAATGATAAAGGAAAAATTAAAATCAAAAAAATAGATGATAATACTGCTCGTAATGTAGAGATTATGATTTATTTGGCACCCGGAGTCTCTTCTGATAAGACGATAGATGCTTTATATGCTTTTACAGATTGCGAGTTGTCCATTTCTCCGAATTCTTGTGTGATTGAGGATGAAAAACCTTGTTTTATGCCTATTCCCGAGATATTGAGGAAATCGGCAGACGATACGGTGACGCTGTTGAAGTTGGAATTGGAAATTCGTTTGTCGGAATTGTCGGAAGAATGGCATTTTGCTTCTTTGGAACGGATTTTTATCGAAGAACGAATTTATAAAGACAAAAAATTTGAAGAGAGTCCGAATTTACAAAAAGTGCTGGCACATGTGCACGAAAGATTAAAGCCGTTTTTACCTCAGCTTTGGCGGAAGGTTACGGACGAAGATATCAAGCGTTTGCTGGAGATAAAAATGAAACGGATTCTTAAATTTAATTCCGAAGAAGCAGAGCGTTTTATCAAGGGTTTGGAAGAGGAGATTAAGCAGGTAAAACACGACATCGCAAATATTATTCCTTATACGATTGCTTATTATAAGCGCATAAAGACCAAATACGGAAAAGGGAGGGAACGGAAGACGGAAATCCGGAATTTTGAGAATATAGAAGCTGCTAAGGTCGTTATTGCCAATGAGAAACTATATATTAACCGGGAGGAAGGCTTTATCGGTACAGCTTTGAAAAAAGACGAATTTATCTGTGAATGTTCCGATATGGACGAAGTGATTGTCTTTAAAAAAGACGGGAGTTATTATGTGAGCAAGGTGGCGGATAAAATCTTTGTAGGGAAAGATGTATTGTATGTAAATGTTTTTAAGAAAAACGACAAGCGTACTATCTATAACGTTATTTACCGGGACGGCCGTTACGGAAGTTCTTATGTCAAACGGTTTAATGTAACGGGAGTTACCCGGGATAAAGTATACAATTTGACAAAAGGGACTTCAGGTTCCAGGGTACTTTATTTTACGGCCAATCCGAACGGGGAAGCCGAAGTGGTAAAAGTCTGTTTGAAGCCGAAGCCTACTCTCAAGAAGCTGGTATTTGAGTACGATTTTGCAGATCTCGCCATAAAAGGCCGGGATTCTCAAGGAAATTTACTATCGAAGAACGATGTGCATAAGATCAGCGTTGTCCAAAAAGGAGTGTCTACTCTCGGAGGGCGGAAAATCTGGTTTGATGAAGATGTATTTCGTTTAAATACGGACGAAAGAGGAAAATATCTGGGGGAATTCCAGGGAGAAGAACGGATATTGGTGGTCAATAAAAACGGGACATATTATACTTCTTCTTTTGATTTGACCAACCATTACGACGGGGAATATTTGATTATTGAAAAGTTTGACGAACGGAAAGTTTGGTCGGCTGTCTTTTTTGATGCCGAGCAACAATATTATTATTTGAAGCGCTTTCGGTTTGAAGAGACGACCAAGATATTGTCTTTTATCGGAGAAGGGGCTGGTTCCTGTTTAGTGGGCTTGAGTTGCGAAAGACATCCGCAGTTTGAGATTTTCTTTGGCGGAAAATATGCAAATCGTCCGGCTGAAGTGATACGGGCAGATGAGTTTATCGCCGAGAAGTCCTATAAGGCTCGGGGAAAGCGATTAACTACCTATGAAGTAAAAAAAATCCGGGAAATTGAACCTTTGGTGTTGGAAGAGGAAAAAGAAATTAATTCGGAGGTGGAATTTGAAGTGACCAATCCCTCGGAGCTGGCAGACGGGGAAGAACAGATGAAATTGGAATTTGATTAAAAGGATGATAGGTAAGGGGGAGAGGGGAGATTTTACGTCCTCATTACTGTAATGTTATTCAGTGTTGGAATGAAAATTTTTTTAGTCGGATATATGGCCTGCGGCAAATCTCGTAAGGGACGTGTTATGGCAAAGGAGCAGGGGAGGCGTTTTATTGATCTGGATGCTTATATCATCGATCGGGAAAAATGTAGTATTGCAGAAATTTTCACCCGGGTAGGCGAGGGAGGATTTCGTAAATTAGAAACCCGCTATTTACAGGAGGTATGTGAGTTGTATGAAGATTTTATACTCTCTACGGGAGGAGGCACTCCTTGTTTTAACGGCAATATGGAATATATGAATCAGCAGGGACATACTATTTTTTTGAATACTGATATCAGCATCTTGACGGCTCGTTTGATTCGGGGAAAACAAAAACGTCCTCTTGTAAGTGGTTTGAAGGATGAGGAAATCCACGATTTTGTAAGGAAACACCTGGAACAGAGATTGCCTTACTATAAAATGGCAAAAGAAGAAATAAAAAATAATCTTTTTGAGGGGCAGAGCGGAGGAGAATTTTGATTTGAGAATGTAACTTCAGTCTCCGTAAAAAGGTATAAAGTATAAATAAATGAAAAATTCTGTTTTAATTATAGTATTTATTGTCAGTATTATGGTTACATCTTGTAGTAATAGTCGTCCTCCGGAAGGGAATATCCCGACTCAGGATGCGATTCAGAATCTTATGTCACGGAAGAGCGTACGTAAATATTTGGAAAAGCCGGTGGAAGAAGAGAAAGTGCAGATATTATTAAAAGCCGGTATGGCTGCGCCTACCGGAAAGGATGTGCGTCCCTGGGAATTTGTTGTGGTAACAGAACGTTCCCTATTGGATGCCAAGGCAGAAGCTTTACCTTATGCTAAGATGTTGAAACAAGCCCCTTTGGCAATTGTTGTATGCGGGGATACTACTAAATCTTCTTATTGGTATTTGGATTGTTCTGCTGCAACAGAAAATATTTTGCTGGCGGCTGAAGCATTGCAGTTGGGGGCCGTGTGGACGGCAGCTTACCCCTATGAGGATCGCATGGCAGTGGTAAAGAGAGAAATCCGACTGCCGGATCATATTCTTCCTTTATGTGTCGTACCTGTCGGTTATCCGGCCATTCCTCATAGTCCTAAGGAAAAATACGACGAAATGAAAATCCATAAAAATCAATGGGAATGAGACTTTGCAGGCAAAAGTTATTCCTGAGATCCGAAAGATAGCAATTTCTAAAATGATAAGGGATAGGATAAATAATTAATATTTTTTTAGTTTTCCTATTTTTATCATTATATTTGCCTGCTCTATTGTGGCAACAACAAAGGGATGGGAGGAAAGAGGCCTGTATCATTTTATTATCTGTAATTTTTGAGGCTTTTGAAGAAAGTCTGCACTTTATAAACGACATTAAAACTAAACGTATGGGAAAATATAGGAATATCGTAATTCTCTTGTTGTTGAGCCTGTTAGGGGTTTCTTGTGTGTCTTCCAAAAAAGTTATTTATTTACAAGATGTAGAGGTGAATGAAAGGATTAAGACTGCGTCTGAATATAAGACCGTGATACATCCGGATGATTTGCTCTCTATTATCGTTTCTTGTGACGATTTTGAAGCAGCGACTCCTTTTAACAGTCCGATGATCGGTTTGGGACGGGAAATCACGAATTCTCAGCAGGGGGCTCAGCAAGGATATATCGTCGATAAAGAGGGATATATCGATTTTCCGGTACTAGGCCGTATTAAAGTAGACGGAATTACCCGGAATCAATTGTCGGAATTATTAAAGGAGAAATTATCCACTTACTTGAAAAATCCGATTGTCACGATTCAATTTCTCAATTTTAAAGTAACCGTTTTGGGAGAAGTAAAGAATCCAGGAAGTTATAAAGTAACGACAGAACGTATCTCTTTGTTAGATGCCTTGGGAATGGCAGGAGATTTACAGATTAGCGGAAAACGGAAAAATGTACTTCTGATCAGGGAATCAGGGAATGAAAAACAGTTTGCCCGCATTGATCTGACTTCTTCCGATTTTGTCGATTCACCTTTCTTTTATCTGCAACAAAATGATGTCATCTATGTAGAACCTAACAAAGGAAGAGTTGTGGGAGGAAACATGGGTACTTTCTGGACGTATGTGGTGTCCAGTATATCGACAATCGTCGCTATTGTCGCACTTATTGTGAAATAGAAAACCTTATAGCCGGATCGGAAGGCAGAAACAGAATTTTAGAATAGTTAGATTTACATTTTTCAGGATAACGATATGAACGTAAATGAACAGGAACAATTAACCCGGAACGAAGAAGAAAGCATTGATTTCAGGGAATTATTTTTTAAATTATTGATTCATTGGCGTTGGTTTGCCATAGCAGTGCCTGTCTGTATAGCATTAGCTGTGTATATTTATATGATCCAGACTCCGATTTATAATGTGGAAGCTAAGGTGATGATCAGTGATTCGAAAAAAGGAGAACTGGGAACGAATGTGATGATGAAAGAACTGGGATTTATACAGGGAGGGGATATGTTTGTGGAAAATGAAATTGTAGAACTCCAGTCCAAAAATCTGATGCGGGAAGTGATAAAGGATTTGGAATTAAATATCAGTTATATTAAAGAAGGTTTTCCCCGAGACCGCAATTTATATGCTTCTACTCCGATTAAAATTTTAATTGATCATCCAGAGAATATTCAGGATACTTCTATGATCATCACTACCTATAAAAGTGGTAAAGTGGTGATCAAAGATCGGGAAGGAGTGCTGATTTATGAAGGCGAATATTCTCAGGCGATTCCGATGGGAGACTATCAGATCTCCGTAGAAAAAGTCGATACAGCTTTCCGGGATGATGAGTTATTGGTACAATTGAGTTCTTACGAATCGGCAACCGATCGTTATCATGCTAATTTGTCTGTCAATTTACTGGGAAAAAATACGAATGCTGTCAGTATTTCAGTAAAAGATGCCATTCCGGCCCGAGGGATAGATTTAATCAATGCTCTTATTCGTCTTTATAATGATAACGGTGTAACCGATAAACAGTTGGTTTCTACCAAAACCGTCGAATTTATCAACGAACGATTGAGTGTTATCAACCGGGAATTGGGGAGTATTGAAACCGATGCAGAACGGTTTAAAAAAGAGAACCGCTTGACGGATATTACATCCGATGCAGCTATGGTCATGGAGAGGAAAAAAGCTGCGGATGCGGAATTATTGAAACTAGAGACGGAACTGGCTGTTGTAAAAAGTATCCGGGCTTTTTTGGAACAGAAAGGAAATGACGAGTTCCGCCTGTTACCGGAAAATCTGGGTTTGACAGACGTTACTTTGGCAAGTGGTATTACGCAGTATAATGAAATGGTGTTGCGGAGAAATAAGTTGTTGATGACGGCTAATGAAAGCAACCCCTTACTGATCAGTTTGAGTAACCAGTTGAAGGCTTTGAAGAATAATATTCAGATCGCTATCGGGAATGTAGAAAAAAGTCAGGAAATTAAAATCAACAGTTTGCGTCAGGAAAATGTGTCTGTAGACAAGTTGTTGACTTCCGTACCGACCCAGGAGCGCCAATACCGGGCTATTGCGCGTCAACAGGAATTGAAAGAAAATTTGTTCTTATTCCTCTTGCAAAAACGGGAAGAAGCGGAAATTGCAAAACTGATGTATGTACCGGCAGCTAAAATTATAGAAGATGCCCGTAGCGGTAAATCTCCGGTATCTCCTAAGAAGATGCTGATTATACTGGTAGGATTGATCGTCGGTTGTGCCGTGCCATTCGGTATTATTTTCCTGAAAGATATGGTCAATTCCAAAGTGAGGGGGCTGGAAGATGTGGAGAAAGCCGTAAAAATTCCGGTTTTGGGAAGTTTGCCCGAGTTACCGGTTGAAAAAGTCAAGATATTCAAAGGAAATTTTGCTTTGGAAGAATCCATGCACCTGATCCGGGAAAATCTGAATTATATGATTAACCGAAAGGACGGCTGTCCGGTGATTATGGTTTCTTCTACTATCCCCGGAGAAGGGAAATCATTGGTATCCTCGCATTTGGCTACTGCTTATGCTAAAGCAGGTAAAAAGATCGTTGTATTGGGATGCGATTTACGAAATCCCCGAATGAATGAATTCTTTGGGAAACCACAGGGGAAAGGTTTGTCTGCCTGGTTGGCCGGAATAGAAGACGATGTGAATAAGGTGATAGAACAGATCGATGAGAATCTATATGCCATCTTCGGCGGTACGGTGCCCCCGAATCCGACGGAATTGGTATCTGGGGAAAGAATGCATCAATTATTGACAAAATTGAAGGCTGAATTTTCTTATATTATTTTGGATACTCCTCCGCTGGGAGTTTTGGCGGATGGATTTACGTTGAGTAAATATGCAGATGCTTGTGTATACGTGGTCAGAGCAAATGTATTGGATAAGAAAGCCTTAAAATTAGTTGCTGAATTAGATCGGGAAAAGCGGATTAATAATTTGGGAATTGTTTTGAACGGAGTGAAGATGGTACATGGGAAGTACGGCTACGGTTATGGTTATGGTTATGGCTACGGTTACGGAGCCCAAACGTGACCAAAAAACACAAAGAAGAGAAGTAAATGGGATGGTTTGGGAGTCGTAAACAATATTTTTCTTATCGGCATGATATGCATGCGCACCTTTTACCGGGTTTGGACGATGGGGTGAAGACCTTGGAGGAAGCGGTAAAATTGGTGGAAAAAATGAGGAAATTAGGAATTGAACATTTCTCATTGACGCCTCATGTTGCTTATCCGGCTATGCCCAATAGTATAGAAGATATCCAAACGACTCTGGCAATTTTAAAAAAAGCTTGTCCGGAGGTGCCTATAGAAGCAGGAGCGGAGTATCGGGTAGGAGAGGAAGTTTTCCAATTGGCGGAAGAAGGAAAGATGTTGCCTTTTTATCAGCAATATATCTTGATTGAGAATAGTTTTCTGGCGGAGTCGATACATTTGGAGTCTTTGATTTTTCTCTTGCGCGCTAAAGGATATGTCCCGGTATTGGCCCATCCGGAGCGATATAAGTTTTATTATAATCATTTTCTGGAGAAATGTCAGGATCTGGTCAAAAAGGGTTGTCTTTTACAAGTGAATTTACTTTCTTTGGCCGGATTTTATGGAAAAGAAACAGAGAAGATCGCTTGGCAATTATTAAAGTCGGGAATGGTGAGCTTTGTGGGAAGTGATGCTCACCGTATGAATTATGTAGAAGCTTTGGAAGATTTTCTTTATAGCCGGGCAGCAGACAAGCTCAACTCTTATCCCTTGCTGAATCGTTAATACTCCTTTTCTTCCTTTGACTTGGCAAAAGCACCTAAGCCGAATAGGGCGAAGTCGTAGCGGATGGGATCTACGGGATCAAATTCCCGGAGTCGCTCTGTCAGTTCTGCAACAGCTTGGGCATCATTTTGTTTGCGATGGAGCAGGCCCAAATTGCGGCTTACATTTCCCGTATGTAGATCCAAAGGGATCAGTAAGGCGGCGGGAGGGATCGATTTCCACAATCCGAAATCGATGCCACTGGCATCTCGGCGGACCATCCAACGAAGGAACATGTTTACTCTTTTGGCTGCCGATCCTTTTTCCACATTTGCAATATGCCTTAGTACTCTTTTTTCGGCTGGAAGTGCTGTAAATTCGTTATACCAACAACGCAACACCTGGAACATATCCTGATGTTGCTGGTAAGCCTGTGTAAAGATTTTTTCCAAACCTCCTTTGGTCCGGTAAATGTGAGCTAAAGCCTGTAAAAAATAACAGCAGTCATAGCCGTTAAATGTACGGTGTTTGAAGTTTGTAAAACGTTCAAAATCTGTGTCTTGGGCATTTAATATAAAGTCGTAGGGTGCATAATCCATCAGACGCATAAGTTCTTTACATTTGCGAATAATCGTAGGACGTTGTCCCCAAGCCAGAGACGCCGCCAGAAAACCGGATATTTCAATGTCTTCTTTTTGTTCAAACAGTTTGGGGATTTGAATGGGATCGGTGATTACAAAAAAATCAGAACGACAGTATTCCCGGTATTTATCCTCCAGTAATTCTTTGATTTCTTCCTTTTCCATGTCTTTATTTCTTTTCAAAAACGGCCTTCTGCGCTCTCAATATTTCTCTTTTCCCCGGAGGTCCCGGGAGCTTTTTTAACATAAATCCCAGGTTTCGAAGAGCTTGCTTGACACTCCCTTTTACACAATAGGTAACCAATATCCCTCCCGGTTTAAGGGCTTTATGAAAATTCCGGAATACTTCTTCCGTCCATAAATAAGGCTGAATATCCGGGTTGAAAGCATCGAAAAAAACGATGTCGAAACGGGATTCAAAACTGATTTCCCTAAAATCTTTCTGGTATTTGTGTAAACGAAAGAACGGGCTGATCAGGTTTTCTGTCTCCCAGGGGGAGGTATGCAACCGGTCAAATAGATCCGGGTTTTTAGCAGGAACTTGTGCTTTATAATTGAGTTGTTGGATTTCCTCGAAGGTTAAGGGATATTTTTCAAGGCTGTGGTACTGAAGCCTGATTTTTTGCTTTTCTGCATACAGAAGCGAAAGATAAGCATTTAAGCCTGTTCCGAATCCTGCTTCTAAAATATTCAATTCAGATAAAGGAAAACCGGTGGAATGAGTCTGGAGGTAAAATTCAATTCCCGCCCGGATAAAAATATGTAAGGACTCCTGTATGGCCCCGTGTATCGAATGATAATGTTCATTTAGTGCAGGGACATATAAGGTAGTACTTCCGTCTTCCGTATGAACAAACTGGCGTTTCATATAAGAGAGGAAAGAATTAGAGTAATTTCTCTCTCAGTAAATTTACAAATTCAATGATATCGCTTTCTGTGGTATCGAAAGAGCATACCCAGCGGATTTCCGAAGCGTCTTCATCCCATATATAAAAGAAACATTCTTTCTGCAAGCATTCAATTTTATCCCGCGGGATGATGGCGAATATTTCATTGCCTTCCACTTTTTGAGTAATTTTAATTCCGGGAATAAGTGAAGCTTCGTTTGCCAGTTTTTGAGCCATGCGATTGGCGTGAGCTGCTGTTTTTAGCCAAAGTCCGTTTTTTAATAGAGCGGAAACGGGATTTGGAATGAAGCTGCATCGCTTGTTTGCGGATATAAGGGACATTTTGGCAAACAGAAGTATTGAAAAAAATAACGGCTTCTCCGAACATCATACCGTTTTTGGTTCCTCCGAAACTCAATACGTCAATACCGGCTTTTACCGTAATATCTAAAGGGTCACAATTCAGATATGCTACTGCATTGGCTAAACGGGCGCCATCCATATGGACATAGAGTCCCCTTGCATGGGCAAAATCACATATTTCTTTCAATTCTTCCGGGGTATAGGTCGTTCCGAGTTCCGTACATTGGGTTAACGAAATGATATTGGGTTGTGAATGGTGTTGTTCCCCGAAACCATGCATGTGATTTTGAATAAGTCCGGTATTTAATTTACCGTCAAACGTGGGAACAGTAAGCAGTTTACAGCCTGCCTGTTTTTGGATGGCTCCGCATTCGTCTACATTAATATGGGCCGTTTCTGCACAAATAACTGCGTTGAATGAACGGGCGAAAGCAGAAAGACTGACAATATTGGCTCCTGTTCCATTGTATACGAAAAAGATTTCTATATCTTTCCCGAAGATTTGTTTAAAATCTTGGATTGCTTTTTCTGTATAAAGATCTTCTCCGTAAGAATGTTGATGTCCGTATGCGGCCTCTTTCAGAGCATTGAACACTTCCGGAAGGACTCCGGAAAAATTATCACTACCAAAACCTCGGATACTCATATATGTAAATTAAATAAATAATGGGATAAAGATACCGTTTATAAAAAGAAAGAAAAAATATCTGATTATCCGTTTATGCACCTGTTATATTCGCAATTACTAGTCTGTCAAAGAG
>OCHD01001548.1_pt1 | contig 14782 bp, 10 predicted proteins | sample 1538481 | NCBI WGS metagenome assembly OCHD01 (sample SAMN04571699, study PRJEB22368) | human gut metagenome | biome: human gut; material: stool | host: Homo sapiens | place: Luxembourg | collected 2012-09-07
TAGAGTAGCTGACTACGGATCAGCCGGTTACAGGTTTGAATCCTGTCGCGGTCACCATTCGAAGATAGCAATAGAATATATCTTGGCTCCTTAGCTCAACTGAATAGAGCATCTGACTACGGATCAGAAGGTTAAAGGTTTGAATCCTTTAGGAGTCACTTGAATATTCAAATTCATTTACAGATTGGCTCGCTAGCTCAACTGAATAGAGCATCTGACTACGGATCAGAAGGTTATAGGTTTGAATCCTATGCGAGTCACTTGAGAATCCTTATTTCATCCAGCGTCTTCGGAAGCAATGAAATAAGGATTTTTTCAATTTCTACCGGTCGTATCATTATTATTCATATATTCGCAGTTAATACAAAGAATATTTTATTTAAGATAAAAGGTAAACACTTGAAAGCACACTATAAAACTTCTATAGCCATAAGTCTAATCGTCATTATCGTATTAGTGATCTTACGTACTACTGTTACCGGACAAGATAGCATCAAATTCATCGACGATACCGATGATCAGCCAATCGATCAACAAAACAGCGACTCTATAGACCTTCGTTATTCCAATGAGTACCAAAGTTGGAAACAAACCTCGGACACGACTTTCCGCAGTTTGTTTAATGGGAACCAACAAGCTGATATCTTGGCCGAACATCCCGGAATGATGGTATTATGGGCAGGATACGCTTTCTCCAAAGATTATCTAAGTCCCAGAGGGCATATGTATTCCATAGAAGATCTATACAAAAGCCTGCGGACCGGCGCTCCCATGACCCCGACGAGTGGTCCCCAGCCTGCCGCATGCTGGGCATGTAAAAGTCCGGACATACCCCGCTTATTAACGACCACCAATGCCAAGACCTTATATAAGAAGAAATGGGCGGAGCTAGGCAACGAGATCGTGAATCCAATCGGATGCGCAGACTGCCATGAGCCGCAGAGCATGGGATTGCGCGTGACCCGCTCATTCTTGAAAAGTGCCTATAAGCGCAACGGATTACGTATAGAGGACGCAACCGAGCAAGAGATGCGATCTCTAGTATGCGCCCAATGCCACGCCGAATATTATTTCCAAGGAGAAGATCGTATACTAGCCTTACCTTGGGATCAAGGTTATACAGTAGAAAATATAGAAGCCTATTACGATAGCATAAACTTCACCGATTTCACCCATAAATTAAGCCGGGCACATTTGATAAAGGCGCAACATCCGGATTTCGAGTTATTCCAGATGGGCATTCACGGGCAAAGAGGCGTTTCCTGCAGAGAATGCCATATGCCTGCTGTCGGGGAAGATGAGAACCGGTACAACAACCATCATATCAAAAGCCCGTTGGCGATGATAGACCGTACTTGCCAAGCCTGCCACCGGGAAAGTGAGGAGACCTTACGCAAGGATGTTTATGAACGGCAAAACAAAGTCTACGCCATACGCATGCGTGTAGAGGAAGAATTGACAAAAGCCCATATAGAAGCGAAATTCGCTTGGGACAAAGGCGCTACGGAATCTCAAATGAAAAACGTATTAAAACTGCTCCGGCAGGCACAATGGCGTTGGGACTTCGCCGTGGCCTCACACGGGGCGGCTTTCCACGCGCCCCAAGAAGTCACACGTATCTTGGGCAGCGGACTCGATAAGTCTACCCAAGCCCGCATCCAGATCATGAAGGTCTTAGCGCAGCTAGGCTATACCCAAGACGTTCCGATGCCGGATATCTCCACGAAAGCGAAAGCCCAGCAATATATCGGCCTCGATATGGAAGCCGAGCAACAGGCCAAACAAAAGTTTTTAGAAACCGTCATCCCCCAATGGCAGGAAGAAGCGAGGGCCAATAAACGATTCATCGAAGGTAATTAAGTTCTTTCCTTCAGCTCCAACCCCGGGGTATAAGGTAGCGAGATCGTAAACTTACTACCTACACCAACCTCGGATTCAAGCGATATGCTTCCATGAAACGTATGAACGATACTCTGGCAGATCGCTAACCCCAAGCCTGTACCTTGGGCAAACTCATCTAGTTTCTGGAAACGCTCGAATACCTTTTCCTTTTTATCATCAGGAATGCCCTTACCCGTATCTTTCACGGAAATAAGGATCGATTTTCCATCTGCGCTAAGTTCGTATCCGATCTCGATATATCCCTTAGCGGTAAACTTCACCGCATTATTAATGAAATTGGTACAAACCTGCGTCAACCGGAAATGATCCGAACGGATGATAAGAGGTTCATGGGGAACCCTTATCTTTAACTCCACTCCCTCCGGCATCATCAATTGATGCGTATGGAAGATATCTCCCATCAGTTTACTCAGATCGAGGTTCTCATAAGAGAAAGACATGCTACCGGATTCTATGCGTGATAGATCCAAGATATCGTTGATCAGCTTAAGCAACAGGTCACTGTTTTTGGTAATCAGATCTATAAACTCCGCCTTTTCCTCCGGTTCCAAAGGCATATCCGAATTGAGCAATTGGGAGAAGCCTACGATCGCATTCAGAGGCGTACGTATCTCATGGCTCATATTCGCCAGAAAGACTAATTTCATCCGATCGGATTCCTCCGCTTTCTGGCGGGCGGCTATAAGGCTATTCTCCGTGTCTTTTATCCGCTGGATATTCAAGCATAAGCCACTTACCTCAACAGCTTCGTCACCGGAAACCGAATCTTTCTCATTCTTATTTTGGGCATAGCGAAATTCCCACCACTCATACCCCTTCTTATTAAAGTTACAACGACGTTGCGTCACTTTCCGGGAAAGAAAGCCACTATCCAGCAGATTCCGGTCTCGAAGGAAATTATCCAGTTCTTCAGGATGTATAGCATCCTGAAACTCCTCGATTTTCATCGGTACACAGGGCATACCTAAATAATGGTAGAATCTATTATCAAACTCGAATACCCCTTTGCTATACCGAAAAGCGAAAATGTTGCCGCTATCCAACGCAAAAGAAAGAAAAGTCTTCTCCCTTTTTAACTTCTCCTGCGCATCCTTCTTATGTAAAGCCTCCTGTATATATCGCTTTCTTTGGTAACTAAAAAGCAGAAGCAACATCACCACCAGAATAAAGCCGGCAGCCCATATATAATATTTATATTGAACGACAAACGGCATATTCGCAATAATAGCTCCTTCCGGCAATTTACTACTATCAATGCCCCAACGTTCTAACACACCGTAATCAAAAACATAAGCCTTGTTACTCCCTTCGATTTGCGGAAAATCGGACGGGGGCGTTCCTTTCAAGATAGAGACGACCCGGTTTACAGCCCCCTCTACCTCATCCTTAAAGACAGTGACATACCCGCCAACTACGCCATTCTGATTTCCGATCAACTCATTGATCACGGAGAAACATGGAAAGGCGCTGAGCCGCCCCAACGAGATTGTCATATAATCCCTCTTGGTTGCCAGATACGCTTTATTATAATAATTCTCGCCGAATCCCTTAATCAGGGCATTCGCCGATTTCGTACTGAGTGTGCTTATATACATCGTATCCGGCTTTATCTTAGGTATATCCGATATCGAAATCCCGTTCTTTCCGGATAAACGTACCCGATCCAAGGAATATATATTGTTCACGGCACAAATATCCTGAATCTGCGCATTCATGTCCGCCAGCATCATATTATCCTGAAAGGTATCATCCGAGACTCTTATGACGATGCAATTACCAACAAGCCGCCGTATCAATTCTATATTCCTCTTATAATCCGGTTTATCATAAAAGCCCGTCATATTCGGATATTTCCGGATGATCGGGATATTGGGATAACTAACCCCCATAAACACGACCGGGATCGATTTAGCGAGGGGATGCCTGCTACTTATCAAAGCGTTTAAGGCTTGATCGTCATTGACCAGAATAATATCCGGGTTCCATGTCGATAACCCATTCAGTTTCTTGAATAATTTCTGTCGCTGTTGCTTCTCCGAATATTGCTCACAATCCAAATAAAAAGAATAGACACTCGCATGTATCCCCTTCTTCCGCAATTCACTCGACATGATTTCCTTCATCTTCTCATAGGCGGGAAAATGTTTTTCGTAAGATTGAATCACGAGTATACGCTTCTCCTCCGATAAGTCTGTAGAGGATTTACATGATATACAGGTAACAAAGAGAAATATGATAGATATTATTCCAAATAAGCGCTTAGCTGGCATATCGTTCCTTTAAGGTGTTTTCTATGACTTTACAAAACTAAAGATTTATTTCGTACATTTGAGCATATTTTTCACGAAATACAATCAAAACATCAAATACATGAAACAAGAAATCCAATTAAACGAACACAACAAGCAAGAGTATCCTCCTATGCACACGGCGGAACATATCTTAAACCAGACAATGGTGCGGATGTTCGGATGCCCCCGGTCTAAGAACGCACACATAGAGAGGAAGAAGTCTAAATGCGATTATCTATTGGCGGAGGAGCCTAGCGCAGAGGCCATGGCTGAGGTCGAGAAGAAGATAAACGAGGTGATCGACCGGCACCTACCCGTAACCATCGAGTTCATGCCAAAAGAAAAGGCCGGCGGTATCGTGGATTTAAGTAAATTGCCCGATGATGCCAGCGATACATTACGTATCGTACGCATAGGCGATTACGATGCCTGCGCATGTATCGGATCGCACGTGGCGAATACATCCGAGATCGGACATTTCAAGCTATTGAATTACGACTATGCCGACGGGAGATTACGGCTACGTTTCAAATTGGTATAAAATTTAAAGCAAGCGCAAACAGCCAAATGAAATATTTTGTGTAAGTTTGCAAGCGATTAAAAGAACATTTTAATACAGACATTAAATACAATAGTTATGCAAACAATTGACAATTTCAATTTTGCCGGCAAAAAGGCATTTGTAAGAGTTGACTTTAACGTTCCATTGGACGAAAACTTCAACATCACCGACGACACTCGTATGCGTGCCGCTCTTCCTACATTAAAGAAGATCTTAGCGGATGGTGGTAGCGTAATTATCGGTTCTCACCTAGGCCGTCCGAAAGGCGTTACTGAGAAGTTCTCCTTGAAACACATATTGAAACACCTTTCTGAGTTGTTAGGCGTAGATGTTCAGTTTGCAAACGACTGTATTGGCGAAGAAGCCGGCGCTAAGGCTGCCGCTTTGCAACCGGGCGAAGCTTTGTTGCTTGAGAACCTTCGTTTCTACGCTGAGGAAGAAGGCAAACCAAGAGGTTTGGCTGAAGACGCTTCCGACGAGGAGAAGAAGGCGTTAAAGAAAGCCAGAAAGAGTTCACGAAGAGATTGGCTTCTTACGCTGACTGCTACGTAAACGACGCATTCGGTACCGCTCACCGTGCTCACGCTTCTACGGCTTTGATCGCTGACTACTTCGATACGGACAACAAGATGTTCGGTTATTTGATGGAGAAAGAAGTGAAGGCTGTCGATAAGGTTATGAACGACATCCAACGTCCGTTCACCGCTATCATGGGTGGTTCTAAGGTTTCCTCTAAGATCGAGATCATCGAGAACTTGTTGAACAAGGTAGACAACTTGATCATCACGGGTGGTATGACTTATACTTTCACGAAAGCGCAAGGCGGTAAGATCGGTAAGTCTATTTGCGAGGACGATAAGTTGGATCTTGCTCTTGATTTGATCAAGAAAGCGAAAGAAAAAGGCGTAAACTTGGTATTGGCTGTTGACGCTAAGATCGCTGACGATTTCAGCAACGACGCTAAGACTGATTTCGCTCCGGTAGATCAGATTCCTGATGGTTGGGAAGGTCTTGACATAGGTCCGAAGACCGAGGCTATCTACGCTGACGTTATCAAGAACTCTAAGACGATCCTTTGGAACGGTCCTACGGGTGTATTCGAGTTCGAGAACTTTACGCACGGATCTCGCACGGTTGGCGAGGCTATCGTTGAGGCTACGAAGAACGGCGCTTTCTCTTTAGTAGGTGGTGGCGACTCTGTTGCTTGCGTTAACAAATTCGGTTTGGCTAACGGCGTATCTTACGTTTCTACAGGTGGTGGCGCTCTTCTTGAGGCTATCGAAGGTAAGGTTCTTCCAGGTATCGCAGCTGTAAAAGGCGAGGCTTACAAATAATCAGATAAGTAAGTGATTTAATAAAAAATCCCCCGGGACGCTCGAGATATTCGAGATGTCCCGGGGGATTTTCTTTGATTTAGTTCCGTATTAATCTTGTTTCAAGATCAAGGCGGAAGAGGCGCTTACGGTAGTTTTACCCTGTACGGAACCTTTACCGTCCAGATAAATCCGACCATCCTTACAAACCGGAACCCATGTTCCTTCCGGCAGAGAAACCGTTACCGCCTTCCGGTTCCCGTTAAAGATAACCATAATCTTCTTCCAACTATCCCCGTTCGCATGCTCCCCTAAGGTATACGCTACGACACCGGGCTGGTTCACTTCTTGGAATTGAAGGGCCTCCCTCACTCCCTCGGCCGTGGCGATACGGAAAGCCGGGTGTGACTTACGAAGGGCGATCAAATCCTTGTAATAGTTGAAAACATCCTTGTTTTTTGCCTTCAAAGACCAGTCGATCTCATTGATTGAATCGGGCGATTGATAGCTGTTATGTACGCCCTTCTTATCGTGCAGCAACTCCTCTCCTGCCCGCATGAAGGGTACTCCTTGCGAGGTGAAGATGATGGTCTGGGCCAACTTGCCGAATCGTATCAACTCATCCGGGGTAGCGTCTTTCGGGGCCGAGAGCTTCAACTTATCCATCAAACAAAGATCATCGTGGCAAGAGACATAGTTGATCACTTGCGTAGGCTTGTTCGCATAAGGCGCTTTGCAATATAATATTTGGTTATAGTCGATTTGCGGATGGCGGATAGCGCCTACGATACCGAACTTAATAGACTCCTCATTGCCTTCCGGCTTTCCGGAAGCGAAACCGGCCTGTGTAGTCTCGAACACGCTTCCTTTTAAAGCATCCCGCAGGTCATCGCTAAATACGGCCACGTCATTCAGTTTCGGGGCGTTTACCTTGATCGCCCGTTGATCTTCTGGTAGCGGGGAATCGCTGGCGGTCCAGCCCTCACCGTATACGAAGATGGAAGGATCTAGTTTAGCTAACTCGGCTTTTACCTCGTTCATGGTTTCTACGTCATGGATTCCCATCAAGTCGAAACGGAAACCATCCACATGGTATTCCTCGGCCCAATATTTCACGGACTCCACGATATAGCGGCGTACCATCGCCCGCTCCGAAGCGGTCTCATTGCCACAGCCAGAGGCATCCGAATAGCTTCCGTCCGGTTTATGACGGTAGAAGTAACCGGGAACGGTCAAACTGAAATTCGACCCATCCCCCACGAAGGTATGATTGTAAACCACGTCCATGATCACACGGATACCATTCCGGTGCAATCCCCGCACCATCTCCTTGAACTCACGGATACGAGCCTCGGGATTGTAAGGATCGGTGGAATAGCTCCCCTCGGGGGCGTTATAGTTCTTGGGATCATACCCCCAATTGTACACATTATCTTGCAAGCGAGTCTCGTCCACCGAGCCATAATCATAAGAAGGAAGGATATGGACATGGGTAACGCCCAACTCCTTCAGATGATCCACGCCGGTAGCCACGCCGCCCGGACCTTTCGTGCCGTTCTCCGCCAAGGCGAGAAACTTACCTTTATGCGTCACGCCGGAGTTCGCGGCGATCGAGAAATCCCGATGATGCATCTCGTAGATGATAATATCGGAGAAGCTTTTCAACTCGGGAGATTTATCCGCCTCCCAGCCCTCCGGATCGGTAGCCGCCCAATCGATCACGGCCGCACGGTTTCCATTCACCCCGACGGCTTTCGCCCAGATACCGGGAGTCTCATCCAGCCATTTATCGCCGATACGGATCTGGAAGGTATAGAAGGAACCTTTCAGATCCTCGCTCACGGAGATACGCCACGTACCCTTGTCCGAGGATTTCATCGGCAACTGGCGGATAGGCTCCCCTCCCTCACCGGAGGCGTAAAGATTCAAGCGGACTTCTTCCGCCGTCGGGGCCCAAAGGGTGAACACGGATTTCGTGGGGGAATAGAACAACTCCAGATCGTCTCCCTCATAGGAAGGGTATTCATCAAAGGATTTGTATTCTTTCGGTGAGTTGCAGCTAAGCAACAGCGACAGGTATATAGATACCGGAACTAAGTGTCTCGTCATGGCTGATTCAGTAATTTGTTTTCAATCACAAAGATAGAAGTTTCGAATCGGATTCGCCAACGAAACAGAAAAGAAGAGGCGAAAAATCTACCGCAAACGTTTTCGCCTCTTTCGCTCATTCATGCTATATTAGAACGGAACCTCGTTACTGCTACCTTGACTCAAGAAGTCAGCTCCCGCCGATGGGATCGGGGGCATCGGGTCTCCACCGTTCATGGTCGAGGAGAATTCCCTTACCGCTATATCTTCCTCTACGTTCATAAACTTGGCGAACTCGCTCTTAAAGCGCAGCCGGACATCCCCCACGGCACCGTTACGATGCTTGGCGATAATGATCTCGGCAAGACCGATCAGGGAATTTCCCCGCTCGTCTTCCGTAATCTTATAATATTCGGGACGGTGGATGAAACATACCATATCGGCATCCTGCTCGATAGCTCCGGACTCACGCAAGTCGGCTAGCTGCGGACGCTTACCTTCCACGCCTTGACGGGCTTCCACACCACGGTTCAACTGCGACAAGGCGATGATCGGGATATTCAATTCCTTGGCCAATCCCTTCAACGAGCGGGAGATCGTACTCACCTCCTGCTCACGGCTACCGAAGTTCATACCGCTGGCGTTCATCAACTGAAGGTAGTCGATAATGATACATTTAATGCCATGCTCACGCACCAGACGACGGGCTTTCGTTCGCAGCTCGAAGACGGACAAGCTCGGGGTATCGTCCACGAAGATCGGGGCATCGTAAAGCTCCTTGATCTTAAAGTCCAGCTGCTCCCACTCGTAGCTCTCCAAGCGTCCGCTCTTGATCTTCTCGCCCGGTATCTCGCAGACATTCACGATCAGACGGTTTACCAACTGCACGTTACTCATCTCGAGCGAGAACAGAGCGACAGGCGTATTGAAATTCACCGCCATATTCTTCGCCATGGAAAGGACGAAGGCCGTCTTACCCATGGCCGGACGGGCAGCGATAATGATAAGGTCTGAATTCTGCCAACCGGAAGTCATCTTATCCAAGCCCTCGAAGCCCGTGCGCAATCCGCTCAGACCTTCCTTCTGGAGGGCCGCCTTTTGCAACATCTCCATAGCGTCCTTGATGACGGGGTTGATCTGGGTGACATCCTTCTTTACGTTACGTTGAGAGATCTCGAACAACTTACCCTCCGCCTCTTGCATCAAGTCCTCTACATCGAGCGTCTCATCAAATGCCTTTCCTTGGATCATCGCCGTGAAAGAGATCAACTCCCTCGCCAGATATTTCTGGGCGATGATACGGGCGTGATACTCGATATGGGCGCTACTGGCCACCTTGCTGGTAAGTTGAGAGATATAGAACGGTCCGCCTACATCCTCCAATTCTCCCCGTTTCTTCAATTGCTCCGTTACGGTAAGCATATCCACGGGACGCTGGCTCAACGCCAAGTCTACGATAGCGGCATAAATCTTCTCATGCGCTTTCTCATAGAAACACTCCGGCTTCAAGATCTCGCTGACGATCGAGTACGCGTCTTTCTCCAGCATCAACGCACCCAACACAGCCTCCTCCAACTCACGGGCCTGTGGCTGAAGACGCCCCATATCGGGGAGCATCTCCACAGGCTTTTTCCTTCCTCTTCCTATATTTCTTGTTCCTTCTGCCATCATTCTTTCTATTTGGGGAGTCAAAGGTAATATCTTTTACCCATTTCTGAAAAAGATTCTTTATATTTAGGAATTAAAACCTGTCGAATCATGAAAGCGTATTTTATCGGATTAGTTATCATGGGAGGTTGCCTATTATACGGCTGCCATACCAAACAAAAGAAAGGGGAAAACAGTAGCGACTACTCAGCCGACTCCCAATCCATAGCACGGCAAGATACCCTACCGTTACCGACTGATACCCATGCCGCATCTTCAGTTTCCACGGAAGGATGGACCGCCAAGCAGATACGGGACAGCATAGAATTGTTCTTCGGCAAGGAATACGATACCCTTCCCCCGCATCTACAGAAGATCCGCAGAAACATGGCCTCCCTCTGGAACACAGACGACTCCGTCTTCCTACAGCTTATCATAGTGGAAGCTCCGTATGTAAAAGCATTTAAGACGTACGTATTCGACTCGCCCCTCATCCGGATCGGCGGAGGCCCTTACGACCGGTCGCCCGAGGAATCTCTTTGCGAGGACACCACCCACTTCTCCATGCGAGTAAGCCCGAATGTCTACCCAACCAACATCGAACGGATCGAGATCGCCATCACCAACCATACCGACCTAGAAGGGATGGGAGGCGAAAGTTATTTCATCGAGCATTTCGACGGGAAGGCATGGAAAGGGGTCCCGCAACCCAACTTTTTTGTTGATATCGGCTATCCGATCTTTCCAAACGAGACAAGAGACGATTTCTCGGCCACCTTGATGCCTGAGCTCAAGGAAAATCCACCGGGATTGTACCGGGTGCATAAGACCGTCATCACCGGACAGGGCGCCGGCATCGTCCATTATCCTTTGGCCGCCACGTTCTACCTATCCGATAACCCGGAAGATTATGAGGAATACACACGCTTCGCCAGCCGGCTCCACGAGCCTCGCCCCATGGCCGAGTTCAAGGGAGGAAGAGAAGCCATGGCCCGGTCAGCATAGATACCGGGCTCTTCTTCTACTTCAACGAAGAGGGGAAATGCGGGATTGAATAGATGGCCAGTACTGCCTAAGAAGTATTGGAGTACTTCTTAGGCAGTACTCGGGTACTTCCATGAAAGTACTCCAGTACTATTACCAGAAGTATCGCAATACTCTCAGAGAAGTAAGCCTATGCTAACGTAAACTGGCAACAATATTGCTGTCAGCATACAGCGACATAACTTTACTTACGTAAAAAAGTATTATCTTTGCACCCGTAAAAAGTAATTTTCAAATTATGGACGACAGTATCCCGCTAGAAACAGAACAGAGTATGAACTAACGAGGCGGAGGGCTTCATTGATCCTCTGCTCGGATTAAACACGAAAGGAGGCAATAATGAGACAATTTCTTTATTGTGAGGCCGGTTATGTGGAGAAGAACCAATGGCTTCCTAACAGTTGGGTAAACGTAGAGTGCCCGACTCCCGAAGATCTTCAATTCTTGATGGATCGATTTAACGTACCCGAATCTTTCTTGAGCGATATAGCCGATACGGACGAGCGTCCCCGTATCGAGTACGAGGGGAATTGGTTGCTTACCATCTTACGTATCCCGTTGCAGAACCAAGATCATGACATCCCGTTCAATACGGTGCCGATCGGTATCATCACGAACAATGAGATCATCGTAAGCGTATGTTACCATAAGACGGACTTGATCCCCGATTTCATCCGCTATACCCAACGGAAGGAACTCCAGATTAAAAACAAGTATGAGTTGATCCTCCGGCTGATCCACTCATCGGCCGTATGGTTCCTTAAATACCTGAAACAAATCAATTACGCCGTCACCGAGGCGGAAAAGGCGTTAGAGAAAAGCATCCGCAACGAGGATCTGCTAGCGTTGATGAAGCTGGAGAAAAGCATGGTATTCTTCAACACCTCCATCCGCGGGAATGAGGTGATGCTGGCCAAGCTCCAGAATATTTTCCAAGAGCCGCAATATATCGACAAGGATTTAGTGGAGGACGTGGAGATCGAGTTGAAACAGGCCCATAACACGGTAAATATCTATAGCGATATTCTTACGGGTACGATGGACGCTTTCGCCTCTATCATCTCCAACAACGTGAACACGATCATGAAACGTATGACATCACTTTCCATTATCTTAATGGTTCCGACATTAATCGCTAGCTTCTACGGGATGAACGTCCCGATCTACATGGAGGATATGCCGCATGGTTTCGTGGTTATCATCTTGCTCTCGATCTTGCTATCCGCTACGGCCTTTTTCATATTCAGGAAGATCAAATGGTTTTAGGATATCAAATAAATAAACCGGACGCAGATCACCCGTGCTTGTCGGTGTCATCTGCGTCCGGTAAATATCAAATTCGGTATATCTTTATCTTGGCTTACTTATGCGTATCCTCGAGGATATAACGCAAGGTTCCGGCATTCACCAATTCCTCTTGCGAGATGGTGTAGCCCTTTAGCTTTTTATCGCCGGCGAAAACGTCCTTGATGTAGATCGCTTCCGGATTACTATGCTTAGACTCGATTACCAATTCGCCTTTAGGATAGAATTTCTTGTCGAGCTGGATCGTAACCTTATCGAAAGTCGGGGAAGTCAATACATAGTTCACGTCGCCCGGACAAGCTGGGTAGAAGCCCATCATGGAGAAAATAGCCCAAGCGGACATCGTGCCTGTATCCTCGTTACCCGGGACACCGTTCGGGGCGTTATGATAGCAATCCTTCAACAACTGACGGACCAACTTCTGGGTACGCCAAGCCTCTCCCTTGAAATAGCTAAACAAATAAGGATAAGCGATATCCGGCTCGTTGGCGGGATCATAATTGCCGTCATCGAATACCTTCTGCAAATGATCGACAAATTTCTTATCGCCTCCCATCAATTTGGCCAGTCCCTTGATATCGTGAGGAACATAAAACGTATAATTCCATGCGTTGCCTTCATGGAAACCGGGACTAGGCTCGAAGTTCTCGCCTTGTTTCGGATCGAACGGAGAGTAGAAGGTGCCGTCCGGCAAGATCGGACGCAGCGTTCCGAACTCCTTGCTATAATAATGTTTGTAACCTAAAGAACGGTCACGGAATAACTTGGCATCCTCTTTCTTACCCAAGGCTTGAGCGAAATTAGCCAAGTTCCAGTCGGCGATATAATATTCCAGCGCATGAGATACGGAGTTATCGTATTGCTCACGCAAAGGAACATAGCCCTTGCTGAAATAATCGTTCGCATCCGGACGAAGCAGGTTGAACTCTCCCGGGGTAGTAGCGCCTTTACGCATCGCCTCATAAGCGGTTTGCTCATCAAAGTCACGCAAGCCGCGCATCCATGCGTCTACGATATACGGGATCGAGGGATCGCCCTCCATCGTAAAGGTCTCACGTCCGTAAAGCTCCCATTTCGGTAACCAACCGTTTTCCCGGTACATATCCAGCATCGTACGGATAATATCCAATTGACGCTCCGGATAGAGCAAGGTCATCAGGGTACTTACGTTGCGGTACGTATCCCACAAGGAGAAGACCGTATAACGGTTTCCGGTGGTATGGCCTACTTTCAGGCTCTCCATCATCGGGTACTCGCCGTTCACGTCTTGCAGGATATTCGGATGGATCAGCAAATGATACATACCGGTATAGAATATCGTTTTCTCGTCTTTCGTACCCCCTTCCACTTGTACCTTGGAAAGATCCTTGTTCCACATCGTACTAGCCGCCGTACGGACCTTGTCGAAATCGAAGCCGGGCTGCTCCGTATTCATGTTCAGGCGGGCGTTCTCGATGCTCACGTACGAGATACCCATCTTCACCTCGATAGCCTCGCCCTCGTCCGTATCGTAATCGAACCATACGCCGACATCGTCTCCGCTCATCTCACGGGTATAACTGGTATATAACTTATACTTGCCGGAGTAGATATCCCATTCGGCCTCTACCCCCTTCATCTCACGTTGTTTCTTCCAATAACCCATCTTCTTCGGGGCCTTGTTTACCTTCATCACGAAGTAAACCGGGAATACGGCCTGTGGATTATAGCAGAACGTACCTAAAAGCTTACTCCCCTCGATCTCCGTATCATTCACGATACGTACCGTGGCGCCGGTCTCGTTCGTCAAGCCCTCGCCTAGGTTCAAGAGGATATGGCTCTTCCCTTTCGGGAAGGTAAAACGGCTCAAGCCCGTACGCATGCTGGCAGTAGCCTCCGCCTTGATATTATACTTGGTCAAGGTATTGCTATAATAACCGGGGTGAGCCACCTCGTCCTTGTACTCACTGCCGTAAGCCTTATAGTCCACGTTCAACTCGCCCGTTGTCGGCATCAATAGCAAACCTCCCAGCTCCGGGCATCCCACGCCGCTCAAGCTACCGTGGGCGAATCCCGTAAAGAATTTATTGTCTGCCGAGTAAGGAGTAGACCACCATTGACTATCCTTGTCAAAACGATTCTTCTCCGACCCCATGACGTTGAAAGGAACCACGCTCATCATACCCTGCGGACAAACCGCGCCGGGATTCGTCGTACCGTAATTGCTCGTACCGATGAAGGGGTTCACATAATCTACCGGTTGCTGTGCCGTAGCGAACAGGCTACCACACAACAGGAAGGTCATTAGCTGTTTCTTCATTTGATAAATGTATTTTAGTTGATAATTAATTGATTCATACTTACCAGATCACGATCTCATCCGTGAAGATGAAACCCTTATTCGCCTCTTTTGCCTTGATACGGATATAACGGGCTTTCCAATCGCCGTTAAACGTATACTCCTGAAAAGACAGGTCTTTATCCGTATTGGATATCGTAGTAGGGATAACTCCCTGCGAGATATAGCTCTCCCTGTCTTCCGATGTCAGCAACTCCACCTCTCCCGGTTGGTACACGCCCGGGCCGATCAATTGCATAAAGCGGGACGATACCTTATGGATATCCGTCACCTCGCCCATGTCCACCACGCA
>OCHD01001552.1_pt1 | contig 14711 bp, 8 predicted proteins | sample 1538481 | NCBI WGS metagenome assembly OCHD01 (sample SAMN04571699, study PRJEB22368) | human gut metagenome | biome: human gut; material: stool | host: Homo sapiens | place: Luxembourg | collected 2012-09-07
CCTGCCACAATGTTACTTTGTCCTGCCCTGATGTTGCTGCGCATCCTTTGCGCAACAATATTATTATCATCCTATTCCCGAAAAAAAGCAATGACATTTTTACATATTTTCCAAACAATCTTTTGTTTCTGCTCACTTATGCCCTGTTCCGGTAACAATTCTGTTTTTTCGTATCAACATCTGATTTACATTTGTTTTTCCTGATGCTATAATATATTTGCGCAATCGGTTGCGTTATCAAATGATGATATATAAGATCACACTGATTGTCAATATGAAAATATTTTTTGGGGGACAATATGAAAACAGACCATTTACTTTTCGGGGCAGCTTATTACTCGGAATACCTTCCATATGACCGCGTGGAAAAAGACATGGAAATGATGGAAAAAGCAGGCATGAATACGATCCGTATCGCAGAATCGACCTGGAGTACCATCGAGCCAAAAGACGGTATCTTTGATTTCACACATCTCGATAAAATGCTTGAGGCGGCTGCACGCCACCATATTTCTGTCATTGTCGGGACACCGACCTACGCCATCCCGGCATGGCTGTCAAAAAAATACCCGGACATTCTGGCTTTGACCAATAACGGTCAGAACATTTATGGTGCAAGACAGAATATGGATATCACACACGCAGGCTATCTGTTCCACTGCGAGCGGGTTATCCGCGCAATGATGGAACATATCAAAGATGTTCCGCATATCATCGGATTTCAGCTGGACAATGAGACAAAAAGCTACGGCACTGCCGGTCTGCGTGTCCAGGCAATGTTTGTCGATTATTTAAAGGAAAAATATCCGGATATCAATGAATTCAATCACGAGTTCGGGCTGGACTACTGGAGCAACCGCATCAATACATGGGAAGATTTCCCGGATGTCCGTGGCACGATCAATGAAAGCCTTGCCGCAGAATTTGCCAAATTCCAGCGTCTGCTTGTAACCAGATTTTTAACATGGCAGGCTTCGATCGTTTCCGGATACAAGCGCCCGGATCAGTTCATCACACAGAACTTCGACTACGACTGGACAGACCATTCCATCGGCTATCAGCCGGAGGTCAACCAGTACGAAGCTGCCAGATGCATGACCGTTGCCGGATGTGACATTTATCATCCTTCCCAGTCACTTCTTACCGGAGAGGAGATCACCTTCTGCGGCAACATCTCGCGCAGCTTAAAGAAAGACAATTACCTTGTTTTAGAGACACAGGCTCAGGGAAATATTGCATGGCTTCCATATCCGGGGCAGCTCAGGCTTCAGGCCTACAGCCACATTGCAAACGGCTCCAACAGTGTCATGTACTGGCACTGGCACTCGATCCACAATGCGATTGAGAGCTATTGGAAGGGCATCCTGTCACACGATTTTTCCGAAAATGAGACTTACCGGGAAGCTGCATCCATCGGCGCAGACTGGAAGCGGATCGGCACCCACCTTAAAAACCTGCAAAAGAAAAACCGTGCTGCCATCCTGCTTGACAATAACTCCCTGACCGGACTGCGTCTTTTCCCATTGAAAGCCCTCGGCAATTACAGCTATAACACTGTTGCCCGCTGGCTTGGTGATGCTCTGTACCATTTAAATATCGAGTACGACATGATCTCCTCTGCGGAACGTGATTTTTCTTCCTACGGGTGCCTGATCGTGCCTGCACTTTACAGTGCTTCCGAAGATCTGCTCACCGCAATTTCTGATTATGTGAAAAACGGCGGACATCTGATCACGACGTTCCGTTCCGGTTTTTCAGATGAACAGTTAAAAATTTATGCGGATACACAGCCTCACATTTTACAGGAATGTCTTGGTATCCACTATGACCAATATACCTACCCGGTGGATGTTTCGGTAACACTGCCTGATTTTATGGCTCATCCATCCTGCTCCGGTCATGAAAATGCGGCTTCCGATGCCGGCTCGTCATGTTCCGATGAATCCTGCACAAACAGCAGCAAATGTCTGCACTGGATGGATCTTGTGACCTGTGATACCGCCACACCGCTCTTTTTCTACGATCACCCGGTCTGGAAAAAATATGCAGCTGCCACAGTCAACCAGTTTGGAAAAGGTTCAGCACTGTATCTCTCCAGCATGTTTGATGGCGCACTTCTGGAAAAAGTTCTGGTCCACTACTTTACTTCGCTTCCGGAAACACTTTTAGCACATCCGGAATGCCACTTCCCATTGATCATCAGGGAAGGCGTCAATGATTTTGGAAAACGGGTAAGATTTTACTTCAATTATTCCGATGAAAAACAGACCGCCATCTGCAAAGGGATCTCTGGCACGGAATTATTGTCCGGCAGAAAAATAATGGAACAGGAAACGCTTTCGCTGGAACCATGGGGCGTGGTGATCGTGGAAGAAAATTAATTTTCCCTTCACATACACAAGATATGCCGCACGAAAGGGTAATTTTTCGTGCGGCATATTTTTTAGTGACATCTTATGAATTTCATTTAGAATTTTTTATTTTTTCTGTATGCGGTTCCCATCAGTGCACAGCCAAACAGTAATAATATCACTGCTGCTGCAACCGGTGTGTTATCCGATGTCTTCGGACTTGCGATCACGCTGCCTGTCGTCTGGCTCATATCTGTTTCATTTAAGACGATGACATAATCGGATGCGTGTGAGAACTTGAAGTCTACAGTACCATCTTCTTTTACCTGTGCTGCCTGATAATACTCAAACTTACCGGTTGTCTCATTATAGTAATAAAGATTTGCTATTTTTCCACTGTAGTCCTTGCCAACGGAAAGTCTCAATATTCCCTCAAAGCCAAATACTCCGTCATAATTTAAGGAGAGCTGGATGGTTTCATTTCCGTCTGCCAGCGCTGTCACTTTCTGTTTCGGAATATCACTTGTTCCCACAACCAGACCAAGATCGATTGGTGCTGTCACATTACCGGTGATATCTTTTCCATTGATGATCCAGCTGGCCTGATCACTTACCTTGAAGGTTACGTTCATATCTTTTCCTTTGATACTCTCGAACACATTTGCTGGAATCTTTGTTGTCTTTAACAGGTTTACACGGATTTTACTTCCGGTTTTTGCCTTATTCACTGCCTCGATCACATTTGCAAAACTCTCCTCCTGCACGGTTACTTCTGCTACAGCCTGTTCTTCCTGTTTTGGATTTGTCTTATTTGCAGAAGTGCTCTGGTTTGCGTTGTTTCCGGAAGACTGTGCATTTCCATTGCTCTCTGCTGTATCTGTCTTCTTATCATCCTGTTTTTCATCCGGAGCCGGTTCTGTTTTTTTCTCCGCAGTCAGAACAATTGTACCACCGTCTTTTGCTGCTGGAATGGTAACAGAAACGTTCTGGTCAGCAGAAACTGTGTAAGTTTTTCCGTCATAAAGGTTTGTAAGAACTGTTCCAACACTCTCTGCTACCGGGATCACTACTTCTTTCTCTGCCTCTTTCACATTCATTCCTACATATAAAGTGCTATTTCCATAACTTCTGCTGATCACTTCATAGCCATCTGCGTCGGAAACTGCAACTGTGCTTCTGTTTCCTCTTGCAAATACATCGGTGTACGCATTGCGGATTGCAAGCATTGTCTTGTAGTGGTTGTAAATACTGTTGCTGTCTGCTTTCTGTTTTTCCAGCTCTGTCCAGTCAAAGTCGCGACGGTTTGTCTGGTATGGCCAGTTGTTGGCTCCACCCTGTCCGATCTCCTCTCCATAATAGAGCACCGGCTGGCCTTTTGCTGTGATCTGAAGTGTTGCTGCCACTTTCATCTGGTTGTAAGCTTCTTCTTCGCTGAGTTTACTCTCATTTACAAGCTTATACTGAAGGCTGTCCTCATCATGACTGCTCAAAAAGCTTCCCATTGTAGCAGTGTTATTGATCGCACCATTTCGTTTCTGTAAAGAACTTTCCACACCAGAAATATCTCCGGTTACGAATTTCTGTGCAAAATCATTGAAATCAAAATCTAACAGTGCATCCATGCTTCCGGTTCCAAGTTCTCCCGCATTATTGGCATATCCTGCACCGGAATACTCTCCTATCATTTTAAAATCAGGATTTACTTTGGTCAGCGAGTTTTTGAAAGCTTCCCATGTCGTTGTCTCTACATGTTTTACAGTATCCACACGATAATAGTCAATACTGTATTTTGACATCCACTCGGTCTGCCATGTAACAAGCTGGTCTGTCACTGCTTTGTTTTCTGTCACAAAATCAGGCAGATCTGACAATGAATCATATTTATCATCACCGCTGATCGTGTTGTTGGAGTCACGGATCATGGAAATACTGTTTCCATCTGCATCTGTTAAAATACTGTTGAAGTATTTTTCTGTACCGTAACCTGCATGGTTTAACACAACGTCCACCATGATTTTCATTCCCTTGCTGTGAGCGGCATCCAGTAATGCTTTGAACTGCTGCTCTGTTCCAAGATGTTTGTTTAACTTTGTGAAATCGCTTGCCCAGTAACCATGATAGCCATAGGTAGCGGTATCTGTCTTATTATCATGCTGATCTTCTGTGATATTTTCTACGATTGGAGTGATCCAGATTGTGTTCACACCCAGATCTTTTAAATAATCCAGTTTCTGGTTTAATCCGGCAAAATCTCCACCGTGATAGCTGGATCCGCCTTTTTCGCCTGTGTTATAATCTCCAACTCCGTATGCATCATTGTTGCTTGCATCTCCGTCAAAGAAACGGTCTGTCACTGCAAAATAAATCACTGCCTCATCCCAGTCAAAATCTCCGGCACTTTTTTTGCGCTCTGTGACGGTAACATTTGTCGCTGTTGTATATACATTTCCATAAATATCTTTCACTGTGACAGGAATCGTTTTTTCTCCTGCGGCTACCGTATTCAGGCAGGAGATTGTTCCTTCCATGAGTGTCGGATCAATCGCAAATTCCCTGTTTAATCCTAATTCACTCAAATCGGCTGTGATTGCAGCAATTTCAGATGTTTCAAGACCTTCTCCGTCTTTTGCAGTCAATTTTACGGATAACACATTGTTGTCATTGTAATCCATTGCATACTGTGATAAAGAAGCCGTTACGCTCACATTTGCTTTTTTGAAGTGGCATACGCTGCATTCTTTTCCGCTGTAATCAGCTTTTTCACTGTTAAACGCATCTAATTCCTCGGTGCCGTCTACCACATAGTAGTAATAGTAATCACCCGTGGAAACGCCAGTGAAATCATATCCAAAGCGGTCATTTGCTGCATCATAAGTCATCGCGCAGGTCTGTCCGTTGACAACCACACTGACTTTGCCGTCTAAAGAAGCAAGGTTATTCTCTGCTGCCAGTGTATCGTTCCTGTAGTAAAAATGGATCGTATCATTAGCTCCATCCATCTCGTAACCTGCGTTGTATGGCAATACCTCTGTGATTCCCTCTCCCTGCGTAAACACTGCCTTGACCAGTGACTGTCCTGCCGGGATCGTCACATAATGATCTCCGCCGTCTTTGTTTGCCCACTCATTGTCAGCAGTACTTTGTCTCATACAGAAAGATAACATCAGATCTGCCTGCGAATCTTTTACCGGAATTTTGGCAACCATTTTTCCATTGATGTCTGCAAATGCTACAGATACATCAGAGCCGAATCCACTGTTCCATGTAAAAATGTTCCAGCCCTCATAATCCTTTGCCGGTCTGTCGTACTCGATCATGATGCTGCGTGATTTTGGCTTAACCAGTTCCGGAAGTGTTGTGTACGCCTGATTGCTGTTGGATACAATATAGAGTGTGACATTTTCGGCTGTTGCGCTGTTATTGTATAAAACCGTATCTCCCTGCCATTTCCACTCGTCTTTAGATCTTGGAATTATCTGGACGTCGGTATATGGGAGTGTCACATCTGCACGCAGCCACTCATTTCCATCGGAAAGTTTTTCCTTTGCAGTGAAAAGAGTTCCTGCTGTTGCACCCGCACCGGATTTCTGCCAGATCCATAAATCAGATGCATTTTCTGACATATGTGTTTCATCGAAATCGTAATAGTAAATGGTGTAATGATAAACTACCTCTACCACTGGAATAGTTATCTCTTTTTCAATTCCATTATAAGTAGCTGCAATCGTAACTTCCGTTCCCTCGTAAGATATAGGAACTAAAATTTCGTTACCATTTAAAGTAATTCCCTCTGTTTTTGCTGTATATGTAACACTCACTCCATTCTGAACATTTCCATCGTCACCATAATAAGTTCCTGTTACCGGAAGTTCCATCGTAACACCTTTTTGAATCTGCGCAGGTACTTCTACCACAAGATCTTTTATATATGCGATATCTACCTTTGTTTCCTTTGTCTCATCTGTTTTGTCCAAGGATAATGTGACATCTGCCGGTGCATTAAGGTTCAAACTCAAATTGCCATCATTTTGCGCCCAATATTTATTCCATCCTTCGGTTGCCGCATCCTCTAAAATTTTATATTGATACTTTCCTGCTGGAACAGCTTTCAATGTAATACTATAAACATTTTCATTTTCAATTGATTTCACAAAATTTGGCTTTGCACTTGGATCCCATGCCATTCCCGGAATATTTCCTACTAAAAGAAATGTTGTTTCTGTCTTCGGTAAATCCGGAACAGATGTTGTTCCAGCTGCATCTAGATAATAATCCCCTTGTCCATCTTTCTGAATATAATAAACATCGGTCGGTTTATCTTCTGTATACTGTGATAATTTTGAATCATATCCGGGATTTATATTATTTCCGGGATTAGCAAAATCCAGAAATTGAAATCCTGTAAAAGTTCCCTTCACACTAAGCGTGTACTCTGTTGTATCACCCACAACATTTCCTTTACTCATAAAAAAGCCCTTGGCTCCACCCCAGCCCGGTATCTCTGTTCCATCTGTATTCTCAATATTGGTATTTCCACTTACTGCATAAGTGCCTCCCCAGAACTGTACCGCTGGTGTTGTCCAACCCCAATTTGACGGCATCATAAAGTGGATCGTCAGATTCTTCTCTGTCTCCGCTGCCTGCACCGTACTGTTTCCACCGCCAAGCGCCGGAACCATTGTTACTACCATTGCAAGCACTAGCAGAAAACACAGTACTCTGCTTGCAATGCTTTGCCTCTTTTGAAAGCTTTTCGTTAACTTTCTCATTCTTCCTTCTCCTTTTTCTCCCCTACTTACATGTGATTCTATAACAATCCCCCTCTTCACATGTTTTCGTTTTTTTTCGCATTTATATTGTATTCTAAAATATTGTATTATTCTATACGTAATAAATCCCGAAATCTCGTCCAAATTTTTGTGAATTTTAACCAATTAAAGTGCAAAATTGCACAGTATTCCATTTTCAGGCTAAAAAAATAGAACCAGAATTCAAAGTTTTCTCTGAATTCTGGTTCTGTTTTTTCGAAAATATTATTTTCTACTGTGCCACAGTTCCATCCGGCGCCTGTGCTGCCGGATCTGCAGTGGTATCTGTGCCTCCTGCCGGCGCCGTCTGGTCTGCCACAGGCTGCTGTGCTGCCGCTGCAGCGCCACTCTTTAAGGCTGCCAGTGCTGCCTCATCATCCACAAGTGTCTGATAATTGGTAACATAACTCTTTGCTGTATCCGATAACGCATCGTATGCTGTTCTTGCAGCCACGATAACAGGTTCGCTTTCTAATGTAACAGTTCCGATACTGTTGATCGTATTTACAACCGCAGCTGCCTCTTTCTGTTTCACACTGTCGCTTTCTGTTCCCGGAAGGTTATAAACAAGGACGCAGTATCCTTTGTCGATTGTCTCATAGATTTTCTTGGCTGCCGAATATGGAAGGTTGATAAATATCTCCTCCAAAAGCTTTTCTGGAAGTCAGGTCATGCATTCCGATGTCGCCGTTAAATGGCATCCAATATGTAACAGGAGTTTCATAATCCGGTCCACGTAAAACAGCATTCAATGTTTTATAGGTAAGCATAAATGCTCCGCCCGGTGTTGCGTGCCCTTTTGCGACATTTCCGGATACAAAATCAGACTCTGTCACAAGCACACCATCTTTATATACAAACAAATGCTGTGAAGTGAGATTGATCTCCACATAGGAATTACCGTAATCATTTTCGCCATGGCTGTTCGCAGTCTGGGAATAAACCGGTTCACGTTCCACTTTTTTTCCGGCTTTCAGATCATCTAAAATCTGTACCACTTCCTCGGAATTGTTGATTTTCCATCCATAAGGTCCATTGGAGATCGTCACAGTGGAACCATAAGATGTTTTCAACTCTTTCGGTTTATAACAGGTATTATATTTACTTGCAAGCTCCTTTACAAAGGAAAGAACACCTTCCTCGTCCACCACAAGATTTAAATCATCGTCCACGGAAAGCCACTCGGAAATACGCTCCCCATCCAGCACTTCTTTTGCAACGTCAAAATCATAAGTGATCGTAGTTCCAACATAGCTGTTCATCTCATCAATGACTGCCAACAGTTTTTCATTATCGTCTTCGACCTCCGGCTTCACATAACATTCTGCCTCATCCAGATCAAGTTCATCTGCGAGAACTAAAATGGAATCCTCCACCGCTTTTTTGAAGGCATTTTTATCAATGGTCGTACCGTAATCTGCCGGAACTAAAGAATAGCCATCTGCTGTGTACGCTGAAACCGTTGCATCCACGGGTTCACGCTGTGCACCAGCCTGCATACAGTTTAACGCCTGAAGCTCGCTGTCCAATGCATTCTCATCAAATGTCACAACCTTAGCCAGTTCCAGATTCTCATGTTTAAACAGTGTAACCACCCATGCGAAACCATTCTGTCCATTCAATAATTCTTCCACTTCGCCATTGAACACCGGTGCAATTTGAATAGCATCTCCTGCAATGCTTTCCTGTCCCTCCTCACGTTCCACGAGATTCAGCACATAGCTGTCAATCTCCTCTGTGATGAGCTGCTCCATCTTTTCTACCGACTTACCACCGGCTTTTATTCCATCGATGGTCGTACCAAAGCAGAAATGGCTCTGGAAAAAGATTCCAAATCCAACATAAACAACAGCCAGACATGCCACGACAATTCCAATCGTCATAAAAATCTTCTTTTTGTCTCTGGATTTTACTGCCGTATTTGCCTGTGTCAGATCCTTTTTTTCTTTTTTCATAATTTTTCCTCTCACTCTTTTGTAGCTTATTCAAAAAGACGTATCAATATGCGCCTATTTTCAGCAAAACCATACTCTATTATAGGTAGAAAAAGGGCTTTGTCAACAATTTGCGGCAATCGTAATATTTGCGTAATGAATTTGTTTTAATTCGTAACAATGATGGTAAAATTTTTCTTCTGAAATTGTTTGTAAGGTTGCACAAAAACCAGACATTTACCTTAAGAAATCTTTAAATATTCAATAATCTTTCTTAAAAAAAGAGAAAGGGAATTGTTTCCTAAAAATCACTATGCTATAATCGCACAATGTAAGGAAAAAGAATTTATTTTTTATAAAAATGTGTTAGGAAGGTGATATTTTGAAGACAGATATGAAAAGCAGACTCAATGCTTTTATCGAGAAAAACAGACATGCTTTTTTGCTTCTTTATTTTTGTATCTATTTTCCATGGTTTCATCATCTGGAACGAACCGTGACCACGCATTTTCATGTGATACATACTGCATTGGATGACAGGATCCCATTTTGTGAATACTTTATTGTTCCTTATCTTTTATGGTTTGGATATGTCGCGTGGGCAGTCGGATATTTTTATTTTAAAAATAAAGATGAATATTTTAAACTCTGTGCAATGCTTTTTACCGGAATGACCGTTTTCCTTGTGATCTCAACGATCTATCCGAATGGTCACTATCTGAGACCAGCTTATTTTGAACATAATAATATTTTTATCCAGATGGTAAAATGGCTGTATGCAACGGATACACCGACAAACCTGTTTCCAAGCGTACATGTCTTTAACTCCATCGCCGTGAATATTGCCGTATGGCACAGTGACAATTTCAAAAAGAACAAAGCTGTACGCTATGGTTCCGCTGTTTTGATGGTACTCATTATCTTATCCACAATGTTTTTGAAACAGCACTCCGTTTTCGACGTTGTCACCGGTATGGTACTTGCCGTATTTATGTACTCCGTTGTATACACAACCAACTGGGCTGCTGTCACCGTTGCAAAACCGGTGCGCAAGCCAGGACAGATCTAACTATGTTTTTACCACAATTTCAGTAGCTGGATTCCTGTTTTCATAACTTTATACTTCACATCCTCAAGTTCTGCTGCGGCATTTTTCAGCTCCTTGCGGATCTCAATGTGCTGCGGGCAATGCGTCTCACACTTTCCACAGGAAATACACTGGGATGCACTGCTCGTATCTTTTCGAAATGCAGTACACTGCAGGTAATCTCTTCTTCCCGATTTTTTTCCTTCGGAATACATCGCATTATAGCAGCGGAAAGTTCCCGGAATATCCACTCCACGCGGACATGGCATACAATATCCACATCCGGTGCAGCCGACCTTCACATTTTTCTTAATCTCAGCTTTTACTTTTTCGATCAGCTCCTTATCCGATTCTGTAAGACATCCCACCAGTGACTCGCTCGCTGTTTTTACATTCTGTTCTACCATCTCCATGGAATTCATGCCGGAGAGCACACAGGTAACTTCCGGCTGGTTATACAGCCATTTCAGTGCCAGTTCTGCCGGGGTACGATGTTGTTCGTCCTTACGGAATAATTCTTTTGCCGGCTCTGGGAGCAGATTCACCAGACGACCGCCTCGTAACGGTTCCATAATGATGACCGGAAGTCCCTTCTTATTCGCATAGCGCAGTCCTTCCACACCAGCCTGAGAATGTTCATCCATATAATTGTACTGGATCTGACAGAAATCCCAGTCGTAAGCATCTACTAACTGACAGAACATCGCGGAATTACCGTGATAGGAAAATCCGATCTGCCGAATCTGCCCGGACGCTTTCTTCTCCCTGATCCACTCTTCCATCCCCAGTTTTTTCAATTTCTCCCAGGTTGGAATGTCCGTCAGCATATGCATAAGATAGTAATCAATGTAACCGGTCTGCAGGCGGCGCAGTTCCTCCTGAAACATTTTTTCCACGCCATCGATCGACTTGATCAGATAATGCGGAAGCTTTGTGGCAAGATTGATTTTCTCCCTGCAATGATTCCGGTGTAAAATTTCTCCCACTGCCACTTCATTTCCGGCATACACGTAGGCAGTGTCAAAATAATTGACCCCCGCCTCAATTGCCGCCATCACTTCTTTTTCTGCTTTGTCAAGGTCTGCGCTGTTCCCCTTTTTCGTAAAACGCATACAGCCGTAGCCAAGCGCAGAAATATCGTTTCCATATTTATCTTTCCGATATTGCATGCTGCTATCTCCTCTCGGTGTTTAATGCCTCCAGTTCTTCCATCCAGATCCGTGCAGACGCATCCGAAGGCATACGCAGATCTCCACGCGGAGAGACAGCAACGCTTCCGACTTTTGGTCCATCCGGCAGGCAGGAACGTTTGAACTGCTGTGCAAAAAATCTGCGGTAAAAAGTTTTTAACCATTTCAAAATGGTTTCATCCTCATAAGTTCCCACAAAAGCAACTTTCGCCAGACGGTAAATCTTTGCCGGCGCATAGCCAAGACGAAGCATATGATACAGATAAAAATCATGTAATTCGTAAGGTCCGACCAAATCTTCGGTCTTCTGGGAAATCTTCCCATCCTCCGGCGGTAAAAGTTCCGGTGAAACCGGTGTATCCAAAACATCGAGAAGAACCGCTTCTAACGCTTCATCGCCACAGGTATCTGCATAATACCGGACAAGATGGCGGACCAGTGTCTTTGGCACAGACGCATTCACCGCATACATGGACATATGATCTCCGTTGTAAGTCGCCCAGCCGAGTGCCAGCTCCGACAGATCGCCTGTGCCGATGACCATACCACCGGTCTTATTTGCAATGTCCATAAGAATCTGGGTTCTCTCACGTGCCTGTCCATTCTCGTAAGTCACATCGTGCACTTTCGGATCCTGTCCGATATCCCGGAAATGGATATTGACCGCATCCTTGATACTGACTTCCATAAAATCCGCATTGAGACATTTGATGAGGCTGACCGCATTATCGTAAGTACGATCCGTTGTTCCGAATCCCGGCATTGTCACAGCCTTAATATTTTTATGATCCATGCCGAGCAGATCAAATGCACGCACCGTCACAAGCAATGCCAGTGTAGAATCCAATCCACCGGAGATACCGATCACGGCAGATTTGCAGTGTGTGTGCTCCAGACGTTTTTTCAGTCCCATCGCCTGAATGGATAAAATCTCATCACAACGGCGCTCTCTGTCTGTCTTACTGCCCGGAACAAACGGCATTGGATCAATGTATCTGGTCAGTTCCGTCTCTTCTATTTTCAATGCAAATGGAATTTCCGTGTAACCGTCCATTCTGGTTTCAAATGTAGTCATTCTGCGGCGCTCTGCATTCAGACGCAAAACATCGATCTCCGAATATACCGTTTCATTTGCAAAACGTTTCGCTTTCTTTAAAATCCTTCCATTTTCCGCAATGATATTATGCGCGGAATAGACGACATCCTGCGTGGATTCCCCATCTCCGGCACTCGCATAAATATAGCCGCACAGAAGCCTTGCAGACTGTCCGCCAACCAGCTCCTCGCGATAAATGTCTTTTCCGGTCGTCTCATCCGATGCTGACAGATTGACAATGACATTCGCACCGTTTAACGCATGACGGATACTCGGTGGTTCCGGCGTCCAGAGATCCTCGCAGAGTTCCACACCGATTTTCAGTTCCGGCATGGTCTGGCAGGTAAATAATAACTTTTTGCCCATTGGAACCACTTCTTCTCCGAGGCTTACCTGCACCGTTTCTTCCATTCCTCTTGTAAAATGTCTTGCCTCATAAAATTCATTGTAATTTGGCAGATATGTTTTCGGCACAAAACCAAGCACTTTTCCATTGCTCACAGCGGCAGCCACATTATAAAGCTTTCCGTTGTATTCGAGTGGAAGTCCCACAAACACGATGCAGTCCAATGCAAAGGTAAACGCAGCGATCTCAAGGAGCGACTGTCTTGCTTCACGCAGCATTTTTTCCTGTAAAAACAGATCACTGCATGTATAACCCGTAATACAAAGTTCCGGGAGTACAATAATCTTTGCCCCTTCCTTCTCTGCCTTTTTAATCTCTGCGCAGATTAATGCGGTGTTCTCTTTTGTATCCGCAACTACAATTTTCGGGGTGACGGCTGCCACCTTGACAAATCCCTGTTTCACTACTTTCTCATCTCCTTCAGTTCGTCCACTTCAAAATGATATGCCTTGTTACAGAACTGGCATTTTACTTCAATCGCTTCACCATCGTTGATAATATCGTCTAAATCTTTTTTGCTCAAGGTTGAGATTGCACGGGAAACGCGCTCTTTGGAGCAGTCACACTGGAATGCTGCCGGGAGTGTATCCGTGATCTCAAGTCCAAAATCACCCAGAATGATCTCTAAAATCTTTTCCGGCGTATTGCCCTCTTCCAGCATCTCAGTCACAGATGCGATCTCACTGATTTTTTTCTCCAGTGCATCCACAACTTCATCCGGGGTAAATGGCATCAGCTGAATGATAAATCCACCTGCTTTACAGAACCATCCACATCTACTAAAACACCCAGTCCTACTGCGGAAGGAACCTGCTCCGAAGTCGCAAAATAATAGGTTAAATCCTCTGCGATCTCTCCGGTCTGAAGTGCGATCTGTCCCACATAAGGCTCTTTTAAGCCCATATCCTTGATGACGCTCATGACACCAAGTCCAAGTGCCCCGCCTACGTCTAATTTTCCCAATGCATTCGGTGGCAGTTCCACATCTGCCACTCTCGGAAATCCCTTGACATGTCCTGCGGAATCCGCTGTCACGGTCAGTCCCTGCGCCGGTCCCTGACACTGGATCTGTACTGTGAGAAGATCCTTCTCACCCTTCATCATGGTTCCCATCATGGCCGCACCAGATAATAATCTACCCAGAGCTGCTGTGATCACCGGACTTGTGTTATGGTCTTTTCTTGCCTCTTCCACAATGTTTTTGGATGTGATCGCAAATGCGCGGATGGAATGATCTGCCGCAGTTGCTCTTACAATATAATCGTTCATGTTTTTCCTCTTTTCCTGTTATTTTATATTAGGCAAGTGCCTGTTCTGTTATATCATATTCCTTAAATCACCTTCGGTCTTGCAATGATATACATGCGCTCACTCTCTGCCGTCACCGGATCATGGGTAAACGCGTCATACGCTGCCACAAACTCCATGCCTGCCTGCAAAAGCAGCTCTTTCACCTGCTCTAATTCGTAGGCTTTCTGATAATGAAGTTCCTCGTATTTCCGATAGAGGTCACTTTCCTCCCGGATAAAAAGCGTCAGGTCATACTCATTGACCATCTCATCCTCATAAAAATAGTTTTCCCAGATGAAACTGCTCTCTTCCCGGTTTTCACTGATGGTGCATTCTCCCATCAGATCCCGGTATTTATGCACGGTGTTCAGATCAAAAATAAACACACCGTCCTCTGCGAGATATTCTTTTACCAGTTCAAATACTTTTTTCAGATCTTCCGGTTCCAAAATATAGTTCATCGAATCGCAGACACTTACAATTGCCCGGATATTTCCAAACAATTCCAGCTCCCGCATATCCTGAAGAAGATATAAAATATCATTCCGC
>OCHD01001560.1_pt1 | contig 14647 bp, 10 predicted proteins | sample 1538481 | NCBI WGS metagenome assembly OCHD01 (sample SAMN04571699, study PRJEB22368) | human gut metagenome | biome: human gut; material: stool | host: Homo sapiens | place: Luxembourg | collected 2012-09-07
ACCTGCCGGTATCGTAGCCGTAGCAGTTGAAGGTGAGACCGCTGTTAAGGTGGTAGTTAAATAATAAAGATATATAATTCTAAGATTCCCGTGCGGAGATTCGTCTTCAAGTAAACCGTGAGGTAGAACATGCGGGGATATTAATACTAAAGTAAAAAATTAAAGCTCTCCGTCAGTATTTCCGTGAGGCAAGAAAGCGGAAAAAGAATAAGCCCCGGTCGGTTTCTCGATCGGGGCTTTTTGTCTATTCTTTGTCGTTTTTATCTTTAAGTCTCAATCCGGTTCTAGCGTTGAGGGGAGAGATTACCGAGTGGCCTAAATCGCTTTCAAGTTGTTTGCGGGCGGCCTCTGCTGCTTTTCCTCCTTGTTTGGCGATAACTTCGTGTTCTTCGAGATGTTGCGGATTCTTTTCTTTGGCAGTTTTACCGGCCCACGTTTGATAGATGATATCTGTAAGGGTAGCAAACTGAACGCCCTCTTGTAGTCCGTGTCGTTTCCATTCATCGGTTAGGTCTTTACGTATCTCGATGCTTTTAAGGCGTTGATTAATCCAATTATCCGAGTACCCCAACGCTTTATATTCCCTCATGGCTCGATCTAGCGTTAACTCGGGGTCTTGCATTTCATCCAATCGCTCTTTTGCCACTTGGGCCATCCATAGCTTGAAAGGTTCTGCTTTAGGGGATGGGATGGATTGGATAAGCCGGAACAGCTGTTCTGTCGTAGCTACGTCGGTTTTGTAGTATTTCCCATCGGTAGAAGGTAATTTCAGTTGGTTACAATTTGTAACCGACTCATTTCCCTCTTTTCTTAGCCTATGTTTCAACACCTTCCAGTAATTGCTAGGATTAGGACTATCTGTTAGGATAGCGACAACGCTAGGATCGTCATACTTGCCGGTATCGAAGCCGTGATTGTTGAATGTGAGACCACTGTTAAGGTGGTAGTTAAATACAGTTTCTCGATCGGGGCTTTTTTGGTGAATCTTTTTAATTTTGTACTTTTGTAAGCTTGCACGAATGTTATACATGAATAGGAGAATTAGACAATGGCCAGCGATGATATAAAACAGGCATGGAAAGTGCCGGAACCTACGTTAAGGAGGTTGCCGTGGTATCTTGCGTTCGTAAAGTTGATGAAAGGGAAAGGGGAAGCGTTTATCTCATCTACCCAGATCGCTAAGGAGATTAATGTAGATCCTAGTCAGGTCGCTAAAGATCTCTCTTTTGTGAATATCTCCGGGAAGACGAGAGTGGGATACGATATTAACACGTTGGTTGACGTATTGGAGGATTTCCTCGGTTTTACATCCCAGCATAAGGCATTTCTGTTTGGGGTAGGGAGTCTGGGCGCTTCTTTGTTGCATGACACCGGACTGAGCCAATATGGTTTGGAGATCGTGGCGGGCTTTGATGTCCGTGAGGATTTGGACGGGAGCATGATCAATGGCATTCCCGTTTTTCATATGGATGATTTTCCTGCCAAGCAGAAAGAATATGGCGCGACGATCGGGGTGATCACCGTGCCGGTGGAGAAAGCGCAGGAGGTGACAGACCGGATTATCGAGGGAGGAATCAAGGCTCTTTGGAATTTTACCCCCTTCCGTATACGGGTGCCGGAACATATCGTAGTCCAGAATACTTCTATGTATGCGCATTTAGCTGTTATGTTTAATCGATTGAACTCAATGAATCACTAAAATATGAAGATTATCGCCGTTGGAATGAACTATGCCGCTCACAATAAAGAGCTGCATCATTCGTTAGAATTATCAGAGCCTACTATTTTTATGAAGTCGGACTCCTCTTTGTTGAAAGATGGGAAACCGTTTTTTATTCCGGATTTTTCATCGGAAGTTCATTATGAGACGGAGATCGTGGTACGGATAGACCGTTTGGGGAAAAATATAGCCGAGCGTTTCGCTCATCGTTATTATAATGAGGTTACGGTCGGTATTGATTTCACGGCACGGGATTTGCAGAATAAATTGCGTGCGCAAGGGCTACCGTGGGAGATTAGTAAGGCGTTTGATAATTCGGCTGTGATCGGGACCTTTATTCCGCTGGAGCAAGCGGGGGATGTAAACCGGCTTCCGTTCCATCTGGATATCAATGGCTCGAAGGTACAGGAAGGCAATACCTCGAATATGCTGTTTTCGGTAGATAAGATTATTGCGTACGTAAGTCGCTTCTTTACGCTGAAAATAGGCGATTTGATTTATACCGGAACACCTGCTGGCGTAGGTCCCGTGAAGATCGACGATCATCTGGAGGGATATCTTGGCGAGCGGAAGCTTCTGGATTTTTATGTGAGATGAGAAGATTAATATATATATTCATTATAGGTTTATTACTTTGCTCATATACATGGGCGGATGGTAGCCGTTATGCTTCTAAATCCCTGTTATCGGAGGGGAAATGGGTGAAGATCCGGGTGGATAAGACCGGAATCTACAAATTATCCTATGCGGATTTGAAGAATATGGGTTTCTCGGACCCATCGAAAGTCTCTGTCCATGGCTATGGAGGATGGCCCTTGGATGAGGATTTCAGTAAGGAATATATCGATGATGTCCCTTCTACACCGGTTTGGCGTGGGAGTGATTACCTGTTATTCTACGGGAAAGGGCCGGTTAAATGGGAGTATGACTCGTCGAGCCAGACATTCGTGCATACGAATAATCCTTATTCATTGTATGGCTATTATTTTGTGACCGATGCCACTCCGACGAATGATATGACTTCCGTGGCTCAAGCGAGTGGCGCGACTAATCGGATCACGACTTACGATGATTATTTGGTGCATGAGCAAGAATTAGTATCGTTGGCGAAATCGGGTAGGGAGCTGTATGGGGAAGATTTTAGCGGAGCTACCCCCCGAACCCTATCAACATTCTCTTCAATTCCGGGAATCACGAATGAAGACGCTAAGGTAACCATGAGCTTTGTATCCAAAGTCACTTCCGGTACGGGAGTCGCTTCTTTGAGTATTAATCAGTCTAATGTTCTGGACGTTTCGATCCGCTCGAATAGAGAGGAATATGTGAAGGCGCTAGAAGGGGTAAGCACGGCGGTATGGAAAGGCGAGAAGAGTGAGAAAAACAGTGTGGTCGTGTCTTATAATTCGGCTTCTCATAACAATGTACGGTTAAATTACGTTCGGTTACATTTTAAGAGGACTTTGCAGCCGTATGGGGCCTATACTTTTTTTCGTAGTATAGCTTCTATCGGAAATGTTTCCCGGTTCGTGGTACAGGGCGCAAACGCGAATACCTTGGTCTTTGATGTGACGGATGCTCAGCGGGTAAGACTGATGGAGACGGAATTGAATGGCTCCGAACTTACTTTCTCTATTCCTGCCGGTACCTTACGGGAGTTCGTTTTGGTACGGACGGATCAGAGCTTTATCTCTCCGGAGGTTGTCGGTGAGGTGGAGAATCAAAACCTACATGCCTTGGAGCAAAAAGACATGATCATCATAGCGGCTAAAGCTTTCCAAACGCAAGCGGAACGGTTGGCGGAGGAACACCGGGCAACAGACGGATTGACCGTGGAAGTCGTGGATCCTCAGTCGATTTATAATGAGTTCTCAAGCGGTGCGCCTGACGCTACCGCTTACCGCCGGTTCATGAAAATGTTCTACGATCGTAGCGTGTCTGCCGGTAACGCTCCAAAATACCTGTTATTGTTTGGCGATGGTATTTACGACAACCGGGGAATTTGCTCGGACGTGAAAAATATAGCAAGGGATAATATGTTGCTGACCTATCAGTCGAGAGCGTCCTTGTTTGAATATTCAGGATTGTTCTATAATTCTAATTTCTCGTATGTAACGGATGATTATTATGGGCTATTGGATAATGTATCCGAGGAGGCACTTGATAAGCCGAACAGTATTTGCATAGGTGTAGGACGTTTCCCCGTGCGGACGGTAACGGAGGCTACCCAAATGGTAGATAAGGTAATCGGTTATATGCGGAACGAGGACAGAGGCGGCTGGAAAAACCAAATCACCTTCGTGGCGGATGATGGTAACAATGCGGATCACTATACGAGTAGTCATGCGGAACAAGCTGATGAGCTGGCCCGGTTTATAGAGGAAAATCATGGGGCTTTCCTAACGAATAAAGTTTATTTCGATGCGTTTAAGCGAGATAATAGCGGAACGTATCCGGATGTACGTAAGCGGATCTCTGAATTATTGAAGAAAGGGCAACTGTTGATTAACTATACGGGGCATGGTAATACGACCGCTTGGTCTGACGAATACGTGTGGACACAGACGGATATCTTACAATCTACTTATACGAAACTACCCATTTGGGTGACGGCGACTTGCGATTTTACCCGTTTCGATGACGTGAATACCTCGGCGGGAGAATCTGTTTTCTTGAATGCGAAAAGTGGAGGGATCGCATTGTTTACGACAACCCGTGTGGTTGTATCTAGCGGTAACTCGGCACTGAATAAGGAACTTTACCGCAATCTCTTTGAGAGGGAGAGTGACGGACGGGCCCGTACCTTGGGCGAGGCCATGATGGAGACCAAGCGGAAACTGTCTGGTATCAATAAACTTAATTTTATTTTGATAGGTGACCCTGCTTTGAGAATCTCCTATCCGGAGTATAAGGCGCAAGTGACAGCCGTGAACGGCAAGGCCATATCAGATGAGCCTTTTACGTTTAAGGCTTTGGAGAAAATAACGGTGGAGGGAGAGATCTTAGATACGAAAGAGGGCTTGGCTAACGATTTTACCGGTATCCTAAATGCTACGGTGCTGGATAGTAAAGCTTCATTGACCACCTTGGGCAATAATACGAATGAAAAAGGAGATACGGTCCGCTTCTCTTACACAGATTACCCGAATACGATCTATATCGGGCAAGATTCGGTACGGCAAGGAAAATTTAGTTTTACATTTATGGTACCGAAAGATATCTCTTATTCGAATAAGCAGGGAAAACTGAATCTCTACGCCTCGGATGAGGTGAACAAGCATGAGGCACAAGGATCTTTCTTGAATTATATCGTTGGCGGTACCGCTGATAATGCGGAGGCAGATACGATCGGCCCTGAGATCCGGCAGATTTACTTGAATGATTCTAGTTTTGTAGAGGGTGATCAAGTGAATACGACTCCTTATTTTGTCGCTAGGCTGTGGGACAAGAGCGGTGTGAATATAACAGGTAGTAGTGTAGGGCATGATATCATGCTGACGGTCGACAGTATGCCTTCCATGAGTTATAACTTGAATAATTACTATGCACTATTACCCGATAAAGAAGGGGAAGGACTTGTCCAGTTCTCCATCCCCGAGCTGGAGCCGGGAATGCATACGGCCGAGTTTAAGGTGTGGGATATCTTAAATAACTCCACGACCTATACCTTTACTTTTGAGGTGGCGGAAGGGTTGAAACCTAATCTGATCGAGATGTATGCCACCCCGAATCCGGCACGGGATCAAGTGGAATTCTTTCTGCATCACAATCGCCCGGAGTCGAACTTAAAGGTGACGGTTATGGTTTATGATATGACCGGTAAGTTCCTATGGAGTACCGAGAAGAGCGGTTCCTCCGAGTTGTTTAAGGCTTATATCGTAACTTGGAACTTGACGGATAACGGTGGCAGGCGGTTGCGCCCGGGAGTTTATCTGTATCGGGCGGCGATTAGTACGAATAACTCGAAAGAGGCGACGAAAGCGAATAAATTAATCATTCTCGCACAATAAAGTATCGGGTAATTAGTTTATAATAAGCATGGGGGTATGTTTATTACCCTCTAGGAATGATAAATGTAAATGTATTTTTAGAATAGAATATATGGTAAGAGTTTCAAGATTCAGTCTGTTACTAGCGGTTTTCAGCTTTTTGACGGCATTTACGGCTTTATATGCCCAAGGAGGCGCAGACGATGTTAAACATAAATTCGCCCCGATTAATACGGCGATACCGTCTTTGTCTATCGCGCCCGACGCTCGTGGAGGTGCTATGGGTGATAACGGTGTGGCTACTACGCCGGATGTGAATTCCCAATACTGGAACCCGGCTAAGTATGCTTTTAGCTATAGTAAGGCCGGAGTCGCCTTGTCCTATACGCCTTGGTTACGTAAATTGGTGAATGATGTGGCTTTAGCGTATCTGGCCGGTTATTATAAATTAGGCGATAGCGATATGCAGGCGATCGGAGCTTCTTTGCGTTATTTCTCTTTAGGAGAAGTACAGGAAAGCCGGGATGGAGGAATGGGTAATCAGCTCATATTGAATCCTTATGAGATGGCTTTTGATGTAAGTTATAGCCGTAAATTATCGGATGTGTTCTCTATGGCGGTCGCCTTGCGCTATATTCGTTCGGACATGGGTGCCTCGTCGGACGCGGATATGGTTCCGGATAACGCTTTTGCCGCCGATATCGCCGGTTATCTGGAGAAATACGTGATCTTAGGGAATAGCGAGTGCCTGTGGAGCTTTGGTTTTAATGTCTCCAATATCGGTACGAAGGTCTCTTACGACGGCGGAAATACCAACCAATTCTTGCCTACGATGTTAAAGGTTGGAACCGGTTTGCTGTATCCGATCGATGATTATAACCAAATCGGTATCTATGTGGATTTGAGTAAATATTTAGTTCCTACCGAACCTATTCAAGAAGGTACGACTCCCGAGGATGAGGCTGCTTATAAGGAAAAACATGATGAATATAACAATATGTCCCCGATCACGGGTATCTTCAAATCATTCGGTGACTCGCCGAATGGCTTCAAGGGCGAGTTAGAGGAGATTATGGCCTCTATCGGTCTGGAGTATAATTACAATCAGCAGTTCTTTGTTCGTGGCGGTTATTACTATGAGAATAAATATCAGGGAAACCGTCAGTATTTCTCGGTCGGTGCCGGTTTCCGCATGAGTGTTTTCCAGTTGGATGCCGCTTATCTGATCAGTACGGTACAGAGTAACCCGTTGGACCAGACATTGCGCTTCTCCTTGTCGTTCGATATGGATGGAATCAAGAACCTTTTCAGATAAATGGGTATGAAGATACGTGTAGGTTTTGGTTATGACGTCCACGCCTTGGTGCCGGACCGGGAATTATGGCTGGGCGGGATTAAGATCGAGCATACGTTGGGCCTATTGGGACATAGCGATGCGGACGTGCTGATCCATGCGATCTGTGACGCTTTATTGGGAGCGGCCAATATGCGGGATATCGGTTATCATTTCCCGGATACGGCAGGTGAATATAAGAACATTGATAGCAAGATATTGCTTCGTGACACCATGAAGCTTTTGAGAGAGGCGGGCTATGAGTTGGGTAATATCGATGCCACCGTAGCCGCCGAACGCCCTAAATTGAATCCCCATATCCCTCTGATGAAGAAAACGCTGGCCGAGGTCATGAACGTGGACGAGGAGGATATTTCTATCAAGGCCACCACCACGGAGAAGCTGGGCTTCACCGGACGGCAGGAAGGGATCTCGGCTTACGCTACGGTGTTGATACAGCGCATGGGATCGTAAACCAAAAAGTACTCCCTTCCGACTCTACGCCGATCTTCCCGTGAAGATTATCTAGGATCGTTTGGCAAATGGATAGCCCGAGTCCGGTTCCTTGGATAAAGGAATCGAATTTGGCGAAACGCTCGAATACGTGCGGGAGGTTCTTCCGCTCAATACCTTTTCCGGTATCTTTTACGTAAAAGTATAATCCATCTTCCCTCTCCTTGTATCCCATGCGGATAGACCCTTGGAACGTGAACTTACAGGCGTTTGTGAGGAAGTTGGTGATCACTTGGGTCAAGCGATTCTTCTCGGAATAGATAACACAATCCTGTTCGGGTATCTCGCAATAGAGAGTGACACCGTCTTTCACCCGGCTTTGGAAGGTCTGGTATAAGCTCCGGAATAGCGTGGATACGTTGAACTCGGAATAGATGAAATCCATTTGCCCGGCCTCGATCTTCGATAGGTCCAGGATATCGTTCACGAGTTGAAGGAGAAGCTCGTTGTTCGTCTCGATGATCTCGCAGAACTCTCTCGTCTCCTCGGAGTGGCAAGTTTCCGCTAGCAGGTTGGAAAAGCCTACGATAGCGTTCAGCGGGGTACGTATCTCGTGGCTCATGTTCGCTAGGAAGGCGGATTTCAACCGGTTGGATTCCTCTATCTTCTCCTTGTCCCTCAGTTCTTGTTCCATTTTTTTCCGTTGGTTGATGAGGGTAGTACCTCCGGTTAAGTAGGCGGGTTTTCCTTCCGGATCGGTTTTCCCTACGATCGCAAAGATCTCTATCCATGTATATTCAAGCCCTGTATCGTCTAAATAACGGATCTCCTCGTCGATCGATATGCTCTCGCCGGCGATTAGTTTATTGATCGCGTCTTGCATCTGTTCCAAGTCCTCGGGGTGAATGCCGCTATAAAACTCGTCCGCCGACATGCAGAATTGGCCGTCGGTTCCCTTGTCGCGAATGGATCTTTGGGTCAGGTAAATATTGTTACATTCGAGCCGTGCTTCTTTTACGTCCCATATCCATGTCATCATGTTGCTGGCTTTCAAGACGAGCTGGTATTTCTGGTTCAGGTCTTGCGCTTGGCGTGCGATTTGCAGCTCCTTGTCTTTGGCCTTTTGCTTTTGGATGAAGAGGCGGACCCGTAAGATCCCGATCGTTATCAATAACGCCAGAATGACGAGTAGGCTTATGATATGGATCTTGTATTTCTGTAAGAAACCGGGAGGCTCTTGGAAATACGTGGCGTTCGGGGGATATAGGCCGGGATCGATCTGGTGAAGCAATAGATGCTGGTAATTTAGGTAGGCCCTCGGGGTTTCCGCGGTCTGGATCGGGATTTCCTTACTATCTTTCCCCGAGAGGATCATTTCGATCGTGTTGACCGTCACCTGCGCATAATCCTCCGGAGAAACATAATATCCCCCGGCGAAATTCCCGTTTTCTGTTTGTACGTCTTGCAAGGTAAAGATTGGGGGGACGGAGAAACTATTGGTCATTTTCTGGACGTTATCGACTAGGTAACGATTCTCGTTATCCTTCCGGGTCCTGTACCATGAGTAATAAAGGACTCCGGTCTTATTGTCGAAAGAGGCCAGTCTGTCCAATAAGTTCTCGGTGGAAATGGAGGTGGTAGACAGTGGCTCGAATTGGATGCCCGGAAAATCTTTCCGTAGCACGGCCTCTACATCCGCTTTCGTTTGCTGGCTTATATAACGGCGGTCAAAAATAAAGGCCAGTTTGGTTAATTCCGGTTGTAGCTTTTTGATTAGCTCGATCGTTTGCTTGATATAGACTGGGTATTTTATAAAAGTGGCGTTATAGTCTTTTACTACGTCCGTGATGGGAACCAGCGTATCGAGCACGTTTTTATCTAGGTCTATCAGGTACTCTTCTTTCGGGTACATATAATCTCTGGCGTAGCAGATGATAGAGGGAATATCTTTCCATTCCTTGTCAAACAACGGGCGGGCGACAAGCCAAGAGGGATCTCCTATGCATACGACTAAGGTGGGTGGCACGGGAACTCTCTCTAGGATCATTGTTCTCTTCTCTTGAAACCCTTCCATAGTGCGGATACCGGGGATCTGTAAGGGAATCGCCTTTACGGTAAACCCTTCCTCCCCGAATTTTCTTTCTATATCAAGATAGGTCTGTTTTGTCCAGCTTTCCTCGAAGTTGATGGAGTGCAGTACGACTATAGACGGTTTCTCGCCGGAGCCTCGTGCGCTCATGTTCAAGTGGACCGTTAGTATAATAAAAATAAAAAGAATGATATTTCTCATGGCCGTTAATTCTAAGCGATATATGTAGCAAACGTGATTCTGGTAGCAAATGTAGTGATTCCGCTTTATTAAGCAAGAGGTTTGCCTGAAAATAAAGGTTTTATATGTAGTAAAATGGTAATAGTTCCATCTTGATAGGATAGCCTTTTCGCCCTTGTTTGCCTATTCGGAGATTAATACGTAGCTTTGAGCCAATAAAGTGGTATTTTTATGAAGAATAATGATTGGAAAGATCGATTAGGCGTGATGTACTCCACGAATCCCGATTTTCAATATAATACGGGAGATACGGAAGAGGAAGATACGTTGCCGAAGGAGAAACAAGCTTTGCGCATATCCTTGGATAAGCGGAACCGGGGAGGGAAGATGGTTACCTTGATCACCGGGTTCCGGGGCACTTCCGAGGATCTGACCGCCTTGGGGAAACTCTTGAAAGTGAAATGCGGCGTAGGCGGTTCCGCTAAGGACGGGGAGATAATCATCCAAGGTGACCTGCGTGCCAAGGTGTTGGATATCCTCCGGAAAGAGGGCTATTCGAAAAGCCGTACGATCTAATCCCCGATCGCTATGCTAACAATCTATAGGGCTTCCGCCGGGGCGGGCAAGACGCATAAGCTGACAGGGGAGTACCTGATGTTGCTCTTCTCCCAGCCGGGCGCTTATCGCCGGATCTTGGCCGTGACGTTTACGAATAAGGCGACGGATGAGATGAAAACCCGTATCGTTCAAGAACTTTATCACCTCGCTTCCGGCCGTGCGTCCGATTATATCCAGCTACTCTCTTCCGCCTATTCCTTGACGGAGCGGCAGGTGAGGGAGCAGGCCCGGAAGATTCTGGTCGCTATCCTGCACGATTACTCCGCTTTTAATATCAGTACGATCGACCGCTTTTTCCAGCAAACGATGCGTGCCTTTACCCGCGAGATCGGCTTGCAAGGCGGTTATGGCATCGAGATGGACCAAGAACTGGTCTTGACCGAGGCGATCGATAACCTGCTGGCCGATCTGGAGAAGCCGGAGAGCAAAGATTTGCTAGGTTGGCTGCTGCGTTTCGCCGAGAACAAGATCGAGGATGGAGGCGGCTGGAGTTTGCGGCAAGACATCATGTCGCTCAGCCGGGAGGTCTTTAAGGAGAGTTATAAGGCATTTAGCGAGGAAGTAGGTAAGGATATCGCGGATAAGCAGGCGCTCGATGCCTATAAGAATGAGCTATACGCCATTATCCGCTCCGTAGAGGCGGAGGCGAAACGTTTAGGTGAGGAGGGAGTGGCGTTGCTGAAACAGTTCGCCTTACAACCCTCGGATTTTAAGGGAGGAAGTCGTTCCCCGTTTTTCTATTTCGAGAAGCTGGCGAAAGGTGAGATGAAAGAGCCGACAGCCACGTTCCAAGCTTTGCCGGATAATCCGGATGCCTATACGACCAAGACGACTCCACCGGGTCTCCGGCAGATCATCGGGTGTGTATATGAGGAAGGGTTGAATGCCTGCGTAAAGAATATCGTATCCCTGTTCGCCAACCTGACGGCCTATAACACGGCCCGGGAGATCGTACGTTATTATTATACGTTAGGGATCTTAACCGATATCTCCCGGCAAATCGCCTTTTACCGGGAAGAAAAGAATGTCATGCTGATCGCCGATACGACCGAGTTGCTGAATAAGGTCATCAGCGGCAGTGACGCCCCCTTTATCTACGAGAAGACGGGTACGCACGTAGATCATTATATGATCGATGAGTTCCAAGATACCAGCGGCATGCAGTGGAATAACTTCCGCCCCTTGGTGGAGGAGAGTCTGGCGAATGGCCGGGCGAATCTGATCGTTGGCGACGTGAAACAAAGTATTTATCGTTTCCGTAACTCGGATTGGAAGCTATTGGACGAGCAAGTCCGCAGGGATTTCGAGGACGAGCAAGTCCGTGAGGATACCCTAAAGGATAATTGGCGAAGCTGCCGCCATATCGTGGAGTTTAATAATGCGTTCTTCACCGCCGCTCCGGCGATCCTGCAGGATCTATATAATGAGGCGTTGAAAAACTCCTCATTAAGCGAGGAAGAGCGCACGGCCTTTTCCGCGAGGATCATGGCGGCCTACGACGATAGTTCCCAGCGTGTCCCCCCGCCCTTCCAGAAGAAGGATGGACATGTACGGATCGATTTCCTCTCCGGTGATGAGGATAAGGACTGGAAACAGGAGGCGATGGAGCGATTGCCCGCTACCTTGGAGCGCTTGCAGGATAGCGGTTACGCGCTAAAAGATATCGCCATACTCGTGCGTACCAATCAAGAAGGTGCTTTAGTGGCTGATACGTTGCTTGCCTATAAGGAAGAGCATCCGTCCGACCGATACAATTACGATATCATCTCCGATGATGCCCTGTTCGTGGGTAGTTCTCCGGCGGTCCGTTTCCTGATCGCCGTATTGCGCTATTTGCGAAATCCGGAGGACCGGACGAACAGGAAATTGGCGATGTATGCCTATCAAGTATTAACCGGAAAATTTGGGGAGAGCGAGGCGGACGAGTCTGTTTTTCAAAACCTTCAGTCTATCTCCCGGCAATCCTTGTACGAGGTAACCGAAGGGCTCTTCCGTAACTTCTCCGCTTACTTCCCGGAAACGGAACAGGTATTCGTGCAAGCCTTTTTGGATATGGTTTCCGAGTACGCCCAAAAAGAAAGCGCGGATTTGAACCGTTTCTTGAGATGGTGGGACGAGACCGGTTATCGAAAGACGATCGCTACCCCGGATGGGCAAAACGCTATCCGCATCTTGACCGTACATAAATCCAAGGGCTTAGGTTTTAAGGTCGTTATCATTCCTTTCGGGGACTGGGAGATCGACCATAAGCCGACAAAGCCCGTTATCCTTTGGTGCCACCCGGAGAAGAAGCCGTTTGACCGCCTGCACTTAGTTCCTGTCCGTTACGGACAGATCCTGAGTAGCACGATTTTCGCCAAGGATTATTTCAAGGAGCGCTTGCATGCTTTCATCGATAACTTGAACACCTTATACGTCGCTTTTACCCGTTCGAAAGAAGAACTGATCGTATTCTCCCCCCGTCCGAGGAAGATCAACAAGGAAGGTAAGGTTGAGAAGATAACTTCCATCGCCGATCTATTGTGGGCGGGGGTGGAGACGGATATCGAGGATGATACCTTTGAAAGGGGCGAATGGTGGCATCCAGCTTCGGGTAGAACGGCAGAAGATACCCTGGAGGAAATCCCCATGAGCCGCCTGTATTCCGTTTCCCCGGATGATCGTTTACAATTACGCCTGCATGGGAAAGGATTCTTTTTCGATAATGCCAGGCGGAAGCACGGTACCTTGATGCATGAGGTATTGAGCCGGATACGTACGCCGAAAGATATTCCCGCTTCGGTCGAAAGTTATCGGTTAGCCGGGGTGATTAACCGGGAGGAAGCGGCGGAGTTGATCAGCCGTCTGGAAGAATTATTGCAAGCGGAGGAGGTAAAGGCTTGGTATGATGGTTCCGCCCGTGTCTTGAATGAAGTGGATATCCTGTTCGGTAAAGGCTTGTCTAAACGCCCGGACCGGGTGATAATAAAAGGAGGTAAGGTTATTGTCGTGGATTATAAATTTGGCGAACGGCAAGATAAGCGCCATCCTAATCAGGTAAGAAATTACCTGCAATTAATCCGTAAAATGGGTTTCGAGCGGGTCGATGGATACCTTTGGTACGTAGAGTTAGGTAAAATAGAGGCAGTGAATAAGTGATATATTTTTGATATTCGGTAAAAATGAATATTTTTGCAGATTCTTAGTATAAAACGATACAGTCAAAGAAGAATGAAAGTACATAAAGAAGGAACCGGTTTACTGCTTACGTTGTTTACAATATTATTTATTGTGAATATAACTTTGTACCATACGGTAGGTAAGGGTATGCTGTTTTATTCTGTCGCTTTTGTTTCTACCGTATTGTTCCTATTGGTATTAAACTTCTTCCGTAGTCCTTTCCGCCGGTTTCCTTATGATTCGGAAGGCTTGGTGATCGCTCCCGCCGACGGTACGATCGTTGCCATCGAGGAAGTGATGGAGAACGAGATCCTTCATAAGAAGTGCCTACAGATATCTATCTTTATGTCTATCTTCAACGTGCATGCTAATTGGTTTCCCGTAAACGGTACCGTTAAGCATGTTTCCCACCAGAACGGGCGTTTTATGGCGGCTTATCTGCCGAAGAGTAGTACGGAGAACGAACGTTCGGCGGTCGTGATTACCACGAGGAACGGGGTGGATGTCTTGGCTCGTCAGATTGCCGGGGCGATGGCACGCCGCATCGTTACGTATGCCAAGCCGGGAGAGAAATGTCATGTGGACGAGCAAATGGGGTTTATTAAATTCGGTTCTCGCGTGGATGTCTACCTGCCGGTAGGAACAGAGGTGTTAATAGAGATGGATCAAAAAGTAACAGGCAATCAAACGCCTATAGCCCGTTTGTCAAAATGAGTATAAGAAAACATATTCCTAATACAATTACGTGTCTAAGCCTTCTGTCCGGTTGTGTCGCCAGTGTTATGGCCTTGCACGGAAATCTTTTATCTGCGTTGATTTGGATTATTATAGCCGCGGTCTTTGATTTCTGCGATGGCTTTGCCGCTCGTTTATTGAAGGCTTACTCGCCGATGGGAAAGGAATTGGATTCCTTGTCGGATATGGTAAGTTTCGGCTTCGCTCCGGGCATGGTGGTCTATTGGTTGTTGGGAGAGGCTTCTACGGCTTTGCCTTTTGGCTCTTTGAATACGTATATCCCTTATCTGGCGTTCGTGATCCCTACGTTTTCAGGTTTGCGTTTGGCTAAGTTCAATATTGATGAACGGCAAACTACCTCGTTTATCGGCTTT
>OCHD01001574.1_pt1 | contig 14561 bp, 10 predicted proteins | sample 1538481 | NCBI WGS metagenome assembly OCHD01 (sample SAMN04571699, study PRJEB22368) | human gut metagenome | biome: human gut; material: stool | host: Homo sapiens | place: Luxembourg | collected 2012-09-07
GGGTATTTCCTCTTTCCAAGCCGCCGCCGCCGCTCTTTATTCCCAGTTCACGATTCCGGAGAAAGTACAAACGATCATCCTCACTCGTGGCGAAGGACGTACGCCCATGCCTGAGAAAGAGCAACTGCACAAACTGGCTCAAAGCCAAAGTACGATGTGTATCTTCTTAAGCGCCGGTGTCGTAGAGAAGGTCCAAGAGGAATTATCGCAACATTACGCTCCAACCACTCCGGTAGCCGCTTGCTATAAATTGACATGGAAAGACGAGCGGATCTACCGTGGGCAACTGAAAGATCTCGCGAAAATCGTAAAAGAGAATCATCTTACACTGACAACATTACTTGTCGTCGGGGATGCCATCGATAATCGCAAGGGTCTATCCCGCTTATATGCGGATGAATTCAAACATCTTTTCCGTAAGTAATGATACTGATCCTTGGAGGAACGACAGAAGGCCGTGTGGCTGTGCGGGTAGCGGACGAGGCAGCCGCTACCTATTACTATTCTACGAAAGGAACTTTGCAATCCATTGAATGCGCGCATGGAATCCGTTTGACCGGAGCCATGAATGCGGAGGAAATGGAGTGTTTTTGTCGTGACCACGCGATTAAGCTATTGATTGATGCGGCACACCCTTTCGCTCAAGTGTTACACCAAACGATCGAAAAAGTATCGAAATGTTTACAGATTCCGGTGATCCGTTACGAACGTCGGTATCCACCTCGTGATGAGGACTTGATTTGGTGCGATAGTTATGCAGACGCAATTCGCCAAATGGAAAATAAAGGTATCCAACGGCTACTTGCCCTCAGTGGCGTGAACACCCTTGCCCCGCTCCGCCCTTATTGGCGATCGCATACCACTTGGTTACGTATATTGGAGCGGGAGGAATCTTTGTCGTTGGCCGAAAAGCAGGGCTTCCCCCAAGAACGTCTGGTTTTCTATCGAGAAGGTGAGGATGAGTTAAAGTTGTTGGAGCAACTCCATCCGGATGCGATCTTGACAAAGGAAAGTGGTTTCTCCGGCTATTTTACGGATAAAGTGAACGCTGCCCGCCAATTCGGAATACCAGTATTTGTCGTGAAGCGTCCCGCATTACCGGAAACTTTCTACCGAGTGTATGGTGAAGACGGATTGCGCAAACAAATTGAACGCCTATTACCAGAATTCTTTCCCTTAAAAAGCGGATATACGACCGGAGCTTGTGCTACCGCCGCCGCAAAAGCCGCTTTATTGGCCTTATTATCACGGAAGGAACAAACAGAAAGCCAGATAACATTACCCTCGGGAGAACAGATAACGTTGCCGGTAGCCTATACCGAATGGGCCGGGTGTTCCGCCGCCACCTGTACCGTGATCAAGGAGTCTGGGGATGATCCGGACGTGACGAATCATAGCCGGATCCGGGTTACTGTTCAATTATCTCCCGATGCATCCGGTTGTGCCATCGCCGTGGCAGAGTCGTGCCACGATGATGGCACAGCTGTGCCAAGCCGATGGCACAAGCGTGCCACGGTAATGGCACAAGAAGAACATTGTCAAGAAACAGAAAGCGACGATACGGGAAGAGTCATCTTCCAAGCAGGTGAAGGAGTCGGAACCGTGACCCTTCCGGGACTCGGCTTGAAAGTCGGCGGCCCGGCTATAAACGCCACGCCCCGTAAGATGATCCGGCAAGAGCTGATTCCACTCCTGCCCTCACCCGATTCCGTCGCTATTGTCACGGTCTCGGTTCCCGGTGGCGAGGAGTTGGCGAAACGTACCTTCAATCCGAAACTTGGAATTATCGGGGGAATCTCTATTATCGGGACATCCGGAATCGTGCGTCCTTTCTCATCGGACGCTTTTATCGCCTCGATACGGAAAGAAGCCAGTGTCGCCAAAGCGATAGGTTGCGAGACGTTGGTTATTAATTCCGGGGCGAAGAGTGAACGCTACCTTCGGAGCTTATACGCTTCTTTGCCTCCACAATCATTCGTCCATTACGGGAATTTTATCGGAGAGACGCTAAAGATCGCTGCCGATTTAGGTTTCAAGCAGGTTATCTTAGGCATCATGATCGGCAAGGCGGTGAAACTTGCGGAAGGTTTCCTGGATACACACAGCAAAAAAGTCGTCATGAACAAAGGCTTCCTTCAAGATGTAGCGAAAGAAGCGAAATGCGAGGAGGCGACCGTAGATGCAATCAATCGGATTACGTTGGCCCGTGAATTATGGGAGCTTCTTACGGAAAAAGATCAAAATCGTTTCTTCCCATTACTTTTACAAAAATGTAAATCGTATTGCGCTCCTATCCTTCCCGACTAACCTTGCTGTTAATATCCGAAGAGGGCAAGGTCTTATACCAATCTTAGCTTTAGAGACGCAGCACGCACGCTACGTCTCTACACCCCCCAGACTGTAATAGCATTTCTTTTTAGCTGTTTATTCTTTTTTATTAGGGATTCTTTAAGAATACATATTAGGAGGATTTCGTACTTTTGCCCTCTAAATATTGATTAAAATAATGTTTAGATATCTTTTAATTTATATGGCCTGCCTTCTATTCGCCTTTTCCGTAAAGGCGCAAGGTATTTCCAATGACACGATTCCGAAAGAAGTGCTGATGCTGGACGGTAAGCCTATGACCGAAAAGCAAATACAACGTTATCATAAACAATTACATAAAGACTCCATACGGGCCAACAAAAGGATCTGGTGGTCTATCCTTGGCGGACCGTCTTACACGCCGGAAGCCTCCTTTGGCGTAGGTGGCGCGGTTTTGGCTAGCTTTCGCTTAAACAAGAATGATACGATATCCCAACGATCGTTTATCCCTGCGGGATTTAACATCACCTTAAACGGGACGTTCGTTTTTGCCGGTGCTGGTACCTTATTCTTCAACGAGAATCGCTTCCGTATTTATATCAGTTACGGTTATCGGAACGAACCTTCGCATTATTTCGGGAAAGGCTATGAGACGATCGAGCAAATCGAGAAGAGCGACTCGACAACGAAATTCCATAAGAGTTCTTTCCAACTATATCCCCGTTTCGTATGGGAAGTTAGGCCTCATTTATATACGGGTCCTCTTTTTGATATTAATTTCAGCAAATCAGATGATATCAACCCGGTGATGGCCGAAGATCCTTATTTCAATAAGTTCAAACGAGATTATGTCAATATCGGTGTCGGCGGCTTGATTCAATACGATACACGAAATGATGTGGCGACCCCAAGTTCCGGTATGTTACTAAGCGCGATCGCCAAGGTGTACGGAAAGTATTTAGGCGGTGCATATAATTATGAGATGTTCGAACTGGAATACCGCCAATTCCAGCAAGTATTTCGTCCTCGTAGCACCTTGGCATGGATCGCCAAGACACAAATCGGTGTGGGGAACGTTCCTTTTACGGAGCTTCCTTCATTTGGTTCCCCTTTCGATCTTCGCGGATATTATTGGGGGAAGTACCGTGACAAGACCATGGCGTATGGGATTCTGGAGTATCGTCATATGTTCGGCAGCGTGGAGAAATATAAGAGCGGTAATTTCTGGGCGAAGTGTGGTTTTGTAGGTTGGGTTGGCACGGGTACGATCGGAAACGCTCCTATCGTAGACTGGAATAAGTGGAAATTCAACTACGGCGTAGGCCTACGTATCCAAATGCAACCCGGCAAGAACTTCCGCCTAGACGTAGGCAAAGACCCGAACCAAAAAGGAATGGCGGTTTATATGAATATGACGGAAGCCTTCTAAAACCAGAAGGCTCCCGTCTACGATCTATGGAAGTATAACCTTGCGTTAAAATTATCGTTTAAAAGCCGGAAATATCTTAATATCGATTTTTTTCACTAAGTTTGCGTCATCGAAGGGGTGCCATACTATATGGGCTGAGATCATACCCTTACTACTTGATGCGGGTAATGCCGCCGTAAGAAAAACGAATGTTAAATGGATAAAAATGAAACGTACCGTTATCCGGTAGCTTTAACGATCGCTGGCTCTGATAGTGGCGGTGGTGCCGGAATACAAGCGGATATTAAGACTTTTTCCTCGCTGGGTGTTTTTGGAGCCTCGGCGATAACGGCTATAACCGCTCAAAACACACAGGGGGTGCGAGGGATCCAAGCGATCTCTCCCGAGATTTTGAGAGGACAAATCGAAGCTATTCTTGAGGACTTCATCGTAGATGCCATAAAAATAGGGATGCTACATAACAAGGATGCCGTAAAGGTTGTATCTGAGACTTTACCTTCCTTCCGACGAACTTCTATCATTTTAGATCCGGTGATGATATCCACGAGCGGAAGTAAATTATTGGAGGATGACGCCATCCGAACCATCATGGATGAGTTGTTCCCTAAAGCGACACTGCTTACTCCGAATATTCCCGAGACGGAATATCTTTCCGGTATAAAAATCAATAACGAGGCGGATATCTTATGTGCCGCCCGGAAATTGCAGGAAAAAGGATGTAACGCTATATTGATCAAAGGGGGGCATATTCCCGGAGTAGAAACGGTGGATCGGTTATTTATCAATGAGAATAATCCGATTTGTCTGGCCTCGCCAACAGTGGAGACCTTCAATACCCATGGAACGGGCTGTACGCTATCGTCCGCCATCGCCGCTTATATGGCACTCGGCCATTCATTGGTGGAAGCCGTACGATTAGCCAAGGAATATATGAATAACGCGCTCGTTCACGGGGCAAATGTATGCATGGGAAAAGGGCACGGACCTGTAAACCACTTCTTCTCACCCTCTGCCCTTCATAAAATCCGATGGAATCATGAATAAGCTGGTCGTAATTACTACACCTTATTTTTTCGCGGATGAAGCTTCTTTGATCGAACTTCTATTCGCGGAAGGAATGTCTCGTTTACATCTACGTAAACCGGATTGTAAACGTGATGAATTGGAGGGCTTATTGGATAAGATCTCTCCGGCTTATTACGACAGGATCGTTCTTCATGATTGGTTTACCTTGGCAGAAGAAAGGGCTTTAGGAGGAATCCATTTGAACAAGAGGAACCCGGAAGCTCCACCTTTATATAAAGGTAGTATAAGTCGTTCTTGCCATAGTCTGGAAGAGATTATCGAGTATAAACCGGTATGCGACTATGTGTTCCTTAGCCCGATCTTTCAGAGTATATCCAAAGAAGGATATGGTAGCGGATTCTCCTTAGATGGATTGCGAAACGCGAAGGGCATCATCGATGATAAGGTGATTGCCTTGGGAGGAATCTGCCCGCGGACAATAACGAAATTAAAAGATATCCCCTTCGGCGGTGTCGCCGTTCTCGGGGCCCTTTGGGGAAACGATCCCTCCCTTCTTGTTGCGGATCAACTCATAAAACAATTCAAACGATTACAAGTATGGCCTTAAATTATTATTTCGGATATGATGAGAATGGAAGAGTCGGTCGGAGAACAACCGGATTACGCCCCCCTTTTGGTGGAAACAATCGCTTGATGTTTATAACGCATCGTACGCCTAAATATACGGAATGCGACGAGGTAAGCATGGCAATCCAAGGAGGGTGCTCATGGATACAGTTGCGCATGAAGGATGGGATTTATGAGGATACCGTACGTACATGTGCCACTATCTGCGCGGAAGAATGTGAGCGAATCGTGGATTTCTGCGTAAACGATGATCTGGAGGCTGCCGTGACATGTGGCGCTACGGCTTGTCATCTGGGTAAGAATGATATGCCCTTGGATATCGCTTGGGAAGTACTGAGAGACAAGTTAGATTCCAATGCCATCTTCTATATCGGGGCTACGGCGAATACTTTTGAGGATATCCGGCTGGCCGTAGAACGAGGCGCCTCGTATATCGGACTAGGGCCGTATCGCTTTACGGGTACCAAGAAGAATTTGAGTCCCATCTTAGGCTTGGATGGTTATCGTAAAATAATCGCTCAATGCAAGGAGGCTGGCATCGATATTCCTATCTTTGCGATAGGTGGTATTACGCTGGAAGACGTAGGCCCTTTGATGGAGACGGGTATAACCGGAATCGCTGTTTCGGGCGCGATTATCAATGCCCCCGATCCCGTGGAGGAAACCCGCCGGTTTATAGAGGAAATCAATAAGTACTAAACTAAATACATATGGCTACTAAAAAGAATATGCGTATTTCCTATCCGTCCTCGGAAAAGATTTATGTCCCGGGCGAGATCAATAAGATCAAGGTTGGTATGCGTAAGATTAAATTGTTGGACACGGTAACCTTGGATGAGCATGGAGAACGAATCTTCAAGAAGAACAATCCGGTAATCGTTTACGATACGAGCGGCCCGTATTCCGACCCCAAGATATCGATTGATATCGCTAAAGGACTTCCTCGTATACGTGAGGAGTGGTACGGTAAGCGTAAGGATGTGGTTCAATTGCCGGAATTGACTTCCGCTTATGGTCGTGAGCGATTGGCGGACGCGACTCTGGATTCCCTGCGTTTCCCCAAGCGATACTTGCCTTTCCGGGCTAAAGAGGGTAAGAATATCACCCAGATGTATTATGCGAAGAAGCGCATTATCACTCCGGAAATGGAGTACGTGGCGATTCGTGAGAACCAGCAAATCGAGGCTTTGGGACTGAAGTCGTATATCACGCCGGAGTTCGTCCGCAAGGAAATCGCCGCCGGTCGCGCGATCATCCCGGCGAATATCAATCACCCGGAAGCCGAGCCGATGATTATCGGTAAGAAGTTCTTGGTAAAGATCAATACCAATATCGGTAACTCCGCTCTTTCCTCCGGTATCGACGAGGAGATCGAGAAGGCGATATGGAGTTGTAAATGGGGCGGCGACACGTTGATGGATCTCTCTACCGGCGATCATATCCATGAGACGCGCGAGTGGATTATCCGTAACTGCCCGGTTCCGATGGGTACGGTTCCTATTTATCAAGCCTTGGAGAAGGTGAATGGTAAGGTAGAGGATCTTTCTTGGGAGATCTATCGGGATACGTTGGTCGAGCAGGCGGAACAGGGCGTGGATTATTTCACGATCCACGCGGGTTTGTTGCGCAAGCATGTGGAGCTGACGGCGACTCGCCTGACGGGGATCGTATCCAGAGGCGGATCGATCATGGCCAAATGGATGCAGCTTCATGACGAGGAAAACTTCCTGTACACGCATTTCGCCGAGATCTGCGAGATACTGAAGGCATACGACGTGGCGGTCTCTATCGGAGACGGGCTTCGTCCCGGTTCTATCTATGACGCGAACGACGCGGCACAATTCGCCGAGCTTCACACGATGGGAGAACTGACGAAAATAGCTTGGGAGCAGTTCGTACAAGTGATTATCGAAGGCCCGGGCCATGTTCCCATGAATAAGATTCATGAGAATATGAAGGAACAACAGTATGCCTGTCATGGAGCGCCGTTCTATACGCTGGGCCCGTTGACGACCGATATCGCTCCTGGATACGATCATATCACGTCGGCTATTGGTGGCGCGCAAATCGCTTGGCATGGGACGGCTATGATCTGCTATGTTACGCCGAAGGAGCATTTGGGATTGCCGAATAAGGAAGACGTGCGTAATGGGGTGGTCGCTTATAAGATAGCGGCGCATGCCGCTGACTTGGCGAAAGGGCATCCCGGCGCTCAAGTACGTGATAATGCGTTGAGCAAGGCCCGTTTTGATTTCCGCTGGAAAGACCAGTTCAATTTGTCCTTGGACCCGGAAAGGGCTTTACAGTATTATAAGGAGAGTGCTGTTACGGATGGAGAGTACTGTACGATGTGCGGTCCTAATTTCTGCGCTATGCGGTTAAGTAAGGATTTGCAAGGTTGTAAATAAAATACTGTTTTGAGGGGATGAGACGGGGCATGCCCCGTCTCTACAATTGAGTGATTTGTCTTCCGCATTCGTAGCCTTCTTCATATAGTTCTTCCAGTTTCTTTGTGTCGCTTCCGGTACGGCCGACTTTAATTGGGTTTTGCGGACGGATGACGAAAGCTTTTCCTTCGGCCTCCAGTTGGTCTATGTAATCCAAGACCTCGTTGTACCGCTGGTATCGTAGTCGCAACTGTTCCCGGATCGCCGGGTATTTGTTATAAATAAAGCCGGGAAGGTAAAAATCTTTCTCTTCTTTCCGATAGCCTTTGTTACGGGTAAGAATGATGACGTTCTTGGAGAAGCCGTCGGCGATAGCCCGTCGGATAGGGATAGCGTCGCATACGCCTCCGTCGACCATCGGTATCCCGTCTACATACGTAATTGGACAGAGGATCGGTAATGTGCAAGATGCTTTACAAATATCCACCAAACGTTTCTTATCTTTCTTCTCCTCGAAATATTCCGCTCGTGACCATAACGAACCGATCCTTGGACTTGAAATAGGTATCGTAATCCAACGGATAATACAAATCCGGATAGACATAAAACAAGAAATTCAGATCGATATATCCCCTCCCCCGTAAGAAATGACGAAGACCTATGTAATTATATTTCTTCAATAGGTCGATATTGCTAAAACGGGAGCGTCCCCGCTGGCGGGAAGCATACGAGATTCCGTTACTCGCGCCCGCCGATACTCCGATCGTATAAGGAAACCAAATATCATGATCCATAAAATAATCCAATACTCCCACCGTAAATATGGCACGCATTCCGCCACCTTCCAACACCAAACCTGTCTGACTATCTATTTCCATATATATACCTCTGAATTAAAAAAGCCATTGCTGGGTTCCCACCAAGCAATGGCCACAAAAATATAATAAATCAGCGATAAATAATAGTTCCTTTTTAGAATTTACTTGGTCACTTCGTTCACTAAGGGACGGCCTTCCTCGAAATCCTTGATGTTCCGCAAGGTAGTATCGGCGATATTATGCAGAGCCTCTTTCGTGAAAAACGCCTGATGGGAAGTAACGATCACATTGTTGAACGAGAGCAGACGGGCCAAGACATCATCATCGATAATCTTATCCGATTTATCCTCGTAGAAATAGTCTCCCTCCTCCTCGTAGACATCCAATCCGGCGGCAGATACTTTCTTGGTCTTCAATCCCTCGATCAAGGCGTTGGTATGAATCAGTAACCCGCGTCCCGTATTGATAATCATTACGCCGTCTTTCATCTTGGCGATCGAATCGTCGTTGATCAGATAACGGGTCTGGTCGGTCAACGGGCAATGCAAGGAAATGATATCGGACTCTTTGTATAACTCGTCTAAAGAGACATAGGTGATCCCTTCCTCCTTGGCGAATTTCTCATCCGGATACAGGTCGTTTGCCAATACACGCATCCCCAATCCTTTTAAGATATGAATCAATATCTTGGCGATCTTTCCGGTACCGATAATACCGGCGGTCTTGCCATGCATATCAAATCCCATCAAGCCATTCAAGGAGAAGTTGCCATCTCTCGTACGCCAGTATGCCCGGTGTATCTTACGGTTTAACGATAACATCAAGGCCAACGTATATTCAGCGACCGCATAGGGTGAGTAGGCCGGTACGCGTACGACCGGTAATTTCCCCCTGGCGGCATTCAAATCCACATTATTAAAACCGGCGCAACGAAGCGCCAACAATTTCACACCATTGGCAACCAAAGCGTCTATTACGGCGGCATCAGCCGTGTCGTTCACGAAAATACATACTGCGTCTACCCCTTGGGTTAAGACGACATTATTGATATTCAAATGTCCTTTATAGTAACGAATATCGAACTCATACCGCTCATTGATCTTATCGAAAGAAGCGATGTCGTAGGGTTTAGCACCAAAAAACGCAATCTTATACGCCATATAACTTTAGTTTTTTAATATAACTAAATTAAGCCCTTGATTGTTTATCGAAAAAGAAATCCATTCGTTTAATTATAGTACTTTTGTCCGCTGGGTAACAATATAGATGAGCATGAATCAATCCCATAAAAGATCTTTTATAGCAGTTCTTATTTTTATTGGCTTTCTCTTGTTTATGGCATTTTGGGGCATCGACCTGATCTTAGGGGCGTATGCGGGACATAAATTGAGTAAACTTGCCGAAAGGCATCATCTTGACATACGCTATGATAAGATCCGGTTGATGGGGCTGAGTACCGTACGTATGGAGGGATTGACCGTTATCCCGATTGATGCTGATACGTTGATACATGCGGACAGGCTTCAAGCGAAACTGGAGCTTGGCAGATTATTGCTACTTACCCCTTCCATAGAGAGTGTACAAGCGGATAATTTGCATATTCATTTTATTAAGAAGGGAGAGAGAGCTAATTTTGATTTCCTTTATAAACCATCGAATCACCCAGGTGAGCCAGAGGAAACAGCTGTAGATGATAAGGAACGGGATTACGCACGCAAGGCTGAACGCTCCCTTAGTCTCCTTTTCAATTTATTGCCCGGAAATGCCTTGGTACATGATTTATGTGTTTCTTATAGTAATAAAGGAGATGAACTAATACTAGAGATACCCGAACTCAATCTTACTAACAATCAATTCTCTACGCATATAAACAGCACGGAGAACGGAGTTCGCAGCGAATGGATTTGCGAAGGCTCTCTCTCTAATAAGGAGCGACTCGTGAAAGCCCGTCTCTACGCCGACGAGCATACGAAGATTCCTCTTCCTTTTCTGGAATATCGTTGGGGGGCATCGGTACGTTTCGACACCTTGGCCTTCGAGCTTAAGGGACCTAAAATAGAAGAAGACATACAATCCTTACTCGGAAGCGCCTATGTGAGCGGGCTTACCATCCACCAAGAGCGTATATCTCCGGACACGGTCTTACTGGATAAAGGCTCTATACACTTCCGGACAAACATCGGTAAGAACTATATCGAATTAGATAGCGTCAATGATATCCGGTTTAATCATCTGGATTTCCATCCTTATCTGAAGATCGTTAAAGATACCAGTTGGCAAATCACGGCCTCTGTGAATAAAAGGGATTTCCCTGCGGATCAACTGTTCTCCTCCCTGCCTAAAGGCCTATTCTACAATCTGGAAGGCCTGAGAACAGAAGGTACCCTCTCCTATCATTTTCGATTGGATCTGGATTTCGGACAGGTAGACAGCTTGATCTTGGAATCTACTTTGAAAGCGAAGGGCTTCCAGATCCTTGCCTATGGGAATACGGATTTGCGGAAGATGAATGAGCCATTTGAATATACTGTCTATGAGCAAGGCGAGCCGGTACGCTCTTTCGAGATCGGTCCGGCGAATCCCTCTTTCCGCCCATTCAACGCCGTATCCCGTTATCTTCCTTTAGCGATCATGCAGAGTGAGGATGCCGGCTTCTTTTATCACAACGGTTTTATTCCAAGCGCTATCCGGGAATCGTTGATACAGGATATCAAGGAACGACGTTTCGCCCGTGGCGGCAGTACGCTCAGCATGCAATTGGTGAAGAATGTATTCTTGAGCCGTAACAAGACGATCGCCCGCAAACTGGAGGAAATGTTAATCGTATGGCTGATCGAGAGCGATCATCTGACCTCTAAAGAGCGGATGTTTGAGGTTTATCTGAACATCGCCGAATGGGGTCCCATGATTTATGGAGCCGCCGAGGCCTCACGTTATTATTTCGCGAAGGAACCTTCCCAATTAAACCTTGCCGAGTGCATTTTTATGGCCAGTATTATCCCCAAGCCCAAACAGGTCCGCTATTGCTTCGACGGGTTGCGGTTGAAACCGTATTATGAGGATTTTTACAGGATAATACTGGATCGCTTGGTAGATCGCGGACTTATATCTTCGGAAGAGGCGGTAGGGGTAACGCCGGAGTCTGTCGAAATAACAGGTCCGGCTAAAGAATATCTGACGGCTACCCAAAGTCGATCTCCACGCTCGTCCCAACCCCTAGATCAGAAATAATATTCACCTTCGCCCCATAGGTGCTCAATATGCGTAGCGAGAGGCTTAGCCCGACACCATGCCCGGCGTATTCCCGGGTATTGCTCGCCCTGTAAAAGGGTTGGAAGATTCGTTTCAATTCCTCGGGAGGAATGCCGATACCTCGGTCGGATATGGTCAAGACACTGCCTCGAAGCCGCATCTCTACCGGTTTATCGTCCGAATACTTACAGGCGTTGCTCAAGATATTCTTGATCGCTATCTTCAATAAATAGGGATTGGCACGGATCATATAAGAGAAATTATCCGGGGAGAACGAGATCCGGGCCGAGGAGAACTGCATCAAGAAGTCCGCTAGGAAGATCGTCTCCATCGCACTTTTCTGGATCTCCTTATCCCCGTGCGACAGGAACAGCAGGTGTTTGATCAATTGTATGATACGGCTTGTCTCCGTGGCGATACGTCTTAATGCCGCTTGGTATTCCTCCGGGGAGCGCTCTTTCAGCAGGCTGATCTCGCATTCGCCTTGAATGGCTGTCAGCGGATTGTTCAACTCATGTGAGGCGTTGCTGATAAACGCTTTCTCGCTTTGGTAAGCAGCGTCGATCCGGTCTACCATCCGGGTCGCATATAGTCTGCCGACAAAATAGATCAATACCGAGCTAACCAATATCAATCCCAGCAACAGCCAGCCGATCCGATGCTGGATATCCATCCCATACTGATTCCCGGAAAGGACAATCACGATGAAATTCCCCTCGTTGTCGGGATAATACAAAGCCGCTCCCATTTGCGTATCGTGCTTGAAGTGAACGATATCCTCTTGGTATAGAGATCTCACCTGCGTGGCGTCCAGATAACGGGACAGCACTTGCCGGGTCTCCAAGCTATCGGCGTTCAGCAATATCTCGGTAGCGACGGGAAGGGTTTCCTCGTAACGCTGTTGGATACGGGCATAGCTCTCGTCGTCGGTCTCGTCCTTCTCCCAATGCTTCTGTGCCGTGGCATAGGCTTTTTCCGTCAGGTAAGAATAGTACAGGCGAGAGATATAGCTCGTGGAAACCCAATAGAAGACAAGCGTCACGACGGCTATCACGCCTATGGTAATGGCCGAGTAAAAGAGAGCGATCTTGTTTCCTGTCTTCATGCTTCCATCATATAGCCCACGCCCACCACGGTATGGATTAGCTTAGGTTCGAAGTCCTTGTCTATCTTCGTACGCAAATAATTCACGTAAACATCGACCACGTTCGTATTGGTATCGAAATCCTTGTCCCAGACATTCTTTAGCAAGTTCATCCGGCTCAGGGCCGTTCCTTGGTTCTGTATGAAATATTCCAAGAGCCTATATTCCTTTACCGTCAAATCGATGACCTGCCCATTCCGTATAGCCCGATGGCTTGGAGGATCTAAGACCAGATCCCCGCACCGAAGAGCCATATGGACGGATTCGTTTCCCGATCGACGTAATAACGCCTTTATGCGGGCCTCGAGCTCTTGGAAGCTGAAAGGTTTTACCAGATAATCATCCGCCCCGGCATCCAGCCCGCTAACGATATCCTCGGTGGTTCCCAAGGCGGTCAGCATGATCACGGGGGCATGGTAACCGAACCGTTGCCGGTACTGTTTGCAAAGTTGCAGGCCGTTCATCTTCGGCATTATAATATCCAGAATCAGCAATTGGAAATCGTTCTTCTGTGTCAGTTCCCAACCAGCGGCACCGTCATAAGCGACATATACCTCATGTCCGAACTCCCGCAAGCCTCTTTCTATAAAAGAGGCGATGTTTACCTCGTCTTCTACTAATAATATCTTCGCCATTGTATCGTATGTATTAATAAGAATGTCCATCATTAATAATGCGTACTTAGGGTGATGCTAATCGTATCACAGAGGTGAAACGTTCTTTTCACGGTTGTGATACGATCGTTTCACCTCTGTGATATGATCTTTTCACAGCCGTGAAAAGATCAGTAAGTATAATCCTTTCGCATAATAACTCCAGTCGCCCTCCCTAATAGTTCCGGACTTTCTTGCTACAAATATAGCAATTACAACCTACGTTGCACTAATTTACCGTTCTTATCATAAAGCATTCGTCGATAAAAAGCCTCCACCATCAACGGAAAGACAAAGAGGGTGAAGAACGTAGCTCCTATTAATCCGCCAATGATCACGATCGCCAAAGGACGCTGGCTTTCCGATCCGATACCGTGGCTCAAGGCGGCCGGAAGCAGGCCGATAGCGGCCATGGAGGCGGTCATTAATACGGAACGTACCCTTGATTTCACGCTCATCTTGATCGAATCTTCCAGAGGATGCCTCTCCCGCAGGTTATTCTTGATGTCCGATATCATGATCACGCCATTCTGTATACAGATACCGAAGAGGGCGATAAAGCCGATACCGGCGGAGATCGAGAAGTTGAAATTCGTGATTAATAGGGCCAAGATACCTCCGACAGCGGCGTAAGGCACGTTCAATAAGACCAGTCCGGCATCCCGGGCGTTGCCGAAAAGGACGAATAGGATCACGAAGATGATCGCTATACTTACGGGGACGACTTGGGCCAAGCGTTTGGTAGCCCGTTGTTGGTTCTCGAAATCTCCGGTCCATTTCAAGGTATAGCCTTCGGGGAGCTTTACCTGCCTCTCCACTTTCCGCTGGGCTTCAGCCACGGCGCTACCCATGTCGCGGCCCCGGACCGAGAATTTCACGGCGCAGAAACGAGCGTGGTTATCCCGGTAGATAATCAAC
>OCHD01001575.1_pt1 | contig 14559 bp, 9 predicted proteins | sample 1538481 | NCBI WGS metagenome assembly OCHD01 (sample SAMN04571699, study PRJEB22368) | human gut metagenome | biome: human gut; material: stool | host: Homo sapiens | place: Luxembourg | collected 2012-09-07
CTCAATGTTTCTGAACACTTCTTCCGAAATTTCCACATTGTCGACGCCTTCCGTCAATTGGCGGCACTCGCCGGCGCCGACCAGTTTGTTGTCTTCTATAAAAGCGTAAAACATTTTTCTAATCTCCTACTTCCCTGAATGCGGCAACATTGATGTAAACCCCGGTTGCCGTTACGCTGCCGGTATTTGAAAAACGGATCGTCTTGTTTTTCACCAAAGCGGTGAACGTACCGGCTCCGCGTGAACTGTCGGTCGCAATAAAAGTTCCTGCAACCGGGTTAGATACCATCGCGTCAGCAATCACAGGATTTGAACTGCACCGAATCGTAACAACGCCGTTTGACGTAAAAAACACGCTGCCGATCACTTCGTACAAACGATCATTGGTTAAATAATTAAGAGTGAACGTCCTGACCTGATCCTTGGCAATTGAACCGTTTGCCAACATGTTCCTGGCCTGAAAACTGCTCCACGGCAGCGGAAGTTTCGCGTTGCCGGCCGACGACAGATTGCTCAGGTCAACATCGGCCAGGTTGTCCGGATTTATTTTTTCCGCCCAGTACTTTGCCGATCCTTCCGGCCGCTCTTCTATACTGCCGACGGCCCATGCTTCGGCCGTGTCCGCCGCCGAAGCCGCTGCCGTTGCGCTTTCCGCCGCCGCCAAAGCCGATTCGGAGACCGCCGCCGCTTTTTCATTTGCGACAGTCGCGGCCGATTCCGCAGCAGTCTTGAAAGCTTCCGCACTTGCCGCCGATCCCGAAGCCGCCGTTGCCGATGCGGCCGCCGCTTCCTTCGATTCCGAAGCCGAAGCTGCCGAAGATGCGGCCGTCTCTGCCGAACCGGACGCCGCCATTTCCGAACTTTCGGCATTTGTTTCGGAAGTTTTTGCCGCACCGGCACTGTCCTCCGCCTGCGACGCATAATCCGCCGCATTACTTGCTGCCGCCGCGGCATTGTCGGCAGACTTCAGCGCTTCGTTTGCGGAATTTGCCGCTGCCGAAGCCGCCGTTTGGGCTGCGGACGAAGATGACGCGGCCGACGACGCCGAAGCTTCCGCCTGTTCCGCCAGAGCATTGACCGCTGCCGTTTTTTCCGTCGCATTGGTGTCAAAAGCTTCTTTAAGTTCGTCGGCAAAAGACTGCAGTTCCGGTTTGACCGCTGTTTCGGCATATGTGTCAATCACCGGCTTAACGGTTCCGTCCACATACACCTCCAGCCCGGACTTTGCCTCCTCCTGCGCCTCGCCAATCGCTTCAACTCCGTCCCGGGCAGCCTGTTCAAGCGCCCCGTTCTTTTCTTCGACATAGGCATCAATCGCCGGTTTTGCCGTTCGCTCAACATAGTTGTTTATATCCTCTTCGCCCGATTTAATATAAAAAAGAGGTACGTTGATATCCAACTGCACCTCTTCCTGAAACAGCACTTCCAGCTCGGCCCGCCGCTGTGTGCTTATATCCAATATTACGTTTTTTTCTGTCATGGTTACCTCTAAAAAAACAGTCAGACCGGTTTGTCCCCGGTCCAACCCTTTCAAACAAAAAAACCGCCGAACGGCGGTTTACAGTTTATGGACAAACGAGACTTATCCATAATACATATTATGTTACACATTTTCGGACAAATGTCAAGCAACTTTTGCACAACCGCTTTTTCAAACACGGTGCGGAAATATAACCACTTCACAAAAATGTACAACTTTAATGTAAAAGAGCCGCATTTTTACCATTAACCAACATTTTTACAATACGGAAAAAATCCGCCCCAAAAAGAAAAAACCCCAGGGAATCCTAGGGTTTGAAACTGGTGCCAACTAAGTGATTCGAACACTCGACCCACGCATTACGAATGCGTTGCTCTACCAGCTGAGCTAAGTTGGCGTCAGGGCATAAGTTATAATAATATTTAATTAAATACAAGTCTTATTTTTACAAAGACTGCACAATTTTTATAAAATGATTGCCGCGCTCGATAAAATTCTTATAAAAACCGAAACTGGGACTGGTCGGCGAAAACAAAACCGTTCCGCCGCCAAGGCTTTTCAACTTGTCAAAAGCCGTTTGTACCGCTTCTTCCAGCGTTTTGGCCTCAATGTTTTCAAATCCCGGCCGGCGGACAAACTCCCGCAAAACGCCGGCAATTTTCGGACCGGTCTGATACAGAGTGATTACCGCTTTTACCCGCTCGTTGTTTTCTACCGTTTTCGCATAGTCGCGATAATCCTGCTCGTTGTCCTGCCCGCCGGAAATCAGAATCAGATTGCCGTTAAAACTGCTCATGGCGCCGATGGCCGCTTCCGGCGCGGTGGAAATGCTGTCGTTGATGAAAACGACGCCTTCTTTTTCCGCCACTTTTTGCAAACGGTGCGGCAGCGGCTCAAAATCTTTCAAAATCTCCGCCGCCCGTCTGACGTCAATTCCCAGATATTCAAGCACCGAAAATACGCCGGCCAGATTGTCCATGTTATGCTTTCCGCTCAGCTTCAGTTCCCTGATATCCGCCAGTTTTTCCTTTCCCCGGTACAAAACGCCGTCTTCGGCATGAAAAACTTCCGCCTCATTGTACCAGCGGCAGTTTCCGGCATAAGGCCGCGTATATTCGACCAGCTGCGGATTGCGACGGTTGGCAAAATAAACGTCGCCCGGTTTCTGGTTGGCAATCAGATGTATCTTGTCACGGCAATAGTTTTCATGTCCGCGGTGCCAGTCCGTATGTACGTAATACAAATTGGTGAACATGGCAATCTGCGGCGAAACCGTCAGATCCGAAGCCTGATAGCTGGAAAACTCTTCAACCACAAATTCGTAATCGTCGTCCAAAAGCTCAATCATCGGCCGGCCGATATTGCCGCCCAGGGCAGCCTTGTGTCCGGTTTCGCGCAAGATATAAGCCAGCACGCTCACGCTGGTGCTTTTGCCCTTGGACCCGCTGACGCCGATTACCCGGCAGCCCGGCCGGGACAAAAACTCGTTTAAGCACAGATCGGTTACCGAAGTGACGACGATCCCGCGCCGTCTGGCTTCCGCCAGTTCTTCCCGGTAAATGCTCACTCCGGGCGAACGAATGATCACTTCCGCCCGGTCGAGAGAAGCGGCAATTTTTTCTCCGCAAATTAACTCAAACGGCCGGCAGCATTCCGGCTTTTCCGCTTCCGTATCGTTAAAAAGGACGATTTTGTCGGTTATTTCCTTTGCCGTCAGATAACGCACCGCCTGAACACCTTCGGTTCCCAGCCCCCATACGGCAATTTTTTTGCCCTTTAAATCGCTAATTCGCATTTTTTCCATCCTTTTTTTCTGCCGGACGGCCTTCTTTCGCATTGCCTTTCTCTGCCGGCCGTTCTTCCTTTTCTTTCCCTGCCGCCGCCTCTTTTTTCATCGCGCCGCTGCGACGGGCATAGAATTGGGTTTGCGCCTCTTCGCTGATTTCTCCGCCGCGGTGAACAACCAGCTGATTAAACGGAATCTCGATTCCTTCCTCGCGGAAGCGACGGTCTATTTCAAAACGCAGTTCGCTCGGGATCGACCACCCGCTCCAAATATCGCTGGTATAGCAGCGCAGTTCAAAATCAAGGCTGCTGGCGCCGAAATTCTGGAACAAAACGTAAGGCGCCGGATTTTTGAGAACTTTCTTGTTGGCTTTCGCGCATTCAAGCAAAATGTCGCTCACTTTTTTCGGATCGGTACCGTAAGCCACTCCGACCGTCACCGACTGCCGCGACCAGTTGTTGCTGTGGGTCAGGTTGGTAACTGAGGTTGAAAGCAGCGTTGCGTTGGGAATAATGACGCTTGATTTTTTGAACGTCTCCACCTCGGTCGAACGGATGTTGATCTGCTTGATCCGCCCTTCCTCACCGTTGATGATAACCCAGTCGCCGACCTTAACCGGCCGTTCAAACAAAAGAATAATGCCGGAAACAAAGTTGTTAACGATATTTTGCAGACCGAGACCGATACCGACGGAAAGAGCACCGGCAACCAGGGCAACGTTGCTTAAATCCCCGCCCATCACCGCAATTGCCAGAAACGTCGCCAGCACGAAACCGACAAAACCGAAACCCGATGCCAGCGAATGACGGATGCCGTCGTCCATTTCCACATGCGACAAAATGTTGTCAAACAGCTTCCGGCGCAAAATTTTGATCAGACTGAGACAGGCGAAAAAGACGCCGATGCCGAGCAAAATCGAAAGCAGCGAAATTTCAACCCCGCCGACCTTAAAACCGAACAGAATTTTCCAAATACTTTGCAGCAGCAGATCCGTCGACACGCCCCACAGCGAAAGCAGCGCCAGAACCGTCAATATGCCGAAAACCGGATTGACGACCACGCCGAGCCAAAAGTCGAGTTTTTCTATCAGCTGCCGGCGCACCCTCAGTTTTTTTACCCAGAAGTTGAACAGCAAAATGCGCTTCAGCAGTTCAAACACCGACTTTCTGAGAATGACAAACACGCCGATGACCAGCATCGAAAGCAGAAAACGGTTGATAATAAATTCGGAAAGCCGCGGATAGCCGAATACGGAAATGCCGACAACCGCCGCCGCCAAAACGGAAGTGAGAAAAATAACTCGAAACGCCGTCCGGGTTTTGGCATCGACGAAATCTTCGTCGTCAGCCCCCTCTTCCGTCAGTTCGCAAACCGCGTCTTCTTCCCAGAAAAAGCGCTTGACCACCAATACCACGCAAAAAGCCTTGACGGCGCTGTTGATCAAAGACAGATAGTAAATCAGCTCAACCGTATAGTTTGCCTCGCCGGCAATATGCAGCAGCATACTGCTGACGCCAACCACGAAAAAACTGAAATAAAAAGCCGCCGCCAGCCTTTTGGCCTTGGCATCGTCCATGTTGACCAGCCGCCACATGCCGTTATACGGGGCAAAAACCACGCGCACCACCGCATTGGCCAGAAAAATGTAAAGCACGTAATACAACGCGCTGGAAAGGGCAATGCCGAAAAAGCCGATAGTCAGAATTTTGGTATGAATAACCCAGACCAGAAAACTGCCGAGCAGCACTGCCGGAATAACCCCGTATGCGCACGCCACGAAAAAGGCGGCCATCACTTTGGTAAAATACGGCGGCGGCGCAGTCAGATTCTGCTTATAGCCGAGGTGGCGGATAATCAGCCGCCGCAGCATATAACCGACAGCAAGCGTCGCGCCGATTGCCAGAATCACGGTAAAGACGTTTGAATCCACGGTGTTTTTCTGTTCCGTAGTCAGATCCCGGTACCAATCGACCGGCGACTTGATTATATTAAAGCAAAAATCCAGAAACTGCCCGGTCGCCTTCAGCAGGTTGCTGGGATAAATCATCGGATCCTGATAGACGAACAAATTGCCGAACAAAACCTTGTTGCGGACAATAACGATCAGCGCCGTCAGCTCGTCCACCCGGTTAATCAGCAGATCGTTTTCGGCGATCCGCCCTTTTTGAAACACCGCCTCTTCATTGTATTCTTTTCTTTTTTCGGCAATAACCGGCAGTTCTTCCTCGCCTTCCTTCGGCGCCTCGCCCAAAGACTCTATCCGCCGGTTGATGCTTTTCAAGCCGGAATTGAGCCGGTTTTGCGTTTCCAGCAAACGGGAACGGAGGTCTCCCAGAAACGACACATACCGGCTGATGGCCGCATTGTCAACCTTTCCCGATTTTAAAACCTCTTCAATGCCGTTCAGTTCTTTTGTCAGGGAGGCAAAATCGGCGTTTTCGACAGCCGGAGATTTTTTTTCCGCTGCATAAGCCGCGTCGGCCGCGCACCAGCCCGCAAGCGCAAAACACAATATCAGCAGACATCCCCATAAACGCCAATTCTTCATTTTTGCCTCCTGTTTGAAATTTACCGGCCGGAACCTAACTCATCCCCAGCCATTTCCGCATGATTTTATAAGCGTTGCCGGCCACCCCGAAACGCAGGTTGTCCGCCGCCGACCAGAAGCTGAAGCCGTTTTCGACCGAAGCGTCCTGCCGCAGCCGGCTGACGTAAACCTCAATTTCGCCCTGCACGTCGTTTAAGGTCACGTAACCGCCCTTGACGTTCTTGTCAAACACGATCACGCCTTCCGTCTGTTTCATCAGCTTCCGCACTTCGTCAACGTCAACTTCCTTTTCGCATTCCGCATTGACGTAAACGGCGTTGCCGATAAAGGCGGGAATGAAAGCACAGTTGGCATGTACCTTCACGTCGCGTCCCAAAACCTTTTTGGTTTCGGCATTGATCTGCCACTCCAGTCTGGTTTCTTCGCCGATAAACTCTTCCACCTGCGGAATAACGTTAAAGGCAATCTGCTTTTCAAAAACCTTCTGGTTGTCCGCCAGGCTTTCGTTCATAAAGATTTTCCGGGTCTGGTTAAACAATTCGTCCATCCCCTCCTTACCGTAAACCGAAGTCGAAGTATAGGTGGAAACGATCAGCCGTTTGATTCCGTACGCCTCATCCGCAGCCTTCAGCGGCAGAAGAATCTGAGCCACCGCAGCTGACGGTACGCCGACGATATTTTTGGCCGCCGCCGACAATCTGTCATCGTTAACTCCGGCCACGATCATCGGCACTTCCGCATCGGCAAAAAAGGCGCCGCTGCAATCAATTACTTTACAGCCTTTGGCCGCCGCCTTGGCGGCATAACGGCGGGAAATTTCCTCCGATGCGGCAAAAATTGCAATTTCCGCCTCGGCAAAGTCAAAATCTTCCAAATTGCCGACGTCAATGTCTTCTTCCTCGCCGAAAGACACCTGAGTACCGAGCGGCACCTTGGTTTCCAAAGCCGCCGTGTCCGACGGCCGGTAACCGCCGTCTGCCAAAAAAGCCAAAATCTCTCTTCCGACGCTTTCGGTCACGCCGATAACTGCAATTTTTTTCATTTTATTTTCTCCGTTTCCAAATACAATAACGCCATTTTCTTAAAAAAACAGTAACGTTTCCGCAGATTCTTATTCCAGTTCGCTCAGCCGCCGCGCCTGGTCTTCGGCAATCAGAGCGTCGATGATTTCTCCCAGCGCGTCGCCGGAAACAATATCGTCCAGCTTGTACAGGGTGAGGTTGATGCGGTGGTCGGTCACCCGTCCCTGCGGATAATTGTAGGTGCGGATGCGCTCCGAACGGTCGCCGCTGCCGACCTGCAGTTTGCGCCGTTCCGAATATTCGGCGTCAATGGCCGTTTTCTGCTGGTCATAAAGCTTGGCGCGCAGGTGATTCATCGCCTTTTCCTTGTTTTTGAACTGTGAACGGTCGTCCTGGCACTGCACCACGATACCGGTCGGAATATGAGTGATTCTTACCGCCGATTCGGTTCGGTTAACGTGCTGGCCGCCGGCACCCGACGCGCGGTACACGTCGATTTTAAGATCGGCCGGGTTGATGTACATGTCCACTTCCTCAATTTCCGGCAGCACCGCCACCGTTGCCGCGGACGTATGCACCCGTCCCTGCGATTCGGTAACCGGAACGCGCTGCACGCGGTGCGCTCCCGATTCAAACTTCAGTTTGGAAAAAACGTCCTTGCCGGTAATTTTGGCCGACGCCTCCTTATAACCGCCCAAACCGTTTTCGTCGGCATCAAGAATTTCAAAACGCCACCCCTGTTTCTGCGCATAACGCTGGTACATCTCGAACAAAACCGCGGCAAACAGAGCGGCCTCGTCGCCGCCGGTACCGGCGCGCACTTCCAGAATGGCGTTTTTCTCGTCTTCCTCGTCTTTCGGCAGCAGCAGGATTTTAATTTCCTTTTCCAGTTCCGGCAGCTTTTCCTTCAGCTCGTAATATTCGGCTTCCGCCATTTCCCGCATTTCCCTGTCCATACCGGGGTCTTCCATCATTGCCTTGGCATCGTTCAGGTCTTTTTCCGCTTTGCGGTAATGGTTGACGGCTTCAACCACCGGCCCCAGTTCGGCCAATTCCTTGTTCATCTTCACCAGGTTTTCCGGCGTTACGTCCGGCGACGACAAAAGCGACGAAATCTCGTCGTAACGGTTGACAACGTTTGCTAAATTTTCGGCAAAACTCATTTATTTCACTTCCTCGATTAATTGATCCAACGCAACGTTTTTCTGTTCGCCGCTGTCCAGATCCTTGACCGTCACTTCGTTTCTTGCCAGTTCCTCGGATCCGATAATCACGGCTTTGCGGGCATTGGCCTTGTTGGCTCTGATCATCCGCTTTTTCAGGTTGCCGCTGTATCCCTGCTCGGTTTTCAGCCCGGCCAGACGCAGCCGGTGGGCAATCTCCAGCGCTTTGTCCTCGGCTTCCTCACCGACCGGAATTACGGCTACCGGTCTTTCAACCGCCGGTTCTTCATCAAGCAGCATGGCCAGCCGCTCTACCCCGCAGGCCCAGCCGATACCGGCCACCGCACCGCCGCCCATCTGTTCGACCAGACCGTCATAACGGCCGCCGGCCAAAACCGTTCCCTGCGCGCCGAGCTTGTCGGTTACCAGTTCAAACACGGTGTGCGAATAATAGTCCAGCCCGCGCACCAGCCGGTTGTTAACCCGGTATTTGATTCCCAGTCGGTCCAGCCCGTCCAGCACCTTGGCAAAAAAAGCCTTCGACTTTTCGTTCAGGCTGTCGGCATAAAGCGGCGCCTTTTCCACCACCGCCTTGTCGCATTCCTCCTTGGAATCAAGCACCCGCAGCGGATTTCTTTCCAGACGGTTCTTGCTGTCGGCAGACAGTTCGTCGAAATGTTCCTTCAGATAAGCCACCAGCTTTTCCCGGTAGGCATTGCGGCTTTCCGCATCGCCCAGCGAATTGACCTCCACCGTCACCTGACCGGACAGCCCCAGTTTTTCCAAAAATTCGTAAGCCATGGCAATCACTTCAATATCCGCTTGCGGCGTATCGGCGCCGAGCAGTTCCACCCCGAACTGGGTAAACTGACGCTGACGGCCTTTCTGCGGCCGCTCGTAACGAAACATCTGGCCGTGATAATAAAACTTGACCGGCAGATTTTGCTGCATGCCGTTGGAAACAAACGCGCGAACCACTCCGGCGGTGCCTTCCGGCCGAAGCGTAAGGCTTTCGCCGCCGCGGTCTTCAAAACAGTACATTTCCTTGGTAACGATGTCGCTGGTATCGCCGAGGTTGCGGGCAAACACTTCGGTAAACTCGAAAATCGGGGTTTCTATTTCTTCAAACCCGTATTTTTCCACCACTTCCTCGCCGGTTCTCACTACCTGCTTGGTTTTTCTTTTCGCCGCGCCGTACAAATCGTAAGTACCGCGCACGCACTGCAATTTCGCCATAATTTTCTCTCCCTTAAACGCAAAGAAAATAGCAAGACCCCGCCTGCTATTTTCCGATTAAATTTCACCTGTCGGCTAATGTTCCGCCGCTTCCACAAACGGATCAAGCGCAATGTTCATTTTTTTGTTCGGCTGAATGACCGGCGTCAGCCGTCCGTTGACGTAAACCTCGACGCCGTTGTATTTGCCGGCCGACAAAATCATCCCTTTGCCTTCCGGCACCCGGTAGCTTTCGCCCGGCCGCATGACTTTGTTGAAATAAACTTTCTTATTGTCCCGAACTTCAATCCAGGTGTCTTCCTTGCTGATTTTGATTTCAACCGAAGCCGCCGCCTTTTCCGTCTGCATTTCCGCCGCTGCCGGCTTTAAGGTTTCCGCCGCCGCATTCTCGGCCGCCGAACCGGCCGCTTCTTCCGCAACATGTCTGACCTGCGGTTCGATAAAACTTTCTTCCTTCATTACGACTTGCTCAACCGGACGTTCTTCAACGGCCGCCTCGGCTTCCTGTTCCGCCGGCTGCGCAATCGTTTCCGGCACCGCGCCCGACTGTACGGCTTCCGCCTCGTCCGTCGACGGAGAAAAATATTCGATTTCTCCCGCCGCGGCATCCGCCGCCGTTTCGCTCACGATTCTCTCCGTTGGCGCGTTCTCATCACCGGAACGATGCCATAACGACCACAATCCGCCGATCAGAAAGAGAGCGGCAATACCTCCGATAATATAACGTTTGTCAGGCAGGCCGGCTTCCGCCGACAGGTCTTCGGTCATAAATATCCGCTTTTCCCTGGCGCCGTCGTTCAACTCTTCGCGGAACAGCTGGGTAATGCGCGTATTGTTCAACCCCAGATACTTGGCATAGGAATTGACAAAGCCGGCGGAATAAGGCAGCGGCGGCAGTTCGACATAATTACCGCTTTCAATCGCCTCCAGATATACGCGGCGGATGCAAAGCACCTGTGAAATGTCTTCCAGTTCAAGCCCTTTTTTCAACCGTTCGTGACACAGCAGGTTGCCGATTCTGTCCGTATCCTCGGCCGGTTCTGGCATCATTGTTCCGGCTGCGGCTCCGCTCCCGGCGGCATTCTGTTTTTTTCTCTCAGCTTCGGCTTCTTTTATCACGATCTTGTCCCCTGATGATGTTTTTTGCGCATGTTTTTTCAAATTCGCCCCATTCAACCACACTTTTTAATAAATTTCAATACCGTGATCATAAGCATACGCAATTAATTGCGGACGCAGGGTATTTTTGGTCGATTTCAGCAGCAGCCGCATATAGTCGGCGATTTCTTCGGTATTGACCGAACGCACCATGCTCTTAATCCGGCCGAAAGAGGCGCCGTTGCTTGAAAGGTTGCGGTAACCGAGTCCGATCAGCGCCAGCGCTTCGATCGGATTACTCGCCATTTCGCCGCAGACGGAACAGTAAACACCGGCTGCATCCGCCTTGTCGACGATCGTTTTCATCACGTTCAAAAACGGCGCCGAAAGCACGTCGTAACGTTCGGACAGCTTCGGATTGCCGCGGTCGCAGGCAAATATAAACTGCGCCAGGTCATTGGTTCCGACCGAAACGAAATCGGCTCTTTGCAGAATGTCGTCCAGCTGGAAAATCACCGACGGCACCTCAACCATCAGCCCGACATTGACTTTTTTGGGCACCGGAAAGCCGTGGCTTTTGTCTTTTTCCAGCTCAATCATCAGCGTTTCCTTGGCGTCTTCAAATTCCGCCAGATCGGAAATCATCGGAAACATCACGTTCAGTTCCTTGCCCGCCGCCGAAAGCAAAAAGGCGCGGATCTGTTTGCGCAGGATCGCCCGCCGGTCAAGCGTGATCCGGATCGAACGCCAGCCGATCGCCGGGTTGGCTTCTCCGGCATAGGCCCAGTAGGGCAAAAGCTTGTCCGACCCCACGTCCAGACTGCGGAAAATCACTTTTTTGTCGCCGCAGCGGTCCATCAGGTTCTTATAATAAGACACCTGTTTTTCGACGTCGGGCATGGCGTCGGAAGTCATAAAGGGAATCTCCGTACGGTAAAGGCCCACCCCGTCGCAGTTGGTGGTTTCGATATAGTCAAAATCCATCGGCAGCCCGACATTGACGTAAAGCCCGACATCGACCCCGTTCAGCGTCTTTGCCGGCAGACTGCGGAGAGCCGCCAGTTTTTTCTGCAATTCTTCCCGTTCGGCGATTCGCTTGCGGAAGTCGGCCTCGACCTGGGGCGACGGATTGACATAAACAAAACCTTCGTTGCCGTCAAGCGCCACCGTCTGCCCGCTCTGAATTTCGGCAAAAATTCCCTTGATCTTCGCCAGCACCGGAATGTTTAAGGCTTTGGCGACGATCGCCACATGCATGGTCGGCGTTCCGTCTTCAAGAATCAGCCCGCGGATCCGGCTGTAGTCATAATCCATCAGTTCCGCCGGCCCCATTGTCTGCGCCACGATGACGATGTCCTTTGCCCCGCTTTCCGGCATCCGGTTGTAATCGCCGCTGAGATAGGACTGCAGCCGGTCGGCCACGTCCCGCAGATCGTGCAGACGCTCGCGCATATAGCTGTCGGTACTGGCGGACAACCGGTTCCACATGTCTTCGTAAGCGCGTTCGACCGCCGCCTCCGCGGCCAGGCCGCCCTTGACGTTGTCGGCGATTTTGCCGTACCAGCCCTTGTCTTTGGCAAACATCCGGTAAGCGTCCAGAATATCGACGTGTTCTCCGAGCCCGAGCTTGGTGGAATTGAACTTGGCGTCCAGATCCTCGTTCATCTGATGATGGGCGATTTCCAACCGCCGCAGTTCCTTTTCCCGGTCTTCGGCAAAAATGTTGGTCACCGACTGACGACGTCGGTGCACGACGGCGGTCCCGATGCCATACCCTTTGTTTAAGCTCAGCCCCTTGATGCGTTCTTTGGTTGACAGCCCCCGCGCTTTGATCAGCGACTTTTTGTAACGCGTCATTTCCTCGGAAGAAAGGATTTCCGCCAGCACCATCGCAATCGTTTCAAGCAGCTCAAGGTCAATTTCCGAACGGCTCACTTCCGCCGCGTTATAAAGCGCCAGCACACCGACGGTGCGGTTCCACTGCAGTACCGGCACCCCGATAAACGAGTTAAAATCCTTTTCCTCCAGCAGTTCCGGCTTGGAAACGAACTTCGGATACATCCAGATGTTGTTGATTACAAGCGACCTTTTGCTTTCCGCCACCTCGCCGGCCATGCCTTCGTTATAGCGCAGGCGCAGACGGTGGGACGAAGCCTGTTTGAAACCGTATGAGGCAAAAAGCTCCAGATAATTGTCGTCAACGCCCACGTAACAGGCGGCCGCATCCGCCTGCATTTTGGCGGCAATGGTTTGAAGGATGCGGGAGAGCTTATCGGGAACGCTTTCCGGCGTTTCCATAATCTGCCGCAGTTGTTTGAGGATGCCGAGAGCCTGTTTGATAGCCGGTGACTGCATAACACTTTCCATTCAGCAAAAAAATATCATGGTTATTTATATGCTTTATCCGCGTTTTCATCAAGCCTAAAATCACGCGCCGGGGCATTTTGTGCCCGGGCAAGATAACGGTTGACTCTTAAGCCCGATTGCCTTACCCTTCCGGCAGGTATAATTTTTTATTGTATAATTTAAGGATTAAACGAAATGGCAAACAATTACGTACGCGGACAAAAAGACACCCGCCCCTGGGGCACCTGGGAAGTCATTGACTGCGGTGAAACTTTCTGTGTCAAAAGAATCAAAGTAACGCCGGGATCAAAACTTTCGCTTCAGCTGCACCACCACCGGGCCGAACACTGGATCATTGTCAAAGGCACCGCACTGGTTACCTTGGGCGACGAAGTTTTGACCAAAAAGACCGACGAACACGTTTTCATTCCGGTCGAAACCAAACACCGGATCGAAAACGCCACCGACAGCGACGTCGAATTTATCGAAGTTCAGGCCGGCGATAACCTGGATGAAAACGACATCGTCCGTCTGGAAGACGTTTACGGCCGCGTTTAAATTTAAACGATGCGCTTTTACAGGCCGCGGACATTCCGCAGCCTGTTTTTTTTGCGGCATTATAAGGTTGACTCTTAAAGCAAAAAATAGATAATACGGACAAGGTTAATTTTTTTAAAACGGATAAATAAAATGAATTTTCTCGATTTGGGTTTAAGCGAAAAAACGGTAAAGGCGATCAACGAATGCGGCATTGAAAAGCCGACTACCGTACAGGTAGACGTTATCCCCGCCATTTTGCAGGGCAAGGACATTTTTACCATCGCGCCCGGCGGCTGCGGCAAAACCGTTTCTTATGTCCTGCCGCTGATCGACATCATCAGCCGCAGGGAAAAGCTGAATATTCTGATCATGACCTCCGATTCGCAAAAATCGGTAACGATTTCCGACAGTCTGGCCATGCTCAACCGCTTTCATGAAGAAACCGAAGACGACGCGGACGGCGAAGAAGAGGGAGACGTCATCATCGGTTCGCCCGACCTTTTGGTCGATCTGGTCAACGAAGGACAGATTGACTTGTCCAAAATCAACATTCTGGTGGTCGACGACATTAACCTGATCAAAAAAAACAAACAAATCAAAAACATGGAAAAGCTGTTGGAAATGATGCCGGCGGACAAACAAAACATCGTCTACACCAACCGCCGCTCCAAAGAAACCCAAAGCATTCTCGACAAAATCTTAAAAGCGCCGGAAGAAATCAAAGTCGACAAAAACAAAGAGCAGGAAGCCAAAATGTCGGCGCCGGTAGAGGCTCGTCCGGCCAAACCGGCAGCGCCGGCACAACAGCTCAGAAACGCCGCGCCGGACCCGGAAGCGTTGGCTCTGTGCAAAAAATACAACTCTTTTCAGGGTAAAACCCCGAAATTTCTGCTTAACAAAGTCGAACTGGCCGACTGCGAGTAAAACTTTGCCGATATCCAAAATTAAAACCTTCCCGGAAAATTCTGGGGAGGTTTTCTTGTAACCGGCCCTTCCCGGCTGGAGCGGGGAATATTTTTTTGAAAGATTTTTCACACCGCCTTGCGGGATTTTCTTAAGACAAAACGCTATGGAATTTCCCGACAACGGAATTCTCCTTTGCGGGGGAGTTTGTCCTTTCCCGCAGGATTTTCCCGTCTTTCCCCGCGTTTTTCCGTCAGGCATGCAACAAAGAAAACTCCCGGAGTTGTCCGGGAGTTTTCTTGGGAGAAAGCGCTTTCGTTTTTTTAGAAAGCGCCGGCTAAGCCGCCGCTGACGACGGTGCGTCTTTGGCTTAGAAAGCGTAGTTCAGTCCCAGACCGACGGCAGTCGCGTCGTAGTCCGAACCGAACGTATAATTC
>OCHD01001605.1_pt1 | contig 14407 bp, 9 predicted proteins | sample 1538481 | NCBI WGS metagenome assembly OCHD01 (sample SAMN04571699, study PRJEB22368) | human gut metagenome | biome: human gut; material: stool | host: Homo sapiens | place: Luxembourg | collected 2012-09-07
GGCGGGGTCGTAGAGCGCTGCCGTCGAAGCGTAGAATTCGCTGTTCATGAATTGCAGGTACTTCGGGTCGCCTGTGATTCGGGTCAGCAGGGCATAAACCGGCGGGGCCATGAACAGCGCGTCGCACCAGCTCCAGCGTTTCGATCCGTTCTTGGCTTTGATGTGCAGTTTGGTCTTCGCCGGGAATGCGATGACCGAATCGGCTCGCTGGAGGACGGGACGGAGCATTGCCGTGTCGCCGTAGCGCTGGTAGAGCATCAGGTAAGCCTGCCCGACACAGATGTCGTCGGCGTGGTACTGCCGCCGCCCCATACACCAGCCGTTGCGGCGGCCGATGCCGAGTACGAACTCTTCGCAGGGTTTGTAACCCGACGTTTCGGCCCAGACGACCATTCCGCGGTAGAGGGCGCCGTTGGCCCAGTGCTGGTCGCTGCGCCGGTCGCCTTTCGAAAGGTAACGGCCGAAGTTGTCGATCTGCCATTGCGCTACGCGGTTGGCGATCTGCGTGTCGCGTTTCCCGGCTTCGGCGCTGACCGGGGCGCCGAGGATTGCCGCCGTGAGCAGCAGGTACGTGATAAGTCGTTTGTACATGGTGTGTCGTATTGGAATGGGTTGTCTAATTGCGGGGTTTGCCGCCGGGAACGGGCTCGGGTTTCTGCCACTCGGCTTTCATGGTGTAAGGCATGCGGAAAACGTCGCCCTTGTCGTTGCAGAAATAGAGGTACGAGATGCTCAGGCTGTCGGGATTGCCGTCGGCCCAGAACGCATAGAATTTCCGGTCGGCGTTCAACGGCCGGCGGGCATAGCCGTGGTTGCGCGGGCTGTTGTGGGTCAGCGTACGGACGCGTTCCCACGTTTGGCCCTTGTCGCGGCTGCGCCACATGACCATCTCGCCGCCCGTGCCCCAGTACTGGGGGCCTGCGTCGGTCGGTGCGACGACGGTCCATACGTCGTTGCGGTCGATCCAGAGGCTGCCGCTGTCGTAGCAGTGCGTCGAGGTGGTGATCTTGCTGTAAACCCATTCGCTGCCGTTCCAGTGGACGGTGTGCCATTGGCGGATGCCGCCGTCGGGGCCTGTCAGGTGGTTGTCGCTCGTCAGGTAGAGGATCACGGGCTGTCCGTCCGTCCCGAAATTGATGTCCTTGATGTAGCAGTTGCGCTGTTCCGACTGGTAGTCGTGTACGAGTGTATTGTTTTTCGACCGCGTGATCGGCAGTTCCACCGGTTTCCCGTCGATTGTCGTCCAACTCCGCCCCCAATCCTCCGACTGGATATAATAGATATTGGTGCGGGTGTCGACATTGCCGTTGATGTGGCGGTTGAAGCAGCACATCAGCTTGTCGCCGCAGAGGTTCGAGAACTGGTAGTGTCCCGATTTGGTCTCGCCCTCGTCGATGATCGAGGCGATCTGCCGGTAGTCGGACCATTTGCGGCCGTCGGGGCTACTCTGGTAGAACAACTGCCGCACGCCGTCGTAACGGGTGAAGAAGAGGAAGAATCCCTTTTCGGGGTGGTAATGCACCTGCGGGTAAGTCATGATGCTTTCGTTGACATACTCGAATTCGGAGATGTCATAGGGCTTTTTGCTGCGATAGCGGATGCCGGGGCGCTTGTTGGCCCGGCCGGCGACGAATACCCAGATGTATCCTTCCCGGTCGATCTGGATCGTGGGGTCGTCGTGGGGGTCGCAAACGCCGTCCACCCCTTTGTCGAAGACCACGACCGGACGGCGCAGCATTCCGGTCTTATGGTCGTAGCAGCCCGCCATGCAGAGCAGGTATTTCTGCTCTTCGGAGGGTGTGCCGCCGTAGACGAAGAAGGTCTTGTCGACCTGGGGCGCATAGACCGCCATCGGGATGTGTTTCATCGTGTAGGTTCCCAGTCCGCCCGAATATTTTGCTCCGTAGGCCGAACGGGCCTGTCCGATCGTGAACCAGATACCGCGGTATCCGTCGGCGGTTTGGTTGTCCATCGATGTGTGTTCCTGCGCTCCCGCGGCCCATACCGTGAGAGCGAGTGCCAGTGATGCTAAAATTATTTTCATGGTTATTTCTGTGTTTTGTAGTTTTTAAGCCGGAGCAAAGCTTCGAGAAAATAATAGTCGCCATAGATGATCGGCACGTCGACCTGCGAACCCGAGGGTTTCGACCCGACGCTGTGGTCGATCAGAAAGCCGCACTTCTTCCCGGCGGGAATCAGGTAACGGTCCGAAGCGAGCGACGTGAGGATTTTCCGGGCGGTCCCGTAATAGGATTTTTCCTTTCCGGGGGCGTATTTGGCCAGTTCGAGCAGTGCCGAAGCGGTGATGGCTGCTGCCGAAGCGTCGCGCGGTTCGTCGGGTATTCCGGGGGCGTCGTAGTCCCAGTAAGGCACGAGGTCTTCGGGTAGCCGGGGATGGTTGATGAAATATTCGGCGCATTTCACCGCGCGGTCCAGGTAGCTGGGATCGCCCGTTTCGCGGTAACACATCGTAAAGCCGTAGAGCGCCCAGCTCTGACCGCGCGACCAGGCCGATGCAGCCGAATAACCCTGTCCGCCGCGCTGTCCGGTGACACGTCCCGTTTCGGCGTCGTAACAGACGATGTGGAAACAACTGTTGTCCGGGCGGAAGTGGTTTTTGAGCGTATTGTCGGCATGGCAAACGGCGATGTCGTAGTAGCGCTTGTCGCCGGTGAGTTTCGAGACCGTGAACAGCATTTCGAGGTTCATCATGTTGTCGATGATGACCCGGTAGGGATTCGGGTCGCCGTTTTTGTTGTCCCACGGACGGATCAGCCCGACGGCCGGGCTGAAGCGGGTGAGCAGGGCGTCGGAAGCGTCGATCAGCAGTTGCCTGTACGCCTCCTCTCCCGTCAGCCGGTAGGCTGCAGCGCAGGGACAGCCCACCATGAACCCCAGGTCGTGGGTTTTGGTGTAGCGGCGCAGCGTGTCGAGGGGCGCCGTTCGGCGGCGGGCCATGTCGAGCCATTTCGGGTCGCGGGTATATTCATAAAGAAACCAGATATTTGCCGGGAAGAATCCGCTGATCCAGCCCCTCGCCGAATTGGTCTTGATCGTTCCGTCCGTATTCCACGAAGCCGGGAACAGGTCGGGCGAGGTGAGCAGCGAGTCCAGCAGGGCGGTCTGCCGTTCGGCGCGGGCGAAGGATTTGCGGACGATGCGTTGCGCTGCGGCATCTCCTGCGATGAATGCGAGCAGGCAAAAGGTCAGTACGAGTCGAAGCGTTTGTTTCATGTTTTTGGGGGTTGGTTTTGTCAATGCAAAAGTATTCCGGCGGCGTTTAAACCTTCGGCACGGCAGTCTTAAAAATATGTCCGAGAATCTCAATCGGCCCTCCGGGAGGGGTTAGGCCCCCCCCCGCGTCGCGTAATCCTTCGGCGTAATACCGAAATGCTGTTTGAAGCAGCGCGAGAAATGCGACTGCGAACTGAACCCCAGCAGGTCGGCCACTTCGTTGAGGCGGTAGTCCCGGCTGCGGATCATTTCGGCCGCCCGGTTGAGGCGGTAGATCAGGATGAAATTGTTCGGTGTGACGCCCGTCAGCGACTTGATCTTGCGGAAGAAACTGGCGCGGCTCATGCACATCTCACTGCTGAGGGCATTGATGTTGAGTGTGCTGTCCGAAATGTTGTTGTCGATCAGTTGGCACAGTTTGTCCACGAAGGCCCGGTCGGCGGCCGAGAGTTTCACCTCCTCGGTTTCTGTCCCGTCGGACGTTTTCCCCGATTCGGAAAGAATCATGTCGCGCAGTTTGCTGCGCGTAGTCAGCAGGTTGTCGACCACGGTTTGCAGCAATTCGGGGTTGAACGGCTTGGTCATGTATACGTCGGCGCCCTCCTGGTAACCGACGATTTTGTCTTGGTCGGTGACTTTCGCCGTGAGGATCACGACGGGAATATGGCTCAGCACTACGTCGTTCTTGACTTTGCGGCAGAGTTCGTATCCGTCCATCTTCGACATCAGGACATCGGTGATTACCACGTCGGGCATTTCGGCGTTGATCAGGTCGAACCCGTCGACGCCGTTGTCGGCAACGAAAACATCGAACCGCGGGGCAAAGATCGAGCGGCAGTAGAGTTGCAGTTGCGGATTGTCTTCGACGAGGACGATTTTCGGCCGCGATTCCGAATGACCCCCCCCCAGCCTTCCGGGCAGTTCGTCGCCGGAGAATATTTCCCGGGCAGCGGCCGCCGTCATGCCGTCGATGAATTCGGCGGAAACGGTGGGCTCGCCGACGAGGTCGTACAGCGTTTCGTCGACCGGGATCGCGAAGGTGAAACACATGCCGCCTTCGGGCCGCACTTCGGCTGCGATGCTGCCTTTGTGTACCAGCAGCAGTTGTTTGACATAATGCAGGCCGATGCCGGTTCCGGTTGTGTTGCGTTCACTCTGGGACAGGCGTTTGTAACGTTCGAAAATACGCCCTAAATCCTCCTGGCTCATACCGATACCGTCGTCGGTGACGCTGACGACGAGGTAGCGGGACGATGCGGCCGCTCCCGCGAGTTTTTCGGGGAGCGAGTCCGTGAGTGCCAGCGCAACGTCGACGTGACCGCCTTCGAGCGTATATTTCAGGGCGTTGGAGACGAGGTTCGAAAGGATTTTGCTGAATTTGTCGGCATCGACGGCGACGACCATCCGTCCCGGCGGTACGCTCGTCGTTTGCAGGTCGATGTTCTTTTCCCGGGCGAGGCAGGCGAAGCCGTCCGTCAGTCGGTTGACGTAGGGTATGATATCCTGCCGGCAGACCGACAGCGGGAGGGTGTCGTTTTCGATGCGGCTCAGGTTGAGGGTCTGGTCGATCAGTTTGAGCAACTGCTGGATGTTGTAGTTGATCAGGTTGACCAGTTCGCGCGAACGTTTTTCATCGGTGATGCCCGGCAGCATGTTTACCGGACCGTAGATCAGCGAGAGCGGCGTGCGCAGTTCGTGGGATATGTTGGTGAAGAAGTCGATCTTCATGTTGGTGAGTGCCTTTTCGCGTTCCAGCTCCGTGCGGGCCAGTTCGAGCTCCATTTTTTGCAGCCGGCGGCGCAGGTAAAGCCGGTTGGCAAACCAGGCGGCTCCGCCTGCCGCGGCGATGTAGAACAGGAGGGCGTACCACGTCAGCCACGGTGAAGGCTTGATGACGATTTCCAGCCGCTGCGGCTCTTCGTTCCAGAATCCGTCGGGGTTCTGGGCCTTCAGTTCGAAGGTGTAGTGCCCGGCGGGCAGGTGTGCGTAGTTGGCGCTGCGGCGGTTTTCGACATAATTCCACTCCTCGTCGATCTCGCCGCCGTAGAGCCGGTAGGCGTAGCTGACCTTCTCCGGCGAAAGGAACGTCACGGCTTCGTAGTTGATGTCGATGTTGCGCTGCTTGTGGTTGAGGACGATGCGTTTGGTGTCGTTCAGCGGTTTGGTGAAGACTTTGCCTTCCGAGGGATGCTGGACGATGCTGTTGATCCTGATTTCGGTCAGCACCAGCGGCACGGGCGACTTGGTGATTTTGGGGATGACGCGGCCCGGCGCGAACTGCGCCAGTCCGGTGTTGCCGCCGAAGTAGATCATCGTCGACGTGTTGAGCGAACAGTGGGGGTAGAACTGCTGGGTCTGGAGCCTGTCGGACTGGAAGTAGGTGGTGACCCGTTCCGTCGAGGCCGTGATGAGCGAAAGTCCGTAGGAGGTGGCGACCCAGGTGTTGCCCTGGGGGTCCTGTGTAATGCCGGCGATTTCGTTGCTCGCGAATCCGTCCCGGAGCGTGTAGCTTCGGAATCCCTGCTGCGGGTGGTAGCGCAGCAGTCCTCCCGAGCGCGTACCGATCCAGAGCGAACCGTCTTTGCCGCAATAGAGGCAGGTGGGGCGGCGCAGGGCTGTGGCGATCATGCTGTCGGCCGTTTCGATACAAGGCCGGGCGTCGAATTGCCGGGTATCGACGGTGTAGATACCTTGTCCGGACACGGCGGTCAGCATCGTGGAGTCGTCGAGCCGCACGACATCCTGTACGTCGCACTCTTTGAACCCGGCTTCCTGCAGCCGTGTCCCTTCCCAGAAGACGAGTCCCGAACGCGTGGCGGCCCATACCCTCCGGCGGGCGTCTTCGCAGAATCGGTTGACAAGGACCCGGTCGGGCAGCAGCGTGTGGCTGCGGATGTTTACGAGTTCCGTGGTACACACCGCGATCCGGTCGTCGATGTTGGCCCACAGCCGCCCGGATGAGTCGTAATGGAGCGCCGTGATGCCGTTGCTTCCGAGTTGCTGCATGAGCGGGCTGTTCTCCGTCGTATGCCACCGTGTTGCGTATTCCCGGTTGTTGTAGCCCAGCAGGCCTTTGTAGTGGCTGCCGATCCAGAGTGTGCCGTTTTCCCCGATCGTGATGGCGTTGATGTATTTGCCCAGCGTCTGCTTGCCGAGGCGCGTCATCTGCGAGAAGTTCTTTTTGTAGGCAAAGCGCACCGAATATCCGCGGTCGGTCGTACCGACCCAGACGTTTCCTTCGCGGTCGCAGAACCCGCAACTGAAATCGCTCGTATAGTTGAGTTTGTAGAACCGGTTTACGACGTTGTGGTCGAAGACGTGGTTCGAAAGGTCGATCGCATGGAGGTTGTCGCCCTGTGTGCCGATGTAAATGGTGGCGTCGTCCGCCGGGGCTAGCATCGAGACGTTGAATTCGGCAGCATGGGACAGACACCGCAGCAGCCGGGAGTCGGTCGTGGGGCATCCTGTCGCGGGGTCGAGGACCACGATGCCCTGTTCTGTGCCGAACCAGATACGGCCTTGCCGGTCGCAGCATCCGCAGCGGAACTTTGTCGGGCGTGCGAGGACCACCGAGTCGCAGAGGCCCAGTTCCCGGTCGTATTTGAAGACGTTCTGTCCATCGGCGCTTCCGCCCCAGAAATAACCCTGCAGGTCAGCTTCCAGCACCAGGGGACGGTGGTAAGGCGAATCCTTCCGGGCCAGTATCGTGCGGCTGGCAGCGTCGAAGAGCACCATGCCCGCAGGTCCCGAACAGACGATCTGCGGACCGCTGCGGGTGATGTGGTGCAGTCCGCGTTCCGTCAGCAGGCGTTCGAAGTTGTCGTACAGCGGGTTGTAGATGCAGATGCCGTCCGCTGTGGCGATCCAGAGCGTGCCTTCGTCGTCGGTGCGGATGTCGTGGACCCGGTTGGCGGGGAGCGATGCCGGATTGTCCGGCTCGCTCTGGTAGTAATAATAGGTCTGTCCGTTGTAGCGGCAAAGTCCGTTGTCGGTTGCGATCCAGATGTAGCCGACCTTGTCCTGCGCAAAATTGCGAATCGTCAGGTTCGGCAGGTGTTGTACAGCCTGCGGGTCTGCGGAGACGCCCCCGCAAATGCAGAGAAGCAGCGCCAGCAGGAGCAGGCGTCCGCTGGTCGGAGCAGGTATCTTGTCGGATAGGTGTCGGTTCATGGGACCAGTAGCTTGGGAAGGGCTATAACAAATGTAGGGACTTTTTCGGGTATAAATGGTATGCTGAAGTTGTTATTTTCCGATGTCGGACCGTGTATCGTAAAACCGGGGAGCGCCGCGATTCCGGCTGTTTGGAGCTTCGTACAAAGAAAGGTATTCCCCGGGTTTTATTTTTGTCTGCCCGTGTCAAAATTTTGTCTTTCCGTTCAGGCGCAGTCGGCCGCGGCGCCGGGGTGTATGTCCGCGGTATGAGTGAAAAACCGGCTCCGGACGGCGTTGTGCCCCCGATAAAGGTGTACGCATGTGGCCCTTTCGGTAGTCCCGGAGGGGATCGCGGGCGGCTTTCCGGGACCCTTGCGCAGGCTTGCCGATGCCGCATTTTAATTTTATTTTTGCTCGGAACAACAACCTAAATCTACAATTCAACGCATTATGAACCCCTTCAAATTTAACCTTTTCACCGCTTTGTTTCCGGTTTTTGCACCGATACTCTTCGGGGCCTGTTCCGGAGACGACGGGATTGCGCCCGAAGCCGACGAACTGCGTGTTTCGGGAGTCGAACAGGAGTTCACCATTGCAGCTTCGGATGTGGCGCAAATCCCCTTCACGGTCGAAAGCAACCGGGCGTGGGAACTCGTGAAGTCCGGCCTGGAATGGGCTGAAGTCAGCCCTGCCAGCGGAGCAGCAGGCATTCCGGTGCAGGTGAAGATTACTCCTTATTCCAATATCGGCGAACTGCGTACGGGTACGATCGCCGTCCGAGCCGGATCGCAGGAGCACACCATTACGATTCATCAGCAGCCCTCGTCCGACAGCCCGTCGATCGTCATCGAAGGACTGACCGACGGGAGCATCGTCTACGATGCCGAGGGTATGCCCCAGAGTTTTCGGGTCAACGCCAATGTAGCCTGGGAAGCCGTGACGGAGAATCTCGACTGGCTTACCGTCGCACCTTCGAAAGGCAGCGGCGGTACGACCGTGCGTGTCGTAGTCATTCCCGAAGAGAATGACGGCCCGGAACGGAGCGGCACGCTGATCATCAAAGCCGCCGCCGCCGAACAGCGCATCCCCGTCAGCCAGCAGCACAAACCGCAGAGCCCTGTTATCGCTATCGACGGATTGGCCGATAATTACGTGCGCCTTACTGCCGGAGACGCTCCGGTTCGTTTCCGCGTGAAATCCAACTATGCCTGGACCGTCGACCGTACGGGGAGCCCTGACTGGATTGCGATCACACCCGATGGGGGTGCGGCGGGCGAGACGGTGACCGTCGAGGTGAAACCCGGATCCAATACGGGCGATTCGCGCAAGGGGCGTTTCTCGATCACCGCCGTCGGGATAGAAGGCGCTGCCACCGAGACGTTGTCCGTCGTGCAGGCTCCTGCGGCGGGCTGCGGCTGGGTGCTTTTCGAAGATGATTTCGCGTGGGCGACGACGCCTACGGATGCGATGTTCAACGTCGCTGCGATGGATCAGGGCGCCGGAATACTCCTCACCAACCTCTATCCTCCGGTGTCGAGCGCGATAACCGACCCGCTCGGTACGGGTTGCGAGATCATGCGGGGATACACGCGCGGCGGATGCCTGAAATTCGGCACGGCGAATTCGCTGGGTCGCTTCACGACCCCTGTATTCGCCGAAATCGAGACGAAAATGGACCTGACGGTAACTTTCCGGGCGCTAACCATGCGCGATTACGAGGCTGTGCTGGAAGTCTATTGTGACCAGGGAACGTACGATGCGATGGATTTCAAACGGGTCCCCGTGGGCCGCAAGTGGACCGAAGATCCGTTTCAGGATTGGTACGACGTAACGCTGAACATTACGGGCGCCACGCGCGGCTGCCGCCTGCACATCCGTTCGGAGAGCGAGGCCGACTGCTGCTGGTATCTGGACGACGTACGGGTCACCTCCCTGCGCAGCGATGCCGTGCCGGGCATCGTCATGGAACCGACGCGACAGATTATTTGTGTGACCCGAAGTGCCGCGGCAGCTTCCGACGGTACGTTCGAGATAGACGTGAACTGCAATACGGAGGTTTCGGTGGAGATGCCGTCGTGGGTTTCGCAGCTCTCTGCAACTTCCGTCGCCTTCGGGTCGGGACAGCGCGTTACCTATAAATTCCGGGCTTCGGAAAACACCACGGGTGAAAAGCGTGTGGGCCTTGTTCGGTTCTTCAATGCCGCCGAGGGGCTTTCTTCCGAAGCCGAGGTGGTGCAGGCCGTGCACGGTCAGTCGGTTACCCGGGTTCAGTGGTGGCTGGGGGCCGATTACCTCTCCGACTACGAATCGACCTGGGTGTCGGAGCACCATGTCGCTGCCGAGCGCGGAGGCTCTTCCGCTCGTCTCTCCTATGTCGCGGGCGGCGTCTCGGAGACCAGTCCGAAATGGACGTTAACCGGTAAGGCACCCGTGTCGTGTCCCAATGTCACCTATGCTTGGACCGGCGATTACTGGCTCTTCGAAGCGCCGCTCGACGGCCTTACGGCCGGGGTGCGCGTGAAGCTCGACTTCGTCATGATCTTCGGGAACAAGTGTCCCAAATACTGGATGCTCGAATACGAGGACGACGGCGCCTGGAAACCCGCCCGGAGCGTCGAAACCGCTGTGGTCGAGGACGGTTCGGAACTCTCCTACAATATGGCTTTCGTACAGGACGCGTACAGCGTCGTTTCCCAGGACGTTGCGCTCTCTGCCCCGGCGCCGGACGGCGTGGCACGTTTCCGCATGCGCTGCATGTCGGGAATCATGGCGCAGGGAACCGCGGCGAGCAAACCCCAGAATACGGGCATGCGTATTGTCAATGTCGACGGTGACGGAACGGAACGCCAGCCTTCGGTATCGCTCATGGAGTAATTTCAACGAAAAATGCACATTATGAAACGCGTCGAAAATTTCAGTTCGTTCTTTTCCCGGAAAATAACCCTCTTTGCGATACTGTCCGTTTTGCTGGCCAGTGTCGCCTGCGAGCGGGACAATACCCGCGAAATCCGGCCTCCTGCGGCCGAAACCGTTTGGATTACAGGCGTCCAGTTGCCTGTCGACGAGGTCGTGGCAGCCGTGGGCGAGACTTTCGAAGTCCGCGGGCAGGGCTTCGGCGATAAGGATGTTTTTCAACTGGTCGTCGAAGGCGGCAGTACGGAGAAAGCCTATTTCCTGCCGATGGAGGCCGCTGCTGACAAAGCCGTGGTGACAATCCCGCAGGGCCTGCCCGATGGAACCTATGCCGCCGTCGTGCGGCGGGCCGAGCAGGACAGTTGAGTGTCCGTATTCGCAATGTGTACGTGCAGGAGGAACTGCCTGACATTGCCGGAATGAATGTGAAGGGTGTTGTGCGCGACAAGAACGGGAATCCGTTGTCCGGTGTGGCGGTTTCCGACGGCGTCGAAATCGTGACCACCGACGAAGAGGGGCGTTACTACTTCTATTCGGACAAATCGCTGGGCAGGGTGTTTATTTCGCTGCCTTCGGGGTATATGCCCGAAACGGTGATGAACATTCCGCAGATTTCGCGCCGGTTCATGGCGACGAACCTTTCGGTCGAACAGTTCGATTTCACGCTTCGGCCCGTCGATAACGACCGCTGCGTATTGATCGCCTCCACCGACTACCACCTGGCGCGCCGCAACAACGACCTGGAACAGTTCCGCGATTTTGTCAACGATGTCAACCGCTTCATCCTGACCGAACAGCGTCCGGTCTATGTATTGACGATGGGCGATCTGACGTGGGACGAGTACTGGTATAAGAATTACTTTACGCTCGGCGATTTCATCACCGAGATGAAGGATCTCAATACGGTCGCTTTCCATTGCATCGGCAACCACGACCACGATCCCTATTACACCGAGGACCTGGCCGCCACGCGGCAATGGCGCGACCTGGTGATGCCGGCCTATTATTCGTTCAACATCGGAAAGTCCCATTTTGTCTGCCTCGACGATATCGTCTACGTCAACAACGGCGGAGCTGTGGGAACGATCGGGGACAAGAGCTATCATAATTACGTCTCCGAGGACCAGATCGCGTGGCTGAAAAAGGACCTCGCGCTCGTCGAAGATAAGGCCGCTCCGCTGTTCATTATGATGCACGCGCCGCTGGCTTATCCCAACGCCTCGTTCGGCAACACCTATTACGACGAAGCGCGTGCACGGGAGCTGCTGGCCTGCTTCGAAGGGTTTTCGGAGGTCCACGTGCTCACGGGGCACAGCCACGACAACCGCAACTGCCAGCTTACGGATGCTGTCATGGACCACAATACGGGCGCAGTCTGCGCCTGCTGGTGGTGGTCGGATGTCTATTCGGGCCGTCATATCTGCAAAGACGGTACGCCGGGCGGATATGCGGTCTACGAGTTGGAGGACCGTGACCTGACGTGGTATTACAAGGGGACGGGAATCAGCCGGGACGTGCAGTTCCGCACCTACGACATGAATAAACTTTGGCTCGATCCCGAAACCTATCTGGACGACCGGACCATCACGGTCGACGGCACTCCCGTTACGATCCGCGACTGGTTTTCGCAGCAGGCCTATGGGCGGTCTTTCAACAGGCTGCGCAGTGATAACTGCGTGTATATCAACTGCTGGAACTGGGACCCGGAGTGGAAGATCGAAGTGGTCGAAGAGGGGCGCGGCAGCCTTGCCGTGAAGCGGCTCTGGGAATACGATCCCCTGCACCTGATCACGTATGTGATTCCGCGCCTGAACAAGGGCAGCAGACCTTCGTTCACGGCCAACAAGATGGGACACCTGTTCAGCGTACAGGCATCGGATCCGTCGTCGACGCTCCATATCACCGTAACGGACCGTTTCGGCAGGGTGTATACCGAAACGATGAAACGTCCGAAGAACTTCAACGTCTATATCGAATAGCGGATTGCGTTATTTGTCGTTGACGAAATCGAGGATTGCCCGGGCCGTGGTTTCCGGCTCCTCCAGAAATCCCATGTGACCGCTGTTTTCGAGCCATACGATCCGGGCCTGCGGGTGCTCTTTTACCATCTTCTCGGCCGCTTCGACAGGGATGTAGTTGTCCTTGCGTCCGAGGATGAAGAGCTGGGGAACCTTCGAGGCGCGCAGCATCTCGTTCTGGTCCTTGCGGGCGATCATGCCGTTGAGCAGCGCTACGATTCCTTCGTCCTCGGTGACGGCGACCTGTTCGGTGAGGTCCTCGATGTAGTCTTTCATCCGGGTGCGGTTGTCCTCGGCGAAGCCCGCTTCGGGGGCCACGCGGGCCAGCGCATCCTTTTTCCCGGCCTTTACGAGGGCGATTTCGCGGCGGCGGTTTTCGGACTTCTCCGGCGTGTCGGCGTTGGGTGTCGAACTTAACAGCACAACTCCGTTGAGCATGTCGGGATGGCGTTCGCAGAAGGCCAGGGCTACGTAGCCGCCCATCGAGTGCCCGACGAGTGTGCAGCGGGGGATTCCCAGCGCCCGGAGGGCGTCGGCCACCGTGTCGGCGAGGAACTCCATCGAATGCTCCTCGCCCGTCACGACCGAGATGCCGTGACCGGGCAGGTCTAACGTAACCACGCGAAGCTCTTTGTAGAGGAATGGAACGAAATCCTCCCAGACGAGCATCGATTCGAGGTATCCGTGCAGGAGCACGACGCATTTGTCCCCTTTCTGGGAGTCGCAGACGTGCAGGGCGGTGGGACCCGCCATGATGAATTTTTCGATCATTGAATCTGGATTTATTCCTCCTCTTCGTCGAGGTAGTCGAGAACGGACTCGCGTTTGAGGGGCAGGATCTCCTCCTCGTCCTCTTCGTCGAAACTGCTATAAAGCGCGTGGCGCTCCTTGCCGCTCTTGCGTATCGGTTCGAGACGTTTGGCTTTCCGAAGTTCATCCGCGTCGTGTTCGCGGATTCCCTTTTGTGTTTTCATGGGGAAATGAATGGTTGGTTTTAGAAATTTTCGCTGTCGAACACTCCTTCGAAGACGCGGCGCGCCGGTCCCGTCAGGCGGATGTCCGTATAGGTTTGTGTTCCCTGTTCATGCGAAAACCGTACCGCAAGCGCTCCTCCGGGTACGGTGATGCGGAAATCGGTCGTGTGGGGCTGCCGCGCGAAGGCCGTCACGATGGCCGCGGCCGTGGCTCCCGTGCCGCAGGCGAGGGTCTCGTTCTCCACGCCGCGTTCGTAGGTGCGCATGCGGATCGTGCCGTCGCCTGTGATCTGCACGAAATTGACGTTCGTGCCCTGCGGGAAGCGCGTCGTGTCGCGGCGGATGGCCCGTCCGCGGCCGGTTACGTCGACCGCTTCGAGGTCGTCGACGAATTCGACGTAGTGCGGGACGCCCGTGTTGAGAAACCACCAGCCGTCGCCCGTGCGGATCTCCCGCACGGCGATCATGCCCAGCTCGATCTCTCCCGAAGTGCCTTTCAGGCGGCGGATGCGGGCCCGTCTGCGGCATCGAAGAACTTGGTCTCCCCGCCGATGCCCCGGTGTTCGGCGAAAAGCGCGAAGCAGCGGGCGCCGTTGCCGCACATCTCGCCTTCCGACCCGTCGGCGTTGTAATAACGCATCGAACAGTCGATCTCCGCGTTCCGGGCGAGGGTCATCAGCCCGTCGGCTCCGATGCCGAAATGACGGTCGCACAAGGCTGCGATAAGTTCCGCACGGGGCGTGAAGCCGCCTTCGCGGTTGTCGATCAGGATGAAGTCGTTGCCTGCTCCTTCGTATTTTGCAAATGCCGTCTGCACTTTTTGAATGGTTATGTCTTGGCAAAAATAGTAAAACTTCTAAAAGTTTTGCTAATTTTGTGAAAAATATCCGCCCGGGCGTGCAACGGCGGGCGGATTGTATTGTTTATGCCAGGATTCAAAAAACAGACCTTTATGAAAAGTGTGCTTTTCAAGCATCGTTCGATACGTAAATTCCGCCCGACGCCCATTCCCGAGGAGGTGCTGCGCGAGTGTCTCGAAGCCGCCTCGCGCGCTTCGACGTGCGGCAACATGCAGCTCTATTCGCTGGTGGTGACCCGCGATGAAACGCTCCGCGA
>OCHD01001606.1_pt1 | contig 14406 bp, 11 predicted proteins | sample 1538481 | NCBI WGS metagenome assembly OCHD01 (sample SAMN04571699, study PRJEB22368) | human gut metagenome | biome: human gut; material: stool | host: Homo sapiens | place: Luxembourg | collected 2012-09-07
GCCCACCGCGGCTCTGCCGACAGTGAAACGTGACATGCAGGAGCCATAGTATATCGTCTGTCATCGAAACGCCGCCCGCCGGGGCGGCGTTTTTTCTGTCAGCGGCGAGGGCAGGTTGACAATTCTATTCGGTGGGTTCATACTGATGCAGCATATCCGATGCGTGGCCGTTGCCGGCAGATCATAGCACTTCGCCCGCTCCGGCATCTAAAGCGCTTTTTCGTCTGCTTGTCTCCTTCGGCAGAATCTCCAATTTTGATTTGCAAAATTTTCCTCTTTGCACAAAATTACTTGTAGATTTTTCCAGAGAATGCTGTATAATATCGTTTAAATACCGTTAAGAGCGCCCGTGCGATTCTGTCTTTTTTCATTCGGGGAGCTGTGCCCCGTGCGCCCGGGAAGGAGGCGTTGGCTTGGCCGGAAATTTGAGAATACGGACGCTGGGCAACTGGAGTCTGGGGATCACCGCGGTACTGGCGATCCTCTGTATCGCCGTGTCCATTCTGGGCTTTCGGAAATACGAGGTGCTGCAAAGCTCCACCCGGGACTACATCGCCTGTGAGGCCGCAGCCCAGCGGTTCCAGACAGGCTCGGACACGCTGACCCGTCAGGTGCGGCTGGCCGCCGCCACCGGTGAGCAGACCTATATCGACGCCTATTTCGAGGAGGCCAACGTCACCCGCAGCCGTGAGACCGCGCTGGCGGACCTGTCCGCCCTCCACGGCGGCGAGGACGCGGTGACTTCGCTGGAGCAGGCGCTGTCCGCCTCCATGGATCTGATGCAGACGGAGTATTACGCCATGCGTCTGGTGGAAGAGGCCATCCGCACCCCTGCCGCCCAGTGGCCCCGGGAGCTGCCCGATGTGACCCTGTCGCCGGAGGACGCAGCCCTGTCCGCTTCGGATAAAACGGACCGCGCTCGGGAGCTGCTGATCAGTCCCGAGTACGAGGACGCCAAGTCCGAGATCGCCGGCGACGTGGATGCAGCTCTGTCCGTGTTCACTGACACACTGACGGCACGGCAGCAGCGGGCGGCGGATGTGTTTGCCCGCATTTTCCGGACCATCACCGTCTGCGTGATGCTCTTCGCCGCAGTGATGCTGCTGGAGTGCGTGGTCATCCGCCGCGGCATCGTGCGCCCCCTGCTGGAGTATAACAAGAGCATCCGCCACGGCGTCATCGCCCCTATCCACGGGGCAGCAGAGCTGCGGACGCTGGCGGAGACCTATAACAGCATCTACGAGGAAAATGAGGAACGGGAGATACTGATGAAGCATCAGGCGGAGCACGACAGTTTGACGGAGCTGCTGAACCGCCGCTCCTTCGATCAGATCCTGAGCCTGTATGAAAAAGACCGGAGCAGCTTCGCTCTGATCTTGGCGGATGTGGACGTCTTTAAGCAGATCAATGATACCTGCGGCCACGACACGGGTGACCGCATCCTGAAAAGGGTGGCCGCGCTCCTGCACACCACCTTCCGTTCCATCGACTACGTGTGCCGCATCGGCGGCGACGAATTTGCCGTCATCATGGTGGATATGAGCCGTGAGCTATACTACACCATCCCCGATAAAATCGCGGAGATCAACGGCCTGCTGGCCGTACCGGAGGACGGCCTCCCCGCGGTATCCCTCAGCGCAGGCGTGGCCTTCTCCGATGAGAATGACTTCCGCGGCAGCCTGTTCAGGGCGGTGGACAGCGCCCTCTATACCGCCAAGGCCCATGGCCGCTGCGGCTGCAGCGTATCCCCCGCGCCAGACGAGACCGGCAGCAAAAGCTGAGGTGCGACGCGTCATGACCCCGGAAACCTTTCGCCGGCAGCCGGGCGGCCCGGGCGCAGCTCTCCCCCCCAACGATGCGCGGCATCGCTGTCAAACAAGCAAAAGAGGAGTAGTAGAGATGTCATTGAAGAAACAGATCCTTGTGGTGGAGGACAACCAGATCAACCGCGAGATGCTGCGCATGATCCTGTCCGGCCAATACGACGTAATAGAGGCGGACAGCGGCCAGACAGCCCTGAACCTTCTGCGGGATCGCAAGGACAATATTGCCCTGATCCTGCTGGATGTGATGATGCCGGTGATGGATGGCTATACGTTTCTGGAGCTGGTGAAGCAGGACCCCGAGCTGGCCCTGATCCCCGTCATCGTCACCACCCAGAATGACAGCGAGGCCGATGAGCTCGCCGCGCTGGAGCACGGCGCCACGGACTTCGTACCCAAGCCCTACCGCCCCCAGATCATCCTGCACCGCGTGGCCAGCCTCATCAATCTGCGGGAAAATGCAGCCATGGTCAACCAGCTCCGCTATGATCGGCTCACCGGTCTTTACAGCAAGGAGTTCTTCTATAAGCAGGCGCAGGAGCAGATGCGCACCCATCCGGAGCGGCAGTATACCATCATCTGCTCCAACGTTGAAAACTTCAAGCTGTATAATGATGTGTTCGGCATCGCCGCCGGCGACCGCCTGCTCCGCGCGATCGCCAAGATGTTCCTGGAGCTCAAGGGCCGCGATGAGATCTGCGGCCGCTTCAACGCCGACCGCTTCATGCTCCTGCTCAGTCAGGAGCACCGCACCGCAAACTACGATCACCTTGTGGAGACCGGTCAGCAGATGCTGCGCACGGCGAAGAACACCGTTATGAAGTGGGGCGTGTATGAGGTGGCCAGCGAAGGCGTCTCCGTGGAGCAGATGTGCGACCGCGCCTTTCTGGCCGCGGACAGCATCCGTGGCCAGTACAACACCCATTTCTCCGTCTATGATGACAGCCTGCGCAGCAAGCTGCTGCGGGAGCAGGTCATCACCGAGTCCATGGAGGCCGCCCTCGCCCAGAGGCAGTTTCAAGTCTACCTCCAGCCCAAGTTCAGCCTGCTGGACGACCGACTGGCCGGTGCCGAGGCGCTGGTGCGCTGGATCCATCCTGAGATGGGCTTCCTGTCCCCGGGTGAGTTTATCCCCCTCTTTGAAAAGAACGGCTTCATCACCCAGCTGGACCGCTACGTCTGGGAGGAGGCGTGCCGCCTGCTCCACGACTGGCAGAGCCGCGGGCTCACCACCGTCCCCGTGTCCGTCAACATCTCCCGCGCTGACATCTATCAGGCAGACGTGGCCGATGTGCTGCTGGGTCTGATACGAAAGTACCGGCTGAATCCCGCTCTGCTGCATCTGGAGATCACGGAGAGCGCCTATACTGAGGACCCGCAGCAGATCATCGACACCGTGGCACACCTGCGCTCCCTGGGCTTCATCATCGAGATGGACGACTTCGGCAGCGGCTACTCCTCCCTGAACATGCTGAACCAGATGAAGCTGGACATCCTGAAGCTGGACATGAAGTTCATCCAGAGCGAGACAGCCAAACCGCTGGAGCAGGGCATCCTCCGCTTCATCGTCGAGCTGGCCCGCCGGCTGAACCTCAGCGTGGTGGCCGAGGGCGTGGAGACCCGGGAGCAGCTGGAGCACATCCGCGACATCGGCTGCGACTACGTGCAGGGCTACTTCTTTGCCAAGCCCATGCCCAGCGCCGAGTTTGAAAAATACCTGACTGAGGAGCCCTCTCGCGCCATCATGGGCCGTGCGGTGTTCACCCGCCCTGCCCAGACTCTGCTGGTGGCGGACGAGGATCCCGACTACCGCGCCCAGGTGCGCGCCACCTTTTCCGGACCCCACCAGGTGCTGGAGGCCGCCGACGCGGTCACGGCTCTTGCCTGCGTGGCGGAGCACGAACGCGACGAAACGTTCGCCGTGCTGCTGAGCATGACTCTGCCGCAGCAGGGAGCCTTCGACGTGCTGGCCGCCATCCAGGCCAACCCTGCCCTCTGGCACGTCCCTGTTCTGGTAACATTGCCGCAGGACGAAGCGCTGGAGAGACAGGCCCTGCGCGCCGGTGCGGATGACTTCATCAAAAAGCCCCATACCCAGGTGGGTCTGCGGAAGCGGCTGGAGCTGCTGACCGGCTTATCCACCCACAAGGCACGGGAGCGCACGCTGCAGAACCATATCTGCCGAGACTATCTGACGGGTCTGCTGAACCGCCGCGGCCTCCATACCGCGCTGGATTCCCTGTGGCAGGAGGACCTGCCTCTGGCACTGTATATTTTCGATCTGGGCGGCCTGAAAAAAGTCAGCGACGGCTGCGGCCACGACCATGACAGCCAGCTGCTGAAAGCCTTCGGCGAGCTGCTGCGCAGGCGCACCAGAAACGGCGACATCCTCTGCCGCTACGGCGGGGACGAGTTCGTGGTGATCCTCCGCCGCATGGACAACGCCGAGGCGGTCCGGCGCAAGGGTACCGAGATCTGCCGCGCCACCGGCGAGCTCCTGCCGGGTGCGGAGCTTCTCGGCAGCTGCTCCGCCGGCGCCGTCCTGTGCGGCGACGAGGAATGTCCCTTTTCCGAGCTGCTGGAAAAAGCGACCAAGGCCCTGTACCGGGCCAAGCGTCTGGGCAAAGGTACCTGCTGTCTCTGGCACGACGAAGCCGAGAAAGATATCTGCCTGTAAAGACAGCGCAGACATAGAAGCAGGGAGTAAAAACAAAAGGCAATTCGGGCCGGGCACGCCGGCGCTGATCGATGTCGGTGCTGATGCTGGCCGCCGCAGGGAATTCCCTGCGGCGGCCTTTTTTTCTATACTCATTTTATCGCCTCGCCAAGTATCTGCCGCAGCAGCTCCGCCGTGGTCATCTCACCACGCAGCACACGCTGGCACTGCTCCCGCATCTGGGGCGTTACCTGACAGCCCTCCATGCGGACGGAGGCCTCCGCGTTCTTCATGGAAGCTGCATATCGTTTGTCGTCGCTCTTGTACATAGAAAAACTCCTCGCGTCACCCGCGAGGAGTCTGGAGCTTGTGGCCGGATTCGAACCGGCGACCTGCTCATTACGAGTGAGCTGCTCTGCCAGCTGAGCCACACAAGCACAGTGAAATACCAGATGATAGTATAACATATCCCCGTGCCGCCGTCAACCGCCTTTTCGCCGTTCCGGCAAAATAATACATAACGTAATCTTCCCATCGAAGCCTGCCGCTTTTTCTCACGCCGCGAAAATCTGCTCCCTCCCCCGTTTCCGTCACACCCTGGGAAAAAGCTTCGCTTTTCCCTATTCCCCCGCTTTTCCCTGACAATTTCGCTATTCCGCTGCAAGACGTTCCCTTTACATATATTTTACATAATCCTGCATTACATAATTTTTACAAAGAGTTATCCACACTTTCCACAAAGTTTTCCACAGCTATGTGTTCCCTGTATTTTCAATACTTTTCCGCCTTTTTCGCCAGATTCACCGACACTCATACTTCGGTTTCCACTTTTACAATTTCTCCGTTTTACTTTACATAACATCACAAATCGACGCGCACAGCCATCTTGTTTACCATAACGACCCCTTCTGCCAGCCATCGGAGCAGGAAAACGCCCCGCTCCCGAAAGAGCGGGGCTGCACGTTATGTCAGTGTACCCAGATCCATGGTGGCGTAGGCATTGAGGTCCAGTCCGGCACGGCGGCCCGCCAGATACTCGTAGTAGCCCTGCGCGCCGATCATAGCGCCGTTATCCCCGCACCATCGCAGCGGCGGCAGGAACAGCCGCGCCCCCGTCTTACGGCAGGCGTGCTCCAGATCCCCGCGGATGACGGAGTTAGCCGCCACGCCCCCGGCGGCCACCAGCGTGTCATACCCTGTCAGCTCCAGCGCCCGCATGGCGCGGGGCACCAGCTCGCCCGACACGGCGCAGGCGAAGTCCCGTGCCAGCGCGGGGGCGTCCAGTTCCTCCCCCTTCTGCTGGGCGTTGTGGGCCAGGTTCACCACCGCCGTTTTCAGGCCCGAGAAGCTCATGTCCAGCTCCGCGCCGGACACGTGGGCACGGGGCAGCTCATATTTGCCGCCGGCGGACTGCTGCGCCAGCTCGTCCATGGGCTTGCCGCCGGGGTAGGGCAGCCCCAGCACACGGGCCGCCTTGTCGAAGCACTCCCCCGCCGCATCGTCGCGGGTGGCGCCCAGCACCGTCATGTCCGTGTAGTCCCGCACGTCCACGATCAGGGTGTTGCCTCCGGAGATGGCCAGTGCCACGAAGGGCGGTTCCAGCTCCGGAAACGCCAGATAGTTGGCGGCGATGTGGCCCCGCACATGGTGTACGGGGATCAGCGGCACCCCCAGCGCGTAGGCGGCGGATTTGGCGAAGGACACCCCCACCAGCACCGCGCCGATAAGCCCCGGGGCATACGTTACCGCCACGGCGTCGATGTCTCGCTTCGTCAGGCCCGCGTCGGCCAGCGCCTTGTCGGATAGGGCGGCGATGGCCTGCACGTGCTTGCGGGAGGCGATCTCCGGCACCACGCCGCCGTACAGGGCGTGCATGTCCGCCTGAGAGAGAATGGCGTCGGACAGCAGCTGCCGTCCGTCCCGCACCACTGCCACCGCCGTCTCGTCGCAGGAGGATTCGAAAGCCAGAATGTTCATTGTGCCGCCTCCTCCGTGTAGTATTTTGTGAGAATGAGAGCATCCTCCTTGGGCAGGTCGTAGTAGTTGCGCCGCCGCCCCACCTCCCGGAAGCCGAAGCCCTCATACAGCGCGATGGCCGCCGCGTTGGAGGGCCGCACCTCCAGCGTCAGGAACGCCAGATGATTGCCCTTTGCGAAGTTGTCGAACACCTGCAGAAGCTGGGCTGCCACACCCTGCCTGCGGCAGGAGGGGTCCACGGCCACGTTGGTAATGTAGCCCTCGTCGGCCACCACCAGCAGGCCCGCGTAGCCCACCGCCTTCTCCATCTCCGGCTCCACCGCCACCAGAAAGGCGGCGCACTGGTTGTCCAGCTCCTCGGCCAGCATCTTCTTGGACCACGGGCGGGAGAAGCACATCCGCTCCAGCTGCTCCAGCCGGTCCAGATGCTCCGCCGCCATGGGTACGATCTTTACCTGTTTCATGTCTTACTCCTTCGCTGCCAGCCAGTTTTTGCCGCTGTGCGCCTCGGCGATCAGGGGCACGGACAGCTGGGCGGCCTGCTCCATCTCCTCCGTCAGCAGGCGCTCTACCTGCTCCCGCTCCGATGCCGGACACTCCACGATCAGCTCGTCGTGTACCTGCATGAGAAGCCGGGCGCGCAGCCCCTCCCGCTTCAGGCGGTGGTGTACCCGCACCATGGCCAGCTTCATGATGTCGGCGGCGGTGCCCTGCACTGGCATGTTCAGGGCCACCCGTTTGCCGAATTCCCGCATGTTGAAATTGCTGCTTTTCAGCTCCGGCAGGGCGCGGCGCCGGTGCATCAGCGTCTGGACGTAGCCGTCCTGCTCCGCCTTGGCGACCACGTCGGTCATATACTGCCGCACGCCCTGATACGTCTCAAAATACCGCTCCATATACGCCTTGGCCTCCGCCACGGATACGCCGATGTCCTGCGCCAGCGAGAAGGCTGAGATGCCGTAGACGATGCCGAAATTCACCGCCTTGGCGCGGCGGCGCATCTCCGGCGTCACCTCCTGCGGCTCCACATGGAACACGCGGGAGGCGGTGACGGTGTGGAAATCCTCCCCCGACCGGAACGCCGCCTGCATCTCGGTGTCGCCGGCAATGTGGGCCAGCAGCCGCAGCTCGATCTGGGAGTAGTCCGCGTCCACCAGCACGCAGCCCTCCGGCGCGGTGAACATCCGCCGCAGCTGGCTGCCCAGCTCCGTGCGGGTGGGGATATTCTGGAGGTTTGGCTCCGTGGAGCTCAGCCGCCCCGTGGCCGTCACCGTCATCTGGAAGCTGGTGCGCACCCGCCCGTCCGGCTCGATGACCTTCATCAGCCCATCCACGTAGGTGCTTTTCAGCTTGGCGTACTGCCGGTAGCGCAGCACATCCGCCACGATGGGCGCATCGTACCGCAGCTTTTCCAGCACGTCGGCATTGGTGGACCAGCCGGTCTTGGTCTTTTTCCCGTGGGGCAGGCCCAGCTTTTCAAACAGGATCACGCCCAGCTGCTTGGGGGAGTTGATGTTGAATGTCTCCCCCGCCGCGGCGTAGATGGCCTGTTCCGTCTCATCCATGACGCCCTGCAGCGTCTGGCCGTACTCCGTCAGAGCCTTCCGGTCCACCAGAAAGCCCGCCGTCTCCATCTCCGCCAGCACGCGGCACAGCGGCAGCTCCACCTCGTAGTAGAGCCTGGTCACGTCCAACGCCTCCAGCTTGGCCGCCAGCGTCCCATGGAGCGCCGACACCGCAGAGGTGTAGCTGATGAGCGCCGTCTGAGCCGCCGTATCGTCCCCCAGCAGGGACGTGAACGCCTCCGGCTCCAAATGGGCAGGCTTGGGCAGCTCCTCGTTATAAAAGGAGAGAAACAGCTTGGCGATATCGTAGCTGCCGGCGGTGGCATCGCAGAGGTACGCCGCCAGCGCCGTGTCGAACACAAAGCCCTCGGCGGGCAGCTCCCGCTCCAGCAGGGCGCGTATCATATCCTTAACGTTGTGCCCCACCTTTTTGACGTCTGCGGCGAACAGAGCCTCCAGCAGGTCGTGCCAGTTTCCGCCGTACCGGTTCTCGTACAGCTCCGCCATCCGGACGGTGCCCTCGCCCGTCTCGCAGGCCACCGCCAGTGCGCTGAAGTCCGGCAGACCGTAACATGGTCCGCGCCCCGCCACAGGTCCAGCAGCTCCTGCGCCCGCTCCGCCGTCTCCAGGATCTCCACCTCGGCGGCAGCGTCCGCCTTCTCCTCTGGCTGGTGCTGAGGGGACAGACCGTACTTGTCGATGAGCTTCTGGAACTCCAGCCGCAGAAACAGGTCGTACAGCTCGGGTTTGAAGGGCTGGCGCAGGTTGTCCTCCGGTCTGAACTCCAGCGGCGCATCGGTGACGATGGTGGCCAGCCAGTAGCTGTGCCGCGCCGACTCCTCTCCCTCCTGCAGCTTCCGCAGGGCGGCGGGCTTGGCGTGAACGTCCGGCATCTGTGCGTACAGCGTATCGATGCTGCCGTACTCCTGTACCAGAGCCATGGCGGTCTTTTCCCCGATGCCAGGCACGCCCGGGATGTTGTCGGAGCTATCGCCCATCAGAGCCTTCAGGTCGATCATATGGATGGGCGCGAAGCCGTAGGTCTCCTGAAATGTCTCCGGCGTCATGTCCTTGGTGGTGGTCTGGCCCATGCGGGTGGACACCAGCTTCACCTTGGTGTGGTCGGTGATGAGCTGTAGGCTGTCCTTGTCGCCGGTGACGATGACGCAGTCCCAGCCCGCCGCCTCGCATTTGCGGCTGATGGTACCGATAAGGTCGTCGGCCTCGTACCCCGTCAGCTCATACCGGGGGATGCTCATGGCCGTCAGCACCTGCTTCAGCGGCAGCATCTGCATCGCCAGCTCCTCCGGCATTCCCTTGCGCTGGGCCTTGTAGGCCGCGTCGGCCTCATGCCGGAACGTAGGCTCCCGCCGGTCGAAGGTGACGCACAGCGCCTCCGGCTTCTCCTCGTCCAGCAGGCGCTGCAGCGTGGTGATAAAGCCGTAGATGGCGTTGGTGTATAGTCCCTGCCGCGTGGTCAGGGGGCGGATGCCGTAATAGGCGCGGTTGACGATGCTGTTGCCGTCAAGGACCATCAATTTCATAAGGAGCCTCCGTTTTTATCCATAAGTAATTGTATTATACGCCGATTTCCCCCATAAAACAACCGTTTCTCTTGACAGCTTTCGGTTTTGTGATAGACTTGTCTGGTGCTTTGCGGAATTTTTATAAAGACATCGGCGCGCTGCGCCATTGGATAAAGGAGGCTCCCTGGCATGATCGAATCCTTTCTGACGGTGGGCCGTCAGATCATTACTCTATATTTGCTGATGGCCGTGGGCTACGTGCTGGGGAAGCTCAAGCTCATCGACGACCATGGCGCCGCCAGCATGAGCACGCTGGTGATGTATATCGTCAGCCCCTGTATGCTGCTGGTGGCCTTCCAGCGTCCCATTGAGCAGAATACGCTCCACAACTTTTATGTTGTGGTGGCCGTGTCCCTCCTGCTGCATGCGGCTTTCATCGTGCTGTCCCGCCTGATGATCCACGACACGGACCGGCATCGCCGGAACCTGCTGCTGTTCGCCGCCGTGTTCTCCAACTGCGGCTTCATGGGCTACCCCGTGATGACCTCTCTGATCGGCACCATCGGCGTATTCTACGGCTCGGCCTACAACGTGATTTTCACGTTCCTCAGCTGGACCTACGGCATCTACGCCATCACCGGTGACAAGACCCAGCTGAAGCTGCGCCCCCTGCTGCTGAATCCCGGCGTCATCAGCATCGTGCTGGCTCTGGCCCTGTACCTGCTGGAGATCACTCTGCCGGATATCATCATGACCCCCGCGACGTACCTCTCGGCCCTGAATACGCCGCTGCCTATGGTGGTGGTAGGCTCCCAGCTGAGCCACGCCGACTTTCGCGCCGCCCTGAAGGGCGCCAGCTCCTGGATCACCATGCTGCTGCGTCTGGTGGCGTTCCCTCTGCTGTCTCTGGGCATCTGCCTGGCCCTGGGCCTGAACAGCGATCTGACCATGGTCCTGGTCATCGCCGCCAGCGCGCCGGCAGCCGCTCTGCTGAGCATGTTCGCGTCCAAGTTCGAGCTGGACACGGAGCTGGCCTCCTCCATGGTGTCGGTACAGACCGCCTTCTCCGCCCTGACCATGCCCCTGGTCGTGAGTCTGGTGGACTATCTGGCCTGATTTCTTCTGTGCATAAAAAGCCTCCCGCAGCCCATGCTGCGGGAGGCTTTTCGCGTTCTTCACTTGTTGTTCAGCTTCCCCAGATACCGGTAGATGCTGGCCTCAGAGCTGTGGAGCGCCTGGGCTACGTGGCTGACGGAGCCCTTCAGCAGGAACACGCCCTTGCGGTTCAGGATGTCCATGATCTCCATCTTCTCGTCCTGGGTCAGGCGGTCCACCTCCACCGGATAGTCCGCCACCACCTGGGACACGATGCTGGCGGTGGCGCCGGCGATCGACGTGGGATATCCGCTGCGCACCGGCATCTCCACCGGATCGTTGCTGTCGGCGATGAGCCGCGTACCGCTGGGTACGCCGCGCTTCAGGCCGCCGCCGCACAGCTCCATGACCTTGCGGGCCAGTTCCTCATAGCGGCTGGCATCGAAGTTGATGCACAAAAATCCCGTCAGCTCGCCGGAGCGGCCGCGAATAAGCATGGAGCTGGAGCACATGGTCTTGCCGGTGGCGGAGACCGTCTCGAAATCCAGCACATAGTTCTGCGTCTCGCTGAGATTCCCTGCCAGATACTCCAGCATCTTGTTGCTCAGAGGCGACCCCAGATGACGTCCCGTCAACTCGCCGTTGGCGATGGCGATGATCTCGTTGGAATCATCCTTCAGTTCGTGCAGCGCGATCTCGTAGTCGGGGCCCATGACGTGGCCCAGAAAGTCCACGAGCAGCGTATAGTGCCGCTTCAATTCTTTGTCCATGGGAGTCAGCCTCCTTTGTTTGTTATATTACGCCTCTTCCGGCTGCCGGGCGGCCAGCTTGGCCTTCTCCTCGTCCTCCAGCACGCGGTAGGCCACCTTGCCCACCAGCGTCTTGGGCAGTTCCTCGCGGAACTCGATGTCGTAGGGCATGGCGTACTTGGCGATGTGCTTGCGGCAGTAGGCCAGCAGCTCCTGCTTGGTGGCATCGTCGGCGGGAACGCCGGGCTTGAGCATCACGAATGCCTTGACCTTCTGCATCTTATAGGCATCGGGCACGCCGATGATGCAGCTCATCTGCACCTTCTCGTGGGCGTCCAGAATGTTCTCCAGCTGGCCGGGGTACACATTGTAGCCGGAGGAGATGATCATCCGCTTGGCGCGGCCCTTGAAGTAGATGAAGCCCTGATCGTCCATGGTGCCCAGGTCGCCGGTGTACACCCAGGTCAGGCCGTCTGCGTGCTTGCGCAGGGTTCTGGCCGTCTCCTCGGGGTTGTTCATGTACTCCTTCATCACGGTGGGACCGGCCAGCAGGATCTCGCCCTCCTCGCCGTAGGGCACCTCCTCGTCGGTGTCGGGCTTCACGATCTTGATGTACGTGTCGGGGAACGGCAGGCCGATGGAGCCCTCCTTATAGATGTTGGTGGGCGTCAGGCAGCAGGCCGTCACCGTCTCGGTGGTACCGTAGCCCTCCCGCACCTGGATAACGGCCTTATGGTCGTACAGGAACTTGTCGAACTTCTTCTTCAGCTCGATGGACAGGCTGTCGCCGCCGGAAAACACACCCTTCAGACTGCTGAGATCAGCGTTGTCCATGCTGGGCAGGCGCAGCAGCGCCTCGTACAGCGTGGGGACGCCGGCGATGAAGTTGCAGCGGTACTTGACGATCTGCTTGGCGTAGCTCTTGGCGGTGAAGCGGGGGATGAGGATGCAGCGGCCGCCGTTGGCCAGCATGGAGTGGACGCACACGCCCAGACCGAAGCCGTGGAACAGGGGCATGGCCGCCAGCATCTTGTCGCCGGGCCGGAACATGGGGTTGGTGGCGATGATCTGCTGACCCAGCGCGTTAAAGTTGCCGTTGGTCAGCACGATGCCCTTGGTGGTGCCGGTGGTTCCGCCGGAGTACAGGATGACGGCGGGATCGTTGAAGCCCCGCTCTACACGGTAGTTTTTGTAGAAGCAGTACCGGGACATCTCCATAAACTCCCGCCAGCGGATGACAGGCGCATCCTCGGGGATCTTCTGGATCTTGCGGCCCTCTGTGAGCATGTAGCCGGCGCGGATGGTGCGGCTCAGCTCATCCTTCACCGATGCGATGATGATGTTGATGATATGGGTGTTCTGGCGGATATGCTCGAACTTGTTGTAAAACTGGTCCAGCGTGATGGCCGTGGTGGACTCGGAGGCGTTGAGATAGAATTCGATCTCCTTCTCCGCCGACAGGGGGTGGATCATGTTGGCAATGCCGCCCACCAGGTTGACGGCGTAGAACATGTAAATGGCCTGGGGGCAGTTGGGCATGGCGATGGTGATGCGGTCGCCGGGCCGCACGCCAAGGGTCTTCAGGCTCTTGGCACACTTCTCGATCTCCTGCACCATCCGGCGGTAGGTGACGGAGCGGCCCATAAAGTCAAACGCGATATAATTGGGATACATGTCCGCCATACGCTCCACAGCGTCGAACATGCTGCCCTGAAAATAGTCCAAATGCATGGGCACGTCGCCCATATAGTTCTCCCACGGGGTCTTTACTTCACTCATACTGTACCTCCTCGCTCAGCGGTTTTTCCAGTTCCTCGGGGTGCTCCAACAGATATTTCAGCAGCCGCACGGACTTGGAGTAGTAATAGCCGTCTGCCAGCCGCTCGTCGATGGTCAGGCCAAGATCCAGCGTCTCCCTCATTGTCACGTTCCCGTCCGCGTCATAGAAGGGAAACAGCTTCTTCTCGCCGATGATGCAGAACAGGGAGCAGGTGCCCCAGTTGGTCAGGTGGTGATAGCCGCACTTGAGCTTGATAGAGCCCAGGTTGGAGATGACCACCGAATTATAATAGGGATCCGTGGCGATGATGTCCTTGGGCACCCAGCCGTGCTTATCCAGCCACATCAGGATATGGATGGCGGCCTTGCTGACGAAGCGGGGGATCTTATTGAGATAGTCCATAACGCCGGTGGTGGGGTCCACCTTCTCGCTGCGGCACTCCGTCACCTGCTGGCGGATATACTCGTGTACATCGGCCAGAGTGTTGTCCTCCTTGCCGCGCATGACGGCCAGCGCCTCGGCGCCCTTGTCGGAGAACTGCTTTTTCACCACAAAAGAGGCGGAGATATAGTTTCTCTGATAGAAATTGCTGTTGGCAATGAAGCGGTTCAGCTTGGGGCGCAGCATGATCGTCTTCAGCAGTGCCGCCACCACCAGATGGAACATGGTGTAGGGAAATTCCGTCTCCTCCTTGTTCTTCTCGGCCAGATAGGCGTTCATGGCCGTCAGGTCGATGCGCAGGGAGACATAGGCCTCGTTGTCGCAGCGGTTGGGGTAGATGATGCCCGTGATGTAGTGGAGGGAGTCCAACTCCCGCAGGAGCCGTCCGTCCTTCCGGTCACCACGGCGTTTTTTCTGTGTTTCCATATTTTTCTCCTGTAAGTTTACCTAATAAAAATGTCAACTATTTACAAGCACACCTAATATTTTATATCAGATAGCACCAATAACATGACTAACCTGCAGTTTTTCATTATAGCAGGCCACCCCCCAAATTACTACCCTTTTTTTCGTTTTTTTGCAGTTCATGATGAAGAAGTATCAAAAGGGACTGCGGCACATGGCCGCAGTCCCTTTGCCTGCACGGTTTTTTAGAAATCGGCGCTGCCCACAGTGCGGGGGTGCAGCTCCACATCACGAATATTGCTGACACCGGTGAGGTACATCACCATGCGCTCGAAGCCCAGGCCAAAGCCGGCGTGGCGGCAGGAGCCGTAGCGCCGCAGGTCGCAGTA